>Ga0209059_1000094_pt1 | contig 36671 bp, 33 predicted proteins | sample GraSoiAngelo_151_FD_186165 | JGI IMG/M metagenome (GOLD analysis project Ga0209059, IMG submission 186165) | Grasslands soil microbial communities from the Angelo Coastal Reserve, California, USA - 14_1009_12_20cm (SPAdes) (version 2) | ecosystem: Environmental > Terrestrial > Soil > Grasslands ...
CCCGAGACCGAGCAGGACGTAGAGGAGCGTGAAGACGCCGAAGCGCGAGAGCGTGTTGCTGCCCGTGAAGATCGGAAAGAGTGCCGCCGGCACGACGAAGAGACCCAGCCGGCCGAACGGCGGGAGCCACTCCCAGAACCGCCAGGCGGCTCCCGTGAGGCCACGCCCCCGCTCGCGGCGTCCCTCGACCTGCGCCACCCACTCGTCGACGCCGACACGCGGGCGGTCGCGGGCATCGGGGCGCTCGGGGAGGTCGCTCGCCATCGCAGCTACACCTTCTTGATGTCCGCGCGGCCGAGGAGACCGCTCGGCCGGACGAGCATGACGACGATCAGGAGCGAGAAGACGTAGAGGTTCTGGAAGGTCGAGCCCTGCGGCAGGTAGCCGGTCGCGTACGACTCCGTCAGTCCGACGACGAAGCCGCCGAGCATCGCGCCGGGGATGCTCCCGATGCCGCCGATGACGGCGGCCGTGAAGCCTTTGAGGCCGGCCAGGAAGCCCATGAAGTGGTAGATCTGGCCGAAGACGAGCCCGAACATGACGCCGGCCGCCCCCGCGAGCGCGGAGCCGATGAAGAAGGTCGCGGAGATGACGCGGTCGACGTCGATCCCCATCATCGCCGCCGCCTCGCGGTCGAACGACGTGGCGCGCATCGCCTTCCCGATCCGCGTCCGCGCGACGAGCAGCGTCAGCACCACCATCAGCGCGATCGACGAGACGAACGTGAGGAGCTGCGGAACCGAGAAGAAGAGGTTCTTGCCGACCTGGTACGTCTTGCCGCCGATCAGCTCGAAGGTGCCGTAGTCACGGAACGAGGCGCCGAACAATAGGAGCGCGCTGTTCTGGAGGAAGAACGAGACGCCGAGCGCGCTGATCAGCGGCGCGATGCGAGGGGCATTCCGAAGCGGGCGGTAGGCGAAGCGCTCGATGACGACGCCGAGGATCCCGCACCCGAGCATGGAGGCGAGGAACATCAGCGATACGGCGAACCACGCCGTGACGTTCGCCTTCCCCGGCCCGCCGAGGCCCTGGAGCGCGAAGTACCCGAGGAAGGCGCCGATCATGTAGACGTCGCCGTGGGCGAAGTTCAGGAGCTTCAGGATCCCGTAGACCATCGAGTAGCCGAGCGCGATGAGCGCGTACACGCTCCCGAGGGTCAGGCCGCTCACCGTGAGGTCGAAGAAGAGGCTCCAGTTCACCGCGGTAGAAGCGTCTCAGAATGCGAGCGGCCCGTCACGGAGGACGGGCCGCTCACCGCACGATTCTTTCGCGCCGACCTAGATCGGCTTGAACTCCGTGCCGTTCGACTGGTAGATGCCGAACGTGCCGCCGCGGATGTCGCCGTTCGCGTTGAAGCGAACGCCGAGGCCGAGCAGCGACTTCTTGATCTTCGTCTTCTTGATCAGCCCACGAACCTCCGCGCGGCTGGCCGTGCCGTTCTTGCACGCCTTGTCGACCGCGCCGCCGATGACCTGCGCGGCGACGTACGACGGAGCGCCGAAGAACTCGCCGTGACCGCTGTGCGCCTTCTCGTAGGCCAGGATCGTCTTGTCCTTCGCGTTGATCGGGAAGAACGAGTCGTACGCCCCGTTGACCGCGGCGAACGCCGGGTCGAAGAGGCCGTCCGAGCCCATCAGCTTGATGCTCGACCTACCGGCCGAGCGCATCTGGTCGGCGAAGGCCTTGGCCTTGTCGGCGACCTGCCACGGCAGGTAGACGAGCTGCGTGTTGCGCGGGATCTTCGCGATCAGCGACGAGAAGTCGGACTGCTGCTGGCTCACGCCGTCGCGGCCGACGGTCACGTTGGCCGCCTTCAGCTTCGCCTGGACGAAGTCGGCGAGACCGGTGGAGTAGGCCTCCTGGTCGTCGATGATGTAGACCCGCTTGTACTTCTGCCGCTTGACGATGAAGTTCGCGACCGCGGCGCCCTGCACCGAGTCCGGCGGGACGGTCCGGAAGAAGTACCCGGTCCGCTGACCGTCGGTCGTGAGGGTCGTGCGGGTCGCCGAGCCCGAGACGAACGCAAGGCCCGCGTTCTTGATCGTCGGCGTCGTCGCGATCACCTCGTTCGAGCCCGCAGGCCCGACGAGGGCGAGAACGCTCGAGTTCGAGGCCACGGAGGCCGCCGCCTTGACCGCCTCGGCGGTGCCGCCGGGACCGGCGAGGATCGTGTCGCCGTAGACGCCCTTGAACTTCGTCTTCTTGTGCGTCTTGTTGTAGCGGCTGATGTAGTAGTTGAACCACCGCTGCTGCTCGACTCCGAGAGACGCCGCAGGGCCGGTGATCGGCGCGAGGAGCCCGAGCGACCGGGTCTTCCCGCACTTGACGAGCGCGCTCGCCGCCATCTTCGGCGACTGCGTGCTCGCGCCGCCCGTACCGGCCGCCGCGAATGCGAACGCGGCGACGAGCAGAGCGAGGATGGACTTCTTCATTCAGATTCCCCCTTCGTTGTACCCCCAGATGAGACGCCGTTTGGCGTCATTGGTTTGCCTCGGTCGCGCGTGAGGCCGGGTCGCCGGAGGGGTGGAAGACCCCGAGCACCCGCATGGGCGTGTCGCCGACGTTCTCGAGCGAGTGCTCGCGAAGCGGCGGGAGGTGGATGCACGAGCCGCGCCCGATCGGCGTCGACTCGTTGCCGTCGAGATGGAGGAGCCCCTCCCCCTCGAGGACGTAGACCACCTCGTCGTAGACGTGGCTGTGCATGCCGGCGCGCCCGGGCGGGATCACGCCGACGAACTGGGTGACGTCGAGGCAGCCGACGTCCTGGTTGACGAGGTAGCGAAACTCGCGGTTCGGGCTGGCCGGCAGCGCGGGCTGGTCGACCCAGCGCACGGTCCTGCGGCGCGGGGGCGCCTCGTGCTCCTGCGGCGCCGACACCGAGACGACGACGAGCTCCTGCGGGCCGGCCGCCTCGACCTCGTACTCCTCGCCCGCTGTGACGTAGACGCCTGTGAGCGGCTTGAGCGCGTGCGTCTCGCCGTCGACGCGGAGCGAGCCCTCCCCGGAGACGACGAAGAGCACCTCCTGCCGGTCGCCGAGCCGCCGCGGTCGCGACCGGCCGGGCGCGAAGCGGATCACGCGCTGGACGAGACGCTCGCAGCCGGCCGACGAGTCGATCGTCGTGCGGACGGCGGCCGTGTCGCCGTCCTCGCGCCGCTCGTCGACCGCCGCCTCGGAGACGACGTAGCCGTTCATCGGCCCATTTTCCGGCGAAGACAGGCCCTGCGTCAACGTTACTAGGGTTAAGTGCCGTGGCCGTCATCGAGGCGCAAGACCTTCATCGCACCTATCGCACGACGACGGGAGCCTTCCGCCGCCGCTCGAAGGACGTCGAGGCGGTGCGCGGCGTCAGCTTCGAGGTAGGCGAGGGCGAGCTCTTCGGCCTGCTCGGGCCGAACGGCGCCGGCAAGACGACGACGATCAAGATGCTGATCACGCTCCTCATCCCGACCTCGGGCTCGGCGCGCGTCCTCGGCTACGACGTCGTCAAGGATGCGCGCGAGGTGCGGAAGCGGATCGGCTACGTCTTCGGCGGCGAGCGCGGCGTCTACGAGCGGCTGTCCGGCTACGACAACCTGCGCTACTTCGCGGAGCTGTACGGCGTTCCACCCCGTCTCCAGAAGCAGCGAATCGAGGAGCTGCTGGAGCTCGTGGGGCTGAAGGGGCGCGAGCACGAGCGGGCCGAGGGCTACTCCCGCGGCATGAAGCAGCGTCTGCACGTCGCGCGGGGTCTCCTGCACGACCCGGAGGTGCTCTTCCTCGACGAGCCGACGCTCGGCCTCGATCCCGTGGGCGCCCGTGAGCTTCGCTCGACGATCGCCTCGCTCGTCGAGGCCGGGAAGACGGTCCTGCTGACGACGCACTACATGTTCGAGGCCGACAGCCTCTGCGACCGGATCGCCGTCATCTCGCGTGGCGAGATCGTCGCAGAGGGCACGCCGCTCGACCTCAAACGCAGCGTTGCTCAGGGGAGCGTCGTCGAGGTCGAGGTCTACGGAGTCGCGGGCGCAGCCGTCGAGCGGCTGCGCGGCCTGAACGGCGTCGTCGCGGTCGCAGTCGAGGAGCGGGGCCAGGCGCAGGTGCTCGTCGTCCGGACCGAGCCTGAGGTCGAGTTGACGCAGACGATCCTCGGTCACCTCGACGGCGCCGACATCGGCCGCATCTCCCGCCGCGAGCCGACGCTCGAGGACGCGTACGTGGCGCTGGTAGCAGAATGAGGTCCCTCCGCTTCGTCGCCATCAGCTGGACGCTCCAGTTCAAGATGATCCTGCGCTCGCCCTTCGACGGGATCGGGAACGTGATCTACCCGCTCTTCTTCGCGACGGTCGCGTTCTTCGTCTTCCGCGCCGGGCACAGCCCGAGGACGCTCGTCTACGCCTCGTTCGGGGCAGCGGTGATGGGCATGTGGTCGTCGGTCTCTACGTCGGCCGGCTCCGCGATGCAGCGGGAACGCTGGTGGGGGACGCTCGAGCTGCTCGTCGCCGCGCCGCGGCACTTCGCGCTCGTCCTGCTGCCGGCGACACTCGGTCTGGCGACGGTCGGGATCTACAACCTGGCCGCGACGCTCCTCTGGGGACGGTTCCTGTTCGGCGTCCACCTTTCGATCGCTCACCCGCTCCTCTTCGCCCTCGCCATCGCCGGCACCGTCCTCGCGTTCGGCGGCCTCGGCTTCCTGTTCGCGGTGTCGTTCGTGCGCTTTCGGGCGGCCTGGGTGCTCGGAAACTTCTTCGAGTACCCGGTCTGGCTGATCTGCGGCTTCCTCGTCCCGCTCGCGCTCCTTCCCGGTTGGGTGCACCCGCTCGCCTGGGCGCTCGCGCCGACCTGGGGCATGAACGCGATCCGCGAGTCGGCGCTCGGCGGCTCGCCGCTGCCCGACCTGGCCGCCTGCCTCGGGCTCGGCCTCGGCTACGTGGTGCTCGGCGTCGCGGTCACGGACCGCGTCTTGCGCGCCGCCCGGTTGCGGGGGTCGCTCTCGCTGACGTGATCGTCGCCGTCCGCATCTTCTTCGTCGGCGGTGTGACGAGCTTCCGCGCGCTCTGGTACTGGCTGACCCCGTGGATCTACGTCCCGACGATGCTCGTCGCGCCGATCTTCCAGATCCTGCTCTTCGCCTACATCGGACGCTCGGCGCACCTCCGCTCCGACGAGTTCTACGTGATCGGGAACGCGCTCCAGTACGCCTCGATCCCGTGCCTCTTCGCGATGGCGCAATCGGTCGGAGGGGAGCGGTACCAGCAGACACTCGGCGCGATCCTCGTCAGCCCGGCGCCCCGGATCCCGCTCTTCTTCGGCCGGTCGCTGCCGGTGGTGCTGAACGGTGCCTTCGTGTCCGCATTCGCGCTCGTCGCCGGCAGCCTGATCCTCGGAGTCGATCTGCCGGCGTCGTCGCTGGCGCCGCTCGCGCTCGTCGTCCTGATCGCGTCGTTCTCCTGCACCGGGCTCGGGTTGATGAACGCCGCGCTCAGCCTGCGGATCCGCGAGAACGCCGTCCTCTCGAACGCGATCTTCGGCTTCCTGCTGATCTTCACCGGCGCAAACGTGCCGCTCGACGCGCTCCCCGGCTGGATGAGCACCGCCGCCCAGGGGATGCCGTTCACGCACGCGATCGCGGCCGCCCGTAAGCTCGCGGCCGGCGCAAGCCTCGGCGACGTGGGCGGCCTCGTCGGCGCCGAGCTGCTCGTCGGCGCGATCTACGGGCTCGCCGGCTACGGCCTGCTGCGCTGGTTCGAGGTGCAGAGCCGCCGCCACGCGACGCTCGAGCGGTCCTAGCGGAGCGGCAGCTCCGCGAAGGGCACGAAGCGGATCCGACCCGGCCACGGCTTCTTGCCGGCGAAGCTGTAGAAGAGGCCCGCGTCCGTCAGCTCGGCTTTCCGAGCGCCCGGCACCGTGGCCTCGGCGCCGTCGCGGAGCCGGAGCAGGTGGACCTTGCCGTCGAGCGTGTAGACCACAACCCCGCGCGCCGCGTCGTCGAGCGTCAGTCGGATCCCGCGGCAGGAGTAGAGCAGGCAGTGGCCGGAGCTGGGGACGTTCGGGAGCGGCCAGGCGTGCAGGAGCTTGCCCGTCGCGGCGCCGTAGTCGCGGAGCCAACCATGAACGAGCACGACGAGGTCGTGTCCCGCGAGGGCGGCCCCGAGCGCTCGCACGTCGAACGTCCGCAGCACGTAGCCGACGCGGTCGAACAGCTCCAGCGCGCCGTCAGCACGTCGCGCGACGATCCGCCCCTCGTCGACGGCAAGCGGCCTGAGGTCTTTTGATGCGCTCGCGACCTCCATCGGCGTTGTGCCGTCGAGCCGCCAGATCGACTCGGGCCCCGGCCGCGACGTGATGTCACGGTTGTGCGCGCCGTAGACGAGCGCGGGCCCGCTGCCGATCACGTTGCCGAGCCTCGGGGGGAGCAACTCGCCTGTGGTTTGGGCGCCGGTGTCGACCTTGACGCCTTCGTCGCGGCGGTGCAGGCTCGTCAGCCAGAGCTCCCACACGGTCGAGTTCCCGCCGAAGACGGAGAGGTAGGCGAGCCGGTCGCCGGCGAGCGCGAGGTCGTAGACGGTGCTTCCGGGCCACGTCGGCTCACTCGGAATGCGGCAGGCCGCGAGCGTAGCCGGGCCCAGAGCGACCTGCTGTGTGTCGCCCGGTCGCCAGACCCCGAGGCTATGCGGGCAGAGCCAGTAAGCCACGCGGTCGCCGTCGGCGGAGAGCTGCTTGATCGGCACCCGTGCCTCGAGCTCGCGCGCCGAGACGCGCACGAGCGGCGTCTCCTCGGGCCTGTGGTAGCGGAGGTCGGCCCGGATGGGCGACCAGGCGAGTCCGGGCATGGCCTCGCCGGGCCCGAAGCTGACGAGCCTCTCGATCGGGCCGTGGAGCGTCGCAACGCCGACGCCTCCGGTCGTGGCGAAGGCGACGGCGCCTCGGTGCGGTGACCAGGCAAGACCCTGAGTGGCCCCCTCGACGAGCAGCCGCGCCGCGCCGCCGGAGCGCGCGACGACCTCGATCCCCCTGTGGTCCTCGTAGGCGAGGAGGCGGCTGTCGGGCGACCACGCGATCCCGGGCCGGATACAGGCGGTGATGCAGTACCTCGGGACGACCGAGCGGATCTGCACCACGCCGCCTGTGGGCCGGACGACCCGCACCGTGTTGAAGTCGCGGAGCGCGATCCATCGCCCGTCCGGGGACCAGACCGGGAGCCCCCAGACGTGCCGCGCGACAACTCGTTCACGGCCGTTCCGGCGGACGACGAGCAGCCCGCCCGCAAAGGAGTCGCGGACGAACGCGATCGAGCGGCCGTCCGGCGAGAGGCTCGGCGACGAGCCGAGGCGCCCGTGCGTGATTCGCCGCTGCGGCCCGCCCGCCACCGCCACCGTCCATATGCCGCGGCTCGTCGTGTAGACCAGCCGACGCGAGTCGGGAGACCAGGAGACGTCCTCGGCGTTCTTCGAGAGGAGCCGAGCGTTGCCGCCGTCCGCCCCCATCACCCACAGCTCCGGCCGCGGCCCCGCGATGAGAGCGCCGGTGTACTCGAGCCACAGATCCGGCCCGCGGAACGCCGCGACGAAGCGGCCGTCCGGTGACGGCACGGGAAAGCCCCAGTTGCCCGCACCGAAGGTGAGCTGCGCGAGCCCTCTTCCCGAGAGCTTTACGGAATACAGCTGCGCGACCCCGGTGCGGGCGCTCGCGAACACGATCCGGTTGGGCGGTCCGACCGGGGTCGGACTCGGCCACAAGCTCACGACGACCGCCGCGACGAGAGGGGCAAACACGCTAGAGCGGCAGCTCGTCGAACGGGACGAAGCGAATCCGTCCCGGCCAGGGATCCTCACCGCGGTAGGCGCAGAAGAGGCCGGCGTCGGTGAGCTCGGCGGCCGTCGCGCCCGGCACCGTCACGTCGGCGCCGCTGCTCAGCCGAAGCAAGTGGACGACGCCGTCGAGCGTGTAGACGACGACCCCGCGCGCCGCGTCGTCGAGCGTCAGGCTGGGCACGTCCGGGAGCGGCCAGACGTACCGGAGCTCGCCCGTCGAGGCGCTGTAGTCGCGGAGCTCGCCCGCGACGTGCACGACGAGGTCGCCACCGGCAAGCACGGCGCCGAGCGCGTGCACGTCGAGCGTTCGTAGGACGCCGCCTTCGAGGTCGATGAGCTCCAGCGAGCCGTCGGGACGCCTGGCGACGATGCGGCCCTCGCCGACCGCGAGCGGCTGAAGATCCTCCGCGTCGGACGTGATCTGCACAGGCTTGTAGTCGTCAAGGCGCCAGATGGTCTCGGGACCCTGCGTCGACGTGTCGAGCCCCGCCCGCGAGCCGTAGACGATGGTCGTCCCGGCGCCGACGACGTTGTCGAGCGCCGGGCGCCAGTCGTAATGGGCGCCGTTCTCGACGATCGTGCCGCCCTCGCTCTCGCAACACGGATTGAACGTCGTGAGCATCAGCCTCGTCCAGACGCTGTTCGCGGCCACGCTGGTGAGATATGCGAGCCGGTCACCGGCGAGGGCCAAGTCGCTGACGTAGTTGACGAACTCGTTTTCCGGAGGCCGGCAGGCGAGGAGGGTCGTGCGGCCCGGGAAGAGCGGCTGCCCTTCGCCGGGCCGCCAGGTACCGAAGATGTGCGGACAGAGGAAGTAGGCGACCCGGTCGCCGTCCGCGGAGAGCTGCTGGATCGGGACGCGTGCCTCGAGCTCGCGCGGCGAGACTTGCACGAGGAAGAGCACCTCCTCGGGCTTCTGGTACGCGAGATCGGTTGCCGCCCAGGACCAGCCGACTCCCCACAGCGCCTCGTGTGGCCGGAAGGGGACAAGCGTCCGGACCCCGCCGGCGAGCGAGACGATCTCCACCCCGGAGTCGGTCGCGAACCCGATCGCCTTCCCGCGGGGCGACCACGCGAACCCCTGCCCGGGCGGCGCGGCGAGCAGCCGCTGCCGCCAGCGGCGACCCGACCGCTCCACGACGTAGATGCCCTCGCCGTTGACGTAGGCGAGGCGGCGGCTATCGGGCGACCACGCGCCCCCAGTAAGGGCACAGCCGCAATCGTTGACGACGACCTTGTGCGCGCCGCTGCTCGGCCGGACGAGCTCGATGGTCAAAGACCTTGCGGCGATGACCGCGATCCACTCCCGTCCGGCGACCAGGCAGGCCTGCCCGACACCTCGTGGGTGACGACCCTCTCGCGACCGCGTCGCCGGACGACGAGCATGTCGCCGTCGCCGTAGCTGTCCGGGCGGAGAAACGCGATCGAGCGGCCGTCGGGCGAGAAGGTCGGCTCGCTGTCGCCAACCCCGTGCGTCACCTGCCTCGGCGGCCCACGGGCGGCCGCGATCGTCCAGATCGCCCCGTCCTTTGCGAAGGCGAGCCGACGCGAGTCGCGCGACCACGAGGGGCTATCAAATATGGCCTGGCCGGCCTGGGCGAGCAACCGCGCGTCGCGGCCGTCGCCCCGCATCAGCCACAGCTCGTTGCCCCGGAACGCGGCGACGAAGCGGCCGTCCGGGGACGGCAAAGGCGCCAGCCAGTCGCCGGCCCCGAAGGTCAGCTGCGCGAGCCCTCGGCCCGACGGCTCGACGGAGTACAGCTGCGAGACCGTCGTGCGCGAGCTCGCGAACACGATGCGGCTCGGCTGCGTGGCCGGGGCCGAGCTCGAGCCCAGGACGACCGCCGCAGCCAGCGCTCCCCACATCAGAGCGGCAGCTCGTCGAAGGGCACGAAGCGGATCCGGCCCGGCCAGGGATCCTCGCCCGGGTAGGCGTAGAAGAGGCCGGCGCCGGTGAGCTCGGCCGTCGTCGCACCCGGCACCGTCTTGTCCTCGCCGTCGCGGAGGCGGAGCAGGTGGACGACGCCGTCGAGCGTGTAGACCGCGACCCCGCGCGCGGCGTCGTCGAGCGTCAGCCGGATCCCGGGGCACGAGGTGAGACGGCAACGGCCGGCGCTCGGGACGTCCGGGAGCGGCCACACGGAGAGGAGCTTGCCGGTCGAGGGGCTGTAGTCGCGCAACTCGCCCTGGACGAGCACGACGAGGTCGTCACCTTCGAGGACGGCGCCGAGCGCGTTCACGTCGAACGACCGGCGGAGGCCGCCGTCAAAGTCGAGCACCTCGAGCGAGCCGTCGGGGCGGCGGGCAACGATGCGGCCTTGGTCGACGGCGAGCGGCTGGAGGTCGTCGGGGCCGTGCGTGATTTGCACGGGCTTTGTCCCGTCGATCCGCCAGATCGCTTCGGGAGCGGGATGCGGCGAGGTGACCTGCGGCTCGCGGAAGCCGTAGACGAGCGTCAAGCCGCCGCCGGCGAGGTCGCCGAGCGCGAGGGGGAAGTCCCGGCTCGCGGCCCCTTCGGCGATCTCGACGCCGTCGTCCGTGCGGTCGAGCGTCGTGAGCATCAGCGCGGTGTGGATCTCGTTCGCGTCCCACTCGGTGAGGTACGCGAGCCGGTCGCCGGCAAACGACAAGTCGAAGACGTAGATCCCGAATCCCGCCGTCGGCGGCGGACCAGAGCAGGCGGCGCGGGTCGATCCGCCGAAGGCGAGCGGCCGCGCGTCTCCCGGCCGCCAGGCCCCGAGGCTGTGCGGGCAGAGCCAGTAGCCGACGCGATCGCCGTCGGCCGAGAGCTTCGTGATCGGAACACGGGCCTCGAGCTCGCGCGCCGAGATGCGCACGAGCGACGCGTCCTCGGGCGGCCGGTACGAGCCTCCGGGAGGTGCCGGCGACCAGCCGATCCCGGGCTGCGCCTCGCCGGGCCCGAAGGGCACGAGGATCCGGACCTGGTCGTCGAGCGCGCCCGTCCCGATTCCGGCGGTGGTGGCGACGGCGAGCGCGTTCCCGACCGGCGAGAAGGCAAGGCCCCGCACCGGCCCCTTGACGGCGAGCGCCCACACTCCGTTGCCCGAGCGCTGCAGGACGTGAATCGCGTCGGCTTCCACGTAGGCGAGGCGACGGCTGTCGTACGACCAGGCGAGCGGGGGCGGTACGCAGTCGGTAAGGCAGTCGCTCGTGCTCCCCACGAGGAAGGCGCGCTGAAGCCGACCCGTCGGGCTGAAGAGGTCGAGCTCGGCGTCTTCCTGGATCGCAATCGACCTGCCGTCCGGAGACCAGGCCGGAAAGCCTTTGACGCCCCTCGCGACGACGTGCTCGTGGCGGTTCCGCAGCACGACGAGCCTGACGCCGGGCTTGCCGTAGTGGACGAACGCGACCGAGCGCCCGTCGGGCGACAAGCTCGGCCAGCCGGCGTCGCTCCCGCGGGACACCCGCCGCGGCGGTCCGCCTGCCACCGCCACCGTCCAGATGTTCCAGTCGCTCCCTCGGTAGGCGAGTCGGCGCGAGTTGCCAGACCAGGAGACGGCGGTCAGGTTCGCCTCCGTCGGGTCGTAGTCCACGTTCGAGGCGACGAGCCGGGCGCCGCTGCCGTCCGCCCGCATCACCCAGAGCTCCGACCGGCGCAGCGCCGCAACGTAGCGGCCGTCCGGCGAAGGCTGCCGCTGCTGCCAGCCGCCGGCGCCGAAGGTCAACTGCGCGAGCCCCGTTCCCGAGGGCTCGACGGAGTAGAGCTGCGAGACGCCTGTGCGGGAGCTCGCGAAGACGATGCGGCTCGGAGGCGAGGCGGAAGCGTGACTGGAGCCGAGGACGACAGCCGCAGCCAGCGCGCTCCACATGACACGAGGCTACGCCTACCTTGTTACGAAACAATCAAAAGTCTGCAAGCGGTTCGATCGCGTCACCGAGGCGCACCCGCCCCGGCTCCGCGACGGCGCCGAAGACCCCGAAGTCGATCTCCTTTCGGTCGCGCACGCCGCGGTAGGCCTTGATCTCGCGCAGCGTGTCGAAGTCGCGGACGCCGGTCTTCGGGTTCTGGGTGGTGATCGCACAGCGCGCGACCTGCTCGTGCAGGAGCACGACGGCCTCGCCGACCTGGACGCGGCGCCCGAGCCATCCGTCTTCCTCGTGCGCGGCGACGCCGCCGATCCCGATCAGCATCCGGAAGCGCCGCGGATCGACCCGCTCGTCGGGGCCCGCGCGCCGGCGAAGCTTCTCCAGCGACGCCTCCGACAGCATCGTCACCGGCCCGCCCCCACGATCGACTCCGGAGCCCGGCTCCTTCGTCTGGACGAGCCGCACCGGCCGCCCGACGTGCGCCGACAGCGCCTCGTTCCAGGGCCCGCGGACGAGGCGCCCCTCGACCGGACGGCCGAAGAAGTCGGTCGTCACCTCCCCGTCGAGCTCCACCTCGCCGACGACGACCGAGCCGTCGGGGAACGCGAGCTCGAGGCGCTCGCGCGCGGCGTGGTAGGCCGGACGGACGAGCCCGAGCCGCCCGTCCCGGAGCAGCCCGTACCGCCGGCCGTGCGCGTCGACGACGTGGAAGCGGCGGTCGTCGGCGACCCCGCGGCGTCCGAGCGCGATCTCCTCGAGCTCGACGAGAGCGAGCCCCTTGACGGGCGCGATCGTCAGCCAGGCGACGTGGGCCACGATCGAGAGCCTACGCAGGCGGGGCGTCGACCTCGACCTCGGAGCGCCCGGGTGTCGCCTCGAGCTCGAAGACGTAGAAGTCGCGCCCGGTCACCTGCACGGCCACGTTGTAGACCGGCGTCTCCGCGATCGAGCTCTCGAACCTCCCCGCGTGGGCATGGCCGTGCAGGACGAGGTCGGGGAGGTGCTCCGCGATCGGGATCCCGAGCCTCGCGCAGCCGAGGTAGGTCCAGATCCCCGGCGGCTCGCCTTCGAGCGTGCCCTCGACGGGCGCGTAGTGCAGCAGGACGATGCGGAGCGGGCAGTGCGCCACCGCCTTGAGGCCGTCGCCGATCGCGTCCGTCTCGGCGGTCGTCTCGGCGTACACCTCCCGAAGCAGCGGCTCGCCGAAGTCGGGGAGCGACGAGCCCGCGAACCCGCCGACGAAGCCCTTGGCGCCGACGATCCCGACGTCCACGCTCTCGACCTCCGCGATCGCCCAGTCGCGGTCGAGGACGAGAACGCCTGCGCTGCGGAGCGCGTCCGCCACCTCGTGTCCGCGCCCGAGGTGGTGGTCGTGGTTGCCGAGCACGGCGTAGACGGGCGTGCGGAGCCCTTCGCACGCGTCGGCGAGGACGCGTGCCTCCTCGGGATCGCCCTGGGTCGTGACGTCGCCCGCGAGCAGGATCAGGTCGGCCTCGCCGTCGATCTCGGCGAAGGCCGACTCGACGCGCTCGCGATGCGCCTCGCTCGCGTGCACGTCGCCCGCGGCGGCGATCCGGATCGTGCGCTTGTCGTCCACGCCGACATGGTGCCCGTGATTCGCGCTCTCCAAGCCCGGGTAGCTCGCGGCCATGCCCGGCGAGGAGGAGTTCGACCGGCTCGTCGATACCACGCGGAAGGCGGGTGCCGCGCTCCGCGACGCGGGCGTGCGGTACGCGCTCGGCGGCGGCCTCGCCTCGTGGGTCCGCGGCGGGCCGAAGACCGAGCACGACATCGACTTCTTCGTGAAGCCCGAGGACGCGGAACGCGCTCTCGCCGCGCTGGCCGACGCGGGCTTCCGCACGGAGAGGCCGGTCGAGGAGTGGCTCGTGAAGGCCTACGACGGCGACCTGCTCGTCGACCTGATCTTCAATCCCGCGAGCGGCCCCGTGGACGACGAGCTCCTCGCCCGGGCGGACGAGCTCGAGGTCGCCGCGGTGAAGATGCCGGTCGCGAGCCTCGACGACGTGATGGTGACGAAGCTCCTGGCGCTCAACGAGCAGGAGCCCGACTTCGGCGGCTGCCTGGAGATCGCGCGCTCGCTCCGCGAGCAGATCGACTGGGACTGGGTGCGTGAGCGGACGGCGGAGGCGCCATTCGCGGCCGCGTTCTTCACGCTCGTCGAAGAGCTCGGCGTCGTTCGGGCGACCTAGCTGGGTACCTAAGGCTCTCGGCGACTAGTCAACGCGCTTGACGTCGGCGGTATCGATCGTCGGCGCCCCTGGCCTCGGATCGAGCCGCGTCAGGAAGGCATGCCCTTTCGAGCACACATGCACGCCCGGGAACCTGATCTCGTCGTCCTGTCCCTCGAACTGCGTCGGTATGCGCTCGCGGTCGCGGGGGCACGTCTGGAATTTCGGGATGACAGTCACGCAGGCATCATCAGGGCACGCGGCATTACGCGCAACCGCGCCCGGCGACCTAGAAGAAGAACTGCCGCCAGGCGGTCCACCAGTCCTCGGCGCGGGAGACGATCTTCCGCGGCTCGACGATCTCGACGCCCTGCTTGTAGCGATACTCGTCCGCCGCGTCGGTGGTCGTCAGCTCGACCTCGATCTCGCACGGACGGCCCGGGTCGTACGGCTCGACGGCGCGCAGATCGCCGAGCGCCTTCCGCGCGCCCTCCTCGATCAGCTCACGCGCCCGCTGCGGCGGGATCTGCCGCGCGCTGAAGCGGCCGAGGCCCTCCTTCACGGCCACCGTCGTCAGGCCCGCGCCGAGCAGCTCGCGCCCCTCCTCGCAGGTCGCTCGATCGCCGGTGACCAGAAGAACCGGACAGCCCCACGTGCCGCAGAGCGCGGCGTTGATCCCCGTCTCCCCGACGAGCATGCCGTTGAAGCGCAGGTTCGACCACTTCTGCCCGGAGACCGTGTGGTTCAGGACGCCGTCGGGCGTTCCCGCGCGCGCGTGCATCGCGACGAAGAGCGCCGCGTCGCAGCCTTCCTCGAGGAAGGACGTGTACTCCGTCCAGTGCTCCTGGACGACGAACTCGCACGCCGGGTCTAGGAGCTCGGGGATCAGCGAGTTGAAGTTCCAGCCCTTGCCCGCGCCGTGGCAGTCCATGACGACGATCTCGGTCGCACCGGCGGCCTTCGCGCCGCGGACGGCCGCGTTGATCTCCTCGGTGTAGAGCCTCCGGCCCTCCTCGTACATCGGGTCGCCGCCCGACGTCTGCTGCCACTTCACGATCCCGGCGACGCCCTCCATGTCGCTGATGACGAGGACGCGCACGGCCGGTGTTCTATCGCGTCTCGGAGCGGGACGTCCTCCTCGGTCGGGATCCAGTGGCCGATCGCGCTCGTGCCCCAGCCGAGGAGCTGCCGTCGGACCGGCTCGAGGCCCGCCACGCGCTCCTCGTCGATCCCCAGGTCATCCCGCGGCCGGATCCAGCGGTGCGTGTAGGCGTAGAAGAGGACGCGCCGGGTCGTATCGGAGTGGTTGTCCCCGCGCGCGTGCCACAGCCGCCGGTCGAGGACGACGGCGGTTCCCGCACGGACGAGGAGCGGGACGGCGTCGTCAGGTTCGCGGTCGCGCGTGAGGACGTCGCGCATGTGGCTGCCGGGGACGACCCGGAGCGCGCCGTGCACGGCGGTGGGCACGTCCGTCAGGAACCAGGCCACCTTGAGCGAGAGCCGCGGCCGCGGCGACTCGACCTCGACATTCTGGCGGCCACCGTCCTGGTGCCAGCGCCACTGCGGCTCGGCGTCGGCCGCGAGCGGTGGATGCACGTCGAGGTGGCAGTGGTAGACGTAGATGTTCCAGCCGAGGACGTCGAGGACGATCGGCAGGACCGCCGGGTGGTCGACGAGTTCGAGGAAGGCGTCGTCGAGCCCGAGGAAGGCCAGGCGGTGGAACGCGTGGCCGTTCGGCGACTCCGCGCGCCGGACGCGCTCGACCGCGGCGGTCAGCCGTGCGACAGCGTCAAGGTCGAGCGCGTCCTCGACGACGGCGAATCCGTCCCGCTCGAGCCGTTCCTGCAGCACGTGGCGGTTACGGCCACGAGCGGTATGCAGGTCCAGAAACACCTCGAGCGGAACCGCCGCCCGGTTCCGCTCGAGACTTGCGACCGAGGCACCGCTTGCGGTGCCGTCAGGACGTGCAGGCCCAGCCTGCGCGTCCGTCTGAAACGGCCGGTCGAGCCGCCTGGAGAAACACCTCGAGCGGAACCGCCGCCCGGTTCCGCTCGAGGCTTGCGACCGAGGCACCGCTTGCGGTGCCGCCATCAGGACGTGCAGGCCCAGCCTGCGCGTCCGTCTGAACCGACCGGTCGGGCCGACCGCAGAAACACCTCGAGCGGAACCGCCGCCCGGTTCCGCTCGAGACTTGCGATGAAGGGGGAGCCTCGCCGCATGGAGGCCTCTTCATTCCGTTTGGCCCCCGCCGCATCGGGGCCGCCCGGTGATCGCTTCGTTCGCGTCGCCCCCGCCGCATCGGGGCCTTTCGCGTTCGTAGTCCGAGTATCGCGACGACCCCCCACTTCATCCATCACCCGTTCTGCGCTTGACTGCGCCGCTTCACTGGACCGGCTGAGGCCGGCAGTACAGTGGCGGCGTGGCGAACCGGTTCCTGGAGCGCCTCGGGAGCGGCCCGCCGATCGTCGCCGACGGCGGGATGGGCGCGCTCGTCTCGAGCGCGGTGCCGCGCCTGCGCTGCCCCGAAGAGGCGAACCTCCGCGCGCCCGACGCGGTCGTCTCGCTCCACGTCGGCTTCATCAACGCGGGCGCGGAGCTCATCGAGACGAACACCTTCGGCGCAAACCGCCGCAAGCTCGCGCACTACTTCCTCGAGGACGAGTTCGAGCGGATCAACTCGACCGCCGTGAAGCTCGCCCGCAACGCGCGCGAGGTGACCGGGCGCGAGGTCTTCGTCGCCGGCTCGATCGGCCCGCTCGGCGACCCGCTCCCCTCCCACGAGCGCCGCCAGCTCTTCGCCGACCAGGCCTCCGTGCTCGAGGGCCGAGGCGCCGACCTGTTCATGGTCGAGACGTTCTACGACCTCGACGAGCTCGTGGACGCGATCGAGGCCGTCCGGTCGGTCTCGAGCCTGCCCGTCGTCGCGCTGCTCACCTTCGACGAGGGCGCGGAGACGCTGGCGGGCGTGACCGCGCGCGACGCCGCCGAGCGCCTCGCCGGCCTGGACGTGGCCGCGATCGGCGCGAACCACGGCGCGGGCCTCCTCGCCGCTCTCGCCGCGCTGGAGCAGTTCCAGACCGACGGCCTGCCGCTCGCGGCGCTGCCCAACATCGGCCTCGCGAGCCTGGCCGGGGGCCGCGTCATCTTCCCGCACGCGACGCCCGACTACTTCGCGGAGTTCGCCGCCCATGCGCGCGACCTCGGGGCCCGCGTCATCGGCGGCTGCTGTGGCACGACGCCGACGGAGATCGCCGCCATCCGCGCCGCGGTCGACGAGGACCGGACGCCGAGGGCGGCGCTCCACTTCGAGGAGCGCGAGCTCGTCGTCTCGCTCGGCGAAGAGCAGGGCGAGTCGCAGCTCGAGCAGGCGCTGCGGGCCGGGGAGTGGGTCGTCTCCGCGCAGCTCGACCCGCCGCTCGGCTCCAACGTGATGGGCCTGATCGAGGTCGCGCGCGCGCTGAAGGACTCCGGCCGCGTCGGCTTCGTCGACCTGAACGACAACGCGGGCGCGCGCGCTGGGATGAGCGCGCTCATCGCCTCCGCCGCGATCGAGCGCGCCTGCGGGATCGAGACCATCCCGCACCTGACCACCCGGGACACGACGGTAATGGGCCTGGAGTCGATGCTCTTCGGCGCGCAGGCCGAGGGCCTCCGCAACATCCTCGCCGTCACAGGCGACCCGCCCGAGGTCGGCGACTACCCGGGCTCGCGCGGGATCTACGAGGTCGACTCGATCGGCCTCACGCGCCTCATGGCGAGCCTGAACCGCGGCGAGGACGTCAACGGCCGCCCGATCGACGCGCCGACCTCGTTCTACATCGGCGTCGCCGTGAACCCGTCCGCGGACGACCTCGACTTCGAGCTCGACCGCTTCCGGCAGAAGATCGAGGCCGGCGCGAGGTTCGCGATGACCCAGCTCCTCTTCGACCTCGACTACCTCGACCGGTTCCTCGATCGGATCGGCGGGTCACCGCCAATCCCGCTGCTCCTCGGCATATGCCCGCTGTGGAGCTACCGGCTGGCGCTCCGGTTCCACAACGAGCTGCCCGGGATCATCGTCCCCGACGCGCTCCAGGACGCCCTGCGAGACGCCGGCGCCGACGCGGCCGACGTGGGCATGGCGCACGCGAAGCGCCTGCTCCGCGAGGCCCGCGACCGCGTGGCGGGCGTCTACCTCGTCGTCCCGTACCGCCAGCCGTTGCGCGTGCTGGAGCTGCTCGACGCTTAGCCGGAGCAGGGACCGGTCGAGACCGGGCCGCGGGCGCCTGCGAGCGCTTGGCGAACCGCGGCCGGGGGCACGCCGTAGCCGCCCGTCGAGCCGACGCGCGCGGCGAAGATCGTCGTCTGCACACGGCCGGCGGCATCGACGGCCGGGCCTCCGGAGTCGCCGTGACGGACCTCTCCGCGGACGCTGGTGATCGTCCGCGCCACGGGGCCATGGCCGTAGGCGTCCTGGCTGAGCACGGTCACGGTACGCCCGATCCGGCCCGGCTTCGCGTCGAAGGGCCCGTCGCCGGGGTAGCCGAGCAGCACGACCGCGGCGCCCGGCCGCGGGTCGGCGAAGCGCAGAGGCTGCGCACGAAGGCCTGGCACCCTCAGGACGGCCACGTCGTTCCGCGCGTCGACCGCGACGGGAATCGCGTGCAGCGCCGAACCTGTGCCGAAGAGCTGGACGGCGGTGTCGTGCTCTCCCGCCACGACGTGCGCGGCCGTGACTACGAGCTCCTGCCGCGCGACCCACCCCGAGCCCTCGACCGAGAGACCGCACGCCGTTCCCACCACGCGGACCACGCTGGGCGCGGCGGCCCGCACCCCCGCGGCGCGAAGGAGCCGAGGGTCGGGCGGCGCGACGCCCGCGATCGGCCCGGCGATCGAGGGAAACGGGTCGACGCGCGCAAGGGCCTCGAGCAGCCGCCGCGGCGGCGCGATCGCGTCCAGCCGTCGCACGACGAGCGAGCGCTGCGCGTCGCGACGAAGGGTCTTCTGTCCGGGAAGCAGGAGCGCCGCCGCGCCCAGCACCCAGACGATCGCGAGCCCGGACGCCGCGCCCAGGACGAACCCGCCGGCGGAGTCCAACGCCCGAAGCGGCGGAAGACGGAGCCCCGAGCGCAGTGTCGCGCCGGCGAGGCTCCCGACGGCCTCGAGCACGATCGCGAACACGATCGCCCCTCCGAGCGCCGCGACCGGCGTGTACGGCGAGCGCGAGCCGCCGGAGAGAAGATGCGGGGCGAGCCGCGCTCCGACGATCGCGCCGCCGATCACCCCCGCGGCCGAGAGCGCGCTCGCGATCAATCCCTTGCGCAGGCCGTAGAGCGCCATGAGCGCCACGAACGCGAGCGCGAGCCAGTCGATGCGCGTCACGCCGGGAGGCTAACGACGACCCCGGCGCTACAATGCCCGCCGCCTGGGGGCGTAGTTCAGTTGGTTAGAACGCCGGCCTGTCACGCCGGAGGTCGCGGGTTCGAGTCCCGTCGCTCCCGTCTTCGAAATGCCTGCAAATGGGGGTATCCGTCGCCTGGCGATTCGATAGGCCAATGACCACGCCGCCGGTCTTGCGCAGCATTTCCAGTAAGTAGCTCACTTGGAAGGGTCTCGGGCAGCAGATGGGCAGCAAAGACCTGTCACAGGTGCTCCACCCCCACGCGCGAGCGCGCTTCCGTTGCGGCCTTTCGGCGCGATCCCCTCAGGTCAATCGTTCCCGGTCGGGATCACCGTGGCGGGCTCGACCATCAGCAAGACCGTGCGCCCGTGCGCACGCGGATGGTGAAGGACGCCACGCGGGATCGTCACGCCCTGGTTCACACCGAGGACGAATGGCTCCCGCCCCTCCACCTCGAGCTCGAGCTTTCCCTCGAGCACGAGAAAGAACTCGTCTTCGTGCTCGTGGCTGTGCCAGTCGACAAGCTCGCCTTCGATCACGGCAAGTCGGACGACGGAGTCATTCACGGTCGTGAGAGTCTGATTCACCCACGGCTCATACCCCGCGCCCTCTGCGGCTACGTCGATCTGCGCAAGCTGACCGTACTTGTCGTCATATCTGATGTCGTAGTTCTGCATACACACCTCCCGGTCGCTCTAGATTGATAGGGGACGAATCCTCGGGGCATCAGTTCCTGGGTGTCGGCGCCGGCACGCGGGCGGCGGTCCGCCGAGGAACCTCGAGCGCGTCGACGACCCCGAGCGCGAGCGCGAGGCCTACCAAGACGACTAAGGATCCGAGCAGCTCGCCCCAGGTCGGGTGCTCGCGGCGCACGAGCCATGCGGTGAGGATCCCGACGACCGGTACGAGCAGCGTGAAAGGGGCAACGGTCGACGCTGGGTAGCGCGAGAGTAGCCGGTACCAGGTGCCGTAGCCGAAGAACGTCGAAACGATGACGACGTAGGCGAGGGCGGACATCCCGGACACACCGACCGAAGATGCCGCGCTCTGCCAATGTCCGACCCCCTCGAAGATCAGGGAGAGCCCGAGTAGGGGTACCGGTGCGACGAGGCTCGACCATACGAGCAGCGAGAAAGGCCGTTTTGCCCCGGCCGCTCGGGTCACCACATTCCCGCAGCCCCACGCGGCCGCCGAGGCGACACCGAGTGCGACTGCCAGCAGAGGGACGCCGTGGGCGCGACCGGCAGCGATCGTGCCCAGACCGACGATGGCGAGCGAGACGCCAATGACTTGGCGCAGGCTTGGGCGCTCGCCGAGTGCGACGACGGCGAGCGGGATAGTGAAGACCGGTTGAAGAGGCGCGATCACGGACGCCAGTCCCGCAGGCAGACCGATGTTCATCGCCACGAAGAGAACCCCGAACTGCCCGACACCGATGAATAGACCGACGGCGACAACCGCCCGCCAGCGCACGTCCGGCCGTGGCACGAAGAAGATCGCAGGAACAGCGGTCAGTCCGAAGCGCAGCGCGGCAAAGAGAAGGGGCGGGAACGATTCGAGGCCGATGTCAATGACGACGAAGTTCACCGCCCAACAGACGGCGACGACGAGCGCTAGGACGGCGTGCCGGCGAGGCAAGCGTCACGCCGCTTCAGGCATGGGGTCACCGGGCGGAGCCGCTGACTCGGTCGAGGCCAACGGCTTGTCGGGGACGCGATCGCCGGCGAAGAGAAAGCCCGCTCCGACCACCGCGACGACGAGGCCGCCGCCCCACCAGACGGCGTCGGGTGAGTACGCGAGCACCACGCCGCCGATGGCCGGGCCGACGGCGAAGCCTCCGGTCACCATCAGGCTGAAGACCGAGATGTAGCGGCCGAGGAGATGCGGGGGAGCGAGGTCGGCGGCGAGTGGTCCGAGGACGACGGAGTGGACGCACTCGCCGATCGCGATCACGACTGAGACGCCGCACAGGAGCGCGGACGCTCCGAGCTCCGAGTGGATCAGCGTCGCCGGCAAGACGCCGAGGAGTCCGATGGCAAAGAACGCGCTCGCTGCGACGAATACCTGCGCGCGACGCAGCGGCTTGAAAGCGCGCGCTACGGGGAGTTGCGCGATCACGATGACCAACGCGTTGAAGAGAAAGAGGAGCCCGATGGCGCCGGGTCCGGCTCGCGTATGCGCTTTCACAAACGGCGGCAGGATGTTCGCGAACAGCGCGTAGCCGGCGATGATCAGGACGAAGTTCGCCGTGATGAGGATCAGGAATCTCCGATCGCGAGCGACCGCCCGGAATCCTCCTCCGCCGACGTCGGGTGCCGCCGCGCCGCGTGGATTCGGCACCACCGCCAGTACCACCAGCGCTAACGCGGCGTAGGTGATCGCGTCGATCAGATAAAGCGCCTGAAACGATCGCAGGTCCTGTGCCGAGGAGACGACGAAACCCGCGACCGTCGCGCCGAGACCAAGGCCCAGGTTTTGTGCGACGCGTCCGAGCGCGAACGAGTCAGCACGTTGCTCTGGCGTTATCAGGAGGATGAGCAACGTCTGGTTCGCTGTGCGGGTCACTCCGACCCCGGCTCCGCCGATGACTGCGCAAGCGAACGCCTGCCACGGCCGGTCGACGAACGCGAAGCCGGCAAAGCCGAGCGCGCTCGCAAGATTGGCGGCGATCAGGATCGGCTTGGCGCGAAAGCGGTCGAGCAGGGCTCCCGAGGGAGGTGTAACGAGGGTGCCAGCTCCCAGGATCGCGGCGAGCACAAAGCCGGCGGTCGCTGTCGAGAAGCCGCGGAACTGGTGCAGGTAGATGATCTCGAACGGAAGGATCAGCCCGTAGCCGAACCAGCTGAACGCATTCCCGGCCTGCAAGAACAGCACCACGCGAGGCAGGTCCGTCCGCCAAGCTCTCGCTAGAGATAGCCGCAGCACTACTTCGCAGCTCGTACGCCTCGGTCGGCGAGAAGAGCAGCCACCGCAGCTTTCGCCTGACGCGCCGCGGCCGGATCGCGGCGAGACCCACCAACGGCGTCATCGAGGTGCCGTCTGCTCTCGGACTCCATCCAGGCCTGTTGGACCGCGAGCGCATCGATGGCACCGAGCGCGAGGCGAGGCTGACAAGACTCGCACGCAACCGTGAGATTCTCGTGGCAGGAACTCACGCGGCCTCCGGCGCCGACGTCAGACCTGACGGTGCTTCATCGAGCGGGTCGGGAATGCGGCCGCCGAGTCGAAGCAGGACTGCTCCGGCCATCAGCGCGGCAAACGCGCCACCCCACCAGATGACGTTTGGACTGGTCTGCAGGAGAAGTCCGCCAATCGCCGGGCCGAGGGCCAGGGAGCCGGTGAAGGTCAGAGTGTAGAGAGAGAGGTAGCGGCCGAGCAGATGGGCTGGAGCCATGTCTGCGACCAGCGGCCCGAGAACGAGAGTGTGTGCGATTTCGCCGAGTGCAAAGACGATCGCAACGCCCACGAGGAGACTGGTCGCAGCGAGCTTGGAGTGGATGATCGTCGCCGGCAACACCGCGAGCAGGGCAACCGCAAAGAGCGCGCTTGCCGCTGCGAAAGCGTGGGTGCGTCGCATCCGTCCCACGGCGCGCACCGCCGGGATCTGCGCGATGACGACAAAGGCGGTGTTGACCAGAAAGATGATCCCGATCTCGGCGGGGCCGACCGGTGTATGCGCCTTTGCAAACGGCGGCAGGATGTTGGAGAAGAAGGTGTGGCCGACGACGACGAGGACGATGTTGGCTGCGATCACAATGAGGAAGATCCGATCGCGGGCGACCGCGCGAAAGCCGGTTCCGTTGGCGTCTGTCGCCGTGGCGATCTCGGCTCGCGGGCTCGGCACGGCAGCGAGCACAATCAGCGCGAATCCGGCGTAGGTGACAGCGTCGAAGAAATAGAGAAGTTGGAACGTGCTGAGCTGCGGTGCGGCTGCGACGATGAAGCCGCCGACGGTCGCGCCGGCACCAATCCCGAAGTTGCCAGTGACGCGGTTGAGCGCGAAGGCGGCCGCTCGTTGCTCCTTCGTGACCAGCCTGACGACCAATGTCCGACTGGCCGTCCCTGCGGCGCCGAGGCCGGCTCCGCTGACAACCGAGTAGGCAAAGCCCTGCCAGGGACGGTCGACGAAGGCGAAGCCGGCGTAACCAAGTGCGCTCGCCAAGCTTCCTGCGACCACGAGCGCTTTGGCGGGGTAGCGGTCGAGCAGCGCTCCCGTAGCCGGGGTGACGATTGCGGACGTCCCCATCGTCGTCGCCAGCACCAATCCGGCTGTCGACGTCGAGAAGCCACGTGCCTGGTGCAGATAGATGATCTCAAAGGGAAGAACGAGCCCGTAACCGAAGTAGTTGAGAGCGTCTCCCGCCTGAAGGATGAGCACGGGGCGAGGGAGCCCGGTACGCCAACCCGAGAGGACTTGTGAGACGCGGCGCATCACCACTGATAGCCCTCGCCGTGGCTCGAAACACTCACGGGCGCTTCTCTCGCTGGCAGCTGCCAAGCGAGGTTTCGAAGCACCGGAATCCGTTCGCCATCGAGCGAGACGCCGTCGACGTCGAGTTCGGCCGAGCCGATCATGAAGTCGATGTGCCGGGCGCTCGGGTTGGCGCGCTTGCGGTCCTCGTCCTCGATCAGGAACGGGAAGCCGTTGCCGAGCGCGACGTGGCTCGATGCGTTCTCGTCTAGCAGGGTGTTATAGAACGCAGTGTCGAGCGGGCCGATCCGCCCTTCGCCGTCGACGAGGGCGAGCTCACCGAGCCGGCGGGCACCCTCGTCGACCTCGATGAGGCCACGCAGCGCCTCTGCGTTTTCGTCGGCATCGATCTCGACCGCAACGCCATCTTCAAAGCGAACTCTGAGCCCGCGGATGATCGTCCCGTCGGCGAGGACGAGCGGCTTCGTCGCGGTCACCCGCCCGCTCGTGCGACCGGGGTCCGGCGTGGTGAAGACCTCCTCGCTCGGGAGGTTCGAGAAATGCCGCAACCCTTTCGCGGTCGAGAAATCGGCAGTCGACCAGATCGCAGTCGCCAGTAGGCCGATGGTGAGCTCGGTTCCAGGCCCGCGCAGCTCGATCGCGTCGAACCGCCGCTCCGTCAGTCGCGCGGCGTAGTCGCTCAGCACCGCCATCCGCTCGTCCCAAGCGGCGAGCGGGTCGGGATCGTCGAGGCGCAGCACGTGCTCAAGCTCGCGCCAGAGCTGCTCATACGCTTCGTCGGCTGGCAGATCGGGATGTACCAGCGCCGCCCACGCCGGATGCGGCCCCGGCACGAAGCACCAGTTGGTCGAGCGCTCGTCGATGACCTTGAGTGTCTCCTTCACGCTCGGCAGCATGTCCTTGCCGAGGAGCGACTTATCGAGGCCGTCCATCACGTTCGGCGCGGTCACGCTCCGCATCGAGATGCGCGCGCCATTTTGCTCGGCGTGCTCGAGGACACGCTCGCCATACCACTGGGGGACGAAGTCGAGCGTGTCCGGGTCGGCGCTCTCGATCCGCACGCGCTTCACCCACGGATCGAAGTACGCGACGTCGACGAACTTAGCGCCGCGCTTATAGGCCGCCTCGGCGGTCGCACGCGCCTGCTCCTCGAGGCCGATCTCGGCCTGGACCAGCACGATCTGGCCTTCCTGCACGTTCGCTCCGTGCACGGAGAGCTCGGCGAGGCGGGCGAACATGTCCCGTGCTTCCCGGGAGCGCACGCCGCTGCTCAGTCGATCCAGGCTGGGTCTACGAAGACGCCGTCGCCGCCGTCTGGGCGATCGGAGCCGACGGCGATCAGCTCGAGGCCGTCGTCTCCGGCTTCGAACGCCCGCACCGTTGCGGGGTTGACGCGAACGACATCCCAGCAGCCGAGCTCGCGGATCTCGTCGTCGAGTCTGACTTGTCCGGAGCCGCTGATGACGACGTAGGCCTCCTCCTGCTCGCGATGGCTATGCGCCGAAGGTGAGCGGACGCCGGCGCCATAGCGCAGATAGGAGATGCCAAGGTGCTCGGAGTCGAGGTGCTTGCGCGCGAACCGCCCCTCGATCCCCGGCGCGCGCTCGCCCATAGAGTCCTCGACCTCCTCTTTCAGGTTCACGATCGAATACGCGCTCATCAGTTCTCCTCTCATGCGTGATTCGCGGGGCGGTCGGTAGGTTGCTTCTGCATCAGCTCATTTCCGATTCGCGGCTGTGTGGAAGTCAAAGACACCCCGATGCCGCGAAACGGACCGCCGGTCCATTTCCGACGGACCTGGTGTCATTGACGCGATGACCGTCGATCTCGAGCGGGCCAAGGCAGGTGACGAGCGCGCGTTCGCGACGCTGGTCGAGCCGTTCCGGCGCGAGCTCCAACTGCATTGCTACCGGCTACTCGGCTCCGTGCAGGACGCCGAGGATCTCGTCCAGGAAACGCTGCTCGCCGCCTGGCGCGGACTCGACGGCTTCGAGGAGCGGGCGCCGCTGCGCTCCTGGCTCTACCGGATCGCAACCAACCGGAGCCTCAACGCAATTCGCGAACGCGGACGCCGCCCAACCACGGAGAACACCATGAGACCGTCAAAAACCCGCCGCGCCGTCGAGCCCAGCTGGCTCGAGCCTTACCCGGACAGCGCGCTCCCGGACCCCGCTCCCGGACCTGAAGCCCGCTACGAGCAGCGCGAAGCGATCCAGCTCTCGTTCATCGTCGCGCTGCAGCAGCTGCCCGCGAAGCAGCGCGCAGCGCTCGTGCTGCGCGACGTGCTCGCCTTCCACACCGACGAAGCCGCCTCGATCCTCGAGACGACGCCGCAGTCGGTCAAAGCCGCCCTCCAGCGCGCACGCGCAACGCTCGACACGTACACCCTCGAACGCGAGCAGGCGCCGCTGCCCGACTCGCCGACCGAACGGAACCTTCTCGCCACCTTCAGCGACGCCGTCGAAACCGGCGACACGGCACGTCTCCTGACTCTGCTGAGCTCCGACGCCCGTGTGACCATGCCGCCGAGCCCGGGAGAACTCATCGGACACGAAGCGATCGGAGTGTACTTCGACCACGGCGCCGAGGTCCGCGGCGCCCCGCTACAGGTACGCCCGACCCGCGCCAACGGCCAGCCGGCGTTCGGCTGCTACCTGCGCTCGCAGCCCTGGGGCATGATGGTCCTCGCCCTGAGCGGCAGCAAGGTCGACGAGATCACCCTCTTCGCCGACCCCGCGCTGCCCGGCCGCTTCGGTCTCCCCGAACACATCTAGCCGACAAGGATGGGTTCGACGTGAAATGGTAAAGGTGCCTTTTTGCCGCCGACATTCGCGGCCGGACCTCCGCTCAAGCATCGAGATGTCGACCGGGCAGCAGATGGGCAGCAAACGTCTCGAGCCGCACCGCGTAGCCATGCAGAGTCGACCTGGAGGCCACCAAAGAACCGCATGAACAGTGCGCTCGTGTGTGCATCGTTGTGCACGCTGCGACCGCTGAAGTGGTCTGTCACGCCGGAGGTCGCGGGTTCGAGTCCCGTCGCTCCCGTCTACGAACTCCGTGCAGATCGGAGACTTTTTCTTCGCGGATAGTTGTCGCCGCTGGCACCAAAACGGCGTCATAGAACGTTTTTGGAAACGCCAGTCGTGGAAGTTCGATTTAGGCCTGCCTCACGCTTGCCGGCCGCCCCTCGGCCATCTCGGCGGCGCGACAGAGAGCGTTAGCCATCCGCATCTGCTCGATCGTGCGGCAGAGGACATCGAGCAGGCGCGGGCTGCCGACAAGGTATGCGAGGCACTGGGCGCGCGAGATCGCAACGTTCAGCCGGTTTCGCGACAGCAGGAACTCGAGCCCGCGCGGGATCTCGGCACCGCTCGAGCTAGCCGTCGAGTAGAAGACGACCGGCGCCTGCTGGCCCTGGAACTTGTCCACCGTTCCGACACGCACCGCCTCCGGCAGGCGCCCGCGCAGGCACCGCACCTGCAGGTTGTAGGGCGCGACGATCATCACGTCCTCGTGCCGCAGCGGCCGCGGCGACGCCTCGGCAGGCGTGTACGCGCGGCCGACGAGGCGCTCGAGTTCGGCCGCGATCGCGTCCGCCTCTTCGGGAGACGCCTGCGAGTTGCCCTCGTGCTCGACCGGGAGGTGTCGGATCCACTGCGAGCAGCTCGAGCCGCTCGCCGGTCGGCGCGACCATGAAGGCGACACCCTCCGGCACACCGGCGGTGGACTCGTGCGTCAGTCGGAGCGCCTCGCGGTACCACGCGACGCTGCGATCGAGATCTGAGACCGGCAAGCCAACGTGGTGGATTCGAGATGGCTGCATCCAGCCTCCTTCGCAAAGTGCGGACGTCGGGTTGAAATAGAAAAACGATCGTCTGCGCCAGCGTTCGTTCAGTCACCCGACGCCGCCGCGGGGGTCATTCGTCGTCGTGGTCGGCGGTGGCGGTTGCATACCGCGGGCGCCCGGTGGGCCGGTAGACCTGGATCGTCACGCCCTTCGAGTCGGCTCGCGAGTCGACCAGGTCAAGCGCAATGTCCGGGCCGGCGTCGGGGAAAAGCCGCGTGCCCTGGCCGAGGACTACGGGGACGATGAGCAGGTTGATCTCGTCGACGAGGTCGTTATCGAGCAGCCACCGGATCAGGGCGCCGCTGCCGTGCACCTGCAGCTCACCCCCCGGCTTCGCTTTCAGCTCGCCGATGGCCGCCGCGACGTCGCCGGAGAGGACGGTCGTGTTCGGCCAGCGCGGTTCGGTGAGCGTATTCGATACGAGGTACTTGGGCTTTGTGTTCAAGGCATCTGTGATCGGGTGGTTGTCGGGATCTTCCGCCGCGGCGCGAGCCCGCTCCTCTGCGCCCCAGTAGCCGGCGAAGAGCTCGTAGGTCCGCCGGCCGAACAGGAACGCGTCGGCGCGCTGGTAGGTCTGGTCGATGAACGTCATGGTCTCGTTGTCGAACACCCCCATGGCCCAACCGCCGCGCTCGAATCCGTTCCTGCGGTCCTCATCCGACGCGCCGCCGTTTCCCTGCATCACTCCATCGACGGTGACTTGCGTCATGGTGGTCAGTTTCATGGTCGCAGCTCCTTCTCGCTGGGTTTTTGTCGTCGTTTGATTCGACTGGACCGCGGCGCCGATCTCATCGGTCGCAGCAGAGTCCGTCCGGCGAATTCGACCCGGAGGATCTGGAATACGACGCGAACTAGGACCACGACCTGCGCGAGCGTGCGGGAATGTCACCCGACCGCCTTGGTCGACTGCGTCGCGGCCGTCTGGTGGCGATTGTTGCTTCTCCAGACCGGCAGGCGTAGTCTCGCGCCCAAGTTCCCCTACCCACGGAGGTCCTCATGACCACCACCAGCCTGCTCCCTGACGTCGGGACCGAGCTTCGGGAGGGTTATGCCGAGGTCGGCGATCAGAGCTTGCATTACGTCGAGGCCGGTGACGGGCCGCTGATCGTTCTGCTGCACGGCTTCCCGGAGTTCTGGTTCGGTTGGCGGCTACAGATCGCGCCGCTCGCGGCGGCGGGTTTTCGGGTAGTCGCTCCCGACACACGCGGCTACAACCTGTCATCGAAGCCAGAGGGCTTCGAGGGCTACGCCGTCGACCTGCTCGCCGCCGACATCCGCGGCCTCATCGGAGAACTCGGTGCCGAGTCCGCACTGTTGGTCGGTCACGACTGGGGCGGAAGCATCGCCTGGACCACCGCGATGAACCACCCCGAGGTGGTCGACCGACTCGCCATCCTCAACGCGGCCCATCCGCGGCGGCTCCAGGAGGGACTGCACGACCCGAACCAGCTGCGGAAGTCCTGGTACTTCTTCTTCTTTGCGGTACCGGGATTGCCCGAGGAGATCGTGCACGCCAGAGACTGGCACTTCTTCCGACACTTCCTGCATGACGCGAACCCGCCTTATACGCCGCAGGAAATCGAACGCTACGTCGAGGCGTGGTCGCAGCCGGGGGCAGCGGCTGGGATGATCAACTACTACCGCGCCTCGGTAAGACAGTCCCAGAAGGAAGCCGCAGCAAAGCTTCGCCCGATCTCGGCGCCGACACTGGTCATCTGGGGGGAGCGCGATTCCTACCTCGGCTCCAAACTCGCCGAGCCCGACCGCGACGATGTGCCCAACCTCGACCGCGTCGAGCGCCTGCCCGACGCGTCGCACTGGGTGCATCACGACGAGGCTGAACGCGTCAACCAACTGCTTATCGACTTCTTCGCTGCCGCCGCGGCATAGGCACTAACGGCTTGGGCCAGACTTGTTGCGGCTCCGGTGGTGGGACGCCGCTCCACTCGGCGGGGAGCCCGAAGAGCTCCTTCAGCCAGCCCACCGAGACCTGCTCGAGCTGCATCGCGAGCGGCGAGCTGACCCAGTTGAACGCGATCTGGTCGAGCGCGCTCGCCAGCCAGTCGGCGGCGAGCGCGGCCGGTGTCCCGCCGCCCATCACGAAGTGGAAGAAGCGAGGGCCCGCCGACCGCGTCGCCCCCGCCTCGGCCGCGTCGATCAGCGTGCGGAGCGCCGCGAGCGAACCCACTCCTTCGTCCGGGAGCGAGCCGCCGATCCCGTCCGGAGCCCCCATCGGGCGCACCAGTGCCTCGTCGACGTTCGGCGGGTCGAGCTCGGCACGAACGTCAGGCGCGTGCGCCGGCTCCTCGGCGCCCCGGATGAAAGCGCTCGCGCCGGCGGGCAGCTGTGCTGGGACTACGGCACCCCGCTCTCGAAAGGCGGCATGTATGCCGTGTGCTTCCGGCACGGCAAGGTGAGCTACAAGTCGCGCGGCTACTAGCTAGTAGCCTCGCCCCGCGTGGCGATCGTTCTCGGCGTCGACGGCGGCAACTCGAAGACCGAGCTCGTCGCGGCGAGCCTGGAGGGCGACCTCGTCGCGCGCGCTCGCGGGCCGGGGAACAACGCGCACTTCGCCGGAGTCGACGCGACCGTCGACTTTCTCGGGCGGCTCGTCGCCGAGTCCGGGCTCGGCGATCCGGCGACGCACGGCGTCTTCTACCTCTGCGGCGTGGACGTTCCGGCCGACCGCGAAGCCCTGACGACCGCGCTCGAGCGCACGTCCTGGCTCGAGCGTGCGTCGGTCGACAACGATGTCTTCGGATTGCTGCGAGCCGGGACGGAAGAGGGCGACGCGGTTGCCGTCGTCTGCGGCGCCGGCATCAACTGCGCGGGCCGCTCCGGCGACGGACGGGTCGCGCGCTACCCGTCGCTCGGCTGGGAGTCCGGCGACTGGGGCGGCAGCGTGATGCTCGGGCGCGAGGTTCTCTTCCTCGCCGCGCGGGCCGAGGACGGGCGCGGCGAGCCGACGGTGCTGAGCGGCCTCGTCCGCGAGCACTTCGGCCTGCCGGTGGCGGAGGTCGGCGAGGCCGTCCGCTACCGCCGGATCCCGCTGGCTCGGCTCGGCGAGCTGGCGCCCCGAGTCGTGGACGCTGCCGAGTCGGGCGACTCGGTCGCGCGGCGACTCGTCGAGCGACTGGCCGACGAGGTCGTTCTGATGGCGACGCGCGCGCTCGCCGACCTCGGCTTGACCGAGCGGCCGGTGCGGGTGCTGCTCGGCGGCGGGATGCTGCGATCGGCGACAGGGTTGCTCTACGACGAGGTCGTCGCGCGACTCGCGCGGGCCGCGCCGCACGCGAGGCCGACCGCCGTCACCGAGCCTCCGGTCCTCGGCGCGGCGCTGGACGCACTCGACGCGGCAGGCGCTACCCCGGCAGCTGCCGTTCGCCTCCGCGCCGCGCTTTGCTCCTATAGCGCGTAGATGGCCGGCCGGTAGCGGGGCTCCGGAATCTCCCTGCCGGCTTCCGGGCCGCCGTCAGCCAGGCGTCCTTGGCCTTCTCGACCTCCGCGAGTGCTTCCTCGGGTGATGCCCCGAACGCCGAGCACGCTTCGAGGTCGGGTATGTCCGCGATGTAGCCGCCGTCCTCGTCGCTGTAGAAGACGTTGATGTGGTAGTCGCTCACCGCGACACGTTATCGCCGTCCGCGGACAAGCCTCGGAGCCGTGGCCTGCCGTCTACTTCTTGCCGATGAACACGAGGAAGTCGTCCTCGCCGGTCGGCTCGGCATCGGTGTAGGCGGCACGCACCTCGACGTCGCGGAAGCCCGCCCGCTCCAGCATCAGCACGATCTCGTCCTTGAAGTACAGCGACATCGCGAGGACGTGCTCCTCCTCGGCAATGAGGTCGCCGTCGCGCCAGAGGCCCGCCTTGATCTCGAGCGTCACGCGCTGCGCCAACGGGTCGAGGTCGAGGACTCGCGAGCGCAGCTCGTACTCCGACCCGTCGGAGGCGCGCCGACGCTCGCCCTCCGCGGGCCACGGCTTCGGCAGCACGCCGCGCTCGCCCTTCAGCCAGTACTTCCAGAGGTGCGCGTACGAGTACGGCGCCTCGTTGTCGAGCACGAGCGTCCCGCCGGGCTCGAGGTGCTCCCGGAAGCGCCGGAGCGCCTCGACGTCGTGCTCCCGCCGGCCGCCCAGGCCGAGGCCGCCGCAGACCACGATCGTCCGATACCGGCGCGGCAGGTCGAGCTCGTGCATCGCCTGGGCGTAGAGGTTCGGGGACAGTCCGTCCCGCTCGGCCCGCTCGCGGCAGGCCGCCAGCATGTCCGCGGAGATGTCGCAGCCGTCGACGTCGAGGCCGGCCCGGAGGAACGGCACGAGGAGCCGCCCCGTTCCGCAGGCGACGTCGAGCGCGGGTTGCCCGGACTCGACGAAGCGGCGGAAGTACTCGATCTCCGGGCCCTCGGTGTTGAACTCGGCCCACCACTTCGCGACCAGGCCGTAGTGCCAGGTCTGCGCCTGACTCACCCGTGCGCCCACGGGTACCCGCCGCGGTAGGCGAGCTCCGAGGCGACGCGGCCGCGGATCGCGAACACGCGCACGGAATGGTCCTGCCCCTCGGCGGGCAGCAGCGCGCGCGGCAGCTCGAAGCGGAAGCGGGTCTTGTCGAGGCTCCCCTTGTCGAGGAAGCGGAGCGGCCGGAGGTCGTTCGCGGCCCCCGCGAAGATCGCCTTGCCGTCCGCGAACACGACGAGCGAGTCGACGAGCCGGTGTTTCTTCCGCGTGGCGGCGAGGCCCTTGAACGCGTATCCGCCCGCGGTCTTCGAGACCTGCACCGTCCCGGCGATCGCAGCCGGGTCGATCCGCGTCCGCTTCCCCTCCGTCGACTCGATGTCCCGGTCGCGCAGAACGAGGTTGAGATCGCCGCCGCGCAGCTCCTCGAGCGCGAGGCGCCGGCCGGCGCCGTGCACCGCGAAGACGTCGACCGCGTTCGACCCGGGCCGCAGGGAGTCCTCGGGGACGAAGGTCGCGAAGCGCGTCTGCCCCTGGTCGAGGTGCGTGCGCGTCACCGACGCGATCGTCCCGTTCACCGCGACAGCGAGGTCGAGCTGCGCGCCGTGCGCGCCCGTGATCGCGCCGGACACGTGCGTGGGCAGGAAGTCGGTCGACGGGTCGATCGCGGCGAGGTACGAGCGGCCGTCGAGCCGGACAGCGGCCTTCGGGCTCGGCCGCACCGACAGGCTCGACACCTTCCGTCCGACCAGCTGCGGGTGCGGGCCGACACGGTAGAGCGGGTCGAACGTCCCGCTGCCGAAGGTCGCGAGCTGCTGCGCCAGCGTGCGCCGGCGGCGGGCACGGAGCTCCGCCAGCGGCCTCGTGATCTCGCCCACGTCTCGCGCCACCGAGACCGGCCCGTCCGGCGGCAGCTTCCGCCCGACGAGCGACCGGCCGTCGACGTGCCACGGGATCGGCACGTGCAGCACGTGCGCGATCGTCGGGAGGATGTCGATCGAGGGCGCAAGCGAGTCGACGACGCGGGCCTTCTTCTGGCCCGGAAGGTGGACGAAGAGCGGGACGAAGGCGATGTCGTCCGTGTTCGTCGCCGTCGCGCGCCGGCGCTGGTCGTCGCCGCGGAAGCTCTCCCCCTCGTCGCCGGTCACGATCACGAGCGACCGGTCGTACAGGCCGGTCTGGCGGAGCTTGCGCAGGATCAGGCCGAGCGAGCGATCGGCGTAGCCGAGCTGGAGCAGGTAGCGCTGCTCGCCCTCGAGCGCCGCCCAGCTCGTCAGCCAGTGGCCCTCCTTGTAGCCGTCGAGCGGCCGGTCGTCGAGCGCCCAGCGCCGGCCGGAAGGCAGGTAGACGAACGGCCAGTGCGGGAGCACCGTGTGGAGGAAGTAGAGCGTCGGCTTGGGATCCCCCGAGATCATGTCCGTGAACTGGCACACCCGCCGGCCGCACGCCTCGATCTGGCCCGACGCCGTCCGCCGCACCGGCTCCTCGCGCTGCTGGTGCCCGCCGAAGTTCCCCCAGCTGTCCGAGATCGGCGGCAGGTGCGTCGCGTACGGCTGCGGGACGAGGAGGTGCAGGTAGACGATCCCGGCGTCGGAGGCGAGGGAGCCCGTCGTGTCCTCCACGGCCTGCCCGTTCGCCTGTGGCTGGTCCTTGCAGAGGCTCTTCGGGCACAGGTGCGTGATCGCCTCGATCACGCGCAGGCGGTAGCTCTTGCCGAGCAGCGTGAAGAGGTTGTGCGGGTACTCGGAGAAGATCGGGAGCTTGTTCCGCACCGGCTTCCGCCCGGTGAGGATGGCGGGCACGTTCCCCTCCGTGAGCCAGTCCGCGGTCGTCGCGCTCCGGTACCACGTCGAGCTCGCGGCGAGCGACGCGAAGTTGGGGTAGCGCCCCGCGTCGACCTCCTCGTTCCGGTTCATCAACGAGACCGTCGTCAGCTCGTCGAAGACGACGAGGACGACGGGCGTCTTCGACCTGACCGTCGTGGCCGCCTCCACCTTCGGCGTGTCGGCGAAGACGAGCTTCGACGCCGGCGAGTCGAGGAGGAAGAGCGCCACGAAGACGAGCGGCGCCGGGACGAGGACGCTCAGGAAGGAGCGGAACGGCCGCGCGCGCAGGTAGATCGCCGCCGCAGCCACGCCCGCGCCCGCCGCCGCGACGAGCGCCGTGACCCCCGAGAGCGAGTCCGACTTCGTCAGCACGTGCAGCACGACGACGGCCGAGAGACCGCCGACGAAGACGAGGTGGAGCGTCCGCGCGAGCGGCCGGCTGACGAGGTCGGCCACGAGCTCGAGGGCGAGGAACGCGGCGGGCGGCAGGAGCGTGATCGCGAGCGCGAAGAGCACGATCTCCCGCGTCGTCGAGCCGCGGATGGCGAAGAACGCGGCGTTCTTGCCGAGGATGTCGAGCAGCGGCTGCGCGAGCGCGAACGCCGAGAGCACGGTCAGGTGCGCGCCGTTCCGCGCCCCGAGGTGCAGACGGGACTCAGGGGCGGGGGCGGGCAAGATAGAGGACCCGTGTGCCGGAGGCGAGCTCCTCGGAGCGCGCGACGTCGAAGCGCTCCTCGAGGCAGCGCTCGAACCACTCTCGCCGGTAGTCGGGATGGTCGTGCTCGCGCTTGCGGCGGAGGAGCCGCGCGACCATCGGGTCGTCGGGGGTCGGGAACTCGACGACGAGCGAGGCCGAGAGGCTCCGAAGCCACTCGACCACCTCCACGACAGGCACGTTGCCGCCGATCGAGAGGTGGTGGACGAGCGCGAGGCAGAGCGCCAGGTCGGGCGTGCCCCGCTCCGGGAGCGAGCGGCGCTCGAGGCCGCGCCAGCCAAGGCCGGGCGAGGGGTCGGCGAGGTTCATCGTCAGGGGAAGAATGGTGCTCGCCCCCTCGGCCTTCAAGGCCTCGTAGAGCCGGTCGACGACGACCTCGTCCGCGTCGACGGCGACCACGTGCTCCGCCGTCTCGGCGGCGATGCGCGCGTGGCCGCCCTCGTTGCAGCCGAGATCCCAGACGACGCGCGGGCGATCCGCCGCGACCGCCTCGGCCACGAAGCGCGCCTTGCGCTCGGCGTCCTCGTCGCTATAGGTGGTCGTCGGCCCGTAGCCGGACCAGGCTGAGCTCCCCGCCCGGGACGCGAGCCCGCCGGCGAGCTTCTCCAGCCGCTTGACGTTCGCGAGGATGAGCTCCTTGCGGAAGCCGGCCGCCTTCAGCTCGCGCTTGAGATCCGTGTCGCGCTCCTCGTAGCGCCGCTCCAGCCGCGCGTGGAGGACGACGTGCGTGAGCGCCCCGCGCCGCAGCCGGTCGCGGAAGGAGAGGACGTTGCGGAGCTCCTGCGGCGAGATCCCGTCGATCGAGCCACGCAGCCACGGCTGAAACGGCACGCCCTTCCAGGCCTCGAGCAGGAGCGGGTAGAGGAAGAGCATGCAGAACTGCCGGTAGCCGGCCCAGGGCTCGCCCTCGCGGAGCGGCTCGAACGAGCCCACGTCGACGAACACCGGCCGCGCGCCGCGGAACTGGACGTTGTACGGCGACGAGTCCTTCAGCTGGAGGCCGGCCTCGACCGCGCGCCGGACGAGCTCGAGCTGGAGGAGCGCGGCGTCGCGGAGCATCCCGAAGCTCCACTCGTACGGATAGGAGACGAACGGGACGACGTCGTGCTCGAGGACTCCCGCGACGCCGTCGTGAAGGCCGGGCAGCGCCGGCACGTCGCCCGCCTCGCGCGTCCCGACGAGCTTCCCCTCGCGGACGAGCTCGGCGAAGAGGGGCGACCCGGAAAATGCGTGCCAGTCGGCCAGGCCACGCTCGCTGAGGAGGCGCAGGATGCGCCCGTCGGTGCGGAAGACGCGGCTGTCCGGATCGCGAAAGGAGCCCGGCTCGAGGGCCGCGCTCGTGACGTCCACCTCGGTCAAGCCCGCCGACGCGTCAGCCGGTGGAGCCTTCGTCCTCCGGCTTGCCGATGTGGAGGAACCGGCGCAGACGCCGCCAGTACACCTTCGCCATCACGCCCGCCGCGGCCACGCCGCCGACGATCGCCTGGAGCAGGAGGCTCCCGCTGCCGGCGTCGATGTAGGAAAGATTCGGATCGGTCACGAGCTCGCGTCCAAGTGGTGACGGACCGTACCGACGAGCCGCGGGACGCGCAAGGCCGCGCCGTCCGAATCGGCCTCCTGAGCGTCATACCTACCGGTGAGCGCTGTCGCCGTCTCGGAAGGCACGACCCGGCAGGCGTCGATCGACGCGGGGCCGTTCCGGGTCAGCGAGGTCGTCTTCCCGCCCGGCCTTCGGCTTCCTTGGCACGCGCATCCCCACGGCTGCGTGGCGGTGGTCGTCGACGGTGTCGTCGGGAAGCGGTTCAGGCGGCTCGAGGCCGACGCAGGCGCGGGCGCGCTGATCTCGATGCCGCCGGAGGAGCCGCACGAGGATCGGTTCGGCCGGGCGGGAGCGGCGATCGTCGTCGTCGAGGCCGAGGAGGGCGTCGCCCCCGGCGTGTCGTGCACCGCCGACGGCGGCGGCGCGCTCGTCGCTCTCCGCATCCGCCGGGAGCTCGCGGCGCCGGATGCGTTCACGCCGCTGGCGGTCGAGGGGGAATGGCGCGCGGGGGGCTCCGTGCTCGATGTCGAGGGAGAGGCCGCGGCGCTGCTCACGGCCGAGCGCACCGCGCTGAACCTGCTGCAGCGGCTGTCGGGCGTCGCCACGCTCACCGCGCGCTACGTGCGCGCGGTGGACGGCACCGGCGTCAAGGTGCTCGACACGCGCAAGACG
>Ga0209059_1000095_pt1 | contig 36629 bp, 30 predicted proteins | sample GraSoiAngelo_151_FD_186165 | JGI IMG/M metagenome (GOLD analysis project Ga0209059, IMG submission 186165) | Grasslands soil microbial communities from the Angelo Coastal Reserve, California, USA - 14_1009_12_20cm (SPAdes) (version 2) | ecosystem: Environmental > Terrestrial > Soil > Grasslands ...
GGTTCGTGGTGGACGAGCTCGATTCGCTCGGAGCGATCGACGGGCTCAAGGATGCGCTCGCGAGGTTGCGCAAGTTCGGCGGCCGCTGCGTACTCGCTTTCCAGTCGCTCGCGCAGGTCTCGCACACCTACGGGTCGGGCGAAGCGCAGACCCTCGTCGAGAATTGCGGGAACACGCTGATCCTGCGCTGCTCGGGCAGCGAGCACGGCGGCACCTCGCAGTTCGCCTCGCGCCTGATCGGCGAGCGCGAGGTGATCCGCCGGCAGGCCTCGCGCGGGCACGACCGCGCCGGCTTCCTCAGCGCGCGCGGCGCCCGGCGCACGAGCAGCATCAGCGAGCAGCACCTCATCGAGACGGCGGTGCTGCCCGCCGAGCTCGAGCAGCTGCCGAACCTCAGCGGATACCTGAAGACGGCGGCATCGCCCGTGTGGCTGCGAGTCAGCTTCCGCGGCGGGGCCTGACGGTGGCCATCTTCTTCATGCAGATCAGCTCCGTGACGCGCAGCGCCGGCCGGCGTGCGACTGCGGCTGCGGCCTACCGGGCGGGCGAGCGCATCCGCGACGAGCGCAGCGGGGAGGTGATCAACTGCGGACGCCGCCGCGACGTGCTGCACACCGAGATCTTCCTGCCGCCGCCGCTCGACGGCACTCGCGTGTCCTGGGCGCGTGATCGAGAGCGGCTGTGGAATACCGCCGAGCACGCCGAGAAGCGACACAACGCGCGCGTCGCGCGCGAGTACCAGCTGAGCCTGCCGGCGGAGCTCGATGCGAGCCGGCGCATCGCGCTCTCGCGCGCTTTCGCCCGGGAGATTGCCGAGCGCTACAAGGTAGCCGTCGATCTCGCGGTTCACGAGCCGCGCGAGGGGGGCGACCCGCGCAACTTTCACGCCCACCTGCTGACCACCACGCGCGAGGTGACGCCCGCGGGGCTTGGCGCCAAAGCCGGTCTCGACATCCCCCCCGTCGAGCGGCGCCGCCGTGAGCTGCCCGATCATCGCCAGGAATACCTCGCCCTGCGCGAGCGCTGGGCGACGCTCACCAACGAGGCGCTTCGCGAGGCGAACGTCGAGGCACGCGTCGACCACCGCAGCCTCGCGGCGCAGGGCATCGACCGCGAGCCTCTGCCGCGGATTCCGCTGATGCAGCTGAAGATGGAGCAGCGCGGCGTGCGCAGCGAGCTCGCCGAGCGGCTGCGCGCCGAGTACCGCGAGCGCGTGCAGAGGCGTCTGCAGCGCTCGGCAGGCCGCTCGCCCCGGGAGTCTGCACCGGGGGTTGCACGAGAGCGCGCGGCTCAGGGCGCAGATCGAGAACCCCATCCGCCTGCTCAAATCCAGGACGCCGAAGAGATACGGCGTCAGGCGCGCGAGGCGTGGCTGCGTATTCGGCCCAAGGAGGCGGACAGTGCATCTCTCGCGCGTGCCACGCGCGAGCTCGAGTCGCAGCAGCCGACTCAGGAGGCGAAGGACGACCTGGCCTTGTGATGTGCCTGAGGGATTTCCGAGCGTTTCGTTTGCGGCCTGCTTTGTGTACTCGCCGCGGGGTGTCGAAGCGCTCTGCGAAGCCTCACGCCGGCTATGTGCGCGAGTGAAGGCGGTCGATCGGGAATGGTTCGCTCGATACGCAGGCCTGGCGTACCGGACCAGCTTCCACGATCCGCAGCTCCGGGGGTTATTCGCCCCCGACGTCGCACTGGTGCCGGTGCCGGGTTGCACACCCTCGAGGGAGAGCGCGTGGGCGGCGGGGCAGCTTGCCCGGGCGCTGAGCCTGGTCGGGCCGGCGGGCAGGGTATGGCCCGGACTCGAGCGTCGGGTTGCAGTACGCAAGTCCGCGACCTCGCTCACCGGCGAACGGCCGACGTTGCGCGAGCATTACGAGTCTTTCTCCGTGGCGCGCCTGCCTGCACCACCGCCGAGGATAGTACTGGTCGACGATGTGATCACGAAGGGCCGCACGCTTCTTGCCGCGGCGATACGGGTGCACGAGGCGTTTCCCCACGCCGACGTTCGGGCCTTTGCGCTCGTGCGAACGATGGGATTCAGGCGCCGGATCGAGCGGTTGATCGAGCCCTGCTCGGGGGTGATTCGGTGGGCCGGGGGAGATGCGCGGCGTGAGCCATAGAGCACGTTCGCCGACGCCAGAGCGTGAGCACTGTGGGCGTCAAAGCGGTCAACTCGGAAAGTTGTGGGCCTGACTCGTCAGCATCGCGCTCCCGGCCACCGCGAGGTTTTTAGGGTGGCAGATATGCACTGGCCCTCCAGGCAAAAGCAGGGTTTTCAGCGCTCAGCTTGGCAATTGCTAGGACATCTGAGCCTCGGAACCCTTATTTTCCTCGTTATTTTGTTCTTTGCGTGGGCTCTGTCCTTTGCTTTCAAGTACTTGAATTCCCTTAGTCCGTTTCCCCTTGAAATCGCTAAACTGTTCTCCAAGTTCGAGATTGGCTTGTTCTACGCCGATATCATTCTCAGCGGCGTAGTGCTGCTGGTGGGCGTTCTGCGATTCGTGTGGGACGTGATCGGGGAGAGGGACTGATGAGCAAGAGACGCATCGAATATTTGATAGTAAGCGAGGCTTCGCTGATTAGAACCTCTTTCATGGAGGGATTTAGCGAGGGTTGGCATCTATTTTGGGCTATCGTTTCTGCTCCGTTCCGAATACTTTGGGCTTTCGTGCGAGGCAAGCCGGAGATTTCATTTACTCTTCGGGTGCATTGAGCTCCAATAGCTTCGGGATATAACAAGGCCGCGCTGGTCGCGGCCTTTTTCGACGAGCGGCCGCTCGCGAGTTTTCCGCTGATCGCGAAGCGCCCGAAGACGCTCGGGGCGTGACGCCTTCCCCGAGACCGGTCTGATCCGAGCGGCAGAAAAACGCGGCGCCGTTTCGAGATTGATGCCGCTTGGCGTCTGTATTACAATGTGTAATACATCATCATGGCCATCCGCACAGTAAGACTCGACGCCGAAGCAGAGCACGTGCTCGACGAAGTGCGTGCGGCAACGGGTTGGCCAATCTCAGCAACGCTCAAGGCGGGCTTACGTTCGCTGCAGAAGAGCTTGAGGAGTGGGGAAAGCAGTCGGTCCGCGTACGAAATTTACCGGGAGCTGGACTTGGGCCCGGGAGGGTACGCCGTGGCTCCTTCCACTGACGTCCGGGCCGCACTGCGCAGGCGACTGAAGCAAAAGCGCCGTCGATGATTCTGGTCGACACCGGGCCGCTGGTCGCATTATTCGATCCCCGGGACCGACAGCATCGGCGAGCGGTGAACACACTCAGGAATCTGCGCGCGCCGCTCTCGAGCACCGTGGCGGTACTGACGGAGGCTTTCCATATGCTCGAGCCGCAGAGTATCGGTTCCGATCGCCTGCGCGCGTTCGCGTTGCAGGGTGGCTTGGCCATCTGGTTTTTTGATCGTGCGGCAGTCACGCGCGCCTTCGAACTCATGGAACAGTACGCGGACCGTCCTATGGATCTCGCCGACGCCTCGCTCATAGTGGCGGCCGAAGCGCTGGAAACACGCAAGGTTTTCACGCTTGACCGCGCAGATTTCAATACGTACCGGATTCGCCGCGGTCATCGATACCACACGGTTGAAGTGATCGCGTAGGGTTCAGCGGGCGCAGATTCATCCACCGTGGACGGTCCGCTTCGACAGAGTGATGGCCGCGGTCGTTTCGGCGGAGCATTTTCAAAACGCGTACGCCACTGCGGCGAGCGCCTCGCCCTGCAGGAAGGTCGATCCGTGTCCGTGGATCTGGCATAGGAGGCCGTCACCCCTCTGTCTCTCAGGCCTGCGCGCACGGGCTTGCGTGATCTGCGCTTAGCGCAGAGTCAGCGTGCAGCTCAGCATCGCGCCGCGCTCGAGCGGAACGACTCTCAGGCCGGTCTCTTCATCCGTCCGGTCACGGCGGTTCATGGCGAAGTGCGCGCTGGCGACTCCGAGCGCCGCCCCGGCGACGGTGTCGGACAGCCAATGCGCATTGTGCTTGAGGCGCTCGTAACCGGTGGCGGCGCCCAGGCCGTAACCCAGCACGCGCCGCATCCACCGATAGTCGTCGCTCCCTGACTCGGCGAGCACCGTGCCCACCGCGAAGGCGGCGCTCGAATGCACCGACGGAAACGAATTTCCGCCGCCCTTGCGCCACTGGTTCGGGTCACTGGTGCGATCCGGTCCCTCGCGACCGACGGCGTACTTGAGCGCATAACCACTGACACTGGCCAGGCCCACGGCCTCCAGCATGGCCCACGCCTCGGCGCGGCCATTCCTGTCATCGATCAGGTTCGCGTACCCCCAGGTCGCCACGAACACCGCGGCGGCCGGAATCGCGTCCTGCACGTCCTTGGAGCTGGTCGTCGGCGCGGAAGTGAGGGTCTTGAGGAAATGCGTGCGCACCTGGGTGTCGTAGTGGTGAGTGGCGCCGACGGCGACCAGCGCACCGCCAAACCAGGCCCAGTCGCTGCGGTTCCAGTGCAGAGGTGCGGTGAAATAGCGCTTGATGTCGGACGCAAGGCCCGACCGGGAGGCTTGCGGCGCGGACGCCGCCGGCGGTGGCGGCGACGGCTGTTCAGAAGTCTGACACCAGGCGGCGCCACAGACGGTGAGAGTTCCTGCCGCGATGAGCAGGGCCAGCGGCTTCTGGACTCGCACGATGGAGCTAGCTCCGCACCGGGCTTGCCGCAGCCAGCAACTCATCCACGCGGAATATCGGATAGAGATTGAGATGCGAGTCCCAGGATGGGTGACGGCGCAGGAAGAATTCCCGCCGCGCGGCGGGGTTCGCGGCGAAGGCCGGATCCTCCTCGAGCTTGCGCGCGAATTCATCCTGCAGCTGCGGGTGCTGTGCGAGCACGGTGCGCGCGATCTGTTCCGCGACGTAGGGCTCCAGGTATTCCTTGTGCTCGAAGCACGCATTGAAGAGCCCCCAGGCGGCGAACGAGTCCGGCGCCTGCGGCTCGAGCAGATGCATCAGCAGGCGCGCGAGCGCTTGTGCGATCGGCACGAACAGGGCGCCGGCGGCGATGTCCTGGGTCTCGCGTCCCCAGGCGCCGCTCAGGCGCACGCGCATGCGGCCCTCGAAGGGTGCGGCGGCGAACCGCACCTCCGTGGCGCGGAAGGCTTCGACGCGCACGCCCTCGCTGCGCGCGCGCACCGGCTCGCAGGCGATGCCGTGCAGCGTGAGCCGCGCGCCGATATCCTGCGCCCACGCGCACGGCACGACGTAGCCGCCCAGCGGCGCCTTCACCACCAGGGAAGGCGAAACACGATCGCGAAACGGCACCCGCCACACCTGCGGCGTCTTCGGGTCGTAGACGGTCACCGGCTCGCCGGAGATGGGCGAGGGCTCGCGCGTGTAGGCGTAGCCCTGGAAGTCGATGAGCTCGGAGCCGGCGACACCGCCCGCATCCAAGGGCTCGCCGCTGCCGCTCTCGCGCCAGCCGGAGCTGTAGTCGAGCGCGACCTGCGCTCCGCCGAGGCGAGCGGCCGCGGCGTCCGCCTGCAGGGCGCGCTCGCGCCACTCTCCGCCGTGCGCGGCGAGGAGTTCTGCAAGGGCGACGATGGTGTTGCGCGTGACGCGCACGCGCGTCGCGTAGTCCTTCCAGGAGTGCGTCTCGATCAGCACCGTGAAGCGGTTACGCTGCGGAAAGTACCCGGTGGAGAAGCGCGGCGAGTACACAGTGAGCAGGAAACCGGAAGTCGGGTCGTCGGTCCTGGCCAGGTCCGGGTAGAAGGGCAGCGGCATCGAGCCTGAGCGCGCGAGCCGTGCGATCAGCGCATCGCGCAGCTCGCGGCCCAGCGGGTACAGGTGCGCATCTCCCTGGTTGAGGGGCTCCACCTGCAGTGAGATATCGGGCTGAAAGTCCGCGCCATCGGTGACGTGCAGGTCGGCGCACACCAGCGGGTCGAAGGTGCGGATCAGCCCCAGGAGCGAGCGCATTTCGGGTGTATCCGCCTTGGTGTGGTCGCGGTTGAGATTGAGGTTCTGCGCGGTGGTGCGCCAGCCGGTCTCTTCGGGGCCGTTCTGGTTCGGCCGGTTCCAGCGGCCGAAGCGCTCGTGCCCATCCACGTTGAAGGCCGGCACGAACAGAATCGCGATCCGCTCCAGCACCCCGGGAGCCGCGGTCTCGCCCAGCAGTTCGCGCAGCGCAATGAAGCCCGCGTCCTTGCCGTCGCTCTCGCCGGGATGGATACCCGCCTGCAGCATGAGCACGGGCACCTGGCGCGCATCGGCGCGGCAGGCGATGAGCGCGCGCATGGGTCGCCCCTCGGCGGAGCGCCCGAACTCCAGGCTGCGCACCGCGCGCGGCCAGGCCGCCGCGAACGCCGCGCACAACCGCGTCACTTCATCGGTGCGACCGGTTCTGCTGAAGCCCGACTCCTCGGCGACCGTGGTGAGCGTGTGATCTTGCACGATGCGGTCTTACGGTGCGCTAGCGCCAGCGCCCGGCGCGCCGCCATTGAAGACCGCCGGCGGCGGCACGGTGAGGGCTCTCGCGCCGTTGCTCTTCAGCGCATCGTTGAGGGCGGGCAACTGGGTGGAGATGAGGCGGTTGAATTCCCCCTCGATCTCGCCGAGCTCCGAGCGCAGCGCGGCGATGTTCTCCAGCTGGTATGCCGAGGGTGGGCCATCCCAGGCAGCGATCGCACCGTACAGCTGATCGGTGTGCTCCCGCAGCCGCTCCTCCCCGGTGATCGCTCCGCCTTCCTTGGTGGCGACGATCTTCTTCCTGATCGCATCGAGCTTGCCGTCGAAGTCCTCGAGCCGGCGCAGCAGCGCCTCACCCTTGGGCCGGCTCTTGCCTGCCTCGGCGACCTGTTGGCGCAGGCCGGCAATACGACCGAACAGTGCCGACTCGTCGTTGAACAGCGCGTACACCTTCATCGCCGCTTCATACTGTGCCTTGCGATCCGCCGGGGTCCACTTGACGCGCGTGTCCAGGCCGATGGCGACCTGGGTTTCGTAGACCTTATCGTTCTTGTGGAGGCGAATGGTATAGGTGCCCGGCAGCACACGCGGCCCCTGCGTGCCGGCGAACGCCAGCTGCGCGGCCGGCGGCACGTGCGGCGCTCGCCGGTGCATGCTCCACACCACGCGGTTGAGCCCGCGGCGGGGGCTCGCCGGCAGCTCGTCGATGAGCTCCCCGCTCGCGTCCCGCACTTCGATCCTGAGCTTGCCGAACAGGTGGCGGGTACGCTGGTAGTAGGTCATCACGGCGCCATGGGCCGGGTTGTCGCCCACGAACGCGGCGGCGCCGTTGGCCCAGCCACCGTTGGCCTCGATGCGCTGCTGCTCGGGGCGCGCGGACACGAAGGCCGCGTCCTGCGAGATCAGCTGTGGCGTCAGCTGGCGCAGCGGCGTGATGTCATCGACGATCCAGATGCCGCGGCCGTGGGTTGCGAGCACGAGGTCGTTGTCGCGAGGCTGGATCGCCAGATCACGCACCGCCACCGCCGGCAGGTGCCCGCCCTTGAACTGCGCCCAGTGCGCGCCGCCGTCGACCGAGATCCACAGACCGAACTCGGTGCCGAGAAACAGCAGCTGCGAATCGACGCTGTCTTCCTTGATGACGTGCGCGTAGCCGCGCACGCCCTTGGGATCCTGCGCACTGACCAGCGGCCTCCAGGACTTTCCCCAGTCGCTGGTGGCATAGACGTACGGCGCCATGTCACCGTACGTGTGCCGGTCGAGGGCGACATAGGCGCTGCCGGGCGCGAAGGCGCTGGCCTGCACCCAGCTCACCCAGGCGTTCCTGGCGACTCCCGGCACATGGCCGACGACATTGTCCCAGTGCTGCCCGCCATCACGGGTCAACTGCAGGTTGCCGTCATCGGTGCCGACCCAGATGACCCCGGCCGTAAGCGGCGACTCGCTGATCGAATAGACCGTGGTGTGCATCTCCGCCGAGGAATTGTCGACGGTGATGCCACCGGACTGTTCCTGCTTCTGCTTTTGCGGATCGTTGCTGGTCAGATCCGGCGAGATCCGCTCCCAGCTCTGGCCGTGATCGCGCGAGCGGAACAGGAACTGCGCGCCGATGTAGACCGTGCCCGGCTCGTGCGGGGACAGCGCGATCGGGGTGTTCCAGTTGAACCGCAGCTTGGTGTAGCGCTTGAGGTCGGCGGCGCCGAGCTTGGGCTGGATGTCCCGCGTCTCGTGGGTACGCATGTTGACACGGCCGATGTTGCCGCCCTGGTATTCGGCGAACACATAGTCAGGATCGGAAGTGTCGGCGAACATCCAGAAGCCGTCGCCGTTGAACATGTTTTCCCAGCGGGAGCTGGTGATGCCGCCCGGATAGGCGGAGTCGCCTACCCAGGAGCTGTTGTCCTGCAGGCCGCCGTAGACGTGGTAGGGGTCGGCGTCATCGAGGCTCACGTGGTAGAACTGCGAGATCGGCAGATTGTCGGTCTTCCACCACTTGTTCGCGCCGTCGTAGGAAATCCACAGTCCGCCGTCGTCCCCCGCGAACACGTGTTTGGGGTTGCCCGCCTCGATGAAGACGTCGTGCACATCCCCGTGCATGCCGCCGAACCCGCCGATGGTGCTGAAGCTCTTGCCGCCGTCCTCGCTCATGATGAGGTTGCCGTCGGTCTTGTAGAGGCGATTGGCGTCCTGCGGATCGACGATGAGGTTGGCGAAGTAGAACGGTCGCCAGACCATCCATTGGCTCTTGTCGCCGCGTTCCCAGCTGCTGCCGCCGTCGTGCGAGATCAGCAGCGCCGAGTCGGTCGACTCGACGAAGGCGTACACCCTCGTGGAATCGCTCGGCGCCACGGCGAGCGCGATGCGGCCGTAGGGCTTGGCGGGGAAGCCCTTGTTGGCCTGCGGGGTGATTTCGGTCCAGCTCTTGCCGCCATCCGCGCTGCGATACAGGCCGCTGCCGGAGAAGGCGGTCGGCCCGTCGCCCCCGGAGCGGAACGTCCAGCCCTTGCGCCGGAAGTCCCACAGGCTGGCGAACAGCACGTCCGGAGCGCGTGGGTCGAGCGCGACGCTGCCGCAGCCGGTCGAGAGATTCGCGCCCTTGAGCACCAGCTGCCAGGTGCGGCCGCCGTCGGCGGTCTTGTACAGACCGCGCTCGGCCGAGTCGCTCCACAGCTTGCCGGGCACGCAGGCATAGACGGTGTCGGCCGAGCGCGGGTCGACGATGATCCTGGAGATGCGCTCGGAGTCGGGCAGGCCGACGTGCGTCCAGGTCTCACCGGCGTCGGTGGACTTGTAGATGCCATCGCCGATCGACACGCTGTTGCGCGTCCAGCTCTCACCGCTGCCCACCCAGACGTTCTTCGGATTGGAGGGGTCGAGCGCGATCGCGCCGATCGACTGCACCGGCTGCTCGTCGAACACCGGTTTGAAGGTCGTGCCGCCGTCGGTCGACTTCCATACCCCGCCGCTCGCCGCGCCGACGAACAGCGTCACCTTGCCGGAGGCATCGGTGTAGCCGGCGAGAGCGGAAATCCGCCCGCTCATGGCGGCCGAACCGATGTTGCGCGCGCCGAGGCCGGAGATCGTGCCGGAATCGATCACCGTCGCGCCGCTCCCCGCGGCATCGGCGCCGACAGCGGAGCTCAGACCGGGCAGGAGCACGCACGTCAATGCCGCAAGCTCGATACGCATCGTTCTTCTCCTTGAACCTATCGGGTCGGGGCGGCGGGCGCGCTCGCGGCGGGAAAGTGGAACAGGGCATCGTCGGCGGTGAGGTTCGCTTCAGCCTTGTCGAACTGCACCTTCTGGCGCTCGCTCGAGCCGCGCGGGCCCGATTCCTGGGCAAACGGGAAGTAGACACCAGCCACCTTCTCGTAATCGCCGTAGTCGATGACCGTCTCGTTGGGCACACCGTGCTCGATGCGCCGGTTGATCGCGCGCACCTCGAGGAAGTAATCCGGATCGAGATAGACGTAGGTGATGTCGCCGTTTGGGCGCGTCACCCGCAGCTTGTGCGCCTCGGTGCCATCGACGTCCTCGGTACCCAGATAGTCGAGTGTGTAGCCCTTGGCCTTGTAGTCCACCAGGGTGCCGGCGAAATCCGCCGCATCCTCGCCCAGGCCCTTGGCGTCGTCGGCCGACAGCTTCTCCGGATCCTTGCGGCCCTGGAAGGGGTTGATCCGCCACGCCTGCGTGCCGTCGTAGGCTTCCACCTCGGTCAAGCCTTGCAGCGCGGCGTCGCAGCGGATCGATTGTGGGCGCTTCAGCACGCACAGGTACCCGAGCTCGAGCGTGCCGCCATTGACCAGTAGCTTGCCGGAGAGGCGCAGCGAGGAGATCGCGTGCAGTTTGTCGATCCCACCCCGGGCTGCCACGTTCCTGGCGGCGAGCTCCTCGGCGGTAGAGCCCAGCGCGAGCGGTGCTGCGAGCACCATCAGCATGGCCATGACTGAATGCATGAGACTCTCCCTGAGCGGTATCCCCGGCATGATGCACCGCCGAGGGCGCCGGTGTCGGGTCAGACAGCATCGGCGCGACGATTTCTTGATTCGGCTCGGCGCTTTTGCAGCGCGTATTTCACTGCGAATTGCCTGCGACTGCAATTTCAGCGCGGTTGGCTCTCCTCTAGACGCTCGACAGGAGCTAGACGCTCGACAGGAGCGCGGGGATCGCGCGCGCAGGGGCGACGTGCTCGAACCCGCAGGCGAGCCGCAGCAGCGTCGGTTCGCTGAATGCAGCACCAAAAAAAGACAGTCCCATGGGCAGACCCCGGTGCAGACCCGCCGGTACGCTGATGTGCGGATAGCCCGCGATCGCGGCGGGCGAGGAACAGCCGCCGGTATCGAAGTCGCCGTTCACCGGATCGATCAGCCATGCAGGTCCCGAGGTCAGCGTTACGATGGCATCCAGTCGATGGCGGGCGAGGACCGCATCGATGCCCCTGGCGCGCGTCGCGCGCAGGCAGGCGGCACGGGCCTTGAGGTAGGGCGCGTCTTGCAGGCCCGCTTTGGCTTCGGCTTGACGCAGCAGCTCCTGGTCGAAGAGCGGCAGCTCGCGAGGCGCCTGGGCCGTGTTGAAACGAATCAAGTCAGCCAGGGTACGGACCGGGAAGCCGGTCGGGAGCCTCGCCAGGTAGGCGTTCAAATCGCTCTTGAACTCGTACAGCAGAACCTCCTGCTCGGGCGCCACCCAGTCACCGTGCATCGGGAGATCCGCCGGATCGATGATCCGGGCGCCGGCCTGGGCGAGTGTGGCGACACACCGATCGAGGAAATCGTTCAGCGGCGCATTGTCGGCGAAGAACCGGCGCGCGATGCCGAGTCTTGCGCCGCGCAAGCCATCCGGATCCAGAAAGCGCTCATAGTCGGCCATGAACCGACCTGCCACCGCCGCACTCGCCGCATCGGTGGGGTCCGGACCGGATAGGGCGCCGAGCAGCAGCGCCGCATCGCGCACCGAGCGTGCCAGCGGACCTGCGGTGTCCTGGCTGTGTGAGATCGGCACGATACCGCGCCGGCTGACGAGTCCGACGGTCGGCTTCAGCCCCACGATGCCGTTGATCGAGGCTGGGCTGACGATCGATCCGTCGGTCTCGGTACCGACGGCGGCGGCACACAGATCCGCCGCGACTGCGACCGCTGAGCCCGAACTCGAGCCCGATGGCGTGCGGTTCAGCGCATGGGGATTCAGCGTCTGCCCACCACGCGCGCTCCAGCCGCTCGAGGAATGCGTCGAGCGGAAGTTCGCCCACTCGCTGAGGTTCGTCTTGCCCAGAATCACGGCGCCGGCGGCCCGCAGGCGTGCGACGAGCGGCGCGTCCTGCGGGGCATGCCAGCCCTCGAGGGCGAGGGAGCCTGCGGTCGTCATCATCGGATCGGAGGTCTCGACGTTATCCTTGATCAGAATCGGCACGCCGTGCAGTGGCCCGCGCGGTCCGTGCGTGCGGCGCTCCTCGTCCAATGCGGCGGCGATCTCCAGCGCACGCGGATTGGTCTCGAGCACGGCACGCAGCTGCGGGCCGTGACGATCCAGCGCCTCGATACGATCGAGGTAGATTTGCGTCAGGCCCCGCGCCGTGAGGCGCCCGTCGGTCATTGCCGCGGCGATGTTGGCGAGGTCCTGGGGTGAGTCCGCGGGTGCGCTCGGCTGCGCGCTCGGCGCACGCCCCGGAACGGTAAGGATGGCGGCAGTCGTCGCCATGAGAAAATCGCGGCGGTCCATCCAGGCCTCCTCGTAGCGGGCGTACGGGCCGCCGCGGCGGGCATAGACTCTGTGGACTATATAATAAGCACGGTGGTGAAAGACTCACCCGCGAGCCTTCAGTCCGTATAATGAATTGTCCCGAAGGGAGCCAGCTGAGATGTCGGAGCGAGCCACCATCACGTCGCTGTTCGAACAGGTTGCCCGCGAGCAGCAGAGGAAACTGTCGCCGCTGTCGGATGACCTCAGGCTTCTGGAGTCGGGCCTTGACTCGCTCAGTTTCGCTCTCATCGTCGCGCGGCTGGAGGACAAGCTCGGCTATGACCCGTTCGATACCGCCGAGAGCTTTCCGGTGACGTTCGGGGACTTCGTGAGACTGTACGAAAGCCACTCGCGCTAGCCCCATGTGGCTGTGGGGGTCGTTGACTGCCTCCGGCGCGCCGCCCTCGGGGTGCCTGCTTGGCGCGCTCGCACGCATCGACCTTGCCAACCTTGCCGGCGCATCGAGCCTCGGCGGGGGGTTGGAGGCGCTGCGTGGGCGCTCCGTCCTCCTCGCCGCCGGCGACCAGTTGACCGCCGCACTCGCGCTGATCGAGCTCGATGGGGTGGCGCGGCGCATGGTGCTCTGTCCGCCCGACCTGTCTGCCGAGCATGCGCCCGCCGTGATGCGCGATTCGGGAGCGGATGCGTACCTCACCGATGCGGGCGCCGCCGCCGTACCCGGCCTCGCGGGGCTGCACGTCAGCTCGGGACCTGCGTTGCAGGCGCTCGGCCTTACACGGCGGCGCTCGCACGACACGGAGTGGATCCTGCTCACTTCCGGCACCAGCGGGGCGCCGAAACTGGTGCAGCACACGCTCGCGAGCCTCAGCAGCGCATTCAACGCTCAGGAGCCTCCTCCGGGTCCCGTGGTATGGGCCACGTTCTATGACATCCGCCGCTATGGCGGTCTGCAGATCTTCCTGCGCGCGCTGCACCATGGGTCGCTGGTGCTTTCGAGCGCTGCGGAATCGACCGCCGATTTCCTCGCCCGCGCCGCCGCGGCCGGGGTTACCCACATCTCTGGAACCCCCTCGCACTGGCGCCGGGCGCTCATGAGCGGCGCCGCCGCGCGGATCTCGCCGCGCTATGTGCGCTTGTCCGGGGAGATCGCCGATCAGGGGATCCTCGACAGTCTGCACCGTGCCTTTCCGCGAGCCACCGTCGCGCATGCGTTCGCCTCCACCGAGGCGGGGGTGGGATTTGAGGTGCGCGACGGGCTCGCCGGCTTCCCGGCGGCTCTGGTTGGAGCCCCGGGGGCCGCCGTCGACATCGACGTGACAGGCGGTACGCTGCGGCTGCGGTCCGCCGGCAATGCGATGGGCTACCTCGGCGCGCACGCGCCGGCGCTGAAGGACAGCGACGGCTTCATCGAGACAGGGGACCGCGTCGAGCTGCGCGACGGACGCTACGTTTTCATCGGCCGCGGCGGCGGAGTCATCAACGTCGGGGGACTCAAGGTATATCCTGAGGAAGTGGAGGCGATCATCAATGCCCAGCCGGGCGTGCGCATGTCGCTCGTCAAGGCTCGCCGCAGCCCGATCACCGGGGCCGTCGTGACGGCGGAGGTGGTGCTGGTCGAGGGCGCGGCGACGGGAGCTCAGGCCGAGGAGCTGCTGAAGGGCGAGATGCTGCAGGCGTGCCGCCGTCACCTGGCGGCGCACAAGGTACCGATGAGCATTCGCATCGTGCCGGCACTGGAGGTTTCCGCGTCCGGCAAACTGGTGCGTCCCGATGCATAACGTCGTGGTCACCGGAGGCAGCCGCGGGATCGGGCTGGCGATTGCCACGACGCTCGCGGCCGCGGGCTATCGCGCGATTGCCATCGCGCGCACCGAGAGCGAGGAGCTGCGCTGCGCCATCGCGGCGCGGGATGGCCAGGGCGGCGCGGTGAGCTTTCGCGCCTTCGATCTGAGCGACATCGCCGCAATCGCGGGGCTCGTCGGCAGCCTGCGCGAGGAGTTCGGCCCTCTTTACGGGCTCGTCAACAATGCCGGCATCGGCACGAGCGGCATGCTCACGCTGATGCGCGATGAGCAGATCGAGGAGCTGGCGCGCCTCAACATGATCGCGCCGATCATCCTCACCAAGTACGTGCTGCGTGGGATGATGGTCGAGCGCGCGGGCCGCATCGTCAACATCGCCTCCATCGTCGGCGGCTCGACCGGCTATAGCGGGCTGTCGGCCTACGCGGCCACGAAGGCGTCCCTCATCGGATTCACCCGCTCGCTGGCGCGCGAGGTCGGGCAGCTCGGCATCACGGTCAATGCGGTCGCGCCCGGCTTCGTTGACACGCAGATGACGCGCGAATTGGGCGACAAACAGCGCGAGCAGATCGTGCGCCGCAGCGCCCTGCGGCGGCTCCCCGGCGTCGCTGACGTCGCCGGCAGCGTCGAGTTCCTGCTGAGCGAGCGCGCCCGCAACATCACCGGCATCACACTCACGGTGGACGCCGGCAACACGGTCTAGCCATGTGCGCGTGGGTGACTCGTAGCGCTGCGATCTCCTGCGTTGCGATCGGCATTGCCGCCTGCTCGCACCGGAGCGTACCCGCAGACCCCTGGGATCCGCAGGCCGCGGCCGCGTACCTTGACCACAGGATCGAATGGTGGATGGGATGGTCGGGCGCGGCCCGCGATCAGGGGACTTTCTGCTTCTCCTGCCATACGGCGGTGCCCTATGCGCTCGCGCGCCCGAGTCTTCGCACGGCGCTCGCCGAGGCGGCTCCCACCGCCGCCGAGCACCAGCTCATGGAGGACGTCAGACAGCGCGTACGGCTGTGGAGCGCGACCCGCCCCTTCTACACCGATCAGCGCAACGGGCCGGGCAAGAGCGCCCAATCCCGCGGCACCGAAGCGGTCCTGAGCGCGCTGATGCTCGCCTGGGATGACGAGCGCAGCGCTCGCCTCAGCGCCGAGACCCGCGCGGCGCTCGAGCACATGTGGGCCGTGCAGCTCTCGAGCGGGCCTGATAGCGGAGCGTGGGCGTGGCTCGACTTCGATCTGGCGCCCTGGGAAGTACCGGACGCGCAGTACTATGGAGCCGCCCTCGCTGCCCTGGCGGTGGGAGTCGCCCCGCAGGACTATCGATCGCTCCCGCAGATCCAGGATCATCTGCAGCTGTTGCGCGAATACCTGGCGCGCAATTACCCGGCGCAGTCCTTGCACCATCGCCTGGTGCTGCTGTGGGCCTCGACGAGACTCGAGGGGCTTCTGGCCTCCGAGCAACGTCAGGCGCTCATCGAAGCGGCGCTACGCGCGCAGAACCCGGATGGCGGCTGGAGTCTGTCCGCGCTCATTTCGCCCTCGAGCCGGCGCGGTGAGCTGCTGCGCGATGCGGTGAGCGACGGCTATGCGACGGGCCTGGTCACCCTTGTGCTGGAGCAGGCGGCCATGCCCCGCGCGCTCGAGGCCGTGCGACATGGCCGGTCCTGGCTGGTGCGCAATCAGCGCGGACACGGAGGGCTCTGGGTGCGTGGGCAGGAGGGCTTCTGGGTCACGCATTCCCTGAACAAGCGCCGCAATCCCTCGAGCAACGTGGGCCTGTTCATGAGTGATGCGGCGACGGCCTACGCGGTCCTCGCGCTGACCCGATAAGTCCCAACCGCGCTTTGGGCGCGCGGCGCGCTCGCTACAGGCGCAGGCTCCCGGCGCGAATGCGCTCGTACAGGGCCGCATCGACTCTCAGGTAAGCCTCGAGCGCGCGGTCGTCGAAATACACCGGGTCGCTGAAGCGCGCCGGATCGTATCCCTGCCGCGCCAGCTCGCTTTTCTTCAGCCTGAATGTGCCGGTGAGCTCGATCGAGGGCACGATCCGAATGAACAGCGGACGCGCGTACGCGGGTAGAGCCTGCAGGTGGCGTCGCAAGGCCGCCAGCTCGAACTGCGCTGCAACTACGACGGCCGCCATGCCTGCACGCCCCTCGGTCCCCGGCACGCTCACTCCGTAGACCACGGCATCGCTCACGCCCGGGCAGGCGGTGATGACGGCGGTGACCTCGCCGGTGGAGACGTTCTCGCCCTTCCAGCGGAAGGTGTCGCCAACGCGATCGACGAAATAGAAAAACCCTTGATCGTCCTGGCGCATCAGATCGCCGGTGCGGTACCAGGCATCTCCCTCGGCAAAGACATCGCGGAGGACTTTCTGCCTCGACGCCTCAGGATCCGCGTAGCCTTCGAAGCGGCCGCCGTCCCGAGCCTCCGGGCTCGACAGCGCGCCGATGGCCTCGCCGACTTCATCGGGCGCGCACCGCAGGCAGTGCCCGGCCTCGTCCCGCACGGGAGCGCCCGCTTCGGTGTCGAATTTGATGAGGGCCACCGGCACGCGATGCGCCAGGAACGCCGGGATCCGGCCGATCGCGCCGGCGCGCCCTTCGCAGTTGTACAAGGAGAAGCTGCCTTCGGTCGCGGCGTAATACTCCAGGATCTGCGGAATGCGGAAGCGTCGCTGGAACTCCTCCCAGACGTCCGCCCGCAAGCCGTTGCCGCAGCACAGCCTGAGCGCGTGCCGAGTCTCCTGCGCCTGCGGCGGGCTCGCCAGCAGATACCGGCACAGCTCACCGATGTACTGAAAGAGCGTGCAGCGCTCCTGCACGATGTCCTGCCAGAACTCGCGTGCCGAGAAGCGCTCGCGCAGCACCACGGCTGCTCCACCCACGAGCGGCGCGCCGCTCGCCACCACGCCGCCGATGCTGTGGTACATCGGCAGGCAGTTGTACATGCGATCGGAGGGTGCAGCGTGCATCAGGCCGGCAAACCAGTGAGTCCACTGCATGAGGCGAAAATGGCTGACGTTGGCCGCCTTGGGGAGCCCGGTCGTGCCCGAGGTGTAGATGAAGAGAGCGCGCTGCTCGAGCGAGGGCGCCGGCGCCTCCGCCTCGCTCAACCGATCTGCCGGCATGCGCGCGGCCTCGAGGTCAAGCCGCGGCAGACCCGCTTCCCCCGCGCCGTGTGCCCAGCAGGCGAGCGTGCTCGGCAGGCGCGCGCGCGCTCCCTGGAGCGCGCCGCTCAGAGCGGCCCCGACCAGCACGCAGCGAGGGGCCACGACCTGGATGGCGTGGGCCAGCAGCTCGCCGGTCAGGTTCGTGTTGAGAAGCGACACGGTGACGCCGATGCGGGTCAGGCCGAGCCAGATGGCCATGTAGTCGGGGCAGTTCCCCATCAGCAGGCACACGACGTCCCCGGCGGTCAGACCCTGCGCGAGGCCCCAGCGCGCGTAACGACTCACCGCCTGCGCGAGCGCGCGGTAGGTAAGAGAGCCCTCGTGCGCGAGCAGGGCCGGCGCCGCCTCGAACCGCTCGGCCAGAGTGTCGATGAGCAGCGGCAGGATCGGCGCCTGGCCGCGCTCGATGGGAGCTGTCGCCTCGAGCGCGCGTAGCCACGCCTTCGCAGGTGATCGCATGTTTTCAGGCCGGGGAGCGCTCATAATGCGGAAACGGTGCCGATGGCGTCAGCGCATGTGATTACGCAGGCGCGGCCTTGGCAGCGGATGTCGGACCAACAGGTGATGCGAGGCAATGAGACCAGAGACTATCGCTTTGCACAGCGGCTTCGACTGCGACCCGACCACCAAGTCCGTTGCCGTGCCCATCTACCAGACGGTTGCCTACGCCTTCGACAGCGCCGCGCATGGCGCGGCTCTGTTCGACCTCGAGGTCGAGGGCTACCGCTATTCGCGCATCGCCAACCCGACCAACACGGTGCTCGAGCGGCGCGTCGCCGATCTCGAGGGAGGTGCGGATGCCCTGAGCGTGAGCACCGGCCAGGCGGCGGTGCACTTCGCGGTGCTGGCCGTGACGGAAGCGGGCCGGACCCTCGTCTCGGTGCCGCAGCTCTACGGGACCACGCACACGCTGCTCGCGCACATTCTGCCCAAGCTCGGAGTCAGGACGAGGTTCGCCAGGTCCGACAAGCCCGAGGATCTCGCGGCCCTCATCGATGAGAGCACGAGTGCCGTGTTCTGCGAGACGGTCGGCAACCCGGCCGGCAATGTCTGCGACCTGGAGGCGATTGCCGAAGTGGCGCACCGGGCGGGGGTGCCGCTGATCGTCGATAACACGGTTCCAACCCCGATACTGATTCGCCCCATCGACTACGGCGCGGACGTCATCGTGCACTCGCTCACCAAGTTCCTCGGCGGCCACGGCACCACGCTCGGCGGCATCATCGTGGACGCCGGCAAGTTCCCCTGGCAGAAGTATGGTGCACGATTCCCGATGCTGACGCAGCCGGACGATTCCTACCATGGACTCGTCTACACCGAGCACTACGGGCCGCAAGCCTACATCGGCCGCTGTCGCAGCGTCTATCAAAGGACCATGGGCGCGGTGCTGCCGCCGCTCAGCGCCTTTCTGCTGCTGCAAGGCATCGAGACGGTGGCTCTGCGCGTGGAGCGTCACGTCGAGAATGCGCGGCGGGTCGCGGAATTCCTGCGTGCCGACCGGCGCGTCGCCTCGGTGAGCTACGCGGGCTTCCCGGAGAGCCCGTACTATGCACTGGTGCAGAAATATCTCGGCGGGCGCGCCTGCTCGCTGCTGACCTTCGCGATTCGCGGCGGCTACGATGCCGGCACCCGCTTCTACGACGCCTTGCGCCTGTTCAAGCGGCTGGTGAATCTGGGGGATGCGAAGTCTCTGGCGTGTCATCCCGCCTCGACCACGCACCGGCAGATGTCCCCGGAGGAGCAGCGCCTCGCGGGCATAGGGCCCGAGACCCTGCGCCTGAGCGTCGGCATCGAGCACATCGATGACATCATCGCCGACCTCGACCAGGCACTCAGCGCCGCCACGCGCGGCTGAGGGCTTGCGCGTGAGCGAGGAGCTGCCGCCGCCGGTGCCTGCGCTATTCCCCGCTCGCGGGCCGCGCGAGCGCCTGGATGATCATCTGACACGCGAGCTTGCGCTCGCCGGCGAGCGCATCGCCCGCGGGTCGGTCATGCCTACCCTGGACATGGCGAGATTTCGCCGCGAGCTCGCCGGCTTTGATTTCGAGAACCCCCGTCCCATCGAGCCGCTGCTCGAATGGGCGATCGCGCAACTCGAGCACGGCGTCACCCACATGACGCACCCGCGCTACTTCGGTCTGTTCAATCCGGCCGCCAACTTCCCCTCGCAGTGCGCCGATCGCATTGCCGGCGCCTTCAATCCGCAGCTGGCGAGCTCGGGCTCATCCCCGGCGCCGGTCGAGATCGAGGCACACGTCATCCGTGCCTTCGCACGGCGCGCCGGCCTGCCGGCGGAGGCGTCGGGACATTTCACCACCAGCGGCTCGGAGGCGAACTACACCGCGCTGGTGTGCGCGCTGACGCGCGCGGAACCGCGATTTGGCGAGGACGGGGTGCGGGCATTTGCCGCCCCGCTCGCCATGTACACCTCGTGCGAATGTCATCCCGCCTGGTTCAAGATCGTGCACCAGGCCGGTGTCGGGCGCGCCGCGCTGCGGCTCATTGCCACCGACGGCCATGGCCGCATGGACGCGCGCGCGCTCGCGCAGCGCGTGGCCCAGGATCGCCAGCAGGGGCTGGTGCCGGTGCTCATCTCGGCCACGGCCGGCACCACCGGCGGCGGCATGGTCGACCCGCTGGCGCAGTGTGCGCAGATCGCGCGCGAGCACGGCCTGTGGTGCCACGTCGATGCCGCATGGGGTGGGGCGGCGCTGTGCTCGGATCGGCTGCGCGGGATCCTCGCAGGTATCGAGCTGGCGGACTCGCTCACCATCGATGCGCACAAGTGGCTGGCCACGACCATGGGCTGCGGCATGTTCATCACCAGACACCCGGCGCTGTTGAGCGAGGCATTTCGCGTCCGAGCCGACTTCATGCCCTCCAATGCGCACAGCCTCGATCCCTACCTGAACAGCGTGCAGTGGTCGCGGCGCTTCATGGGCCTGCGCCTGTTTCTGGCGCTCGCCGCGGCCGGCTGGCAGGGCTATGCCGCACACGTGGAGCGGGCCGTGGAGGTGATCGAGCGGGTCAAGGCGCGGCTGCTCGCGCACGGTTGGACCGCGGCCAATGACTCGCCGCTCGCGGTGCTGTGCGCCGTGCCGCCTCCCGGGCACCCTGGGGTCGGGGAGATCGTGCGCCGGGTGCGCGCCTCCGGGCGCGCCTGGGCCGCGTCCGCGACTTTCGAGGGGCGCGAGGTTGTGAGGGTGTGTGCAACGCACGGCGAGACGAGTCTCGCCGACGTCGATGAGCTCATCGCTGCGCTAACCGCCGCCGCTTGAGGCGCCAAGCCGCCGCACCAGCTGCTCGACCGAGACAATGGACTCGAAATTTTCCGGGGTAATCTCGGCCTGCGGGATCGTGAGCTTGAACTCGACCTCGATGGCGAGCATGAGGTTCACCATCTTGATTGAGCTCATCCCGAGCTCGCTCAGGCGCGCGTCGATCGGCACTGGTCGGGAGGCGGCCGGGGGGCCGAGAATCTGCCTGATCAGACCGATCAGGCGCTCACGCGGCGTGCTGTCGGAGACCTGGGTTCTGAGCTCGCTCATATCCCGCAGCATCATACCTGCGCCTGGACGACCGTGCCTGCGGTGGCCTTCGCCTTCGCGACCCACGACAGCCAGTTGCGGTACATCGTGAGCGCCGCGGGCCGCCAGCTGCTGTGCGCGCCGGCTGCGGCTGCGGCCGGGAAGTCGGTGAGCAACTCGGGCGTGCGCTGCGACAGCGCGCGGCCCTGGAACTCGCGCAGCGCCGCCGCCGCCTCGGCGGAAAAGTAGCGGCAGGGGAGCGGGGGGTAACTCGACTGCTGCCCGCTCAGGAACCGGCCGACATCACGCCGGTACTCCTTGAAGAGCGTGGTGCGCTCGTACTCCGGATGACCCTGGAAGAACAGGTGCAGGCTGCGGCGCTGCTTCACGAAGAAATCCGCACCCGACTCGGGTGAGTAGCTGAGGATCGCATATCCGGCGGCGCGCAGCTCTCCCACCGGCAGCTCGTTCCATCGTGAATGCGGCATCGAGAGCGGCGCCGAGACGCCACGCACGAGCGGGTGGCCGGCGAGGACGGTGTGCTCGAAGACGCCGAAGCGCTTCTGCCCGAGCCGCTGGCGGCGAACGCCGTCGAGCACCTCGACGGCGGCGTGCGCGGCGAGGCACGACCAGATGCTCGAGACGGTGTGGGCCTCGGCCCAGTGGAGCACCTCCACGAACTGCGCCCAATAGGGCTCATCGCTCAAGGAGGCCGCGCGCGGCTCCGTTCCGGTGACGATGAGGGCATCCGGCGCCTGCCGCAGCAGCTCCTCGAGGCTCCAATAAGTGCGCTCAATGCGCTCGCGGGCGGCCGGTCCGCGCGGCACTCCCGGGAGGCAGGAGAAGCGCAGCTGCACCGGATGGGAGCCCCCCGCCGCATCCAGTAAGGCAGTGAATTGGCCCTCGGTTGCCTCGAGGGCCGGGTCCGGCATATTGTTGAGCACGCCGATGACGATGCCGTGCGAGGCGGCGCGGCGATTGCAGCCGCCATACGCGGGCTTTGCGGATCGCGCCGACTCGACATGCAGCGGCATCGGACCTCGCTTCTTACTGTGACCCGGTCAACAGCTAGGGTACTTGTCAGGGCCTGTTAACACTACGGGCGCACAGCTTCGATGATATGCGCCAAATAGACTACGCGATGAACATCGGGCTGAGCGTGTCGAAGCGGCTAAATAGCCGGCGACAGTCCTCAAGTTCTCTGGAGAGCCGTTCGAATTCATTGCGGCGTCGATAGAATGAACAGAGCCCCATCTGCCACCACGGCCCGCACGCCGGCCGACATCACGACCCGCGTGCAGGCTGTCAAAGCGGTCGCGGCGCAGCACGCGGCATCCGTCGACAGCGCCGCCCGCTTCCCGGAGGAAGCGTTCGCGGCCGTCAAATCGCAGCGCCTGCTCGGTATCCTGGTGCCTGAGAGGCTCGGGGGCGAGGGCAAAGACCTCGCGCAGGTTGCGGACGTGTGCTACCAGCTGGCTCAGGCGTGCGCCTCGACCGGCATGATCTACGCGATGCATCAGATCAAGACTGCCTGCGTCCTGCGGCACATGCGCGACAGCCAGGCGCTCGAGCGTCTGCTGCGCCGTTTGTGCGCGGAACAGCTGCTGCTGGCCTCCTCGACGACCGAGGGCCAGGGCGGCGGGAACGTCCGCTCCAGCGAGGCGCCGGTCGAGCACCGCGATGGCCGCATCAGCCTGGAGCGGCGCGCGAGCGTCATCTCCTACGGCGCGTACGCCGACGGCATCGTGACGACCGCACGGCGCTCATCCGATGCAGCGGCATCCGATCAGGTGCTGGTCGCCTTCGTGAAGGCCGACTACACCCTCACGCGGCTGCAGGGCTGGAACACGTTAGGGATGCGCGGAACCTGCAGCGAGGGCTACACACTCAAGGCTTCGGGTGCGGCGGATCAGATCGTGCCGGAGCCGTACGAGATCATCCATCCGCAGACCATGGTGCCGTGCGCCCATCTGCTGTGGGGCTCGGTCTGGGCGGGTATCGCTGCGGATGCGACCGCGCGCGCCCAGGGGTTCATCCGCCAGGTAGTGCGCCAGAGTGGCGGGCAGACCCCGCCCGGGGCGCCGCAGTACACCCGCGCGCTCGCATCGCTGCGGACCCTGCGCGGCATGTTGGCGAGCTCGCTGCGCGCCTACCAGCGCTCGATGGACGATCCCAAGGCGCTGGCGTCGATCGAATTCCAGACCATGATCACCCTGACCAAGGTGGAGGCCTCCGAGCTCGCGGTGGCGATCGTCCTGTCGGCGATGCGGGCCTGCGGGCTGTCCGGATATCGCTGCGACAGTGAGTTCAGCATCGAGCGGCATCTGCGCGACGTACTCTCCGCGCCGATCATGATCAACAACGATCGGATACTGACCAACCTCGGGAGCTCCTCGCTGCTCGCGCCGATTGCGGCCTCGATCGGCGATTGACGACGCCCTTAGCTCACATGAGTTCCGCGGCGCCCGATCCCCTGCAGCACATCGGCGCTGCGCTGTTCAGGCCGCTCGGGGTCGAGGGCGTGTACGCGCGCACGGCTTTGTACGAGGACCTGGTGGAGCGGCTCACCGCCTTCATCTCGCTCCAGCGCGACCGGCGCGCGGAAATCCTGCGTTTCCCGCCGCTCATGAGCCGTGAGCAGCTGGAGAAGTCCGGGTATCTCAAGAGCTTTCCCAATCTGCTCGGCTGCGTGTGCGCGCTGCAGGGCACGGAGGCCGAGATCCGCGCGGCGGCCGAGCGGTACGAAGAGGGCGGAGACTGGACCCGAGCGCTCGCGCCCGCGGACTTGGTGCTCTCGCCCGCGGCGTGCTACCCGGTCTATCCTCTCGTCGCGCGCCGCGGAGCGGTTCCCCCCGATGGACTGCTGTTCGACGTGGCGGCCGACTGCTTTCGTCGCGAGCCGTCGCGCTCCCTGGACCGCCTGCAGTCATTTCGCATGCGCGAGTTCGTGCGCATCGGCCCGCCCGAGGAGGTGCTGGCGTTTCGGCAGCAGTGGATGGAGCGCGCGCAGGCTCTCGCCGCGCAGCTCGAGCTGCCATGCAGGCTCGATGCGGCCAGCGACCCTTTCTTCGGGCGCGTCGGGCAGGTGATGGCGGTGAGTCAGCTGCAGCAGTCACTGAAGTTCGAGCTGTTGATCCCGTACCACGCCGGCGCGAAGCCCACCGCCTGCATGAGCTTCAACTACCATCGCGACCAGTTCGGCGTGATCTGGGGCCTGAAGGACGCAGCCGGTGCCACCGCGCACACCGGCTGCGTCGCCTTTGGCATGGACCGCCTGGCCGTCGCGCTGTTCTGCGTCCACGGGCTCGAGCTCGCGCGCTGGCCGGGCTCGGTGCGCGCCGCGCTCGTGCTGTGATCGAGCGCTCGTTGCGCGCCCCTTGCTTGAAGCAACATGCCACTCGACCCCCACGCCAAGCGCCTGTTGGAGCGGCTCGCTGCCACCAATCCCCCGAGCGCTCGCAGCCTTACGATCGGCGCGCGCCGCAGCGCGCTGCAGCAGCTGCTCGCTTTCGCCGGCCTGCGCGAGGAAGTGGAGTGCGTGGAGAATCGCACCCTGCCCGCGAGAGAGGCCCCGCTGCCGGTGCGGGTGTACACGCCCACCGGCGCGCCGCGCGAGCCTTTGCCCGCGCTCATCTACTTCCACGGCGGAGGGCTCGTTGCCGGCAGTCTCGATTCGCACGACGCGATCTGCCGCTCCCTCACCAACGCCAGCGCCTGTCGGCTGATTTCCGTCGACTACCGCCTGGCCCCCGAGCATCCTTTTCCGACGGCCCTCGCGGACGGCTACGCGGCGCTGGCCTGGGTGGCTGCCCACCCGCGCGAGCTCGGCATCGACGCCGATCGGATCGTGCTGGGCGGAGACTCTGCCGGCGCCACGCTCGCCGCCGTCGTATGCCAGATGGCCGCCACGGCCGGCCGGCCGCGCCTGGCGGCGCAGCTGCTGATCTGTCCGATCATGGACGCCTGCGCCGTCACGGATTCGCGCCGCGCCTTTGCCGAAGGGCACCTGCTCGATCAGGCGACCCTGGATCATGATCTCGCGCACTACCTCGCTCCGGATGTCGATCGCACGGATGCGCGGGTGTCACCGCTGCGCGCGGCACAGCTGCAGAGGCTGCCACCGACTTGCATTCACACCGCGGAGTTCGATCCGCTGCGCGATGAGGGTGCGGCCTACGCCGAGCGGCTGCGGCTCGCCGGCGTGAAGAGCACCTACCGATGTCACTCCGGTATGATCCATCTGTTCTACGGGATGGGGAGACTGATTCCCTATGCAGCCACGGCCTACAGGCTCATCGGCGAGGACCTGCGCTCGCTGCTCGCCTGACACCTGACGCGAGCGACGCGCCCGATGGTGGATCGCCTTCAGGTGGAGCAGCTGCTGCAACAGCTGTATGCGGCGCGCGTCGGCGGGCGGCTGGACGAGCTGTGTGCGCTGTTTGCCGACGACGCGCACTTCAGGATCGCCGGCACCAGCGACGGCAAGCCGATCGCGGTGGCGGCCCGCGGGATCGGCGAGATACGTTCCTGGCTCGCGATGATGGTGAAGACGTTCAAGCTCAACCGCCGCGAAGAGCTGTGCAGCATGATCGACGGCGCCCGCAGCGCCGTGCATTGGCGCGCCGACATTCATTCCCGGATCACCGGCGCCGTCGTGTCCACCGAGCTCATCGATCTGATCGAAGTGCGTGCCGGCCGCATCGTCTCGTACATCGAGTACTTCGTGCCGTGTTGATCCTGAGCCGGTGAAACACGGGCGATGGAGGTTGCGACGTTCGACTGTGCATCGATCGGGCGACTGCCTGCAGCTCAGGCATAGCCGTCACGCGCACGCCCTGTGCGGCGCGGGGCGTCGTACGAGCGGTGGGTTTTTCGGTAGACTTCACCTTGGCGTTGCGCGTGCCGATGCTGCGGCTTCATGTCGGCCCCTCTGCAGAAAAGACTATGAGCGCTGAGCCGACCGATCTACCCCGCCTCGCGACTGGCGCCGGGTCGGCCGTGCCGCTGTATTTCGACTCGGCGGCGCACCGGCTGTTCGCCTGGTTGCATCAGCCCGCCGTCCCGGCAGCACCGGGGCTGGGGTTGGTGATCTGCAAGCCCTTCGGCTACGAGGCGCTGTGTGCGCACCGCTGCGTGCGTGCATTCGCCGAGGCGGCCGTGGAGCTCGGTGTGCCCACGCTGCGCTTCGACTACCGCGGCACCGGTGATTCCGCGGATATCGAGCCCGCGGCCGATCAGATCGATGTCTGGCGGCAGGACGTGGCGGCCGCGGTCCGCGAGCTGCGCCGCCAGACGCGCGTGCAGCGCGTGTGCCTGCTCGGATTTCGGCTGGGTGCACTGCTTGCCCTGCTGGCGGGCGCATCCGAGGCTGTAAATGGAGTGATGGTCGTCGCACCCGTGCTCAGCGGCCGCCGCTACCTGCGCGAGCTGCGCACCACACAGCTTGCCGCGGCCGAGCCGGGCACCGTCATCCGCAAGGACCCCCAGACGCCTGGCGTCGGCTCGATGGAAGTCAGCGGCTTCTCCCTGTCCGCAGCCAGCGTTGCGCACCTGTCGCAGCTGGATCTGTCGGCGCCGGCGCAACCGCCGGCTTCCGACGTGCTCGTCATCGATCGCGATGATCTGCCGGGCGCCCGCGGCTGGAGCGAGTCGCTCGCCAGGCTCGGAGTCCGCACGCGCTATGTCGCGCTGCCCGGCTTCGTCGAGATGATCATGACGGCGCCGCATGCGGCGGTCACCCCGCAATCCATGCTCGCGGCGATGCGGGACTGGCTGCCCTCGCTCCCGGGCGCCAGCTCTGCGCCGCCGGCGGATGATGACGCAGCGCATCTCGGGCGAGCACAGCCGCGGCTGCCCGCGCCGCTCCTACCGCTTGCGGGCGACGGCTACCCGTCCGATGTGGCGCCGAGTGAGCGCCCCGTCCTGCTCGGCGCGGAGCGCAGCCTGTTCGGCATCATCACCGAGCCGGCAGCGGACGAACCGCGTCGCCGCGCAGTGATTCTGCTCAACGCCGGGGCCACTTATCACATCGGCTCGGGGCGCGTGTACGTGTCGCTCGCGCGACGCTGGGCCCGCCGAGGGTATGTCGTGCTGCGCATGGATCTGGCCGGCCTGGGTGACAGCGCGACGCGGCCCGGACAGCCGGATAACGAAGTCTTTCCGCCGGCCGCGCTCGAGGACGTGCGTACCGCGCTGGACTTCGTGGCCCGCCACTACGACGCTCGCGAGGTCGCGCTGGGGGGGCTGTGCTCGGCCGCCTACCACGCCCTGCGCGCAGCGGTAGCGGGGCTGCCGGTGAACCGCCTCCTGATGGTGAATCCGCAGAATTTCGTCTGGGACGAGGACCAGATGAGCAGTGACCTGCCACCGGCAGAGGTGGTGCGCAACGTCGGCGGGTATCGCGAGCGCGTCTTCTCCGCGGCGGCCTGGAAGCGGTTGCTGGGGGGTCAGGTGAACGTCTGGCACATCGTGCGCGTCTACCTGCACCGGGTGCGTATCGCCGTGGAATCCGCCGCGCGCAATGCCGCGCGCGCCCTGCACATTCGGCTGCCGCACGATCTGGGCTCGGAGCTGGAGGAGATCGCCGCGCGCGGCATCAGAGTGGTATTTGTGTTCGCGCGCGGTGATCCGGGCGTCGAGCTGCTGAGGATCCAGGGTGGATCAGCGGTCAAGCGGCTCGGTGATCGCTGCCACGTGCACATCGTCGACAGCGCCGATCACACATTCACCCAGAGCCGCGCGCGGGCGGTCCTCGAGCAGACCCTCAGCGATGAGCTGTTCGTGCGTCACGACGAGGTCGCCGACACCGCGGGGGCGCGCCCGGTTGCGCGGGCCGGCAGTTGACCATGAGCACTCGGCAGGCGCTGAAGGACAGCGCCGCCCGGTCCCGCTGATCCATTGTGCGAGCCCGGTCCGGGTCGGGGACGCCGGTAACTGCTAGCATCACCCGTGTCCGGGGTACGCCGATGCAGTGGTGCGCACTGAAAGTTTCACGGGAGGCTCATGAGCGAAGCCGCCGATGACGGAGTCGCCGTACCCATACCTGCGTTCACTGAGTGGAAAGTCCGGGTCGGCTTCGGGTTTGCGCTCGCCTGTCTGGGCGTGATCGGGATAGTCTCTTATCTCAGTGTCGTGCGCCTGAACGAGAATGCGGCGCGGGTCGAGCACACCCACGAGGTGCTCAGCAGCCTCGAATTGCTGCTGGCCGCCGCAACCGACTCCGAGACCGCTGAGCGCGGCTACGTCATCACGGGCGATGAGAGCTATCTGGAACCCTACCGCGAGGCTGGCGCGGTCATTGACGGCCAGACGAGGCGACTGCGCGAGCTGACGGCGGACAACCGTGCCGAGCAGCAGCGGCTCGACTCGGTGGCGGCCCTCGTGACCGAGCGACTTGCCATTTTACGCGCGGGCATCGAATTGCGGAAAGACCAGGGCTTCGCAGCGGTACAAGGCGAGATTCTCACCGGAAAAGGTAAACAGTTGCACGATCGGATTCGCCGCCTCATCGGTCAGATGGAGGATACCGAGACGTCCTTGCTCAAGCAGCGCGAGCAACTGACCCGCCGTAGCTCCACCGTCGCTCAATTGGTCATCATCGGGGGCGGGTTACTCGCCTGCGGACTCGTCGCTCTGGCGCTGTGGGCGATCCACCGGGACTTTGCGGGCCGAACCCGAGCCGAGCGTGCATTGCGCGATGCGAGAGATCAGCTCGAATTGCGCGTCCGGCAGCGCACCGCAGAGCTTGCCCTGACCAATGAGCGCACGCGCGCAATCGTCGACACCGCCCTGGACGGCATCGTGACGATGGATCACGAGGGCAAAATCACCGAGTTCAACCCCGCAGCAGAGCGCATCTTCGGCTATAGCCGCAGCGAAGTGATCGGGCGGGCGCTGGCGCAGGTCATCATTCCCTCGAGGCTACGCGAGCGACATAGCGCCGGGCTCGCGCGCTATCTAGCCACCGGCGAGGCGCCACTACTCGGCAAAAGACTGGAACTGAGCGGTTTGCGGGCTGACGGCTCGGAAGTCGCTGTCGAGCTGAGCATCAAGCGGATGCCCGGTGACGGGCCGCCCTCCTTTGCCGGGTTCGTGCGGGACCTCACGGAGCGTGAGCAGGCGGCAGAGACGAATGCACGGCTCGCCGCGATTATCGCATCGTCGGACGATGCGATTGCCAGCAAGAATCTGGAAGGCATCATCACCAGCTGGAATCCCGGAGCGGAACGGCTGTTCGGCTATTCCGCGCAGGAGGCGCTCGGCAAGCCGATGGCGATGCTCATCCCGCCGGAGCGATCGAGCGAGGAGCCGGCCATCCTGGCGCGCATTGCGCGCGGTGAATCGACTGATCATTTCGAGACGGTGCGGATTGGCAAGGACGGACGCAAGATCGATGTTTCCGTCACCATCTCCCCCCTCCGGGACAGCCAGGGCCGCATCATCGGCGCGTCCAAGATCGCCCGGGACATCACGGACCGCAGGCTCGGGGAAGCCAAAGTACAGGCCCAGCTGGCGCGCCTCAACCTGCTGCAGCAGATCACCCGGGCGATCGGCGAGCGGCAGGACATCCAGAGCATCTTTCAGGTCGTCATCCGCACGCTCGAAGAGCATCTGCCGGTGGATTTCTGCTGCATCTGTCTGTATGACCCGGCCGAGAATTGCCTGATCGTCACGAGCGTCGGCTTGCACAGCCAAGCACTGTCGATGGAGCTTGCGATGACGGCGCAGGCTCGCATCGAGATCGATCAGAACGGCTTGTCGCATTGCGTGAACGGCCGGCTCGTTTACGAACCGGATATCACTCAAGTCCCATTCCCGTTTCCCCGGCGTCTGGCGAGAGGGGCCTTGCGCTCGATGGTCGCAGCTCCCCTGCTGGTCGAAAGCAAGGTGTTCGGCGTCCTGATCGCCGCCCGCCAGCAGGCGCACAGCTTCAGCAGCGGCGAATGCGAATTCCTGAAGCAAGCGAGCGAGCACGTCGCACTGGCAGCCCACCAGGCCCAGCTCTACGGCGCGCTGCAACAGGCGTACGACGACTTGCGGCAGACGCAGAAGGCGGTGCTGCAGCAGGAGCGTCTGCTTGCCCTGGGTCAAATGGCGAGCGGCATCGCGCACGATATCAACAATGCCATTTCCCCCGTGGCGCTCTATACCGAATCCCTGCTGGAGCGCGAGCCGGGCTTGAGTCCGGGCGCCCGCGGCCAGCTCCGAACCATCCAGCGTGCCATTGATGACGTCGCGCAGACCGTCGCGCGGATGCGCGAGTTCTATCGCCCACGTGAACCGCGGTTGACGCTGGTTCCCGTCGACATGAACGCCATAGTGCAGCAGGTCGTGGACCTGACGCGTGCCCGCTGGAGCGACATGGCGCAGCAGCGCGGCATTGCCATCGCGATGCGGACCGAGCTCGCCCCGGACCTGCCGGCGATCATGGGCGCCGACAATGAAATCCGCGAAGCGCTCACCAACCTGATCTTCAATGCCGTCGATGCCATGCCCAACGGCGGCCCGCTGACGGTGCGAACCCGAGTCGCACAGCAGCAAGGACCCCCTGCGGAGGAGGGGGCGGTCCCCCGATTCGTTCAAGTCGAGGTGATCGATAGCGGCATCGGGATGGATGAGGACACGCGACGCCGATGTCTGGAGCCATTCTTCAGCACCAAAGGCGAGCGTGGCACCGGCCTTGGACTTGCGATGGTCTATGGCGCCGTGCAACGCCACAGCGCGGATATCGAAATCGAGAGTGCAGTCGGCCAGGGCACCACCATGCGCTTGGCTTTTGCGATACCGGCCACGCCCGCGGTTGGTGCCGCACTGCCCACCGCGGTCAGTGCGGTGCCGCGGCTGCGTATCCTGGTCGTGGATGATGATCCACTGGTGCTCAAATCGCTGCGCGATGCCTTGGAGGGGGATGGCCACAGCGTGGCAACGGCGGATGGCGGTCAGGCCGGCATCGATGCTTTCCTGGCGGCGCGCGCACAAGGCGATCCGTTCCCCGTCGTGATCACCGATCTCGGTATGCCCTACGTCGATGGGCGCAAAGTGTCCAACGTCGTAAAGACCGCCGCTCCGGGGACGAGCGTCTTATTGTTGACCGGGTGGGGACAGCGACTGGTCGCCGAAGGGGACATCCCGCCGCATGTGGACCGTGTCCTGAGCAAGCCACCGAAGCTGCGCGAGCTGCGCGAGGCGTTGGCGCGATGCGCGGATGCCCGGGTTGCGTGATCGTCACGAGCATACCTACGGATCAATTCGATTGTCGCACCGTGGCCGTGGGCCCTCGTCTCAAAACCTGTACACGGCCTCGAGGCCTGCGGAAAACTGATTGTCGCTTATGCCGGCGCCGGGCGCTCCTGTAAAGAACGTCGTGTCTTTGACGAAGACGCTGGAGTCCGATTTATCACCGCGCACCTCAGCGCGCAGTTCGATGGATTTTGTTGGCAGGTATGCGAGCGTCAGCGTTGCCTCTTTCCACTTTTGAACGACGCCGGTGCGGTAGCCGTCCTTGTCGTCGAAGTACTCGGCGCGCACCGAGAGCCGCCATTGATCGTTGAGCTGATAATTGACGTAGCCCGCCGCGCCATCCCACTTCGCCTTGATCGAGGTTCCATCGACGAGAGAGGTAAAATTCTCCTGTTGGCCCCAATCGACGTTCAGAATGAACGTGAGCTGGCTGCTGGCGTTGTAAGTGCCCACCGCATCGACCAGGCTGCGCACTCCGTGTGTGCCGGCGCCGATGAACGTGCCCGCGGAGAACTGCTCAACGCCGCTGTAGCCTTGCACTGCCAGGGAGAACACCTTGTTGGGGGTGAAGGATATGCCGAGCTCGGCAGTCTTCTGTTTATTCGCATCCTGCAACTGATCCCAGCCGTTGTTGACGCCGACGATAAGGGTTACTTGATCGGATGTGGCATAGGTGAGCCGGGCTCCGGTATGGGTGAAGGGAATCGCATAGCCGAACAGAATGGAACGGGAGTAGTTGGTGTCCTGGGTGGAGTTGATGACTTCCGCCCCTGCGAGCGTCACGAACTTGCCGCCGATGATCGTCAGTGGACCGCGGGCGTACTGCACGAAAGCCTGGGTGACGTCGAAATTGCTCGTCGCTTCGCCCGCCGCTGCGATGACGCGGGCGTCACGGCCTGCCGTGAGGTTGACGAGCCCGCCGAAACCTTCCTTCGGCTGATAGTCGATGATGAGCGCTGCCTGATGCAGGTTGAACGAGTTGGGCTCGGTGTCGAACACACGGTCCGCAACCCCACTGGTGAAAGTGCCCGTGCCCGAAAGATAGGAGTAAGCCGCGTCCACGTAGCCATGAAGGTCAATACCCGACGCCGTCAGCACGTCGGTCAGCGACGGCGCGGTGGGTTTGGCGGGCTCTGCAGGCTTTGCAGCGTCATCCGCATGCGCCCCGCGGGTACCCAGGGCCAAAAGACACAGCAATGCGCCCGCCAGAGCGAGGCGGAAACGGCTGATGTCGAAGACCTCCTCGAAGTGGAGGGACAAATCTCGAGTGACTGGCATGTGCATGACACAGAACTCCGTAAAAGAAGGCTGGCAGGGGTCTCCGCCTTGGGCGGCGGAGACCCTCAGGATCAGTGGAGGGGCGCTACTCGACGTGCTCGCCGTGCAGTGATACGTCGAGCCCTTCCCGTTCCTCGTCCTCGGTGACCCGCAATCCAATGGTCACATCGATGACTTTGAGGATGAGGTAGCTGACAACAAAGCCGTAGACCAAGGTGGCGAGCACGCCTTCGAGCTGCGTGACGACACTTCCGGCCTGTCCGCCATCGAGCGCCGTGCTGGCGAAAACACCCGTGAGCAATGCACCGACGATGCCGCCGATACAGTGCACGCCGAAGGCATCGAGCGAGTCGTCGTAACCGAGCGCCTTCTTCAGCGAGGTCGCGGCGAAGAAGCAGATGACCCCGGCGGCGATGCCGATGAGGACCGCAGGCGTCGGCATGACGAAGCCCGATGCAGGCGTGATGGCCACCAAGCCCGCGACCGCACCCGAGGCGATGCCCAGCACACTCGGTTTCCCCTTGACGGTCCATTCCATGAACATCCAGGCGAGCGCGGCCGCGGCGGTGGCGATCTGCGTGACCGCCATCGCCATACCGGCGCGGCCATCGGCGGCCACTGCGGAACCGGCATTGAAACCAAACCAGCCGACCCAAAGCATCGAGGCGCCGATCAGCGTCAGCACCAGGTTGTGGGGCGCCATGGAATCCTTGTTGAATCCCACCCGCCTACCCAGGGCCAGCGCGCAAGCGAGCGCGGCGATACCTGAGTTGATGTGCACCACCGTGCCGCCGGCGAAATCGAGCACACCCGCCTGGGCGCCCCAACCGCCCGGTTCCCACATCCAGTGGGCGATGGGTGCGTAGACGATGATCGACCAGATCGCCATGAACCAGAGCATCGCGGAGAATTTCATTCTTTCCGCAAACGCACCGCAGATGAGCGCGGGCGTGATGATCGCGAAGGTGAGCTGGAACATCGCATAGACGGTCTCGGGGATCGTTACACCCAAGTGGCTCACCGACACCTTCCCGATCACGGCCTCGACGGCCGGCGTGTCTTTCGTGGCCGCCGCCCCGGCAACGTCCTTGATGTAGATCACCCCGTTCATGAATAGCCGACTGAGGCCGCCGATGTAAGGCGTTCCGGGGGTGAAGGCGAGGCTGTACCCGATGGCGTACCAGAGCAGGGTCACGAGGCACGTGATGGCAAAACTCTGCATGAGCGTTGCCAGCACGTTCTTCTTACGCACCATCCCCCCGTAGAACAGGGCGAGCCCGGGGACGGTCATCATCAACACCAGCGCCATGGAGGCGAGCATCCAGGCGGTGTCGCCGGAGTTGATCTGCGAGTTGAGGATGACTGAAGGCTGGGTCGCCGAGGGCGCCGGGACTGCGGCGGGCGCAGCGGCCGGTGTGGCTCCGGGAGCGGCCGCCGGTGCGACGGCAGCTGCGGCTTCGGGCGCCGGCGCGGGTGCCGACGTGGCAGCCGGCGCTGAAGTGACATCTGCCGGCGGATCGGCCCATGCCAGGGGCACAGACAGTGCCAGTAGAGCGAGCAGGAACGATTGCGACAGTGTAATCATTGAGCATCTCCCCTGGCGTACGTGTGGTCCTAAATTGCGCTGGCGCCGCGCTCGCCGGTGCGGATACGCACGACTTGCTCGAGGTCGAAAACAAAAATCTTCCCATCGCCCACTTTGCTCGTGCGCGCCGTATTGGTAATCGCTTCGATCACGCGCTCAGCGAGGGCATCGTCGACCGCGATTTCGATCTTTGTCTTTGGCACGAACTCGACGACGTACTCGGCGCCCCGATAGACCTCGGTGTGGCCGCGTTGCCGCCCAAAGCCTCGGACCTCGGTAACAGTCACACCCTGAACGCCCACGTCGCCGACTGCTTGGCGAACGTCTTCGAGCTTGTGTGGCCTGATGATCGCAGTGATCAGTTTCATGAATCTAACTCCTCCCCCGTGAGATGCACTGATTCGCCGCCCAATGTTGGGCCGTACGGAGCTGCAGCAAGCACGCGCCGTGCCAGGAAAAGACATTCGAGCTTGATCAATCAGTTGCAGCCGGAACCGGCTTGCTTTCTTGGAAGTCTCGCACTCTCATGGTGCGGTGACTTTCTTCATTGCTCCATCGTGTAGCAGCACGAGTTGACTGTTGGCCGCCGGGCGCCGGGGCGCGGTGACGATACGGGCTCGAGCGCACGGCGCGCGTCAGCGGCCGAGGACGGTGTCGATGCCCGCAAGGAGGAGCTGAAAGCGCCGCGGTGTAATCTTGCGCACCCGCTTTCGTGAGCTGCTGCTTGTCCAGGGGTACCATCAGTGAGACGTTCGCAAAACTCAGCGCGAAACCTCGAGCCAGAGCGGTTGCCGAGGATCGACCGGCGTGGTCGTGCCAGGACCGTGGCCTGTGATCTGCACGATCACGGTCTCATCCGTGGCCGAGCCGTCCCAATGCGGTGCGCGGGCCGGGTGCACCATAAAGCTGCCGGGCGGCATTGGTACGGCGTGCTTCACGTCGAAGACGTTGCCGGTGCCGGCATACCATGTTCCCTGAAGCACCGTCACGTAGCGCGCGTTCGGATGCCAATGTGGCCGATCCATTACGTGCGGCGGAAATTTCGCCCTGATGACGTACAGTCCCGGCTTGTCGGGATCGCCCTGAAGCGTGGCCATTTGCACGCCGTGTCCGCCGGGCACGTCCCGCCAGTGCACTTCGTCGGGTGTGATCCGGAGAAACCCTGAGTCGCCGGGCGGCGCGGCCGCGCTGCTTCCGACGAGGAGAAGGCAGGCCGCGGTGAGGTGAGGCGTGAGCTTCATCATCAAGACCCTCCGCAAGTTCGCCGGTCCACAAGTACGCCCGAAAGCTTCTGCCGGCAACGTGAGACATCACTGAGCAGGACGACGAAGGGCTCGGACGACGTTGAACGGAGCGTCCCACGTCTTCCCGGTCCCAGGGGCTTGAAAGCCGGCCTCAAGGAAACCTCGGTCGGAGCTGCATACGCCTGCCAGCATCACTGGGATCGAACCAGTGGCCTCTCCTGTGTGAACGGCTTTAAGGCTATAAAAACAAGAACATGCGGCAGCGTGGCTTCTTGACTGGCGGCTGGCATCGATCGAGGGCTCAAGTCCTTTCGGGGGCTGCGGCTGCGGTTGCTTACCATGCCGGATAACCGACTTGAAATGGTGGGTCGGGATGGAGTTGACCTTCGGGAAGTAGCTTCAAGCCATGGGACGTGGTGGTGGTTCCCTTTCCCTACAGCGAGGAGCCCTCCGACAAAGTCGACCTGCCGTGGTACTGTCCTCGCCGCAGCAAAAGCGGGGGACCGGCGTCTGCTGCCTCGTGATGGTAACGAGTGCCGCCAACGCAGGGCGGCCGGGATGTTCCAGTGAGCAATCTGCGTGGAACGGAAATGATCACGGCTGAGGAGCAGATTAGAACACTCGTCGATACGGAGACCGGAGCGTGGAACACTCGCGACGCTAACGCTCTCGTGTCTCTCTTCCATCCCGACACGGTTTGGCCGTGGCCACCACACGCTGCGGCACACGACCCGATGCAATGGGTCATGCCCTTCGGAAAATTTGATCGGGAGCGCTGGAGATCTTCATGGCAAGCGCTCTTTGACACGCACGATCTCGTTCATAACAAGCGCAAGACGCTGCGCGTCCTGGTATCCGAGCAGGGCGACGGCGCATTCGCCGTCGTTGACGTTGACACACTCTGGCGTAACCGGCCCACGAAACAGCCATTGCAATGGAAGGGACGCGCCTGCAAGGTCTACACGAAGGCCGGTGAGCGTTGGCTCTTGCTTTTTCAGACCGGCCTGCTTGAGTACCGGCATCGGCGTCCGCTCCTAGCCGCGAGTGGACCACGGTTCAAACAGGGCGCGATCTGACGTGGGCAAACTTCTCTTTCGTTCGCAGGAAAGGCGCCTCGTCTCGAGGGGCGGTACGTGGCCCGCGCGGCTCTGGGTTCGGCCAGGCATCGCCATGAATCTCTCTCCACCACTGCATCAGCAGCTCCCGGTCGCGTCCCTGCACCTCCGTGTGCGCGTTGTCGCGTCTCGCCGCTTCCCGGGAGTCCGGGCGGCCCAACTGGCCAAACTTCGCATCTTGGGGGTGGTAGGAGGGAAAAAAATTCGAATTCATCGCGACCCCACAATCATCCGGCCGATGGAGTAAAACGTATGCCCAGTCCATCAATTGCCCACCGTTCCGAAGCGGCGCCTCCAAGACGGCCGTAACCGAACGCAGCGAGAGGGCCCGCATGGCCTATGTCTAAGAATAGGACGCCAAAGCTTGTCGTTGGCATCGTTGCTTCGTTCATGGGTCTTGCCGGAGTGATCATTTTTCTGCTGGCAACAAAGATTGTGAGCGTCCAGATTGGAATCCTGATGCTTGTTATGTCAGTGGGAATGCATCTCGGATTCGGAATTCTGATAGCTGTCTATCGCTTGATTGGTAAGCTGGAATGAGCGAAG
>Ga0209059_1000096_pt1 | contig 35647 bp, 43 predicted proteins | sample GraSoiAngelo_151_FD_186165 | JGI IMG/M metagenome (GOLD analysis project Ga0209059, IMG submission 186165) | Grasslands soil microbial communities from the Angelo Coastal Reserve, California, USA - 14_1009_12_20cm (SPAdes) (version 2) | ecosystem: Environmental > Terrestrial > Soil > Grasslands ...
CGCCAGTGGCCGAGCATCGCGGCGCCGCCGGCCAGCACACCGGTGAGGTCGCCGACGAGCAGCGTCCCGACGAGCGCCGGACCGAATCCCTTCGCCACGTCCAGGAGCACGACGGGGACGCCGTAGCGCCGGCCGAAGACCCGCCACACGTTGGAGGCGCCGATGTTCCCGCTCCCGACCGTCCGGATGTCGACCCCGCGCCACGCACGCACGATCCAGTACCCGGTCGGGACCGACCCCGCGAGGTAGCCGACGAGTATGACGAGCGCGGTCACCACCGCGACGGGCGCCGCTACTTCCGGATCTGCGACCTCGACGTCCAGTCGTTGATCGTCGACCAGTCGAGGTTGTCGAAGAAGGCGTCGATGTACGAGGCGCGGTCGGTCTGGTAGTCGAGGAAGTAGGCGTGCTCGTAGACGTCGAGCGCGACGACCGGCGTCGCGTTCCAGATCGGATAGGTGTTCTGGGCGTCGCCGACGTAGTTGAAGAGCCGGCCCTCGTCCCAGTCGTAGGCCGTCCAGGCCCAGCCGCGCCCGGCCATCCCGCTCGCCTTGAGGTCGGCGCGCCACTCGGCCGCGGAGCCGAAGTCGCGCTTGATCAGGTCGCCGATCGGGCCGTCGGGATCGCCGCCGCCGCCGCCGAGGTTCTCGAAGTAGATCTCGTGGTTCTTGATCCCGCCGACGGCGAAGGAGAGCTCGACCTTGAGCCCGCGGATCTCGGAGTAGACCTGGTTCGCCGAGGCGAGGTCGGCGCCGTCGAGCTTCCCGAGGATCTCGTTCCGCTTGTTCACGTAGCCCTCGTAGAGCTTGTAGTGGGCCTCGATCGTGGCCCTCGAGATGCCGTCGAGCTCGTAGAGGCTCGGCTTCAGCTCGCGCGCGGTGATCTCCTCGAACTTGTACGCCAGCGTCATCGCGCGGCGCAGCATAACGGTTAGCCTGCGTTGCAAACGCCAGACGGGAAGGAGCGCCGCCATGCCCTACACGGTTCCGGATCTGCCGTACGACTACGCCGCGCTGGAGCCCCACATCGACGAGGCCACGATGCGCGTCCACCACGACAAGCACCACGCCGCCTACGTCACCAACCTGAACGCGGCCATCGAGGGGACGCAGTTCGACGGGCGGCCGATCGAGCAGGTCCTCGCCGAGCTCGATCTCCTCCCCGAGGACAAGCAGACGGCGGTCAGGAACAACGGCGGCGGGCACGCGAACCACACGCTCTTCTGGGAGATCATGGGCCCGAACGGCGGCGGCGAGCCCTCAGGCGGGCTCGCGAAGGCGATCTCCGACACCTTCGGCGGCCTCGACGAGCTGAAGAGCGCCATGAACGACGCCGGCGTGAAGCGCTTCGGCTCCGGGTGGAGCTGGCTCGTCTGGGACGGCACCGGCCTCTCCGTCTACTCGACCGCCAACCAGGACAGCCCGATCCTCTCCTCGTACGACGACGTCCCGCTGCTGGGCATCGACGTGTGGGAGCACTCCTACTACTTGAAGTACCAGAACCGGCGCCCCGACTACCTCGAAGCCTGGTGGAACGTCGTGAACTGGCCCGCCGTGGAGTCGCGCTACGAGGCCGCGATTTAGCGGCGACGCACTTTTTGCGTGCCGCTGTGTGAGTCGAGGTAGCCGAGCCCGGCCTGGTTCACGGTCATTGCGACCCGGTAGACCGTGAGCCCGTGGCGGCGCGGGATGCGGAAGAGCCGCGCCGACTTCGGCCCCAGCTTCAGCTTCAGCGTCGTCACCCACTGGCCGAAGCGCGACAGCCGCTGGAGGTAGACGAAGCGGCCCGCCCACGAGTGGTCGGCGGCGCTCACGGTCGTGTAGAAGCGACTCCCCTTCGGTGTGAAGGTGATCTTCGGCTTGACCTGCACGACCGCCTGCTGGCTCTTCGTGTTCTTCCACTGAGCCCAGTAGGTCGTGTAGATCGACGGCGTCGTCGCGTAGCTGAAGACACCGCCCGTCGTCGTCTGGACGACGGCGAGCTGAATCGGCGAGGTCTGCCCGTACGGCTCGGCGAGGAGCGTCACGGTCTCTCCCGCCTTCTTGCTCGAGACGGTGCCGTTCAGGACCGTCTGCGTGCCATAGACGACGATCGGGTTCGTCGCCCCGAAGGTCACGGAGGGCGGCGGCCCGTTCACGCGCACCACGCCCTTGAGCGACGGCTTGATCGCGTCGTGGTACGGGAAGCGGCCCGCGGCCCTGAAGGTGAACGAGTAGCTTGCGTTCGGCTTCAGGATCGGCGAAGCGAAGGAGCCGTTGTCGGCCACGATCTGGTGATTCGTCGTGTCCGAGTTCGTCCACTTCACGGTGTCGCCGAAGTTGATCCGGACGGAGCTCGGCGAGAAGCCGGACTTCGTGATCTTGACGTCGACGGTGGCCGCCTGAGCGGGCGCGACCACTGCGAGTGCGGTGAAGGCGGCGGCGAGAGCGACCAGCCTGCGCATCTGGAACCCCCTGTCCGTTGCGACTATTGCTACAGACGACGCGTGTGGGCCGAAGATTGTTTTCCCGAGGTAAATGCAGCCGACGCCGACGCGTACCCGGTCCGACTCTGCTGGAATCCGAAGGACCGTCGTGCCACGTAAGGAAGAGGAAGCCGTGGAGGTCGCACTCGCACCGCCCTTCTCGATGCCCGGGCGCGCGGGTGCGTCGGCCAACCCCGAGACCCCCCGGGCCGAGCCGACCGACGGCGACCTTCTCCAGCGCATCGGGAACGGCGACCGCTCGGCGTTCGAGCTCCTCTACCGCCGGTACGCGCGCGCGGTGCTCGGGCTGGCGCTGCGGCGGCTGGGAGATCGCGGCCGCGCCGAGGAGGCCGTCCAGGAGACGTTCACCTCGATCTGGCGTTCGGCGTCGAGCTACCGCCCCGAGCGCGGACCCGGGGCGCCCTGGCTCTACGCCGTCGCGCGCCACGCGATCGTCGACCGCTTCCGTGCGCGCACCGAGCCCGCCGCCGAGGTTCCGGAGGAGGCGTCGGGCGAGCCCGGGCCGGCCGAGCGCGCCGAGGCGTCCTTCGTCTCGTGGCGCGTGCACCGCGCGCTCGAGGAGCTGCCGCAGACGGAGCGGACGGTGATCGAGCTCGCGTACTGGGGAGGCCTGTCCCAGAGCGAGGTGGCCGACTACCTGAACGTGCCGCTCGGCACGGTGAAGACGCGGACGCGAAGCGGCCTGCACCGCCTCGCCGACCTGCTGGAGGGGGAGCTCGAATGACGAGCCGTCCGCCCGACTTCCACGAGCTCCTCGGCGAGGACCTGCCCGCGGACGAGCGCGAGCGTCTCCGCGGCGTCCACGACCTCCTCGTCGCCGCCGGAGCTCCGGCCGAGCTCTCGCCCGCGCTCGAGCGGGCGCCGAGCGTCGGCGGCGCCGTGCGCTTCCTCCCGCGCCGCCGGCGTGGCGCGGTGCTCCTCCTCGCCGCCGCGATCGCGGCCGCCGCGTTCGGGGGCGGGTTCCTCACCGGGGCCGTCACGCATGGCGGGGGCACGAAGAGCGCGACGCTGGTCATCCCGATGCACGGCACGCGCGCGGCGCCGAACGCGCTCGCGAGCATCTCGCTCGAGGACGTCGACAAGGCCGGGAACTGGCCGATGCGCTTCACCGTCCAGGGCCTGCCGAAGCTCCCGCGCGGCGGCTACTACGAGCTCTACCTCACCCGCCACGGCCGCATCGCCGCCGCCTGCGGCACGTTCAACGTGCACGGTGGCCGGACGACGGTGAGCCTGAACGCGCCCTACGAGCTCCGCGGCTTCGACGGCTGGATCGTGACGCGGCACCTCCCCGGCCGGCCCGAGGAGGCCACCCGCCCCTTGCTCACCACCTAGCTCGGATCGTCGACGACGAAGCCAGCAGCATCGGCGAAGACGGCGGTTCTCGTCCGCCAGGCGCGGAATGCCGCGACCACCCGTCCGGTGACTGTTCCCGCCGAGATCGTCTGTGTCGTGCCGCAGGTCGGGTCCTTGCTCGGCGTCTCCCGCCGCTGCAGGTGGAACACAAGCGTGCCGCGGAGGGGGCCGCGGCGGGGGAGCTTCACCCGCAGCTCGCCGAGCCTCCCGGAGAAGGGGCTGTGCATGAGCGGAACCTCGAGCGAGTGGCTCCACGCGCCGTGTCTGTACGTGATCCGCGCGTATCGGTACAGCGGGCGCGAGTCCCAGCTCACGTCGACGAACGGCGTCGACTCCTGCGCCGTCGCGAGCGCCCGCCCGTCCCGGCAGATCGGAGGCGGAACCGTGCTCGACGAGAAGCAGGGCCCGGCCGGACCGTCGTTGTACTCGACCGTGCCGGCGAGCGAGTTGACGCGGACCGTGCCCAGGAGCCGCAGGCCGGTCCGCAGGCGGAGCGTTCCGGTTAGCGCGACGGCGACGCTATACATGGGCGTCCCGGGACAAGCGAGCCTCAGGTCCGGGGCGGGGAGGCCCGTCGCTTCGAGGGTCAGATCCGCCTCCAGCGACGGCGCGTCGTTCCCCACGATGCGAAGGCGGCCCGCAGTTCCGTCGAACGAGAGCTCGTCCTGGGCCGAGCCGTACCCGTGGTACTCCTGCGCGCCGCCTCGCCGCAGCTGCAGCGCCACGTTCAGCACGCCCGAGCTTGGGACGCCGCCCGCGAACGAGTTGTCGTCGGTATTTCCGCTGACGCGAAGATCCCAGCCGCTGGAGAGCGAAGCGCGCGCGTCCAGCCAGAGGTGGTCGGCGGCGAGCGCGCCCGGCGCGCCGCCGAGCGCCACCGCCGAGGCCGCGAGCGCGATCACCACCGGCCTACGCATGGCTTCGCTCCACATAGACGCCGGCGGTAGGTTGCGGTTAGCCGCAGCTCACTCGAGCACCTCGGCGAAGAGCACCAGACCGAGAGCCGTCGCGGCCGCTCCGATCCAGATCGTGAGCGCGACGGCCGCCCGCGCAGGCGTCGCCGGAAGCGCCGAGAGCACGACGCCGTGCAGGAAGACCGGCAGCTTCGTCAGCGCGGCGGCGAGCGCGAGCAGGCCCAACGCTCCCGCCGCGGTGACCCGGGCGTCGCTGGAGCCGCGCGCGACCACCGCGAGGCCGACGAGCGCGAAGACGGCCTCGTTCCCGGCCTCGACCCATCGGCCCTCGGAAGCGTTCAAGGCGAACGCGAACGCGGCGGCCGTCACGATCGTCGCCGCGCCTGCGAGGACGCCGAGGGCGATCGCCGCGTGCTCGAGCACAGCTCGCCGGAGGAGGACCAGCGCCGTTGTGACGGCGAACGGAAGCCCGAGGGCGAGCCACGGCCAGACCGGCGGCGCCTCGATCCGCAGAAGCTCGCCGGCGAGCCGGGCCCGCCGGCCGTCGACGAGGAGCGGGATCGTCCACCTCCCGCGGTCGATCCCGGGCGGGAGGCCGCGCACGCGGGCGTCGTGCCACACGAACGACCGGCCGCTCGTGTGCCGCGGTGTGAGGCCGAGCGCCCCCGCGGTCGGCGACCTGGTGACGGTCACCCCCGAGTCGTCGATGCGCAGGAACGGCTCGCCGCCGTAGCCGAGCACCGTCACCGAGTGGCCCGGCCGCACCGCGAGGCGAAGGGCACGGTCGCCGAGGTAGACGTACGCGGTCAGCGGGAGGCGCGTCGAAAAGACGCGTACGCGGTAGTCGACGGCGACGGCGCCCGTCCGGACGTGCGCGCTCGCGGGGGCGGGCGAGGCGAGCGCCGCGAGGGCCGCGAGAAGCGGAAGGGCCTTACGGAGCGATGCGGCCCGCTGCGACGAACGCTGCATACGTCACGGGCATCTTCTCTTCGAGAAAGCGCTCGCACGCCTCCGCGTAGCGGCGGATCTCACGCTGCGCCGTCTCCGCGGCGCGGAGCGAGACGAAGTTCATCAGCGACCGAGCGTTGATCGTCCAGTAGAACTCGGTGTAGGCCCCGACCGGCATGACGAGCCGGGCCAGCTCACGGGCCACCCCCCGCTCGACGAGCCGCTCGTAGGTCGCGTAGGCGGCGTCGTAGACCGCCCGCAGCTCTTCGCGCGTCGCCTCGGCGAGCTCGGGCTCGACGGGCTCGAAGGAGTACGAGCCGGGCTTGCCGACCTGCGTCCGCACGTCCTCCGGCTCGGGCACGTAGAAGTCGTCGGTCGCACGCGCGTAGCGCATGCTGAACTCGTTGAACGAGCCGACCCGGTGCCGAAACCATTCGCGCGCGACGAAGAGCGGCGCGCGGATGTGGAAGCGGAACGAGTTGTGCTCGAACGGCGTGCCATGCCGCTCGCGGAGCAGGAAGCGGATGAGCCCCTCGTCGCTCTCGTCCATCGCCTCCTTGCGCCGCGCGAAGCTGACGCGCGCCGCGTTGACGACGGAGAGGTCGTCGGCCATGGAGTCGTCGAGGCGGACGAAGCCGTGGTCGAGGACCTGGATCGTCCCGTCGGCTATGACTTCGGCGATCACGGCCATGTCTTCGAGCGTACCAAGGCTGTATGTCGGCACATCCGGGTGGGCTTACCCGTCGTGGAAGCCCGGGTTCTACCCGGCCGGAACGCCGTCGAAGGACTTCCTGCGCTTCTACGCGGAGCGGTTCCCGACCGTCGAGCTGAATACGACCGGCTACCGGCTGCCGGCGGAGGAGCAGTTCGACCGCTGGGCCTCGCAGACGCCCGCCGGCTTCCTCTTCGCGCCGAAGCTGCCGGGGCAGCGGCCGCAGCTCGTCGCGGAGTTCTCCGGCCGCGTGCGGCGGCTCGGCGATCGGCTCGGGCCGGTGCGCGTGTCGGTGAAGAGCGTGCGCGACGAGGGGTTGATCGAGCTCCTGCTCGGCTCGCTCGACCCGTCGCTTCGGCTCGCGTTCGACCTCGAGGATCCGTCGTGGGACGGGATCGAGCCGCGCCTGGCGGAGGCCGGCGCCGTGCGGGTGAACGACCTCGGAGCCGACGCGCCGTTCCGCTACGTGCGCCTACGCGAGCCGCCCTACTCGGACGACGACCTCGCGCGCTGGGCCGACCGGCTGCGGGGCTCCTCGGTGCCGACCTTCGTCTACCTCCGCCACGAGGACGAGCCGACGGCGCCGCGGTACGCGGAGCGGCTCGTCGAGCTGCTGGGCTAGAAGCGCGCGACCGCGCCGAGGTGGCGCTCGTAGGCGCCGCTCTCGACGATTTCCGCGATCTGCTGCACGGCGAAGACGAGCTCCTCCTCCGTGTTGTAGTAGTGCGGCCCGAGGCGTAGGCCCGCGTCGGGGCGGAAGTCGCAGAGGATCGAGCGCTCCGCCAACTCCTTGTGCACGGCCTCGAACTCCGGCACGCGCACGGTCACCGTCCCGCCGCGGCGTGCCGGATCGCGAGGCGACCCGACCTCGAAGCCCGCCTCGTCGCAGAGCCGGATCAGGAGCTCCGTCTGCCGCAGCGAGCCCTCGCGGATCCGTTCCACGCCGATCTCCTCGATCAGGTCGTAGCCGGCCGTCGCCGCATAGAGCGCAGGGACGTTGGGCGTGCCGGTGAGGAACCGCGCCGCGCCCTCGGCGTACTCGAGCTCCGGCTCGAAGGCGAACGGGCGCGCGTGCGCCTGCCACCCCACGTAGGTCGGCTCGAGCCGCGCCGCGAGGTCGGGCCGTACGTAGAGCCACCCCGCGCCCGGCCCCCCGCACAGCCACTTCACGCTTCCCCCGACGGCGAAGTCCACGTCCAGAGCAGTGACGTCCAGCGGCACGATCCCGGCCGACTGGTACGCGTCGAGGAGCACGTAGGCACCCGCCTCGTGCGCGCGGCCGACGATCGCCTCCACGTCCTGGATCTCGCCGTTCCTGAAAAGGACGTGGCTGATCGGGACGAGGAGGGTCCGCTCGTCGATCGCCTCGACGACCGCCGCGTCGTCGGGGCAGACGACGATTTCCGCGCCGCGCGCCGCCTGCGCCTGGTGCAGGTAGCGCACCGAGGGGAAGTTCGGCTCCTCGAAGACGATCCGGTTGCGCGCGCCCTCGTCGCGGAAGTCGAAGCACGACAGGACGATCGCCTCGGCCACGGTCACGTTCTGGTGCATGACGACCGAGCCCGGCGGCGCTCCGACGATGCGCCCGATCTGGTCGCCGACCGTCATCGGCATCGCCCACCAGCCCTCGCCCCAGGCGCGGATGCCGCGCGTCGCCCACGTGCGCGCGTACTCGGCCAGCCGCCGCTCGGCCTCGGCCGGCATGGCGCCGAGCGAGTGGTTGATCAGGTAGGTCGTCTCCCGGAGGATCGGGAAGCGCTCGCGGTAGGCGAGGAGCTCCACGGGGCGACTCTACTCAGGCGCGCGCGCCAGCACGACGAGCCGGGTCTCGATCTCGAGCGGCTCGCGCTCGAGGCCGCCGTAGCACTCGATCCCGGTGAACCCGGCCTCGGCGAGGAGCCGCACGAGCTCCGTCACGGTGTAGGTGCGGACACGGTAGGTGACGGACTCACGTGTACCCGTCGCCTCGATCAGCGTGTGGCTCGTCTCGATCTCGCCCGCGACCTGGTCGAACCGGCGCTCCTCGACGAGCACCGCACCCTCCGGCAGCGGGTCCCAGAGCCGCGGCTCGAAGATGCTCGCCAGGCGGTCTCGGTGCATCGTCTCGACGACGAGCGCGCCGCCCGGGCGCAGGACGCGGCGGAGCTCCGCGAGCGTCGTGCGGTCTCCGTCCTCGCCGCGGTAGCCGAGGGCCGTGAAGAGGTTCAGGGCGCAGTCGAAGCTCGCGTCGGCGAACGGAAGCTCGCGGTGGTCGGCCTCGACCCAGCGCGGCCACTCCCCGTCTCCGGCACGGCGCCGCGCCTCCTCGAGGAGCACCGGCGAGCGGTCGGCGCCGACGACGTGGAAGCCGGCGCGGGCGAGCGGGATCGAATGGCGTCCGTAGCCGCACGGGCAGTCGAGGACGGCCGCGGGCGGCTCGACGCCGGCCAGCCGCGCGGCGGCGAGGGCCTCCGCGGCGGGGTCGACGCCGCGGTCGATCTGCGCGTACGTGCGCAGGTAGAGCTCGTCGAAGAGCCGGTCCCAGTCCTCGTCCGCCATCAGTCCTCGCGCTCGAGGAGCGCCTTCAGCCGCCCGAGGTTCTCGCGCGCCTCGCGCTCGGCGCGGCCGCGCACCATGCCGCCCGCGAAGCGGAGAGCGCCGCTGAGCTCGAGGACGAGCGAGAGGTCGACGCGAGTTCCGTGCCCGACGGGGGTGAGCTCGAAGGTCGCCCAGGCCCGCACCGGGCCGGCGTGACTGACGATCTCGAAGAGCCGCGGCGCCTCGTTGCGCGTGACGTCGAAGCTCGCCTCGCGCTCCTGGCCGCCGATCCTCCGCACCTCCGTGCCCCGCTCCACGTCGACGCGGACGAGGGACGGCTGCCACTCGGGCGCGTGCCTCAGGTCGGCGATCACGGCGTAGACCTCTTCGGGAGGCCGCGCGATCTCGATCCGCTCCTCGACCTTCACGCGAGCGCCACGGTCGCCTCGACCTCGACCGGCATCCCGGCCGGCAGCTCGGCGACTCCGATCGCGCTCCGGGCGCAGAGCCCGCGCTCCTCGCCGTAGACCTCGACGACGAGGTCGCTGAACCCGTTCACGACCGCCGGCTGGTCGCCGAACCCGGGTGCCGACCGCACGAGGCCGAGCACCTTCACCCACCGGTCGACGGCATCCAGCGACCCGAGCTCGTCGAGGATGCGCCGCAGCGCGAGGAGCGCCGTCGTCCGCGCCGCCGCGTAGCCGTCCTCGACCGTCATGTCCTCTCCGACCCTGCCCGTGAGTCCGATCGGGCCGATCCCCGAGAGGTAGGCGAGCCCGCCGTGGACGAGCACGGGCCTGAGCTTCGGCCGGAAGGGAAGCTCCGGGATCTCCGGGATCTCGAGCCCGAGCGCGGCGGCGCGCTCGTCGGCGGTCATGAGGCGATCGTCGCCGGCACGGCCGCCGCACGATAACGCCTTGATCTCGCGTCGCCAGGGGCGTATACCCCTGTTGTGTCCCGGCCGATCCTGCCGGGCTCTCAGGGGAAAGGAGCCTCTCTATGCCGCCAAAGCGCCGCATCCTCGTGCAGGCGGGCCACGCCGATCCACGCGAACCGGGCTTCGAACGGGACTCGGGCGCCGACGGCGAAGCCGAGCTCGTCAAGAAGATTCGAAACCGCCTCGTCGCGATCCTGCGACAGGACGACCGCTTCGAGCCGGTGTCGATGCCCGGCAAGATCCCGAACGGAACTCGAGCCGACGCAGCCGTCTTCCTGCATGCAGACGGCGTGGACGATCCGAAGCCGGGCGGCTTCTCGTTCGGCTTTCCCGATTTCGCCGTCAACAAGAAGCTCGCCGACTTGATCGCTGCAGAGTTCACGAAGATTCCCGGGCATCCGCGGCGGCAGGGGACAACATCACGGAGGACGCGCACAAGTACTACGGCTTCCGCCTGGTGAGCTCCGACGGGCCGGAGACGCTCGTCGAGCACGGCTTCATGAGCAACCCGAGCGAGAGGCGGTGGCTGGAAAGCCATGTTCCGCAGCTCGCGCACGCGGAGTACGTCGCGATCTGCCGGTTCTTCGGCGTGGCCCCCGCCGACGGCAACGGGGCTCGGACACCGGCTGCGACCGGCGCGACCGAAGCACTGACGAAGAGCTCGACGATCCTGGCAGCGCCTCGTGCCACCGAAGCGCAGCTCCGGGCCCACCTCGTCTCGCACCACCGTGCCCATCACAGCCAGAGCGTGTACAAGGACTCCGCCCTCGCGAACATCGTCCGGCTGTACGTCGCCACGTCGAAGTCGATCGGGCTCGATCCGCTCGTCGCCGTCAGCCAGATGAACCTCGAGACCGGGCACCTGACCTCACAGGCGTCGCAGCCGCCTCAGCGCAACCCGGCCGGGATCGGCATCACCGGCGCGCCCGGTGAGGGAGTCTCTTTCCCGAGCTGGAGCAAGGCCGTCCGCGCGCACGTCGGCCGGCTGGCCGCGTACGCCATTCCCAAGGGCCAGGGGACTCCGGCTCAGAAGGCGCTGATCACGGAGGCGCTCGCGGTGCGGCCGCTTCCCGACTCGAAGCGCGGGGTGGCCGCTCGGCTCCAGGGGCTGTCGCGCAACTGGGCGGCCGACCCGGCGTACGCGGACAAGATCGTGCGAATCGCGGCGGAGATCGAGGCGACCTAGCGCGCGGCTCGTAGAACAGGCCGGGCGATCGGCGAACCAGACCTTGCAACAGTCTGTTGCAAGGTCTGGGTTGGCTTTGCCGGCCGCGGCGGCGGCTTGGAGTCGACCAGAACGGCCGCGGCCAGAAGGACGGCCATCGCGATCGTGCTCTCGCCGGCGAGGCTCCGCGGCAGGCGGGTCAGGATGCTGCCGTCGCCGCGCTCGAGCGCGGGTCGCGCGACGAAGTGGTGGACCGCGCCCCACGAGAGCGCCACGCAGACGAGCCCGAGCTTCACGAGCAGCACGTGCCCGTACCCCTGCGTCCACAGGTCGGAGAGCTGCGGAAGCCGCAGGACGCTCAGGTAGACGCCCGCGCAGACGAGGCAGGCGACGAGGACGGAGGCGAGCTTCGAGAAGCGCAGGAAGGCCGTTCGCCGGAGCTCCGGCGCCGCCGGCCACACGACCGCCACGAGCTGGACGAGGCCGCCCATCCAGAGCGTCGCCGCCGAGAGGTGGATCCAGTCCGCGAGCTCGGAGAGCCACGACGAGCCCGCGTCGGCGGCCGAGTGCCCCGAGAGCGAGAGGCCCGACGCGAAGCCCAGCCCGAGCAGGAAGGCCGGCCAGAGGAAGATCGTCCGGTCGGTCAGCCACGCGAGGTAGAGCAGCGCGGTGACGAGCGCGAAGCCGAGCGTCATCGCGATGAAGGCCTGGCCGAAGCGCGTCCCCCCGACGATCGGCGACAGGTCGCCGTAGAGGAGGCGGCCGAACGGGAGCTGGAGGGCGTCCTCCGCGCGGAGCAGGAACGCCGCGATCCCGACCTCGAGCACCGCGACGGCCCCCACGCCGGTGACGACGAAGAAGCGGCGCTCGGCGGCGCGTGGGAGCGGAGCCCGCACCACGAGGAGCCGGAAGCCCATCCCCCCGACGAGGAGGGCGAGCGCGAGGAAGTACGCCCACCGCACGACGTGCTCGGTGCGCGTGGGGCCGGACGCGCCGTAGGCATCCGTCGGCGGCGGCGCCGGGTAGCGGACGCCGAACGTGAAGACCCCGGAAACGACGTGGCCGTCGCCCGAGAGGACGTGCCACCGCACGGTGTACGGCCCCTTCGAGAGCCGCCGGACCGGCGTGACGACGAAGTGCTTGTCCGCTCCGCTCCGCGCCTGCCTCGAGACCACGGTGCCGCCCGCGCTGTAGACGGTCACCGCTCCGGGCAGCACGGTGACCGCCTGGTCGAAGTTCAGGCGCACGGAGGCGGGCGAGGTCTCGACGCGCTGCCGGAACGAGGGCGAGGTGTGCTCGAGGCTCGCGTGAGCGAAGGCATTGGCCGGAAAGGCCAGAGCCCCGAGCGCGGCGACGAGCGCAACGCGTCTCATCGGTGGGGGTTCCCGGCAAGTGGCGAGAGGTGCCCGAAGATCGACGCGAGATCGCGGTCGCAGTAGAGGAAGACGGCGAGCACGACGAAGGTGAGCGCGAAGCCGCTCTCGAAGACGAGCGAGCGCCGGCGCAGCGCGCGGCCGAGCGGGAAGATCGTCGCGGTCACCATCGTCCACCCGATCAGGTGGTGCAGGAAGGCCGAGCGCTGGAAGTACCAGCCGTTCTGCTCGTGGATGAGGAACGCAGTGCCCGAGACGAGGAAGGCGAGCGCGATGCAGAGCCGCCAGAGCGGGCTCTTGAGCTTCCCGCGAACGAGGCCGAGCTCGGCGCCTCCGGCGAGCATCATCACCTGGGCCCAGGCGCCGTGCGCGAGCGTGTGGATGGTCGAGTTGGTGAAGAAGACCATCACGGGCCACATGAAGATGCCCATGCCGAAGGCGAAGCCGGGCCAGAGGTAGGCGCGCCAGCGGCGTCGCCCCCACACCTCGGGGCCGACGATCGCCTCGGCGAGCAGGCAGAGGCCGAGGACCAGGAAGCCCGTCGCGAACATCCAGTGGACGTGCTCAGCGGGCGGCTGCATCGGCCTCCTCCGCAGCGAGGTCCTCGATGAGCCCGGGCGCGACGCCGAGCGCGAAGAGGATCCCGACGACCACGACCCAGAGCGGCGGCTCGACGAAGAGCCACCAGAAGCCCTGTCCGCGCGGGTGGAGCAGCGTGATCCGGTACGGCTGGACGAAGGCCCACGCGAGCCCGGCCACGATCGTGAGTGGGCCGAGCGCCGAGACGGCGCGCGCGCGGGCCGTGCGGTGGGCCGTGCGTGCCTTCAGTTGACTTGCGAGTTCCGCGTTCATCGTCCTCCGAGCAGGCGTCGAGGGTCGGCCGGAGCCCGCGGTGAGGTCGAGCGGAGCCGCGGGCTACGCGGGAAGCGGCGGTGGCCGGCTCTCGAAGGCCAGGCCGAAGAGCCGCCGCGGCGCGAGCGTGACGGCGGCGGGCCGCGGGAGCGGCTCGCGACGCGCGGCCACGACGCGCCGCGCATGCTCGGCGGCGTCCGCGGCGTAGCGCTCGTACTCGCTGAGCCAGCGGGCGACGGCACCGTAGAGGAGCGCGACGACGACCGCGAGCACGGCGAAGACCGGCAGCGCCGAGCTGTGGAGCCACGGCGCGACGAGGGGCCAGCGGCCGCTCGCGATCTTCTCGGCATCGCTCTGGACGAGGTAGAGGAGCGAGGTGGTCGCAAAGGTCAGCGCCCAGAGCCGGGGCGAGAGCTCGAGCCGCAGTCGCGGCGCCGGTGTGTGACGGACCGCGCCCAGCACACGCTCGGCCGCGCGCGCCGTCGCCCGCGCGCGTACGAACCGCCAGGCGAGCCGCGCCAGGAGGAGCGCGATGCCCACCTTCACGAAGGCGAGCAGGAGCGGGTAATAGTCCGCACCGGAGTAGCTGGGCGACTCGACGTGCCGCCCGACGTCGAGCCGGTGCGTCAGGCTGCGGCCGACGAGCTCCGCGACGAGCGCGAGCAGCCCGAACGCCGCGGCGGCGAGAGCTCGGTGGTGGCGGCGCGCCCGCTCCATCTGCAAGGAGTGTGACGAGCCGAGCGGGTCGCGCGCAACTCGCCGGGTCAGCCGAGCAGCGTCAGCGTCCAGTCGGAGCGGCAGCTCTCGTCGAAGCTGAAGATCAGGATCCGCTGGTAGCGGCCGAGGCAGAGGTCGCCGCCGCTGAACGGGATCTGCTCCGTCCGCGGGCCGAGCAGGAAGCCGAGCATCCGCTGGCGCTCCGTCGTCTCCTTCGGGACGAGCCGCTCGAGGAAGCACTCGAGGTCCTCGAAGAGGCCTCCTTCGCGCTCGGCGATCCGCACAAGCGCGCTCTCGCCCGAGGAGACATAGGCGATGCCGTCGCCGAAGGGGGAGCGGGCCACGTCGTGCGCGACCTCGTTCGTGATGTCGAGCACCGCAAGTGACGGCAGCGCCGCGGCGATCGAGTACGGGATCTCGACGCTGGTCACGGCGCAGCCACTTCGCGTGGGAGGCGGAACTGGACGTCCTCGCGCGCGACCGTCACCTCCTCCACCTCGTCGTAGCCGAGCGCCGCGAGCCGGGCGAGCACCGCCTGGACGAGCTCCTCCGGCGTCGAGGCGCCCGCGGTGAGCCCGACGGTCGTGTGACCGTCGAGGAGCTCCGGGTCGAGCGTGCTCTCGCCGTCGATGAGCGCGGCGTCCGCGCCCGCGATCTGCGCCACCTCCACCAGCCGCTGCGCGTTCGAGCTCGTCTCGGAGCCGATCACGAGGATGAGCGTCGCCTCGTCGGCGAGCTGCTTCACGGCGTCCTGGCGGTTCTGCGTGGCGTAGCAGATGTCGTCCGCGGCCGGCCGGCGCAAGCCGCCGAAGCGCTGCTCGAGCACCTGCACCGTGGACGCGACGTCGTCGAGCGAGAGCGTCGTCTGCGAGATGACCGCGAGCGGCTTGCCGTCGATGTCGAGCCGCTCGGCGTCCTCCGGCGACTCGACGACGACGATCGCGTCGGGCCGCTCGCCCTTCGTCCCGATCACCTCGACGTGGTCGGCGTGACCGACAAGGGCAACGAGATGGCCGGTGTCGGCGTAGCGGCGCGCCTCGGCGTGCACCTTGGAGACGAGCGGACAGACGGCGTCGACGACCCGCAGGCCGCGCGCCTCGCAGCTCTCGCGCACGGAGGGCGCGACGCCGTGGGCCGACAGGACGCAGATCGCTCCCGACGGAACCTCCTCCTCGGAGTCGACGAAGACGGCGCCCAGCCGCTCGAGCCGTCGCACGACGTGGTCGTTGTGGACGATCTGGTGCCGCACGTAGATCGGCGGGCCGTGCTGCTCCAGCAGCCGCTCGACGATCTCGATCGCACGGTCGACGCCGGCGCAGAACGAGCGGGGGGCGGCGAGGAGGACGCGGCTACCCACGCGTCCACCTCGACGTCGCGGCGGCTAACGAGTCGAGGGCGCGCTTTCCGTCGAGGCCGGCGCGCAAGAAGCCACGCGGCGAGCGTGCGAACGCGCGCGCGATCCCGGCCCAGTCGTACGGCCCCTCGGGCTTGACGGCGTCGCAGATCCCGTGCAGGCCGCGTTCCGGCGTGTCGCTGACGGCGCGGAGGACGCCGCGCAGCCGACCGCTGCGGGCGAGGGCGCCGCTCTCGAGGTCGACGGCGTCGGCGCCGGTCCGCTCGTGCAGCTCCCGCCGCTCGGCCGGGTCGTCGACGACGCGCTCCGACGCGAGGATCGTGCCGTGCACCGCGCCTGGCACGCCGAGGGGCTCGCCCTCCCAGAGCACGGCACCCGTCTCATCGACCACACGCGTGGCGTCGAGCACGGTCCCCCGGGCGAGGCCGTCGAGCGCACCGGCGAGCCCGTACGACACGACATCGCCCGCCGGCATGCCGTTCACGCCGCGCAGGCCGACGAGCGCCGCGTGCAGGCCGGCCCGCTCCGCGACACGGGCCTCCGCCTTCGTCGCGCAGGCCGCAACTAGCCGGTGAGGCTCCAAGCCATGCTCCTGGCGCTCTCCTTCAGGCTGGACGCGGCCTCGAACGCGGCCGACGGCTCGAAGCCGGAGTGGATCCCGCAGTGCTCGCAGCGCGGGTCGTTGCCGGGCCCGTACGCCTCCCACTCGATCCCCTCGAGGAGCGCGTCGTAGGTGGGGAAGATGCCGTCCGTGAGGAGGTAGCACGGCCCCTTCCACCCGTACGGGTTCCGCGTCACCGAGCCCCACGGCGCGCACGGCAGCTTGCGCTCGCCGGCGAGGAACTCCTGGTAGATCGGGCTCGCGAGCCAGCGGTAGCCGCGCTGGCGGGCGACCTTGCGGATGATCCGGAACTTCTCCTCGTGCTCGGCGCGCGTCATCGTCAGCGCCGGGTCGATCTGCGAGTACTGGTAGCCGGGCGCGATCAACATCCCGTCGATGCCGACCTCGTTCGTCAGGTAGTTCATCATCTCGAGCACGTCGTCCACCGAGGTCTCCTTGAAGACGGTCGTGTTCGACGTGACGCGGAAGCCCGCCTCGCGCGCCTTGCGGATCGAGTCGATCGCGACGTCCCAGAGACCCGGGTAGTCGCAGATGTAGTCGTGGATCTCGCGCATCCCGTCGAGGTGCACGACGAAGGTCAGGCGAGGCGAGGGTTCGAAGACGTCGAGGAACTGCTCGAGCCGAAGTGCGTTCGTGCAGAGCTCGATGTTCTTCCGCAGCTCGAGGAAGCCCTCGACGACCTCCTCGATGCCCTTGTAGACGAGCGGCTCCCCGCCGCAGATCGAGACGACCGGCGCCGGGCACTGGACGCCGGAGTCGATGCACTCCTCGACCGAGAGTCGCGCCTTGTTCGACTCGTACTCGCGGATCTTCCCGCAGCCGATGCAGGCGATGTTGCAGGCGAGCGTCGGCTCGAGCATGAGGACGAGCGGGTAGCGGTCGCCCTTGCGCTGGTTCGACGCGACGTACTTGCCGATCTGCACCTGGGAGCGAAGCGGGAACTTCATGCGTTCATCCTTTCGCGGAGGCGGCCGAGGGCCATGAGCGGGAAGTGAAGACGGTAGAGGTGATAGCGGATCATGAAGTCGAGCGGAAATCCAGTGCCCGTGTAGTGCTCCTCAGTCCAGTCGCCGTCAGCTAGCTGTGCGACGCAAAGGTACGTTGCCGCGCGTTCCGCACTCAAACGCCTCTGCTCGCCTGCGGCTGCGTACGCTAATAGCGCCCACGCCGTTTGGCTAGGCGTGGAGACGCCTCGGCCGCGTCGCGCGTCATCGCCGTACGCGAGGATGTCCTCGCCGAAGCCGCCGTCGCCGTTCTGCACGGAGTCGAGCCACTCGACCGCGCGTCGCATCGCCGGATGCTCCGGCTCGATCCCGCAGGCCTCGAGCGCCGGGAGCGCCGCGCCCGTGCCGTAGACGTGGTTCACGCCCCAGCGGCCGAACCACGAGCCGTCGTCCTCCTGCTCGCGCAGGAGCCAGTCGAGGCCGCGCTCGACCGAAGCCTCATAGCCGGGCTCCTGCGCTAGGACCTCGAGCGCGTGCGCGCTCACGTCCGCGCTGGGCTCGTCCGTGACCTTGCCGAAGTCGCAGAACGGGATCCGGTAGAGCCAGAGCTTGTCGTTGTCGACGTCGAAGGCGCCCCAGCCGCCGCCCGAGGACTGCATGCCGACGATCCACTCGAGGCCGCGCCGAACCGCCTCCTCGCCGAGGCCGAGCTCGCGGAGCGCGAGCGCGACGACGGCGGTGTCGTCGACGTCCGGGTAGAGGTCGTTCTCGAACTCGAAGGCCCAGCCGCCGGGGGCGAGGTCCGGCCGGCGGACGGCCCAGTCGCCCTTGACTGTGACCTCCTCTCGCAGGAGCCAGTCCCCCGCCGAGCGCAGCGCCGGGTGGTCGGCCGAGATGCCGGCCTCCCGAAGGGCCAGGACCGCGAGGGCCGTGTCCCACACCGGTGACTGGCACGCCTCGGGCCGGAGGCGATCGCCCTCGTCGACGGTGAAGCCGCGCCAGCCCTCGACCGCCCGACGCAGCGTCTCGTCCTCGAAGCCGTGCCCGAGCGCGGCGAGCATGACGATCGACCAGACCCAGGGTGGCTGGATCCCGCCCCACGAGCCGTCGGCCTCCTGCCGCTCGCGCACCCACCGCTCGGCGACCGCGATCGCGCGCCGCCGCAGCGCGCTCCTCGGCCGCACGGGTCGGCTCGGCCAGGGCCGGGCCCCGATCTCCCGGAGCTCGATCGCCGCCGGCCGCACGGGCCGGAGGGCCATCACGACGGACAAGGGGACGATCGTCTGGCGCGCCCAGCACGAGAAGTCGTAGACCGAGAGCGGCGCCCAGGGCGGCAGGAGGATCAGCTCCGGCGGCACGGTGGGGATCCACTGCCACGGCCACTGGCCGAGCAGAGCGAGGAAGCACTTCGTGAAGACGCGCGCGCGACGGACGCCGCCCTGAGCCGTGATGAAGTCGCGCGCGCGAGGCCCGGGGTCGACACCGGCGAGGCGGAGCGCCGCGTATGCCTCGATCGACGTCGAGAGGTCGGGCGGCCCCTCGAACCAGATCGACCACGTCCCGTCCTCGCGCTGACGCGCGAGGAGCTCGTTCGCGATCTTCCGGTCGAGCTCCGGCGTCCGCAGCCCGAGCACGTGGTTCCAGAACAGGTGCTGGGCGATCATCGTCGCGTTCGACTCGAGCTCGCCGACCCACCAGCCCTCCGGATGCTGGAGCTCGAGCAGACGCGCGGTCGCCCGTTCGACGGCAGTGTCGACGCGCGTCTCGAGCCGCTCCGGCGCGATCGTCACGCCGCCACCTTAGGCGTTTCCTTGTGCACTAGTAGTGCACGAGCCGCCGTCACCCCGCTCGCGACGGCGCTCTCCATCGTCACCGGCCACCCCGTGTCGAGCCACGCGCCGGCGCGGGCGACGCCCTCCCGTACGAGGCCCGGCGCCGGCCGCTCCACCCCCGGCCGGAGCGCGATCGTCGCCTGTGGCTCGCGGCTCACGCGCGACCAGAGGAGCTCCGCCGCGCCCAGCCGCTCGGTCAGCTCCCGCGCCATCAGCTCGACGATCTCCCGTCCGCGCAGCGCCTCGAGCTCGGGCGCCCCGCTCGAGACGACGGTCAGGTACTGGCCGCGCTCGGGCTCGTGGCCCGTCAGCCGCCCCCGGTCGAAGACCCAGTGCGCTGCGCTGCCCAGGAGCGCGGCTAGCCGGTGTCGCAGGATGCGCCGGTCGAAGAGCAGGTGGACGCTGACGATCGGCGAATGCTCGAAGGCGCCCTCCTCGGGAGACAGGGCGAGCACGACGAGGTCGGCGTCGAGCGAGTCGGGGTCGTCGACGCGAGCGCCGGTGTGCACCGTGGCTCCGGCCCCCTCGAGCGCACGGCGCGCCGCCTCGCCGTGGATCTCGCCGAGCGGCGCCGTCGGCAGGACGAGGTCGCTCGCCGCGCGGCCGGAGCGAAGCGCGGTCGCCACGGTGAAGAGCGCCGTGGCCGCGTCCACCTCGTCCACGCGCAGGTTCAGCGCCGGGCGCAGGAAGACCTCCCAGAAGCGCTCGATCGCGGCGGCGGACTGCCCCTCCGCGCGCAGGAGCTCGCCGAAGGTGCGCGCCCCCGGCTCGATCCGGGCGACGCGCGCGGCGAAGCGCACGATCCGCAGCCGGTCGGCGAGCGAGACGTGCCGGTAGCGGAGGAGCGGCAGGAGCCCGTAGCCGATCGTCGCGACGCGGCCGCGCTCGTCGATCACCGGCAGCGCGAGTGGCGCGCGGCGAACCTTCTCGGCGGAGCCGATCCGCTCGAGGAAGCGGAGGTACGCGGTGAAGCAGCCGAGCGCGATGTGCTGGCCGTTGTCGGGCGGAGGATCCGGATCGCCGTCGCGGGGCGGGAGGGTCTGCACCTTGCCGCCGAGCGTCGGCCGCGCCTCGTACAGCGTCACGTCGTGCCCGGCGTCGACGAGCTCGAGCGCCGCGGCGAGCCCGGCGAGCCCGCCTCCGACGACGGCCGCCCTCATCGCAGGAGCCCCGCCCCGACGACGCGGAGCTTCGCGAGCGGCGAGAGCCGCACCGAGCCGCCGAAGACGTCGAACCCGTCGGCTTCGATGCGGTCGAGTGTCGCGCGGTAGAGGCCGGCGAAGGTGGAGACGCAGAGCGCGCTCCGACCGTCGAGCTCGCGCACGAGCTCGAGCCCCTCGGCGAGGTGGGCGCGGGCCCGCTCGGCCTGGAAGGCGGCGAGCGAGCGCCAGCTCGGCGTGCAGCGGCCGGCGGCGATGTCCTCCTCGGACACGCCGAAGGAAGCCAGCTCGTCCTGCGGCAGGTACACGCGGCCGAGCCGCCAGTCCTCGGCCACGTCGCGGAGGATGTTGATGAGCTGGAGCGCGATCCCGAGCGTCTCGGCGCGCACGGCGTCCCGGCCGCCGTAGACCGGCAGGCACGCGCGTCCCACGGCGCCCGCGACGAGGCGACAGTAGCCGCGCAGGTCGTCGAAGGTCGCGTACCGCGTCTGTTCGAGGTCTCTCAGGCCGCCGTCGACGAGGTCGTGGAGCGCCTCGTCCGGGATGCCGTAGCGGGCGCGCGCGTCCGCGAGCGCGACGAGCGTGGCGCTGCCGTTCGGGCTCGCGTCGAGCGCGTGCCCGAGCGCCTCGAGCCGCGCGCGCTTCTCGGCGACGGGAAGCTCGCCGTCGGCGACGTCGTCGACCTCCCGCGCGAACGCGTAGACGGCGGCGATCGCACGCCGCTTCGGCCGCGGAAGCACCATGATCCCGTAGGCGAAGTTGCGCGCCCGCCGGCGCGTCAGCCGCTCGACCTCCGCGTAGGCCTGCGCCGCCGTCATCCGACGAGCGCCGCCACCGCAGCCCGCGCGAGCCGCGCCCGCGAGGGGCTCGGCCGGCGCGTGAAGACGTCGTAGTCGGCGGCCTCGAGCGCCTCGAGCGCCGCGAGCCCGCCGCGGGCGAAGAGCCACACCGCACGGCCGATCCTCCCACCGAGCCCTGCGCGCAGCCGCCGGCCCCCACCCTCGAGGAGCGACGCGGCCCGCTCCGACTCGAAGGCGAGCAGCCGTCGCAGCGGCTCGTTCGCGCGCGAGAGCTCGGCGACGCCGAAGCGCCGCCGGTCCTCCGCGGGGAGGTAGATCCGGCCGAGGTCGAGGTCCCGCGGCACGTCCTGGAGGAAGTTCACGAGCTGGAGGCCGGTGCAGACGTCGTCGGAGGCCGTGACGAGCGCGGGGTCGTCGGCGCGCCGAAGCAGGCCGAGGACGAGCCGGCCGCACGGATCGGCCGAGTGCACGCAGTAGCCCTTCAGGTCGGCCCATCCCTCGTACTCGGCGATGCGCTGGTCCATCCGGTTCGCCTCGATCAGGCGCACGAAGGGCTCGCGCGGGAGGTCGAACTCGGCGATCGTCGGCCGGAGCTCGCGCAACACCAGCCACGACGGCTCGCCGCCGTAGCAGGCCTCGACCTCCCGCTCGAGCTCGTCGAGGAGCGCGAGCCTGTCGCCCTCGACCTCGTCCCCGAGGATGTCGACGAGCCGGCAGTAGCCGTAGACGCGGCGCAGGTGCGGGCGCAGGCGGCGCGGGAAGAGCAGCGAGGCCACAGGGAAGTTCTCGCCGCTCGCGCGGGCGGCGACGGCGGCGACCGAGGCGGCTTCCATGCCGGGAACGATCGCGTTCCGGGCAGTCTCTCGTCAAACCGGCGGTTTGCCTAGTCCTGCGCAAACTTGCTTGAATCGAGTACGGCGCGTCGCAGCCCCTCCCCCGCTCGGCGCGCCGTCGTCTACGCAGAAGGAGCGAATCCCTGGCGGAGCTCGGGTCAGATCGCGATCCGATCGTCGGCCTCGCCGAGCGCGGGGACGCGCTCGTCCTCTCGTTGGCGGGCGAGCTCGACCTCTACACCGCGCCGGCCCTGCGGGAGGCGCTGCGAAGGGCCGTCGAGCGCTCCCCGAAGCGACTGGTCGTCGACCTCGCCGAGGTGACCTTCGTCGACTCGACGGTGCTCGGCGCGCTCGTCGAGGCGCGCTCGCAGCTCGCCCGGGGCGACGCGTTCGCGCTCGCCGCGCCGGGCCTCGAGGTGCGCCGTGCGCTCGAGGTCTCCGGCCTCGACCGCCACTTCTCGGTGCACGACCGGATCGAGACCGCAATCGAATAGATCTCCCGTTCAAGCGGCCTCATCGGATGTCGATAGACAACACGATGGACCACCAACTTGCGGCGGCCCAAGCGCTCAAGTACGCGGACGAGCTCCGCCAACTCCACGAGATCGAGCGGGCGCACCGGCGGGGCGTCGAGGAGGCGCTTCGCCGCCTCGAGGAGTCGTACGCGACGACCGTGCGGGCGCTCGCGGCAGCGCTCGAGCTCCGGGACGACGCGACGGGCGAGCACGCAGAGCGCGTCACCCGCCTCGCCCTTCGACTCGCCGAGCGCGTCGCGCCGCACCTCTGCCGCGACCCGCAGCTCGAGTACGGCTTCCTCCTCCACGACGTCGGCAAGATCGGGATCCCCGACGCCGTGCTCCTGAAGGAGGCTCCGCTCGACGCGGACGAGCGGCGCGAGCTCGAGCGGCACCCGCTGCTCGGCGAGCGGATCCTCGCCCAGATCCCCTACCTCGGCGGCCTCGCGCGCGACGTCGTCGTCGCGCACCACGAGCGCTGGGACGGTGCCGGCTACCCGCTCGGGCTCCTCGGCACCGGCATTCCCGTCGCGGCCCGCGTCTTCGCGCTCGCCGACGCCTTCGACGCGATGACGAACGACCGTCCGTACCGCCTCGCCCTGTCGACCGCAGCCGCGCTCGGCGAGATCGAGCGCGAGGCCAGCCGGCACTTCGACCCCGTCCTCGCAGCGCAGTTCGTCACGCTCTTCGCGGACGCGGAGGCCGCATGAGCGACGAGCGCGCGCTCGCCGGCCGGATCCACGACCTGAAGACGCCGCTCGTGGTGATCGTCGGCTACGCCGAGCTGCTCGCGGGCGGCGGCGACGAGGAGTTTCGCGCCGCCGCAGCGGAGGAGATCCTCGCGGCCGCGCGCCAGCTCGACCGCGCTCTCGACTCGCTGCTCGGCGTCGAGCACCCAGCTGAGCCCGGGCCCGCGCGCAACGGCTCGGCGCGGATCCTGCTCGTCGACGACGACGTCTTCGTCCGCCGCCTCCTGCGCCGGACGCTCTCGGCGCACGAGTTCGAGATCGCCGAGGCGAGCGACGGAGAGATCGCCCTCGACTTGATCGAGGCGCAGTGCCCCGAGCTCGTGCTGCTCGACTGGCAGATGCCGGCCACGCCTGGCTCGACGGTGCTGACGCGGCTCCAGGAACGCCATCCCGGCCTGCCGGTCGTCGTCCTCACCACCGACGGCACGCAGCGCGCCGAGGCGATGCGGCTCGGCGCCAAGGCGTTCCTGACGAAGCCGTTCAGCCCGCTCGGCCTGCTCGAGACGATCGAGTCCCTGCTCGCCGCCTGACCGTCGCCCTTGCGCTACGACGCCGAGGCCCAGGCCGCGCGCAGCTGGCGCGCCTGGCCGCCGAGGTCGTCCAGGAGCCGGTGGAGCTCCTCCAGGTCGGGCCGAAGCTCGTTCACGCGCCGCAGCGTCGCCGCGAGCTCGGTGAAGGGTGCGGCCGGATCGGCGGCCAGCCGGGTGAGCCTCTCCTCCTCCTTCTCGAGCTGCCCGGCGAGGATGAGCGCGCAGGCTCGACCCTCCTCGAAGAGCCTGCGGAGCTCCGCCTCCGTGACCGGCCGCGAGTCGAGGACGGCGTGCAGCTCCCGCTTCAGCGCGGAGTCGAGCGTCTCGGCCACTGTGGCGAAGTATCGCCGAGGAGGGTCAGAATCGCAGCGTGAAAGCGACCGTTGCCTTCGCCGGCGCCGCCCTCGCCCTCACGGCGTCGACGGCCGCCGCACATCGCGCCGTCGCCACGTGCGGGGAGAGCGCCGGCCTCGAGACGCTCTCCGACCCGCAGCGGGACCTCGTGCGCCTGCGACCGAAGGCCGCGACGATCGCGGCGATCAACCGGCTCGCGCGTCCGCGCCCGACGCCGACCACGCGCACGACCGGCTTCCAGCGGCAGGCTTGGCGCGTCCGGGCCCAGATCGTCGAGTATCGGCTGGAGCGCGACGGCGACGTCGACCTCGTCCTCTACGACGGCAAGCGCTCGTACCTCACCGCGACGATGCCCCACGCGAGGTGCCTTTCTCCGAGGACGCGGGCGCGCGAGGCGATCGTCCACGCGCGTGCGCTCTTCGAAGGCCTCTGCGGGCCGGCGCGACCGGCGTGGCGCGAGCTCGGCGCCGTCGCGATGGTCGACGGAGTCGGCTACTGGGGTGCTCGACACCCGGCGTTGCGCCCCGTCACGGGGCTCCGGCTGGTCGCAGGCTGTGCGTAGCATTCGCTCCCCTTGTCGCCGCAGCAGCCCAGGAAGATCCTCGTCGCGCCCGCGTGGCCGTACGCGAGCGGCGCGAGACATCTCGGGCACGTGGTCGGCTTCGCCATACCGTCCGACATCTACGCGCGCTACCACCGGCTGCGCGGGAACGACGTTCTGATGGTGAGCGGGACGGACGAGCACGGGACCCCGGTGATGGTCGCGGCCGACCGGGAAGGCGTCTCGCCGGCCGAGATCGCCGAGCGGTACAACCGCTCGATCCGCGAGGACCTACGCGATCTCGGGATCACCTACGACTGCTTCACCCGCACGACCACCGAGAACCATGCGCGCGTCACGCAGGATCTCTTCCGCACGCTGTACGACCACGGATGCCTGATCGAGCAGCGGACGCTGGGCGCGTTCTCGGCCACCACGGGGAACACGCTGCCCGACCGGTACATCGAGGGCACGTGCCCGATCTGCGGCTATCCCCGCGCGCGCGGCGACCAGTGCGACAACTGCGGGAACCAGCTCGACCCCGTCGACCTGATCAACCCGCGGTCGATCATCGACGGGACGACGCCCGAGTTTCGCGAGACGACGCACCTGTTCCTCAACCTGCCGATGTTCGCCGAGCGGCTGCGTCCGTGGATCGAGTCGAAGACGAGCTGGCGGCCGAACGTCCGGAACTTCTCGCTCGCGCTCGTCGACGAGCTGAAGCCGAGGGCGATGACACGCGACATCGACTGGGGGATCCCGGTTCCCGTGGAGGGCTATCCCGCGGAGACGAAGCGGATCTACGTCTGGTTCGACGCCGTGATCGGCTACCTATCGGCGTCGGTCGAGTGCGCAGCGAACCGCGGCGAGCCCGAGTCCTGGCGCGAGTGGTGGCAGAACGACGACTCCACGCACGCCTACTTCATGGGCAAGGACAACATCGTCTTCCACACCGTGATCTGGCCCAGCATGCTGCTCTGCTACGGAGAGGGAGGCGAGTACGGTGCGGGGCGCGGCCCGCTGCACCTACCGGACGAGGTCGTCGCGAGCGAGTTCCTGCGACTCGGAGAGGAGCAGTTCTCCGCAAGCCGCGGCGTCGGCGTCAACGTTCGCGACGTCCTCGAGCGCTACGACCCGGACACGGTTCGCTACTACCTCACCGCCGCGGGACCGGAGACGCAGGACACGGAGTTCACGTGGGCCGAGTTCGTCCGCCGCAACAACGACGAGCTGCTCGCGAACTGGGGCAACCTCGTCAATCGCACGCTCACCAACGCCTACCGGAACTTCGGCGAGGTTCCGCGAGCGGGCGAGCCGACGGACGCGGACCGAGCCGTGCTGGCCGGCGTCGAGGCGGCGTTCGAGGTCGTCGGCGAGCTGATCGAGCACGCACGGTTCAAGGCGGCGCTCGCCGAGGCGATGCGCGCCTCGACTCTGGCGAACCAGTACGTCTCGGAGCAGGCGCCTTGGGTGACGATCAAGACCGACCGGGAGCGGGCGGCGACCGTGCTGAACGTCGCGCTTCGCTGCGTCGACAGCTTGAAGGTCCTCTTCACGCCGTTCCTGCCGTTCACGAGCCAGCGTGTCCACGAGCTGCTCGGCTACGACGACGTGCTCGCAGGCCCGCTCGAGTTTCGTGACGTCACCGAGCCCGGCGGCGGGACGCACACGATCCTCACCGGCGACTACACGGAGTGGCGTATGGGGTGGGCGCCGACCGACCTCGCAGCCGGCCGGAAGCTGCGCGAGCCGTCGCCGTTGTTCAAGAAGCTCGACCCGGTCTGAGCTACAGCCGGCGCGCGAGGCGCTCGAGGCTCGCGGCGCCGGTCTGCCGGTCGCCGTACCTGACCTCGGCGAAGGCCGTCGCCGCGAGCGCGATCTCGGCGAGCGGAGGCAGCCGCTCGGCGATGTAACGCTCGAGCCAGCGCAACGCGGCGCGGTCGAAGCGCGCGGGGTCGTGCTCGGCGAGGAGGAGGCAAAGCCGGAGCGCGTCGTCGAGGCTGAGCCGGCCGAGCTCGCGGGCAGCCATCTCGGCGCCGCGAAGGTTGCCGTTCGCGACGGCTCTGGTGAAGCGACCGTGTGGGGTCCCCTGCGACGTCATCGACAAGCCGCTGGGGCTCCGGCGAGATCACTCTAACCCGGGAACAACGACAGCGAGCCGAGTCAGCCCGAAAGGGCAGATGACTCGGCCCGGAGAGGCGAGCCGGCTATGGGCTCAGTGACCGATCGACCCGGTGAGGGTTCCGAAGTCCAAGTTCTTGCCGCAGTCGAATCCGCAGCCGATGCCAATCTGGTCCTGGCTCTGGTACGAGAGCGACAACGAGCCGGTGAGGTGCTTGAACCGCCGCGTCCCGCCGCTCAGCTCGAGCGTGAGATCGAAGGTGTACCCGGTGCTCGGGAAGGCATCTGCTTCGACGACCCAACTCCCGGGTGCGACCGTGCCGGTGATGCTCGCGCCCTTGTCGCTCGTGAACGTCACCGAGCCGGTGACGGCGAAGCGCGGGCTCTGGCAGGGAACGAGGAACGCCGCAAAGCATCCGGCAGGCGCTTCGACGGAGGCGTCCACGACGTCGTGGTTGGTCGCGAGCGCCCCGGAGTAGGTCCCGCTCCCGAGGGCGTCGCTGGTGTACGTGCCGTGGATCGTCCACGCCGTCGTCCGGATGAACGGTGGCTGCCACTCCGACTCGCCCGAGAGCTGGCCGGACACCGTCTTCGTACCCTCGGCGAGCGCCGCGGAAGAGCACGTCAGCGCCGCGACCGCGAGCAGACCGATGATGAGCCGCTTCATGTGATCTCTCCCCCTTCTCGCCGGCCCTGCCGACGGTGGTCTGAACGTGTTGCCGCCGCGTCCAGTGGATCAACAAACCTCTACGGAAGACGCGATGCGACGGGTCCCTGCCAGAGCCGACGCCCGGACTCGAACCGGGGACCCCTTCATTACGAGTGAAGTGCTCTACCAGCTGAGCTACGTCGGCGCGAGGCGCTCAGTCTAGCGGCGTTACTTGTTCTTGCCGTTCGCCTTGCCCTGCGCGCCGAGGTCGGTGGGCGGGCCCTTGTCGGCGGGCGGCCCTGACTCGCTCGGCTCGTCGGCCTTCGGCTTCGGCTCTTTCTCCGACTTGGCAGTCGAGGGCTGCGACGCTGGCTTGCCGACGGGCTTCGTCTTCTCAGGTTGTTGCCCGTGCGCGTTGGCCTTCGGAGCCTCGGGCTCGCTCGCCGGAACCGGCTCGGGCGGAGGCGGAGACGCCGCAGGCGGCGACGGTGTCGGCGCCACGGCTCGAGGCGGGGCCGGGACGACGACCACGTGCCGTTTCGCCGCGGCGGCATGCTTCGGCCGGGCCTCTCCACGCACTGCGTGCTGCTGCGACGTGGGCGCAAAGCTCGGCCGCGGCGCGTCGACCCGCTGTGGAGCGGCACGCGTCACGTATCGCTGCTTCACCGGCCCAGCCGGAGCCGGAGGGGCGTGGTGCCGCCGCAACTGCGGAGGATCGACCGCGATTCCGGCGACGAGCCCGGTCAGCGCGACGCCGGCGACCGCCGCCTTGACCACGGCCCCCGTCGACAGCGCTCCCTTCAAGGCGCTGAGCGCGGCGCCGACGTCGATCGCCTGGCCCACGCGACGCAGGCGCTCGCGCGGCGCCTCCAGCCGGCGGGCGAGGCTGCGCCGGGCGCGGAAGATCAGCGTCTCGACGGCCGACTGCGAGACCTGGAGCTCGGCCGCGATCTCGCGGTACGACAGGCCCTGCCACTCGCGCAGGAGGAGCGCGCGCCGCTGCGCGTCGGGCATCTCCGCGAGGGCGTCCTCGAGCGGGATCAGCTCGTCGTCGGCTCTCGCCGGCGCGGCGACGGTATCCTCGACCGCGGCCAGGTCGCCGGGCGCCTCCACGCGGCGGCGCCGGAAGGCCGCCCGGTGCCGCGACAGGCAGACGTTCTCCGCGATCTTGAACAGCCAGGCCGACTCGGAGGCCGGGACGACGCCGCGCGAGAGCCCCCGGAAGGCGTTCAGGAAGGTCGTCTGGACGGCGTCCTCGGCCTCCTCGCGGCTGCCGAGGCGGTGGAGGCAAAAGCCGTAGAGACGAGACGCATAGCGCTCGTAGAGATCGGTCGCCCGAACGGTTTCAGGAAGCGCGGCCACTCCCACCCCTCACTCTGGTGGGGATCGGCACGCACGGACTCGCCCTAAAGGGGGATAGGCGCGAGGCTTGTGAGGGCGCCGCGGAGCTCGATCAGGAGCGCCTCCAGCGCCAGGCTCGCGTTCACTTGGAGCTCCTCCGCGTCGCGCCAGGTCTTCCGCACCACCTCGCACGCACGCTCGGCTCCGGCGACACGCTCCCGCGTCGCGTCCTCGCGGAGCTCCTCCAGCCGATCGGAGTGGACGACCGCGCCGTCCGCTCCCGCGCCGACGACGAGGAGGTCGCGGTACCACGCCGCGAGCTCCTCCAGGGTCGCCAGGACCTCCTCGCGCTCGGCCCCGCGCTGCGCGCGCCTCACGCGCTGCTCGGCTTCGCGAGACGGAAGCTCGAACCCCTCGAGCGCCTCCTGCGCGGCGTCGCGTGCGGCGGACCCGCGCGCGCGCACGAGCTCCATCAGCCGGCCGGCCGCGTCGGCGGGCTCGAAGCCCGGATCGCGGTAGACGCTGCGCGCGACGTCGAGGAGCGCCGTCCGCCCCTCGGCCGCGGCGGGGTCGAGCAGCCGCTCCATGCGGTCGAGCCGGCCGGCCGCGAGCCGCGCGAGCGTCGTCTGCTCCTCCTCGTCGAGCCCAGGAGCGCGACGCACGATCTCCTCCCGCACCGCCCGCTCGGACAAGCGCCGAAACGGCACGAGCTGGCACCGCGAGCGGATCGTCTCCGGCAGCGGGCCGAGGTCGTTCGCGACGAGGACGATGACCGCGTAGGACGGCGGCTCCTCGAGGTCCTTGAGCAGCGCGTCGGCGGCGTCCTCGTTCATCACGTCGGCGCCGAGCACGAGGTAGACGCGGCGGTCCGCCTCGAAGGGGCGCATGTGCAGGTCGCGCCGCAGCTCGCGGACGGCGTCGATGCGGATCTGGTCGCCGAGCGGCTCGAGGACGTAGAGGTCGGGGTGGGCACGGCGCTCGACGCGCTCCGGCGAGCCGAGCAGCTCGGCCGCGAACGCGAGCGCCGCCGCGCGCTTGCCGACCCCGGGCGGCCCGTGGAGCAGGTACGCGTGCGCCGGTCCCTCCGCGAGCGCCGCCCGGAGCAGGCGCTTCGCCTCGGGCTGCTCAGGAAAGGTCTCGAACCTGTCCACGGATCTCCACGGCGAGGTCGCGGGCCGACTTCGAGCCGTCGAGCGCGACGACCCGCTTCGGGAACATCGAGGCCAGCTCCCGATAGGCCCTGTCGACGGCGGAGCGAAAGTCTCCTCCCTCGCGCTCGATGCGGTCGGGCGCGTCCCCGGCCCGCCGCGCCGACTCGTTCGGGTCGAGGAGGATCAGGAACGTGCGATCGGGGAGGAGCCCGCGGGTCGCCTGGAGGTTCAGCTCGAGCACGCGGTCGACTCCGAGCCCACGCGCGATCCCCTGATAGGCGAGCGACGAGTCGATGTAGCGGTCGCAAACGACGTCGGCCCCGCCCTCGAGCGCGGGCTGGATCACGCGGGCGACGAGCTCCGCGCGCGCGGCCGCGAAGAGCGCCGTCTCGGCCCACGGCGTCAGCTCCTGCCCGTGCAGCAAGAGCTCGCGCACGCGCTCGCCGAAGTCGGTGCCGCCGGGCTCGCGCGTCGCGACGACGTTTCGCCCCTCTGCGACGAGCGCCTCGCGGAGGAGGTCGGCCTGGGTCGACTTGCCCGAGCCGTCCAGGCCTTCGAAGGTCACGAACATGAGCGGCTTAGGATAGGAGGAAGTGCGGGCCATAGTCACCGGCGGCGCAGGATTCATCGGCTCGCACGTAGCCGACGCGCTCGTCGCGCGCGGGGACGACGTCCACGTCCTCGACAACCTCACGAGCGGGCGGCGCGAGCACGTGCGCGAGGGCGCGCGGCTCCACGAGGGCGACATCCGCTCGGACGCCGACGCCGTCTTCGACGAGGTGCGCCCGGACGCCTGCTTCCACCTCGCCGCACAGGCGGACGTACGCGTCTCCGTCGACGATCCGGTGTACGACGCCGACGTGAACGTGCTCGGGACGCTGCGCGTGCTCGAGGCAGGACGGCGCCACGGGACGAAGGTGATCTTCGCTTCGACGGGCGGCGCGATCTACGGCGAGTGCGACGGTCCGGCGGAGGAGGGCGCGGAGCGGAGGCCGCTCGCGCCGTACGGCACCTCCAAGCTCGCCGGCGAGGAGTACCTGGCGACGTACAACCGCCTCTACGGCGGCAGTCACGTGGCGCTCCGCTACGGGAACGTCTACGGGCCGCGGCAGGACCCGCACGGCGAGGCCGGCGTCGTCGCGATCTTCATGGGCCACCTCGCCGGCGACGGCACGCCGAAGATCTTCGGCGACGGCCGGCAGACGCGCGACTACGTCTTCGTGGGCGACGTGGTCTCTGCCACCCTCGCCGCAGTCGACCACTCGGGCGGCGTGCTCAACGTCGGCACCGGTCGTGAGACCTCGGTGGTCGAGCTCTACGACGCGATCTCCCGCGTGTCAGGGGTCGAACGCGAGCCGGAGCTCGCTCCTGCGCGGCTCGGCGAGCTCCAGCGGAGCTTCCTCGACCCGAGCCTCGCCGAGCGCGAGCTCGGCTGGCGGGCGCGGCACACCCTCGACGACGGTCTCCGGGCGACGTGGGACTGGATGTCCGCCGGCGCCTAGGCTCGCGCCGGGCCGAGCCGGGCTGGACGCTCGTCGGCATCCGCGTCGCGTACTGGGTCGGCGCGGCGCTCGCGTTGCTCTGGCTGCCGCTGCGGACGGGGATCGCGCCCTTCCACGCCTACGAGGCGCGCACGGATCTCCTCTTCAACACGTTCGCTCAGTGGGACGCGCAGTGGTTCGTGCACATCGCCGACCACGGCTACGACTCGAAGCAGGCGACGTCGTTCTTCCCGCTCTACCCGCTCCTCGTCCACGGCGTCTCGGTCGTCCTGCGGTCGACCGTCGTCGCCGGAGTGCTCGTCTCGCTCGTCGCCGCCGGCGTCGCCGCAGTCCTCGTCGTCGAGATCGCCCGCCCGCTCCTCGGGCCCGGCGGCGCCCGCGACACCCTGCTCCTCGTCGCGCTCTACCCGCTCGCGTTCGTCTTCACGGCCGTCCAGTCGGATGCGCTCTTCCTCGCGCTCTCGGCCGGCGCCTTCCTCGCCGCGCAGCGTGGGCGCGGCTGGATCGCCGGGATCTGCGGCGGCCTCGCCGTGGCGACGCGGCTCGTCGGCCTCGCGCTCCTGCCGGCGCTCCTGCTCCTGCTCTGGCGCCGCGGCACCGCGCGCCTGGCGCCGCTGCTCCTGCTTCCCGCCGCGCTCGGCGCCTACATGGCGTACCTCCACGAGCACGTCGGCGACGCCCTCGCCTTCCAGCACGCCCAGCAGGTGTTCTGGCTGCGGAGAACGCATGCGCTCGGCCCGCTCAGCGGCCTGTGGGAGTCGATCCAGAGCGGTCGCCGCGGCGCGGCCGAGCTCGTCCTCCACCTGCCCCGCGGCCAGGGCGCGCCGGCCGGCTACGTCGCGCGCGAGCAGGTCGCGACCTGGAACGCGATTCACCTCCTGCTCCTGCTCGCCGCGCTCGTCCTGACCTGGGTGGCGTGGAAGCGGCTCGGCGCGGCCTTCGGCCTCTACTCGCTCGCAACGCTTGCGCTCGTCCTGCTCTCGCCGCCGGCGTACTTCCCGCTCGCGAGCTTCGACCGCTACCTGCTCGCCGACTTCCCGATCTTCCTCGCGCTGGCCGGGGTCCTCCGCGACCACCCGCGCGCGCGGCAGATCGTCCTCTTCACGTTCGCGGCCATTGGCGCCGTGGCGGCCGTGGGGTACTCGCGGAAGGTCTGGATCGGCTAGAAGGATCGCCGCGGCGCGGCGCGAATCTTGGCGGTCCCGGTGGAGCACTCGATCCCGCAGCCGCTCGACCTCGCCCACCCGTGGCGGACGCGGGCGATCATCGCGGGCGCGGTCGCGGCGGTCGAGCTCCTCGTCCTCCTCGTCGCCGGCATCGTCCTCGTCGCGCCGGCGCTCGGGCGGCACGTGCGGCACGCGGCGACCGTCAAGGCGCTCGCGCCCGCAGCGCCGACGAAGCACGCGACGAAGCCCGAGCAGCCGACGCTCTCGCGCGGCGAGACCTCCGTGCTCGTCCTGAACGGCAACGGCAGGGCCGGAGCGGCGGCGGCCGCAGCGGAGCGGGTCCGCGGGCTCGGCTACATGATCGGCGGCGTCGGCAACGCGCCGCAAACGAGCTACGGCCGCACGGTGGTCATGTATCGGCCCGGGTTCCGGCCGGAGGCGGTGCGGCTCGCGCACGACGCGCGGATCGCGATCGTGACGCCGCTCGACGGCCTGCGCCGCTCACAGCTCCAGGGCGCGCACCTCGCCCTGATCCTGGGCACCCGTTAGCCGCACGGGGCCTTCCCCGTCTTCCCCGCCTCCTTGTTGACGAGCCTCCGTGCCTCGTCGAGCGGCCCGCCCTTCCGGCTCGTCGGGCCGAACGGGTCGAGCGTGTACGAGCGGTTCAGGTACTGGTAGGCGCGCAGCGGGAAGCAGTCCACCTTGAGCTCGAACTCGCCGAACTCGAACCACGCCTCCGCGTCCTTCGGCTTCAGGCGAACCGCCTTCCGGTAGAGCCGCTTCGCCTCGGGGATGTTCCCCGCCGAGCCCTCGATCCCGGCCCAGACGAGGAGCGGCTCGAGCGCGAGCGGGTCGTACGAGTGCGCCTCGTGGACCGCCGCGAGCGACGCGCCGAGCTTGCCGCGCTGATAGTCCGTGAGGCTCACTTCCAGCCGTTTCTCCGAGAACCACGGGCTGAGGAGCGACAGCGCCGCCGCGAGCGCGACGAGCACCGACCCGGCCGCCCACAGCGAGCGCCGTGCCGCGGCGGGCGGCGCAGGGCGGCCCGCCGCGAGCACCACGCCGACCACGAAGAAGGCGGGCCCCGTCACGGCGACGAAGTCCCAGTCGAAGTCGACGATCGACCACAGGAGGTAGGCGAGCGCTCCGAGCGCCAGCGCGAGCGCCGCCGGCCGGTCGTCGTCGTCGAGCCGCCGCAACGTCGCGCGCAGGCCGAGCGCAGCCGCGACCGCGGCGCCGCCGAAGAGCAGGAAGCCGACGATGCCGGTCTCGCCGAGGAACTGGAGCGGGACGTTGTGCGGCTCCGTCGTCACGTCGAGCGAGGTCGACCGGCGCGGCCGGTGGACGAGCACGAAGGAGCCGGCGCCGGTCCCGTCGAGCGGGTGGTCGAGGAACGAGCTCCACGACTCCTTCCACCACGCCCAGCGGTGGTTCGAGCTGAAGCTCGTCACGCGGCTGGGCTTCTCCGAGACGCTCGCCTGGCTCGTGAACTCGTGCGCGCGCGCGTCGAGCCACCCGCCGGGGCCGCCCGCCTTGATCGTCGAGCCGACGAAGAGGAGCGCGGCGAGCACGGCGACTCCGAGGAGCGAGATCCGCACGTATTCGCTGCGCTGCTTCGGCGTGAGCGGCGACTCCGCGTCGGCCCGCAGGAGCGAGGCGGCGGCGAAGACGACGATCGCCGCGCCGACGACGAAGACGACGCCGAAGATGGCGCCGTCGTGGACGCGGGTCGAGTACCGCTGCGCGTCGTGTGCGACCCCCGGTCTCGTCACCGCCCAGCCGGCGATCGCGCCGCCCGCCCCGGCCGCGAGCCCGCAGGCGACGAGGCTCTCGAGCCGCTCCGGCTGCAGCGCGAGCCACACCGCCACGACCGCGATCGCAACCAGCACACCCGCGCGCGAGTACGCGAGGAGGATCGAGACCACCGCCGCGTAGAGGAGGATGACGCCGCCGATCCGCACCGCGTTCCGGTACTCCCGGCGTGCCGCGAGCCAGAGCCCGAGCGCGACGGCCATGTCCGCGAGGAGCGCGAGCGCATTCCAGTAGCCGACCGGCGAGCGAAGCCGCGCGAGCCGACCGCCGTCCGGGAAGAGCGACGGGACGACCTTCCCGAGGAGGGCCCAGCCGAGAACGCCCGCGAGGAGGACGGCGAGCGCCGACGCGACGGCGCGCGGCGCCCGCGGGACGACGGTCCCGGCGAAGAGGCCAAGGCCGGCGAAGGCGAGGTAGACGAGCCCCCGATTCGTGTACGCCCAGGACCGGTCCGGGTCGAGCGACCACGAGATCGACGCGCCGTTCCAGAGCACGAAGAGGCCGGCGAAGACGAGGAACGCGAGGCCGGCGCGATCGAGCTCTGGCCACGGGAGCGCGCCGAGGAGCGCCGCGGCGACCGCGGCCGTCGCCGCCAAAACGGCGGCGGTCCCCAGCCACGCGATCGAGAGGTCGCGCGAGCCGCCGCCGAAGAAGAGCGTCCAGAAGAGGAGGGCCGCCACGCCGCCGGCGAGGGCGCCCGTCGTGATCGGGAACGGCCGGAGCCGCGGGGCCGCGACTTCCGCAGCCGCGCGCATGGGCGGTGAAGCTAGCACGCGCGTCCGAGGTCGAGTCGCGCCGGCCGCCCGCCACTTCACAAACGCCTTACAGCCCAATTACCCGCGGCTCACGGCGTGTGGCGAGACTGCGCCCAGCCCCGTGCAGGTCCCCGGGCACGGGAGCCGAACCGTTCTCTACCATCGCCCGTGCTGAAGCCGTTCCTCATCCTCACGACGCTGGCGGCAACGCTGGCTCTCACAGTTTCCGCCGCCCCGGCCTCGGCGAAGACGCCGTGCTGGAAGAACGTCATCGGCGACTGGTACGTCGACGGGCGGGTCGACGGCACCTATCCGATCCCCTGCTACGAGCAGGCGATCCAGAACCTCCCCGACGACGTCCGTTCCTACGCCGACGCCGCGAGCGAGATCCGGCGGGCGATGCTCGACCGGCTCCGCCACAAGGATCAGCCGACGAAGGGGAGCTCGGGAAAGCGAAGCGTCGCCCCGCTCACCTTCAGCAAGAACGGCGGTGAGCCGCCGAAGGGCCTCGTCTCGCGCCTGATCGACAAGATCGGCCCCTCGAACGCCGACTCGGTCCCGCTTCCGCTCCTCGTGCTCGCGGGGATCGCCTTCCTGCTCCTCGCCGCCGCCGGCGGCAGCTTCGTCGCGCGCCGTCTCCAGGCCCGCCGCGTGGTGCCTGCGCCCGCCCCCGCCGAGGGCCCGCGCGACCGCCCCTAGCTCCGTCCGAACCGCCCTCTAATTTGCCTGGTCCGCGCCTGCAGGTAGGGCGCCCCCGGATAACCTTCTCTGGAGGATAGGCATGGCGTCCGCGCGAGAGATTCAGACCCCCGAGACCGGCTCCGTCGAGCCCGGAAACGTCGTCGTCGACGAGGACGCGCGGGTTGGCGTGCGTCGTTTGTTCACGATCCCGGGGCGGGATCCGTTCGAGGAGATCGAGTGGGAGGTGCGTGAGGCGTGCATC
>Ga0209059_1000099_pt1 | contig 34961 bp, 42 predicted proteins | sample GraSoiAngelo_151_FD_186165 | JGI IMG/M metagenome (GOLD analysis project Ga0209059, IMG submission 186165) | Grasslands soil microbial communities from the Angelo Coastal Reserve, California, USA - 14_1009_12_20cm (SPAdes) (version 2) | ecosystem: Environmental > Terrestrial > Soil > Grasslands ...
CGCCCACGCCGACGAAGGCGAGGAGCCATGGCTCGCGCGCGATCGCTCCGCCGATGCCAATGGCGACGGCGCCGCCAATCGACACCGCCGCGAGCGCGATCAGTGTGCCGTCGCCGATGCGCGTCCCGAGCGGGCGGTCTTTCAGCTCGTCGAGCGCGTGCGCGCCGACCCCGACGGCGAGGAAGAACGCCGCGAGGGCGAGGCCGAGCCGCGCGTAGCCGAGGTGCGGCGCGAGCCCGGCTCCGATCACGACGTACGAGAGGTGCCACAGCGTGTAGGGCGGGTGGAGGAGCGTGACGTAGTCGCGCCATCCGCCCGGCGAGAGCGCGTAGAACGCCGGCCGCGCCGAGCTCGTCACGCGCGCCGGCCCCAGACCACGACGCCGCCCCCGAGGGTGAGGCGCCGCATCCGAACGTCCTCGACTCCGGCTTCACGCCACAGCGCGAGGAGGCGCTCCGGCGGATGCTCGGTCGCGAAGCGGCGGATGCTCGGGCCGAGGAACCGGCCGACCTCGCCCCACCCGGGCGAGACGGCGCGGCCGACGAGCGGCAGGCCGACGCGGACGTAGAGCTCCCACGCTGCGCGCCAGAGTCCGTCCGGGACGCCGAACTCGAGCGAGGCGATCGAGCCGCCCGGACGGACGACGCGCGCGAGCTCGCGAAGCGTCCGGCCGGGCTCGTCGACGTAGCGGAGGAGGTAGGTGAACGTGAGGCCGTCGAAGGCCCCGTCCTCGAAGGGGAGGTCGTCCGCCGTTCCCTCGACGAGCTCGATGCGCTCGGCCAGGCCCGCTGCGGACAGGCGTCGGCGCGCCTCGGCCAGCATCTCCGGGCTCTGGTCGAGCCCGACGACGGAGCAGCCGGTTCGCCGAACGAGCTCGATCGCGACGGCCGCGGTTCCCGTCGCGACGTCGAGGACGGTGTCGTCCGGGCCGGCCTGGACGCGCGAGACGAGGAACCGCCGCCAGCGGGGATCCTGGCCGAGGGAGAGCAGGGCGCTGTAGCGGTCGTACGTCGCGCCGAGCGGCGCGAACAGCCGACGGGCGTGGAGGTTCCGAGCGGACAGGGCCTCGGCCAACGCCTCAGTCTAAGGCGCCGACTCGGCGGCGCCGACGGTAGGACGCGCGGGCTCGCCCGTGCGTCCGTCTGAAATGACCGGCCGAACGAGAGGACCCATTCTCGAAACCGCGTCTAAGCTGGCCCGATGGGCCTTCGGGAGGAGCTCGAGCGGGTCGCGGAGCTCGCGCAGCGCTTTGCCGCACCGGCGGAGACGCTCGCCGGGATCCTCGCGGCCGAGCCCGGGCCGGGCACGCGCGTCTATCTCTGCGCGTTCGTCGACGGGGCCGGCACGAGGAGCTGGGTGGCCCTGGACGCCCAGGGGGAGCCGATCTCGAGCCGGGCGGCCGTGCGCGACGCGGTGTCGATCTCCGCCCTCTGCGAGCTCGCCGAGGAGACTGCGGCGGGGGGCGACCTGGAGCGGCTGCGCGCCGATCTCGTCACGCTGCGGCTGACCGAGAGCCCGCCCGGGATCGAGGAGGCGGAGGCCGCGGCGCTCGAGCTCGAGCGGGTGCTCGGCGCGCCGCCGCGGCTTGCAACGCCGAGCTACCTGGACGCCGTCGGCGTAGCCACGCGCCGGCTGGAGCAGATGCTCGGAGAAGGCGGCGCCTCGCCGTTCGCGACCGCGCTCGAGCAGAGCCGCGTGGCCGTAGAGGAGCTCGCGGCGGAGGTCGAGGGGCGGTACAAGCTGGAGCTGACGTGAGCGACGAGCTCGACCTCCGGGTCTCCGACGCGCAGCGGGAGGAGGCCGCGGTCGCGCTTCGCGAGCACTGCGCCGAGGGCCGGCTGACCCTCGAAGAGCTGTCGCAGCGGCTCGACGAGGCCTACCGTGCGCGGACGGCGGGCGAGCTCGCGCAGGTGCTCCGAGAGCTTCCCGCCGAGGCGGCGCCGCGCCGACGACGCTCCCCGAAGCGGTTCACGATCGCGATCTTCGGCGGCGTCGAGCGCCGAGGGAGGTGGCGCGTTCCGCGGCGCTCGTTCGTCCTCACGTTGTTCGGCGGCTCGGACCTCGACCTACGTCAGGCGGAGATCGACTCGGACGTCGTGACGATCTGGACCTTCGCCCTCTTTGGAGGCGCCGACGTCTACGTGCCCGAGGGCGTGGAGGTGGACGCCGCCGGTCTCGCACTGTTCGGGGGCATCGACGAGCACGGCGCGGATGTGCCGGCTCGCCCGGGAACGCCCCTCGTGCGGGTGCGGGGCTTGGCGCTCTTCGGCGGCACCGACATCTGGCGGGTGCCGCCGGGCGGAAGGGCGGACGCGCTCGAGCTCTCGCGACCTTCTCGTCCGTGATGCTCGCCGAGGGGACGCTCGGCGGCCGCGTCGCGCTCGTCACCGGCGGCGGTACGGGGCTCGGGCGCGCGATGGCCATCGAGCTCGGGCGGCTCGGCGCCCGTGTGGCCGTCGCCGGCCGGAGGAGCGAGCCGCTCGAGGAGGTGGCACGCGAGCTCGGAGAGGGGCTCGCCGTCCCGTGCGACGTCCGCGACCCGGAGGCGGTCGCGGCCGCGTTCGAAGCCGCCGAGCGGGAGCTCGGACCCGTGACGACGCTCGTGAACAACGCCGCGGGCAACTTCCTCGTGCGGGCGGAGGACCTCTCGCCGAACGGCTGGCGCGCCGTCCTCGGGATCGTCCTCGACGGCACCTTCTTCTGCTCGCGGGAGCTCGGGCGGCGGGCGATCGAGCGCGGCGGAGGCGGCCAGATCGTGAACGTCGTCGCGACGTACGCCTGGACGGGCGGGCCGGGCACCGTCCACTCGGCGGCGGCGAAGGCCGGCGTCGTCAACCTCACGCGCACGCTCGCCGTCGAGTGGGCGCCGCACGGGATCCGCGTGAACGCGATCGCTCCGGGTCCCATCGACACGCCGCAGACGCGCGAGCGGCTCTGGCCGACGGAGGAGATCCGCGCCGCGGTGCTCGCCAAGGTGCCGCTGCGCCGCTTCGGCCGCGAGGACGAGGTTGCGAACGCCTGTGCCTTCCTCGTCTCCGACTACGCGGGCTACGTCACGGGCGAGATGCTCACGCTCGACGGCGGGGCCTGGCTGGAGAAAGGCATGTTCGGACTCGGACCTGCCCCGGGCAGCTAAGGTGTCGGGCGTGGAAGGCGGATTCGGATTCCCGCTGGGGGGCGACCCCGAGGAGCTGATGCGCGGGCTGCGCGAGTTCGCCGAGCAGCAGGCGGAGTCGGTGCAGGAGGCGCAGCGGGAGCAGTTCGCGACGCTGACGCTGAACACGGCGGTCGAGCTGACCGCCGCCGCGCTCGGACAGGTCCGGGTCGACGGTGGCTCCGACGAGCAGGCGATCGCCCTTCGTGACGCAATGCGCGTGCTCTTTCCCGAGGCGGTGGCGCTCGTGAGCGCCGCGCGCCAGGGCTTCATGCGCGAGCACCCCTAGCTCCGGGCTCACGGCGCGCGACGGGAGACTCGTCCCGGCGGGACGGGGAGGGGTCTGACCCCGGACGTGGCCCCCGGGGCCATGGGGCGCTGGGGACTAGAATCGCGCCGCTCGTGGCTATCCTCGACCGCGCGATCGTCCGTTTGCTGCCGGCGGTCCCACAGCCCGTCCTCGAGCGGCTCGCGCAGCGCTACATCGCCGGCCCCGAGCTCAAGGACGCGCGCGAGACCGTCCGCCGGCTGAACCGCGACGGGAAGATGGCGACGATCGACGTCCTCGGCGAGGAGATCACGAGCGAGGCCGACGCCGCCGCGATCGTGCGCGCCTACCAGGACGTCTTCGCCGACATCGAGCACTGCGGCCTCGACTCGAACGTGAGCGTCAAGCTGACGGCGCTCGGGCTCAAGCTCGACTACGACGTCTGCCGCGCGAACCTGGAGAGCGTCGTCCGCGACGCCGCCACGCGCGGGAACTTCGTCCGGATCGACATGGAGGACTCGAGCTGCACCGACGACACGCTGCGGCTCTACCGCGAGCTGCGCGAGGCCGGCCACGACAACCTCGGCGTCGTCCTCCAGGCATACCTGCGGCGCACGGTCGACGACATCCACCGCCTCGCCGACCTGAAGCCGAACGTGCGGCTCTGCAAGGGGATCTACGTCGAGCCGCCCGAGATCGCCTTCCGCGACTTCGAGGCCGTCCGAGCCAACTTCGTCCAGGCGCTCCGGGAGCTCTTCGACGCCGGCGCCTACGTCGGGATCGCGACGCACGACGAGTGGCTCGTCGACGAGGGCCGTCGGACGGTCTCCGAGCGCCGCCTCGAGACGAGCGAGTACGAGTTCCAGATGCTCCTCGGGGTACGCGAGGACCTCGGGCGGCGCCTGGTCGCCGACGGCCACCGCCTGCGCATCTACGTGCCGTTCGGCCGCCACTGGTACGCGTATTCGCTCCGCCGGCTCCAGGAGAACCCGAAGATCGCCGGCTACATCGCCGCCGATACGCTCGGCCGCGTGATTCCGTTCCGCAACGGCCGTTGAGAGGCGTTCACCGCTCCCAGGCTACGCCTTCGGCATGGCCACCAGGCACGGCGAGGAAGCGCCGCTCCTGAAGAAGAGCAGCGCACCGGCTGCCCTGGCACGGTCGAGGATTCCGCCGCGCCAGCCGAGTCGGGCAACGACGACGTCGTTCACCCCGCGCCTCCCCCGCGGGACGTAGCCGTACGACGGGACCGTCGCCCGAGTCGTGACGTACACGTCGTTGTGGCGGAGCCATCGTCGTCCGGCCCGGTTCCACGCGACGACGTAGACGGCGCCGCACGTGCCGCCCGAAGGCGTGCCCTCGGTCACACGAGAGGTCGGTCGCCGTGGAGCGTCGGCCGTCAGATACCAGGCCACCGGGATGACGCCGGCGTAGCGACCGAAGAACACGATCGGATCGTCGTTGGCCCAGCCCTCCCGCTCGAGCGTCGACGCCAGCCGATCGTAGGGCGTGCGGCCGAGGCCGACTTCTCCGGCGACGAATCCGGCGACGCAGAGACCGGCGAGCACCGCGCCCGCAAGTCGGGCCGCCTCGACGCGGGGGACGGCGGCCAATCCACCGGCGAGAGCGACAGCTGCGAACGGTGCCGTGCCGACGAGGTTGCGCGTGTCGACGATTCGCAAGCCGACCCCCCAGACAAGCACGCTCAAGAGCATGGGGAAGACGGCGAGTAGCGCCCAAAGACGGGCATCGGGACGACGCCAGAGTGCGAGCGAGCCGCCGAGAATCGCCGCCACGAAAGCGACCTGCAGCCCGACACCGGCCGCCGTCACATATGGGGACGGAAAGAAGAGATCGGGGTACAGCCGCGCGGCTCCTCTGAGCGAGATGGCGTGCGGCCATCGGTAGTAGCCGTGTCGGTACTGGCGCCAGAAGAAGGGCGTCCAGACGAGGAATGGGACGAGGCCCGCACCGAGTGCAAGACCGGTTCTCCGCCACACGCGCCGCTCGCGCGTGACGGACGCCGTCCAGACGACTCCGGCAGCGAGGGAGAAGAGGAAGAAGTAGTGCGTGAGCGAGCCGAGCGCCACAGCTCCGGCGAGCGCCGCCCCGGACCCGAGCGTGGGGTTGCGGACCGCACGTTCCAGCGTCACCGCGAAGGCGACGCATACGAGCACGAAGAGGGAGTACGCGCGCAGCTCTGCCCCGTGGACGACGAGCTCGCTCGCCAAAGCCACGAGGACTCCGGCGAGGAACGCGGCCCAGCGCGTCATGATTCGCCGGGCGACCAAGAACGTCGCCAGGGTGACGACGGCGCTGCAGAGGAGTGAGATCACTCGGAGTCCGGCGAACGGGAAGGCGGCCGAGCGCACGAGCCACACTGCGTGCGCCGAGACCCAAACGCCGCCGTAGAACACGGGCGGGGTCGACTCGCGACTCACGACCTGGTCGAGCGCCGCACGGAACGACGGTTGTACGGCGACGCGAGCCGTTCCGATCTCGTCCTGCCAGAGGGCGTCCTGGAGCAAACCGGGCAGCCGCGCTCCGAGCGTGAGCGCGACGAGCAGCGCCGTCAGGGCAGTCCAGGCCTTAGGCCGCCGCACCCGGCGCAAGTCGCCAGCCGTCCGCTACGGCGCCTCGGGCTTGCGCGCGACGAGCACGAGCTCACCGGGGACCCGGCGGGTCTGCGGGAGCAGCGGATCGTCCGAGGGGAGCTCGTCGAGGCCTCGAACGACGAGCCCCGCGGAGACGAGTACGGTCACGACCTCGCCGAGCCGACGATGACCCTCTGCGAAATAGTCGTCGCGCCAGTGGAGCATGTCGTCCAGGCACGCGAGGACCGGGTGCTCGTCGTGGACGATCAGCTCGCCGCCCGGCCTCAGCGCCGCGGCGATCCCGGCGGCCCATGCCTCGAAGGCGGTGCCGAGCCCCGTGTAGACCAGGTCGAACCGGCCGCGGCGGAGCTCGACCGGGAGCTGGTTCGGGTCGCCCTGCACGAACGCGACCGCGGGTGCGCGCTCGCGGGCGGCGGCCACGGCGTCGGCGGACGCGTCCACGCCGGTCACGAGCGCGCCGAGCCCGGCCAGCTCCGCGGTCGCCTCACCCGTGCCGCAGCCCAGGTGGAGGACGTGCTTGCCGGCGAGGGCCGGGAGCCGCCGCTCGACCACCTCCGGCAGGCGCGCGGCCGCCTCCCTGCTGCGCGGCCGATGCACCTCGTCCCAGGCGCGGCGGTTGTGGTCGGTCGGCTCCATCAGGCGAGGAGCGAGAAACCGCCGTCGACGACGAGGGTGTGGCCGCGCACCATCTCGGCGTCCGCCGAAGCGAGGTACGCCACCGCCGCGGCGACCTCGTCCGGCTCGACCAAGCGTCCGGCCGGCGTCCGCTCGATGCCCTCTCGCACCATCTGCTCCCGGTTCGGGAAGTGCTCGAGCGCACCTGTCTCGACCACGCCCGCCGATACCGCGTTCACCCGGATCCCGCGCGGCGCGAGCTCGACGGCCAGGTAGCGGACGAGCGACTCGAGCGCCGCCTTCGAGGTGCCGACGAGGACGTAGTTCTCGAGCACGCGCGTCGAGCCGAGGCTCGAGACGGCGACGATCGAACTCCCTGGCCGCATCTCCGGCGCCGTCGCCCGGGCGAGCGAGAGGAAGGCGCGCGCGTTCGCGGAGAGCGTCCAGTCCCAGTGCTTGTCCTCCGTCTCCAGGGCGGAGCGGATGACGCCGGTGGCCGCGTTGTGGACGACGACGTCGAAGGGGCCGTGCGACGCGAGCTCGGAGACGACCCGCTCCGACGCGACGTTCCCCCGCACGAGCACGGGCTCGGCGCCGGCTTCGCGCACGGCATCGGCGGCCTCCTCGGCCGCGCGGTCGTTCCGCATGTAGCCGAGGACGAGACGCTCGGCTCCGTCACGGGCGAACCGGAGGGCGATGGCGCGTCCGATGCCGCGCGTCCCGCCGGTGACGAGGACCTTCAAGTCGTCCGGTGAGGCAGCGGGGCGGACGCGGGCGCCGCGCTCGGCAACCGCTCCCAGCCCGGCCGTGCACGCGACTCCGGAGGACTGTCCTCGGCCTTCGAGGACGCGTGGCCGAGGCGATCGAGGAGCTCCATCTTCTCCTCGCCGTAGCGGCGCATCGGGTCGCTCTCCGGGAGGTCCATGATGAGCTCGCGCACGCGCGCGCGAAGTTGGTAGGCGAAGTGCGGCGTCGCCGGCCCGACGAGCTCGTCGATCGCCTCCTTCGTCGGCTCCGCCACCGGCGGAACATAGCGCGAATAGGTCACACCACGATGGGTAGGGTCGAGCGCATGAGGCGCGTGGCTCGTGCGGATCTGATGCTGCTCGTGACCGTGCTCCTGTGGGGCTTCAACGTCACGGTGACGAAGTACGTCCTGACGCACGGGTTCCAGCCGCTCGCGTACTCCGCCGTCCGCTACGGCGGCGCGGCGCTCCTCTTCTGCGGGGTGACCTACGGGCTCGAGCGGACGCTGCGGGTGCGGCGGCGCGACCTCCCGCTGCTCCTCGTCGCGGCGGGCCTCGGCGTCTGGCTGAACCAGCTCTCGTTCATGTACGCCGTCAAGCTGACGACCGCGACGACGGTCGGCCTCGTCCTGGGGACGATCCCGATCTTCACCGCGCTCATCGCGCGCGCCCTCGGCGTCGAGCGGCTGTCGCGGCGCTTCTGGATCGCGAGCGCCGTGTCGTTCGGCGGCGTCGCGCTCGTCGCCGCGGGGTCGGGCGGCGGGCTCTCGGGCGACGTCGGCGGCGACCTGCTCGCGGTCGCGACCTCGGCGACGTGGGCCGCGTACTCCGTGGCGATCGCGCCGCTCATGCGGAGGTACTCGCCCTACCAGATCAGCGCCTTCGTGCTCGTCGCGGGCTGGATCGCGCTCGCCGCGACGGCGGCGACGCAGCTCGGCTCGCAGGACTGGGGCGCCGTCGGCCGGCTCGGCTGGCTCGGCCTCGGCTTCGCGGTGCTCGGACCGCTCGTCCTGACGAACGTCCTCTGGTTCACGGCGATCGACGAGGTGGGGCCGTCGCGCGCGACGCTCGTCTCCAACCTCCAGCCTTTCGCGGCGGCGATCTTCGCGCTCGCGATCCTCTCGGAGCGGATCACGTCGCTCCAGATCCTGGGCGGTGTCGCGATCGGCGTCGGCATCCTCCTGAGCCGGGAGCGGCGGCCGCGGGGCGCCGAGCCGGTCGTCGAGGCGGAGCGGGTTCCGGCGACGAAGGCGGCGGCGCGGTGAGCGCGCGCCTGCGGGCCTGGCTCGCACGCAAGCCGCCCGGCTACCGCTTCACCGTCGGGCGGATCCTCGCCATCTACTCGGGGGTGATGGTGACGCTCCTCCTCGCCGCGCTCGACCAGACGATCGTCGCGACGGCGCTGCCGCGGATCGTCGGCGACCTCGGCGGGCTCTCGAGCTACTCCTGGGTCTTCACCGCGTACATGCTCGCGACGACCGTGACGGTGCCGCTGTACGGGAAGCTCGGCGACGTCTACGGGCGGCGGCCCCTCTTCTTCGTCGCCATCGGGCTCTTCCTGCTCGGGTCGGCGCTCTGCGGCGCGGCGTGGGGGATGCCCGAGCTGATCGTCTTCCGCGCGATTCAAGGCTTCGGCGCGGGCGGGCTCTTCCCGCTCTCGCTTGCGGTCGTCGGGAGCATCGTCCCGCCGCGCGACCGCGGCCGCTACCAGGGCCTGATCGGCGGGGTCTTCGCCGCCGCGTCGATCGCCGGCCCGGCCGTCGGCGGCTTCCTCGTCGACAACGCGAGCTGGCGCTGGGTCTTCTACGTGAACCTCCCGGTGGGCGGCCTCGCGCTCCTCGTCGTGTACCTGACCATGCCGAAGCGGGCGCCGCGGCGAGAGCACTCGATCGACTGGGCCGGGGCGGGCGCGCTCGCCGCCGGGACGACGGGTCTCCTGCTCGGCCTCGTCTGGGGCGGGCGCCAGTACGCGTGGAGCTCCGGCCACGTCGTCGGGGCGCTCGCGGCGGCGGCGTTCGCGCTCGCGCTCTTCGCCTGGCTCGAGCGCCGTGTGCGCGAGACGATCCTGCCCTTCGGCCTGCTCCGGAACCGGACGGTCTGGGCGAGCATCGTCTGCGTCGCGCTCGTCGGCATGGCGATGTTCGGCACGATCGCCTTCGTGCCGCTGTTCGTGCAGGGCGTCATCGGTACATCGGCGACCTCCTCGGGCGTCGTGCTCACGCCGTTCATGCTCGGCGCGGTGACGACGAGCTTCGTGTCGGGGCAGCTCGTCTCGCGGATCGGCCGCTACCGGCCGAACACGATCGTCGGCCCGATCGTGCTCGGGATCGGCATGCTCCTGCTCGCGCGGATGGGGCCATCGACGACGAACGGCGTCGCGGCGCGGAACATGGTCGTCGCCGGGATCGGGCTCGGCGCGATGATGCAGATGTTCGTCCTCTCGGTGCAGAACTCGGTGCCGGTGCGGCAGATGGGCTCGGCGACGGCGCTGACGCAGTTCGCTCGCTCGATCGGGGCGACGCTCGGCGTGACGCTGATGGGCGTGATCGTGAACCAGGGGCTGCCGCGCGCCGCACGGGGGCACGAGCAGCTCTCGCACCGCTTGCCGCTGCGGCTGCGCGTGGCGCTCGCGAACGCGCTCCACCCGGCCTTCCTGGCCTCGGCGGTCGTGTGCGGCGTCGTCCTCGTCGTGTCGATCCTGTGGATCCGCGAGGTGCCGCTGCGCCGCGGCTTCGAGGACGTGGCCGTCGGGGACGAGGCGTCACCGCAGCCGGGGACGCGCGCGGCGGCTCGGTAAATGGAGTTCCGACGCTGGATCATCGACGGCGAGATCCTCGATCCGGAACGCGGCTTCGAGCCACGGGCCCTGCGCGTGGAGGTCCGAGAGGACCCGCTCACCGGCCACACGGCGCGCTTGCTGTCGGCTGCGGGCCTTCTCCCACCTCAGGACCCGGACGAGCTGCGCGCCCTCGGCGAGCGGACGCGCGCAGGGTGTCCGTTCTGCCCCGAACGGGCAGAGGCCGCGACGCCGAAGCTGCCCGCGGAGATCGCTCCAGAGGGGCGGATCCGGCGCGGTGAGGCGCTGCTCTTTCCGAACCTGCTTCCGTACGCGAGGTTCAGCTCCGTCTCCCTCTACTCGCCGGAGCGTCACGTCCTCGCGCTCGACGAGCTCACACCGCGCCTGGTCGCGGACAATCTCGCCGCGCAGGTCGCGTGGGCCCGCGCGTGTGTGGAGGCCGACCCGAGCGCCGGCTGGGTCTCGATCAACGCGAACCACATGCTGCCCTCGGGGAGCTCGATCTTCCATCCGCATCTCCAGGGAGCCGTGAACCCGGTGCCGACGACAATGCAGCGTCTGCTTGCTCAGGTGCCCGCAGGCCGCTTCCGCGACTACCTCGCGCACGAGCGGGCGGAGGGCGTCCGCTACCTCGGCGGCCGGGCCCGGGTGGAGTGGCTCGCGAGCTTCGCGCCTCTGGGACCGTGCGAGCTGCGTGCGTTCGTCCCGGGCGTCGCCTCGCCAGCGTCGCTCGACGAGGAGACGGTCGAGGAGCTCGGCGCCGGGGTCGCAACCGCCGCCGGCCTCTACGCCGAGCTCGGGTACGGCAGCTTCAATCTCGCGCTCTACGGCGCTCCGCCCGGCACGGACGGATATCCGCTGAACCTGCGGATGATCTGCCGGTCGAGCCTCACGCCGTTCTACCGCTCCGACGCCACGTGCCTCGAACGCCTCCACTGGGAGGCCGCGATCGATACGAGCCCGGAGGAGCTCGCGCGGGCCGCAGGAGATCGTTTCACCAAGCCGGGTTAACATCCGTCTGTGAGCTCGCCCGACTTCATGCCGCTTCTCGGTTGGGATCACGTCGAGCTCTGGGTCGGGAACGCGAAGCAGGCGGCGTATTTCTACGAGCGCGCGTTCGGCTTCACGACGACGGCGTACACCGGGCCCGAGACCGGCGTGCGCGACCGCGCCTCGTACGTGCTCGAGCAGGGGGACATCCGCTTCGTCCTCACGAGCCCGCTGCGCGAGGACCACGAGATCTCGAGGCACGTCTGCCGGCACGGCGACGGCGTGAAGGACGTCGCGCTCGCCGTCCCGGACGCGGCCGAGGCGTACCGGCAGGCCGTCCAGCGCGGCGCGCGCGGCGTCGTGGAGCCGCACTGGCTCGAGGACGAGCACGGCCGGCTCGAGGTCTCCGCGATCGGTCTCTACGGCGACACGGTGCACTCCTTCGTGAACCGCGCCGAGTACCGCGGCCCCTTCGCGCCGGGCTACGTCTCGCGCTCGGAGAACGGTCGCCACGCGCCGGGCGTCGGCCTCCAGGCGATCGACCACGTGGTCGGCAACGTCGAGCTCGGGCGGATGGACGAGTGGGTCGGCTTCTACGAGCGCGTGATGGGCTTCAGGGAGATGATCCACTTCTCCGACGAGGACATCTCCACGGAGTACTCGGCCCTCATGTCCAAGGTCATGTTCGGCGGTGAGGGGAAGATCAAGTTCCCGCTCAACGAGCCCGCCGAGGGCAGGCGCAAGAGCCAGATCGAGGAGTACCTCGACTTCTACGGGGGTCCGGGCGTCCAGCACGTCGCGCTCGCGACGAACGACATCGTGAAGACGGTCGAGGCGCTGAAGGAGCGCGGCGTCCTCTTCCTCGACACGCCGGAGGCCTACTACGAGGACGTCGGCGACCGCGTCGGCGAGATCGACGAGTCGTACGAGGACCTGCGGCGGCTGCGCATCCTGGCGGATCGCGACGACGACGGCTACCTGCTGCAGATCTTCACGAAGACCGCCCAGGACCGGCCCACACTCTTCTTCGAGGTGATCGAGCGCCACGGGGCGCGTGGCTTCGGGGACGGCAACTTCAAGGCCCTCTTCGAAGCGATCGAGCGCGAACAGGCTTTGCGCGGAAACTTGTAGGCGTCGCGTCCTCCGACAGGATTCGCCGCGGATCGCCCGAACGAGGGCTGGCCTTCCGCACCTCGATCCGCCGATGGCGGGTTAGAACCTCGTTGCGCTCCCGCCGGTCCCTCACCGTCTACCTCACGCTCGCCATCGCCCTCGCGACCGTCGGCGGGTTTGCCCTCGTCGCGCACCGGACCGGAACGACGGTGCTCCACGCGGCGACGACGCCGAACTGGTTCCTCCTCGCAGGCGCCTTCGCGATCTCGGCCGGCGTGCAGCCGCTCCGGGCCTGGGCCTGGTCGTCGACGCTTCGCGAGCCGGTCGGCTTCCGCGCCGTCTACACCGCGAGCGCGGTGGGCTCGTTCCTCGACACGGTGCTCCCGGGCCGCCTGGGCGAAGGGTCGAAGGTCGCAGTCCTGAAGGTCTCGGCGGGAAAGCGCTGGCCGGGCCTGCCGCGCGCGGGCGGAAGCCTCCTGTGCGCGCACCTCGTGGAGATGATCGCGTTCGCGCTCGTCGGTGCGGTCTCCGCGTTCTTCCTGCCGCTGCCGAGCTGGGCGCGCTGGACGGTCGTCGGCGGGCTCGCCGCCGCGTCGGCCGGGATCGCGCTCGCGGGCCTCGTGCACCGGCGGATCGGGCGCCGTCTCCCGCGCGCCGTCGACCGCTTCCTCGCCGCCGCGGCCGCGCCGCCGCGGGTGATCGGGCTCGCGCTCGGGATCCTGCTCACGACGTGGATCGCCAGGGGCGTCGGCGTCTTCCTGCTCCTGCACGCGCTCCACCTCGACGTGAGCGTTCGGGCGGCGCTCCTCTACATGCTCGTCACCGGCCTCGCGAACACCGCGCCGCTCCTGCCCGGGAACGCGGGCGTCTACCAGGGCGCCGCGCTCGGTGCGCTGGCGATCGTCCACAAGGCGGGCGCCCACGCCGTCGCGGTGAGCCTGCTCGCTCCGGTCGTCGTCAGCGTCGCGGCCGCCGCGGCCGCTCTCGTCGGCCTCGCGCTGTACGGACGCCGCTTCGTCGACCTCTCCCGGGCGGCGCTACAGTTCGGCGCCTGAGCGCCGGCTACCTTCAAGCGCCAGCCCGCCAGGCCGCCTCCCTCCGAGAGACCGAGCACCGCCCGTGGCCGCTGCCGCCGGGCTCGTGGCGGATGGGCCAGACCTTGGAAAACCTGCTCTTCGCGCACTGGCCGGTGGACGCCGACGCGCTCCGCCGCCTCCTGCCGGACGCGGTGCGGCTCCAGACGCACGAGGGCACCGCGTGGCTCGGGATCACGCCGTTTCGCGTCGGCGCGCTCCGCCTGCGCGGGACGCTGCCCCTGCCGCGCGTGTCGAGCTTCCTCGAGCTCAACGTGCGCACCTACGTCACCGCCGGCGGCAAGCCGGGGATCTGGTTCTTCAGCCTGGACGCGTCGAGCCGGCTCGCCGTCGAGGCCGCGCGGCGGACGTACAAGCTGCCGTACTTCCAGGCCCGGATCGACGCGACTCCGCGCGGCGAGTGGATCGAGTTCGAGTCGGCGCGCGTGGGGAACCGGCAGGGCCCGCACGTCTTCAGCGCGAGGTACCGGCCCAGCGGCGAGGAGCTCCACGCCGCGCCCGAGTCGCTCGAGGAGTTCCTCACGGAGCGGTACTGCCTCTACACCGTCGACGAGCGCGGGCGCCTGCACCGAGCCGAGATCCACCACCCGCCGTGGCCGCTCCGGGCGGCGGAGGCGACGATCGAGCTCAACACGATGGCTCCCGGGAAGCTGGAGCTTCCCGCCGAGGGGACGCTCCTCCACTTCGCGCGCGTCCAGGACGTCGTGGTCTGGCCGCTCGAGTGCGTGCCGGACACGTAAGCGAGACGTAAAGCGTAGGTTCGACGGCCGGCGCAGGCGGGGAAAATGCCTGCATAGCCGCCTCTCCGCAAACGCAGACGGCTATCGAAGGGGGAGCTCTCATGAAACGCACACTCGTCCTGGCGACGCTCGTGCTCGGCCTGCTCGCGCTGGCGGCGACGGGTCTCGCCGCTCCGGGCGGCGCCGGCAAGGGCAAGAAGGTGAAGCGCTTCACGTTCGCGATCACCACGGTCGACAACGGCTCGTGCGGCGGTCCGTGGGCGACCGACACCAGCCGTCGCACATGGAAGGTCAGGCGCCACTCGGACGGCACGTTCACCCTGACTCGGAAAGATCGGGGGACCTTCGTCACGCTCGGCGGCGACAGCCCAGGTAAGTGCGCGCCGAAGGGCAAGCACGGCTCGACGGTCGCTGCGGGTGTCCACGGGAAGTTCCGCGGCTACCTGACGGGCACGGTGTCCGGCGGAACGTTCGACCCGACCGCGGCGTGCAACGCGACGTGCGGCGCGAGCACCACCGCCTTCGTCGCGGCGTTCTTCGGGGCGACGGCGAAGCTCACGTGCCTCGAGGGCTTCGCGGGCTGCAAGTTCAACTTCGAGTACAGCTCGCCCGACCCGACGCTGCGCTACCGCCACTGGCAGGACAAGGGCACGAACGGCGTGTCCGAGCAGTTCGTCGGCGACATCGCGACGTCGTAGCTTTCGGTGCTGTGGAAGGGCCCGCTTCGTCGGGCTCTTCCACGACCCATGCGATCCTTCCGGCCGTGAGCCCGCAACGGCGAACGGCACTCGTCTCGGTCGCGGCGGCGGCCGCGCTGATCGCGCTCAAGCTGGCGACGGGTCTCGCGACGCACAGCCTCGGGCTCGTCTCCGAGGCGGCTCACTCGGGAACGGATCTCGTGGCCGCGCTGCTCACGTTCTTCGCCGTCGGCGTCGCCGGGCGGCCCGCCGACACCGGCCACGCGTACGGGCACGGCAAGGCCGAGCACCTCGCGGCCCTGGCCGAGGCGGCGATCCTCGTCCTCGCCAGCCTCGTGATCGCGGAGCGGTCGATCGTGCGACTCGCCGGCTCGACGCCCGGCCGGGTTCACGCTCCGTGGTACGCGCTCGTCGTGATCGGCGTCGTCCTCGTCCTCGACCTGGGTCGAACGGCCGTGTCGATGCGCGCCGCACGGCGGTACGGCAGCGCCGCGCTCTCGTCGAACGCGCTCCACTTCGCGTCCGACTTCGCCGGCTCGGCCGCAGTGCTCGTCGGGCTCGTGCTCGTCCGCGCCGGCCATCCCCGAGCGGACGCGGTCGCCGCTCTCTTCGTCGCCGTCCTCGTGCTCGTCGCGGCCGGCCGGCTGATGCGGCGGAACGTCGACGTGCTCATGGACCGCGCGCCGGCCGAGGCGCTGGAGGCGGCGCGGGCCGCGATCGCCAGGCTCAGGCCGCCGGTCGAGCTACGGCGGCTCCGCATGCGGCAGGCGGCCGGGCGGCACTTCGCAGACGTGGTCATCGGCGTCTCGCCGGGTGCCGCGGTCGAGCAAGGGCACGCGGCCGCGGACGCGGTCGAAGAAGCCGTCCAGCGCGCGCTGCCGGCGAGCGACGTCGTCGTCCACGTCGAGCCGCTGCCCGGCGACGACGCGATCCGGGAGCGCGCCCGGGCGGCGGCGATGCGGGTGCCGCGCGTGCGCGAGATCCACAACGTGAGCGTGCTGCAGGTCGGGCCGAAGACGGAGGTGTCGCTGCACCTGAAGCTTCCGGGCGAGCTGACGCTGGAGCAGGCGCACGAGATCGCGACGGAGGTAGAGCGGGCGATTCACGAGTCGGTGGACGGGGTGACGGCGGTGCAGACGCACCTGGAGCCGCTCGCCGAGCCCGGCCCGGGCCGCGCGGCGCCCTCGCGGGACACGGCCGGCGACGCCGAGGCCGTCCGGCGCATCGTGCGCGAGGCCACGGGGACCGCTCCGCGGGAGCTGCGCTTCCTCCAGACGGACGAGGGCTTGGTGGCGTTCCTGACTCTCGGGCTCGACCCGGGAAGCCCGCTCTCGGATGCGCACGCCCACGCGAGCCGGATCGAGGAGGCGATCCGGCGAGAGCGGCCGGAGATCGCGGACGTGATCGTGCACACCGAGCCGTAGTGAAGCTCTGCATGTTCAGCCCGAAGGGGCATAACCTCGAGCGGGGCTGGCCGGGCGTCCTCCAGGGCGACGTCGTCGTCCAGCTCGCGGCGCAGACGCTCCAGTCCTTCTTCACCGGCGGCGGCAAGGCCCGCCGGCACGCGGAGTACCCGCTCGCCGACGTCGATCTCCGGCCGCCCGTCCTGCACCCGCCCTCAGTCCGCGACTTCTACGCCTTCGAGCAGCACGTCCGCACGGCGCGCGGCGCCCGCGGCCTCGAGGTGCCCCGCGAGTGGTACGAGCAGCCGGTCTTCTACTTCTCCAACCCGGCTGCGATCTTCGGCCCGGAGGACGAGATCCCCTACCCGGACGGAACGGCCGAGCTCGACTACGAGCTCGAGGTGGCGGCGATCGTCGGCGCCGACGGCGACGTCGCCGGCTTCACCGTCATGAACGACTGGTCGGCGCGAGACCTCCAACGGGCCGAGATGAGGGTCGGCCTCGGCCCCGCCAAGGGGAAGGACTTCGCGACGAGCCTCGGGCCGATCGTCGTCACGCGCGACGAGTTCGACGGCTCGCGCGCCACGATGGTCGCGCGCGTGAACGGGGAGGAGCGCTCGCGCGGCGAGCTCGGCGACATGTACCACTCGTGGGACGCGATCGTCGCCCACGCCGCGCGGAACACTCGCCTCCTCCCGGGTGACGTCCTGGGCTCCGGAACCGTCGGCACCGGTTGCATCCTCGAGCTCGGCGACGGGCGGTGGCTGCAGCCGGGCGACGTCGTCGAGCTCGAAGTGGAGGGAATCGGCGTGCTCCGAAACCGCGTGGCTGAAACGGACATGTAACGCGCATGCGATAAGGTGCGCTACATGGCGCACATCCAGATCCGAAACGTCCCGCCCGAGCTCCATCGCAAGCTCAAGGCACGTGCCGCCCAGGAAGGGCTGACGCTGTCCGAGTACCTCCTCCGGGAGGCCGAGCGAAACATCGAGAAGCCGACGATCGAGGAGCTGACTCGGCGGATTCGCGCGCGTCGGCTGCCGAAGCTTCGGACGCATCCCGCCGATCTGATCCGAGCCGACCGCGAGAGTCATTGATCGTCCTCGACGCGTCGGCGGCGATCGACTACCTCGTCGACGGCGGTGAGCGCGGGGACTGGGTCCGAGAGCGCCTCCCGCGCGGAGCCGGCCTCGCCGCTCCGCACGTCATCGATCTCGAGGTCGTTTCCGGACTTCGCCGACTCCTTGCGTGCGCCGACGTAACTCGCCGTCAGGCCGAGAACGGACTCACTGATTTCGGCGAGCTCCACCTAACGAGGTATCCCATGACGATCTTCCTCGATCGAATCTGGCGGCTCAGGACGATGCTCACGCCCTACGACGCTGCCTACGTCGCGCTCGGGGAAGCGCTCGGTTCGCCGCTTCTGACCACCGACGCGCGGCTCCAAGCCCACGGCCATCGCGCTGCGATCGTCGCTTTCCCCGGCTAGACCACCGTTATCCTATCGCCGTGCCCTTCTACCAGCGGCTCGGTGACCTTCCGCGCAAGCGGCACGTCCAGTTTCGCGACAACGGCAGCCTGCTCACCGAGGAGGTCATGGGCCTCGAGGGCTTCGCCGGGAACGAGTCGATCCTCTACCACCTCACCTCGCCGTGCCGCATCCGCGAGCTCGGCGAGTTCGAGCCGATCGAGCGCGAGGAATGGGTGCCCGCGGCGCACGCGCACCGCCACTTCACGACTATGGGCATCGAGCCCGAAGGCGACGAGATCACGGGCCGCAGGCTCCTGATGTGGAACGGCGACGTCGAGATCTCGCTCTGCCGGCCGGCAGAGCGCATGGACGGCTTCTTCCGGAACGGCGAGGGCGACGAGGTCGTCTTCGTCCACGAGGGCACGGGAACGCTCGAGACGATCTTCGGCGACGTCTCCTACCGCGAGGGCGACTACCTCGTCGTCCCGCGCGGCACGACCTACCGCTTCGTGCCGGAGGGGCCGCAGCGCTACCTCGTCTTCGAGTCGCCGGGCCTGATCGAGATCCCGCGCCGCTACCGCAACGAGTACGGCCAGCTGCTCGAGCACGCGCCGTACTACCACCGCGACATCCACCCACCGACCGAGCTCCGGACGCACCGCGAGCGGGGCGACTTCCAGGTCAAGGTGCGGGTGCGGGGCGGCTACCAGACCTACGTCCTCGACTACCACCCGTTCGACGTCGTGGGCTGGGACGGCTACGTCTATCCCTGGACCTTCAACATCAACGACTTCGAGCCGATCACGGGCCGGATCCACATGCCGCCTCCCTCACATCAGACCTTCCAGGGGCAGAACTTCGTCATCTGCTCGTTCTGCCCGCGCAAGCTCGACTTCGACCCGATGGCGATCCCGATCCCGTACCACCACTCGAATCTGAACTCCGAGGAGATGATCTACTACGTCTCCGGCAACTTCGGCTCGCGCCGCGGAATCGAGGTGGGCTCGGTGACCCTCCACCCGTCCGGGATTCCGCACGGGCCGCACCCGGGGCTCGCGGAGAAGTCGATCGGCCAGACGGAGACGCACGAGCTCGCCGTCATGTGCGACACCTTCCATCCGCTTCGGCTGACGAAGCTCGCGCAGGAGCTCGACGACGGCAAGTACGCCTACTCGTGGGCCGAGCCGGCCGAGCCGGCGCAGGACGCGGACGCCGATCCGGCCGGCGTCACGTCCCACTTCTGAGCTTGCGGTAGCGACTAGCCGAAGAGGCCGGTCAGCGCCGAGAAGACGGCTGTGCTCGGCGGGGTATCGGTCGACGGGAGCTGCCGCGCGATCTTGAAGGCGCTGCACGCCTGGAGGTCGCTGATCGCCGAGCCGCCCGTGCTCGTGGTCGGGAACACGCTCGAGCCCTTGTTCACGAAGATCCAGGTTCCCTGCAAGGCATCCGCGGTCGCCGCCGTCAGGCAGACGTCGTAGGCGGCCAGGATGTTCACGTCGGTCGAGAGCAGCTTCACCTGCTTCTGCAGGGTCGTCACCTTCTTGCTGAGCGCGTTGAACTGCGCGAGAGTCGGAGTCTTCGTACGCGCCGGCGCTGCGCCCGCCGGTCCCGTCGCGGCGAGCGCGAGCATCGCGGTCGCGACGACGAAGACGATGATCCTCTTCACCTGTCCTCCCATGGTCGTGGTGCCTGCGGGGTAGCGTGCCCGTTCGTGGCGCGCCTGAAGCTTCCTGAACCTTACGACTTCGCGCTCTCGACGGAGCGGTTCCGCGCATTCGGTCCCGACCTCGCGAACCTGTGGGACGGCGAGGCGCTGCTGCGGGCGGTCGGTGGGCGAGAGGTGCGGATCGCGCCCGCGCCCGGCGGCGTGGACGTGGAGCCGCTCGACCCCGTGACGGAGCCCGTGGTCCGCAAGCTCCTCGGCGCTGAGCTCGACCTCGTGGGGTTCTCCCGCTTCGCCGCCGAGGCCGACACGGTGCTGGCGCGGCTCGCGACGGCGCTGGCCGGCTTCCGGCCGCCGCTCGCGCCCGATCCGTTCGAGGCGCTCGTCGGCTCGATCACGGCGCAGCAGGTGTCGATGTTCGCGGCGTTCGCGATCCGCAGCAGGCTCATCGAGCACTTTGGGGCTCGAGTCGGCCGGGTCCACGCCTTCCCGGCCCGCGAGCGGCTGTCCGCGGCCGAGCCGGAGGAGCTCGTGGCGGTCGGCTTCTCCCGCCGAAAGGCGGAGTACACCGTCGCGCTCGCGCGGAGCGACCTCGACCTCGACGGCCTCGGAAGGCTCCCGGAGGAGGAGATTCGCGCCCGGCTGACGGCGCTCCCGGGGATCGGCGAGTGGACGGCCGACTGGTTCCTCGCCCGCCACCTCGCGTGGCCGCGGGCCTGGCCGGCCGGCGACCTCGCCCTGCGCAAGGCGGTCTCCGTCTTCTACCGCCACGGCGAAGCGATGACGACGCCCGAGGTGCGCGCGTTCGGCGCCCGCTTCGAGCCGTTCCAGAACCTGAGCGCGCACTACCTCCTGACCGGCCTACGGGTTGCGCCGTGACGAAGATCCGCCGGGCAATCGAGGCCGACGAGCCCATCCTGCGCGAGCTCTGGGAGGAGTTCGAGGCCGAGGTCCCCGAGCCGCCCGGCTTCACGCCCGAGACGTGGGACGAGGCGTGGAGGGACATTCGCCGCCGCATCGGCGAAGGTGTGGCTCTCGTCGCCGAGGACGACGAGGGGCCGATCGGCCATGCGTGGGCGGCCGCTCCCGTGCACGGGCGGGCGCATCTCACCGACGTCTACGTGCGGCCACGCGCTCGGCGGAGCGGTGTCGCACGGGCGCTTCTTCGGGAATTGGCCGTGGCCCTGCGCGGGCTCGGAGCGGAGTGGATGAGCCTCGACGTCGTCAGCTCGAATGCTCCCGCGCTCGCGGCGTGGAACCGGTTCGGGTTCGTGGAGGTGCAGAAGGTGATGGTGGTCGAGCTCGCCGCGCTCGAGCAACGCTTGGGTGCTTCCGCCGACGGCGCGACCTTCGGCTCGGCGCACGTGCAGACGGACGACCTCGGCGGCGTCGAGCGCGCCGTGCGCACCTTCGTGCCGAGGCTCGGGCGCTCGGCCGGGACCGCCGTCGTCCCGCCGAAGAACGGGTGGATCGGCGTCTACGACGAGCTCTGCGGCCGCGAGCCGGAGCTGCTCCGGCGTCTCGCGCGAGAGCTCTCCGACCGCTTCGGCGTCGCGATCGCGATCGGCGTCGAGGCGGGCCAGGTCGTGCGTTACGTCCTCTTCGACCGCGGCCGGATGGTGGACGAGTACCTCTCGGTGCCGGAGTTCCACGGGCCGCTTCCGCCCGGCGACGTGATCGCGCTCGGCGCGAACCCGACGTTGCTGTCGCGTCTAACGGGCGCCGACCCGGCGCGGGTGCGCGCCGTCGCCCGGACGGCCACCTCGCCCGCCGACCTGCCGCCCGCGGAGGAGCTCGTCGCACAGATCGGCGAGCTGCTCGTGCTCTCGGGCGTCGAGCTCGCCTACGAGGAGGCGCTGGGGCTGCCGGACGTGCTTAGGATCGAGCGATGACCGTCCTCCTCCTGCACGCGCTGCCGCTTGACGAGCGGATGTGGGAGCCGCAGCGGGCCGCGTTCGGCGACGCGGTCGCGCCGCGCCTGTACGGCCGCGGGGCGAGCATGGAGGGATGGGCGCGGAGCATCCTCGCCGAGGTGGAGGGAGAGATCGTCGCCGTGGGCGCGTCGATGGGCGGCTACTGCGCCCTCGAGCTCGTCCGCCAGGCACCGGAGCGGGTGCGCGGGCTCGTGCTGGCGGGGGCGCGGGTCGAGGCCGACTCGCCGGAGCGGCGGGAGAGGCGTGCGAAGACGCTCGAACTCATCCGGGCGGGCGGCGCCGAGGCCCTGTGGGAAGACATGCGTCCCAAGCTCTTCCCACCGGGCGAGACCGAGGTGGTCGCGTTCGCCCGCGGGTTGGCGCTCGACCAGCGGCCCGAGGAGCTCGTCGCAGCTGTGGAGGCGATCCGCGACCGGCGCGACTCGACGGAGGTCGTCGCCCGCTTCGAGCGGCCGGTTCTGTTCGTCGCTGGCCGTGACGACCCATTCGTTTCCCAGGCCGAGGCGCCTCCCTTAGTGGAGGCGCGGGCCTTCGACACCGGCCACCTGCCGAGCCTCGAGCGGCCGGAGGAGTTCAACGCCGTTGTCGCGGAGTTCCTCGCGCGTGTCTGAGCTGCCCGCCGTCGTCGACGTCGACTGGCTCCGGGCGCGGTTGGCCGAGCCCGATCTTGTGGTCGGCGACGTGCGGGGCCCGAACGCGCACGTGCGCGGGCACATCCCGGGGTCGAGGCCGCTCGTCCTCGGCTCGCCCCCGCCGATGAGCGACTCGGAGACGGTGCAGGCGCTCGCGTCGGAGGTCGGCCTACGGTTGCGCCGGCACGGGATCACGGGCGAGGAGCGGCTCGTGCTCTACGACCGCGGCGACGGGATCGGGGCGATGCCGTCGGCGCAGCTCGCCGAGCTGGCCGGTCATCCGCGGGTGGCGGTGCTCGTCGGCGGGCTGGCGGCCTGGGGCGAGGAGCTGGAGGTCGGGCCGGTGGAGCTCCATCCGGTGAAGACCGCGTTCGAGCCGCGACTCGACGCGCTCCCGACCCGCGACGAGCTGGCCCGCCGGCTGGACGACCCGAGCCTGGTGCTGCTCGACGTTCGCACGCCGGAGGAGTTCTCGGGCCGCAGCGGCTATCCGTGCGACCCGCGGCAGGGCCATATCCCGGGCGCGCGGCGCGTCGACCTGGAGGCCTTGCTCGCGGCCCCGGGTCAGCCGCGCACGCCGGAAGAAGTGCGGAGGATCGTCGGCATGCCCGAGGGGGCCGAGGTCGTGGCGTACTGCCATTCGGGCTCGCGCTCGGCGCTCGCGAACCTGGCGCTCCGCTCGGCCGGCTATCGCGCGCGGAACTACGCCGGCTCGTGGCACGAGTGGTCGCGCCATCCGGAGCTGCCGATCGAGCGCTAGAAAGGCTGCTTGAAGGCGAAGAGAGCCGGCACGGCGGGCGGCGCGCCGGTCGTGGTCGTCGTGAGATAGCCGTCGTTCGTGGGCGCGATCGACTGCCCGGGATACGCCCCACTGACGATGTAGACGGGGTCGCCGATGCAGATGAGGTCGTCGACGCTCGTGTCGAGCTTGTAGAGCGTCCACGTCTGACTGGACGAGTTGCCGGAGTCGTAGTAGAGCCAGTGGAGCGACCCCGCCGTGATCCGGTCGTTCGAGCCGGCGGCGCTCTCGGTCGTCCGGATCAGCACCTGGGCCCCGTTGGTGAGCGTGCCCGACTGCCCGTTCGGCGCGAGGAGCTGGAAGGTGACGGGCGTCGCCGCGATCGTCGGGTAGTCGTAGTTCCAGGCCCCGTCGTAGAGCGGGCCGACGTAGAGCAAGCCGCCCTCGCTGCTCAACGTGACCGAGTCGCCGTAGACGATGGTCGCGCGAGGCGGCGGCACCGGGCGCACGTAGCTCTCCGAGCAGATGAACGTGCTCTGCGGATCGCCCGGCGTGCTGTCGTACCAGGACGGGAATTGGTAGTAGGAGACCTGCACCGGATCCGTGGGTTGCTCGCGTCGCGAGAAGTCGAGGATCGCGTAGCTGTGCGGGTAGTAGCCGCTCGTCTCGGGCGGGAGCTGGTACTTCGTCGGATCGAGGTAGGGCACGTTCGGGTGCTTGACCGTGTAGGGCGACTCGCTCACGAGCTCCTCGAACGCGCTCGCCCCGAGCAGCCGCCCTTTCGCCAGGCCGAAGAGCTCGTTCTGGAAGAGCACGAAGTTGTGCTCGTGCCCCCAGAGCCAGGCGGCGATCTTGCCGAAGAAGGGCTGGAAGAGGTTGTAGAGGTTCGGGTTGAGGTAGGAGAACTCCGACTCCGACGACGTCATGCCGTTGATCGTCGCGTTGGCGGTGAAGAGCTGGTGGTGCGAGAGCAGGATCGTGGCGCCGGCGAAGTTGACGAGCTTGTCGCGGTGCCACGTCACCTCGGTCGGCTCGAGCCAGGGCCCGGCGTAGAACGGGTTGATCTGGTCGGCGGGATCGGCGTCGTGGCGCCCGGTGTCCATGCCGAGGAGCTGCCAGCCGCCGTCTTCCGTCCGGAGACAGAAGTAGCTCGCCTGCTGGTTCGCTCCCGGGAAGCCGACGTTCAGCCCCGCCAGCATCGGGAAGAAGCCGTTGCCGAGCGCGTAGTAGTCGTGGTTGCCGGGGATCGTGAAGACCGGGCACGACTTGCCGGTCGCGGCGAACACGTCCGCGATCGCGGTCGCGAAGTACGTCTGACACTCGGTCGGCGTCCCCGAGTAGTAGATGTCTCCGAGGTGGACGATCGCGTCCGGGGTGTGCTGCTTCATCAGGTCGTGGAGGAGCGCGGCCGCGTCGGCCATGCCGGTGCCCCAGTCGCCGATCACGCCGACCGTCGCGTCGTTCGGGAGCTGCCAGTCGATGACGCCGTACTGGAGCGAGCCGCCGCCCTTCGTGGTCCAGTCGTTGTACTGGAACTGGTCGTTTGCGCAGTACCAGAGATACGTGGCCTCGCACCCGAGGAAGAGCGGGTCCTTGTCGCTGAACGGCCAATACGAGCCGAGCAGCGCCTGCTCGTCCGCGGGCCGGCCCTCGCGGCGAGCCTGCGCGATGTCGAAGACGAGGCTCGACAGGTAGACGTTGCGCGCGTGCGGGTCGGCCGAGTCGGAGGCGAGCTCGGGCCCGCCCGGCGGATCGGCCCGTCCGTGGCGCAGGCGAACGAAGTCGTCCGTCGCCTTGACGGCCGGGTGCCCGAGGATCTCGAGGCGCGTCGGCTCGGAGCCCTTCTCCTCGGCGAGCTGTCGGCGCACGGCCTCGGTGACCGCCGATTGCCACAACGAGAGGTGCTGCGTGTTGACGCGAGCGAGCGGCACGGCTTCCGCCAGCCTACTCTTCTCTTAACTCCGTCGTCTACGCCGCGAGCCGCAGGCGCTCGACAGCGGCGAGGAAGCCCGCGCAGAGCTCGCGGCCGAGGACGTTCCACTCCTCGATCCGCTCGCGTGTCTCGCGCCGGAGGGACTCGCGGTCGAAGTCGACCTCCTCCGGTTCCTCGAGCCACTGCTCGACCATCGCGAGCGTCACCTCGGGATGGAACTGCACGCCCCACGCCAGGTGACCGAGCCGGAACGCCTGGCTGCACACCGGGCTCCGGGCTAGCTCGACCCCGCCCTCGGGAACCTCGAAGGCGTAGTAGTGCCACTGGAGGGCGTGGAAGCGCCGCGGCAGTCGGGCGAACACCGGATCGGATGCCGCGGCCTCGGTGAGCTCGACCGGATGCCAGCCGATCTCCGGCTCTCGCGCGCGCCCGACCCAGGCCCCCGCGGCCTTCGCCACGAGCTGGCCGCCGAGGCAGACGCCGAGCACGGGCTTCCGCGCGTCGAGACAGCGGCGCAGGAGCTCCTTCTCCTCCCGGAGCCAGGGGTGCGTCTCGTCCTCGTCGGCGTGCATCGAGCCCCCGAAGACGATCGCCGCGTCGTAGCTCGAGAGCGGGCGCGACGGCGCCGGGGTGCGGGCGATCGACCACTCCTCGAGCTCGTGCCCGCCGTCGGCGATCGGCTCGGCGAAGACGCCCGAGCGGACCTCGTCGCCGTGCACGACCGCAAGCACGTGCATGTCTCTCACCTTACCGAGCCACGGGTTCGAGGCCACCGCTCGCCGGAACCCCGGCCTCGTCCAGCAGCCCGCGGAGCTCGTACGCGTTGTACGCGGCCTGGGCGACGCGCTGCAGCTCGGCGCCCGGTCGCGGCGAGCTCGAGTTGTTGTTGAAGAGCGCAAACGCGTGCTCGGCCTCGCCCGCGAGCTCGCGCAGGGGCTCGACCCACTCTCGGAGCTCCTCGCGTGGGTACAGGTAGTCGAACCGCTCGGCCGCGCTGCCGCCGCGCTTGTTCCAAGTGTCCGCGTTCCGGCCGTGGAAGCGGACGTACGCAGTCGGGCTCGTCAGCGCCGGCACCGTCGGCACGACGTTCTTCGCCCCCTCGATCCGCGGCGCGTCGACGACCACGTGCGTCGCGCGGAGCTCCTCGAGGAACGAGAGCGTCTCGGCGCGGGCCTCGTCCTCGAGCCAGCTCACGTGCCGGAACTCGACCAGCATCTCGTCCCCGCCGAGCTGCCCGCGCGCCCACGTCAGGTAGTCGAGCGACGCCGGCTTGCGCACGACGTACGGCGGCAGCTGGAAGAGGATGCCGCCGAGCTTCCCGGCCTCCCGCAGCGGCTCGAGCGCCCGCCGGAAGCGGTCGAAGACCTCGCCGCGAAACTCCCGGGAGGGACGCTCCACACGGCCCTTGTCGTCGGTGGGCGCGTCGCCGCGCAGGTCGGGCGGGAGCTGCTCGAGCTTCGTCGGGTGGCGCGTCATCAGCGCGAACGCCTTCACGTGCATGACGAAGCCGTCCGGCGTCCGCTCGGCCCAGCGCGCGACCATCTCCTCCACCGGAAGCCGGTAGAACGTCGAGTCGACCTCGACCGTGTCGAAGCGCTCGGCGTAGTAGGCGAGCCGCTCCCCGGCCGGCGTGCCCTTCGGGTAGAAGAGCTTCGAGAGCGACTCGTCGGCCCAGGAACACGTCCCGATTCGGATCGGCGTCAACGTCTTTTCGGCGCCGCCTTGACGATCGCGCTCTGGACGGTGAAGGCGTTCGCCGTCGCGCTCGCGCACGGGATGCCGGGCACGCCGCCGGTGCACGACGCCGCACGGACGGGCGCGGTCACCTTGGCCCGGAAGTACGTCGCCTTGCGCACGGTCTTCCGGAAGGAGAAGGCGCCGCCGGCCCGCGTCGTCGCCGAGCCCGCCGCCTTGAGCTTCGTGCGGGACGAGCCGGAGAGAAGCGAGACCTTCATCCCGGCGAGGCCGGCCAGGTTCAGCCTCAGGGCGCCCGAGAGCGTCGCCGTCTTCTTCTTGACCCTCGCCTTCAACGTGAGCTGCGCCGGGAGCTGGACGAACGCGCGCGCCTGCACGGTTCCGGCCGCGTTCGGCACCGCGGTGCCGACCGTGTACGGCGTCGTCACGGCCGTCCAGCCGTAGCTCCCGTTCTGGCTCGGGAGCGTGAAGACGTTCGCGAAGTGGAGCGTCGCGCTGACGAGCTTGGCGCCGAGGGTGGCGCCGCCCGCCGACTGCGGGATGTACGGCGACGGCAGGCAGAACTGGAGCTTGAACTTCCCGAGCGGCGCCTCGGCCGCCGCCGTGACCGTGTCGACGTAGCCCGGCACGGCGAGCTCGGTGCCCGCGGCCTGGAGCCGCAGCAGCCAGACCGCCTGGTGCATCGGGACGCCCGTGCAGCGCGTGGAGGCGTCGGCGTACTTCGCCGGGTCGTCCGCCTGGATCGTCCCCTTGAGGGGGAGCGGCTGCGTCGGCGAGATCTGCGACGCGAGGATGCTCGCGTCGATCGTCCCGAGCTGCGTGCCCGCGGCGGCGCCGAGCGTGCCCGTGTAGCCCTGCGGCACGTAGATCGTCGCCCTCGCGGTCGCGTCGTCGGCCTGGTCGAACGAGATCGTGAGATCGGTCGTCCCGCCGCCCGAGAGCGTGAGCGGCGTGTGGCTGATCGTGAGGTGCGGCGTGTAGGCCGCCAGCGCGCTGCCGGCGAGCGCGAGCGCGGCCGCGCCCACGGTTGCGACGAGAGCAGCTCGTAGACCTGTCTTCATGTTCGTCCTCCGGTGAGGGTGTTCACGAGATCGCCTTCTGCAGAACGGGGAGCGTGACCGAGATCCGGCCGAGGTGCACGCGCGAGCCGTCGGGCACGCCGAGGAGGTAGAGCGCGTTCGCGGGGTTCTGCGCCGTCGAGGTCGCGGCGAGGGTCAGCCGCAGGCGCGAGCCGGCGGGGATGGTCACGACCTGGTCGAGGAGCCGGATCGAGACCCGGTGCGGCTTCGCCCGCGGCCGCAGCGGGATGCCGCCTTCGCTCACCACCGTCTCGCTCCCGCCGCTCGTCGAGCTCAGGACGGCGACGAGGTGCTGGAACGGCTTCGTGCCCGAGACCGTCGCGCTCACGACCGGCGTTCCGATCGTCTCGAGCCGGCGGCGCGGGAGCGCGAAGCTGCGCTGCACCCGCCCGGAGGCGGTCAGCCACGCGCCCCTGCCCGCGCGCAGCACGAGCTTGCGCGGGCTCGGGAAGGCGGCGAACTGCGCGCTCCCGGTGAACGGGTTCTTCGCGATCTCCACGCGCGGCAGCTTGTCGATGCCGTTCGGCTCCCCCTTCAGGAAGCGGTCGAACCACTTCCGCACCTCGAGGCTCATTGGAACGAGGTCGGGCGCGGTCGCGAAGTCGGAGGGCGCGTGGCCGAAGTCGCCCAGGTAGAGCCGCTTCGGCCCGCCGAGCTCGGCGAACGCGCGGCGCGCCTGGTCGACGTCGAAGAGGAAGTCGCGCCGGCCCTGGAGGACGAGCGTCGGCGTGGTGAAGCCGCCCAGCCGGCCCGCGACGGAGCGTGCGGAGGTGAGCGCGCGGAGCGAAGGCAGGTCGACGCCGCTGATCGCGTCCTGCTCGCGACTCAGGATCTCGGGGTCGGTGCGGCTCGCCGGCACGAGCGAGGCGAGCTGCGCGAGGACGCCCGACTTCGGCAGGTTCTGCGGGAAGAGCGCCGAGTAGAGGTCGATCCAAGTCGCCTCCGGCGCGATCGCCGCCCACGGAACCTTCCCGATCACGGCCGAGTTCCAGACCGCGCCGCCGCCGAGCGAGACGCCGAACGCGCCGATCTTCCCCGCCGCGACCTCGGGTCGTGCGGCGAGGAAGTCGTAGACGGCGCGGGCGTCGGCGTTCTCGTTCGGGCCGTCGAGGCCCCACAGACCGCCCGAGGCGCCGTGGCCGCGAGCGTCGAACGCGAGGACGACGTAGCCCTGGTCGGCGAAGAACTGCCGCGCGAGCGGGTCCACCGAGGCGCGCGTGCCGCCGAGCCCGTGGAACATGGCGACGGCGGGGAAGCCGCCCGCTGGCGGCGCGTCGGTCGGCTCGTAGAGCGTCGCGGCGAGCGGGGTGCCGCCGGCGCCCGCGATCGTCAGGTCGCGCGCGGTGAAGCCCGCGGCGTGCGCTCCGCCGGCGAGCGACGCCGCCGCGGCCAGCGCGGCGGCGAGGACGGCGAGACGACGTCGCACGACGGAGAGCGTATCGCCCCCTAGAATCGCCGCGTGGATCCGCGGCCGGTGGGCGTCTTCGACTCGGGGGTGGGCGGGCTCACCGTCCTGCACGAGTGCCTCGTGACGATGGGCCACGAGGACTTCGTCTACCTCGGCGACCACGCGCGGCTGCCCTACGGGCCGCGGCCGCTCGCGGAGATCCGTCGCTTCGCGCTCGAGATCGGCGGCTTCCTCGAGACCCAGGGCGTGAAGCTCGTCCTCGTCGCCTGCAACGCCGCCACCTCGGCCGCGCTCCCGCAGCTCCAGGAGGAGCTCCGCGTGCCGGTCGTCGGCGTGATCGCGCCGGAGGCGCACGCGGCCGTGCAGGCGACGCGCAACCGGCGCGTCGGGCTCATGGCGACGCAGGCCACGGTCTCGGCGCGGCGCTACGACGAGCTCGTGCACGCGCTCGACGCCGGCGTCGACCTCGTCCCCGTCGCCTGCCCGCGGCTCGTGCCGCTGATCGAGAGCGACGACCCCTTCGCCGCGGAGACGACCGAGGCGGTCCGGGAGTACGCGGACCCGCTGAAGGCGGCCGGCGTCGACACCGTCGTCCTCGGCTGCACGCACTACCCGCTCGTCCGACCGATCCTCCAGCGGGTCTTCGGCCGCGGCGTCACCCTCGTCTTCAGCGCCGAGGAGACGGCGCGCGAGGTCGCCGAGACGCTGGCCCGGAAGGGGATCGAGAACGACACGTCCCGCGAGGGCACGTACCGCTTCCTCACCACCGGCGACCCGACCGCGTTCCGGACGATGGGGGCGCGGTTCCTCATGCTCCCGATCACCGAGGTCGAGCACGTCAGCCTGGACGAGCTGCGCGCGGCGGCCGCATGACCCGCGGCGACGGGCGGCGGCCCGACGAGCTGCGGCCGCTCGAGCTCCAGCCGGACTTCCTCGAGCAGCCGCACGGGTCGGTGCTCCTCGCGCAGGGCCGCACGAAGGTCCTCTGCACGGCGTCGATCCAGGACGGCACCCCGCGCTGGCTGTACGGGAAGGGGCGGGGCTGGCTCACCGCCGAGTACTCGCTCCTGCCGGCCTCGACGGGCGACCGAACCGAGCGCGAGGCCGCGCGCGGCAAGCAGGGCGGGCGCACGGTCGAGATCCAGCGGCTGATCGGCCGGGCCTTGCGGGCGGTGACGGACTTCGAGGCGCTCGGCGAGCGGACGCTGTGGGTCGACTGCGACGTCCTCCAGGCCGACGGCGGCACGCGCTGCGCGGCGATCTCCGGCGCGTACGTCGCCGCGCACCGCGCGCTCGACCGCTTCGGTCTCAGCCGCGCGCTCCCCGGTTCGGTGGCCGCGGTCTCGGTCGGCATCGTCGAGGGGGAGGCGCTCCTCGACCTCGACTACGCCGAGGACTCGACCGCCGACGTGGACATGAACGTCGTCATCACCGGAAGCGGCGACCTCGTCGAGGTGCAGGCGACGGCGGAGCGCACGGCGTTCCCACGGGACGCCCTCGACGAGATGCTCGACCTCGCCGAGGCCGGGATCGCGCGGATCCGCGACGCCCAGCAGGACGCGCTCGGTGCATAGCATCCCGACCCTCGCCGGGTGGGAGGTCCTGCTCCGGCTCGCGCTCGCGGCGGTTTTGGGCGCCGCAATCGGGCTCGAGCGGGAGATCCGGGAGCGGGGGGCCGGGCTGCGGACCCACCTGCTCGTCTCGCTCGGCTCGGCGTTGTTCACGATCGTGTCGGCGTACGGATTCCACTCGTTCCTCGCATCGGGCGCGAGCGTCGTCCGCGCCGACCCGACGCGGATCGCGGCGCAGATCGTGACCGGGATCGGCTTCCTCGGCGCAGGCGCGATCATCCGCCAGGGCCTCTCGGTGCGCGGCCTGACGACCGCGGCGACGCTGTGGGTGGTGGCCGCGATCGGCCTCGCCGCGGGCGCGGGCTACTACAGCGCCGCAGTGGTGACGACCGTGCTCGTGCTCGTGAGCCTCTGGCCGCTCCGCATCCTCGCCTACCGGATCTTCCTGCGCTACCGGCCCGAGCGAGAGCGTCTGCTCGTCGACCTCGCGCCGGGGCGCTCGGCGGCTCCCGTCCTCGCTGCGGTGGAGGAGGCCGGCGGGCGGATCGAGTCGCTCGCGGTGACGGGCGACGACGAGCGGCGGAGCGTCGCGCTCGAGGTCGACCTCCCGGAGGAGGCCCGGCTCTCGACGGCGAGCGCCGTCTCCGAGCTCGACGGCGTGCGCGGGATCCGCTGGGGCCAGTGAGGGCGCTCCTCGCGTCGTCGAACCCGCACAAGGCGGAGGAGCTCGCTCGCTCGCTTCCGGGCTGGGAGATCGGCCTGCTCGGGGTCGAGCTTCCGCCCGAGACGGGCTCGAGCTACTACGAGAACGCCCGGGCGAAGGCTGAGTTCGGGCACACGCTGCGGGGCGACGAGTGGATCCTCGGCGAGGACTCGGGGATCGAGGTGGCGGGGCTCGGCGGACGGCCCGGCATCCACTCGGCCCGCTGGGCCGCGGAGGCGGTCGAGGCGCTCCTTGCCGAGCTCCGCGAGGTGGACGGCGAGGGGCGCCGGGCGCGCTACGTCTGCGAGCTGGTGTGCCTCTCGCCGGAGGGATCGGAGCTCCGGGGGAGCGGCACGCTGGAGGGCCGCATCGCCGAGGAGCCCCGCGGCAGCGAAGGGTTCGGCTACGACCCGATCTTCGTCCCCGAGGGCGAGACGCAGACCGTGGCCGAGCTCGGGAACGCCTGGAAGGCGGAGCACTCGCACCGGGCCCGGGCCGCCCGCGCGCTGGTTGCCGCCGTGGCCGCCGCAAGCTAGGCCAGGCCGGGCACGTCCTCGACGGGCGCGGCGGAGGCTGCCGCGCGCCGCTGGGCGAACCACCAGTTCACCTCCGCGCCGAAGACGATCACGTTCGCCATCACGTAGAGCCAGACGAGCAGGATCGCCGTGCCCCCGAAGGTGTGCAGCGTCGGGTTCAGCTTCGTGAAGCGGACATAGATCGGCAGCGCCTGGAAGGTCGCCTCCAGCACGATCGCCCCGAACACGGCGCCGGGCAGCACGTCCTCGACCGACACGGCCGCGTTCGTCAGGAAGTAGTAGACAGAGAGGAGGAAGCCGAAGATGCCGAGGGTCGAGATCGCGATCGAGAGTGTGTACGCCGTGACGGCGTTCCCGATCACGCCCGGCGCACGATCGCGGAGGTAGGTCGCGCCGATCGAGCCAACGAGCAGCGCGACGAAGAGCGTGACGAGCGAGCCGACCATGAGCAGGAGCGCGATCCCCTTGCCGCGCAGGAACGAGCGGTTGGGCCGCCCGTAGACGATGTTGAACGCCGACTCGAGGACGCTGAAGAAGGAGAGCGACGTCCAGACGAGCGCCGCGCCGCCGATGATCCCGAGCGTCGTCGCGTTCCGGCGCACGGAGTTGACGAGGTTGACGATCCGCCCGATCGGGACCCCCGGCAGGGCGTGGGTGATCTGGCGCACGAGGAACGTCGACTCGTCGGCCCTCCCGGTCAGGCCCAGAAGCGACAGGGCGAGGAAGGTCAGCGGCACGAACGAGAGCAGCGCGAAGTAGGCCACCATCGCGGCGAGGTGCGTGCCGCGATCGGCGAAGAACTTCTGCACGAGAGTGCGCTTCCGGACGCGCACGGCGCGGAGTATGGCCTGTGTTAGCGTCAGCCCCGCCATGGACGCGGCCCAGGCGCTCGCCGATCTCACCGAGATCTCGTCGCAGATCGAGTCCGCCGCGCTCTTCGGCGAGAACGGCGAGGTCGGCGCCTCGACCTTCGCGGACGAGGAGCGCGCGCAGGCGTTCGTCCGCGCGGCGCGCGAGCTGCTCGACGCGGCGGCAGGCCTCCGCAGCTCCACCTCGCCGAATCAGGTCGAAGTCGCGACCACCGAGGGGAGCGTCTTCGTCGTCCGCGACGCCGGCCGGCTCATCGCCGCGACGACGACGCCCGAGCCCACCGTCGGGCTCGTCTTCTACGACCTGAAGAGCTGTCTGCGCGCGGCGGCTGCCGGCGAGGATCCGGCGCAGAAGCCGAAGCGCCGCGCGTCCAAGAAGGACGACGACGGTGCGTAGGCTGCTCGGGCTCACGGCTCTCGTCGGCTTCGCGCTCGCGGTCGCGTCCTTCGTCCGCCGCGGCGCCGGCCGCCGGCGCGAGCGGGTCGACCTCTACTACGACGACGGCTCGATGGTCTCGCTGCCGGACGGGTCGCCCGAGTCCGAGCGGCTGCTCGCGCTCGGCCGCGACGCGCTTCGCGCCGCCCGCGCGTGAGCGACGCGGACCTGGCCGCCGCGCTCCGCGAGCACGCCTACCTCGAGGGCGACTTCGTCCTCCGCTCGGGCCGCCGGTCGCGGTACTACCTCGACAAGTACCGCTTCGAGACGCGGCCCGACCTCCTCGGCGAGCTCGGCCGGCGGATCGCCGACGCGGTGCGGGAGCACGAGCCCGACGCGACCCTCCTGGCCGGCCCGGAGCTCGGCGCCGTCGCCCTCGCCGCCGCGGCGTCGCTCGCATCGGAGCTCCCCTTCGTGATCGTGCGCAAGGAGGCCAAGGGCTACGGCACGCAGAACCGGCTCGAGGGCGTCTTCGAGCCCGGCTCGCTGGCCTGCCTCGTCGAGGACGTCGTCACCTCGGGAGGCGCAGCGGTCGGGGCCGTCGAGGCGCTGCGCGAGGCGGGTCTCGTGTGCCGGACGGCCGTCTGCGTCGTCGACCGCGAGGAGGGCGGGGTGGACGCTCTCGCGCGGCATGCGGTGCGGCTGCGGCCGCTCTTTCGGGCCTCCGACCTCCTGGAGGCCTCCCTTGTCCCCGCAAATCCGCATGGTTGAGCGGGTCCGGCCCGCCTGTTAGGGTCTGGCGCCGGTGATCAGGCACGACGACGGGAGGAGTGGCTTGTGACTAAGCAGGAATTCGTAGACCGGATCGCGTCCAAGACGGACCTGTCGAGGCGCGACGCGGCAAAGGCGGTCGACGCCTTTCTGGACACGATCACCGAGTCCTTGAAGGGCGGGCAAGAGGTCGCGTTCACCGGCTTCGGCAAGTTCTCGACGCAGCGGCGCGCGGCACGTCAGGGCGTGAACCCGCGCAACCCGAGCCAGAAGGTGCAGATTCCGGCGGCGACGGTTCCGCGCTTCTCCGCCGGCAGCCAGCTGAAGCAGGCCGTCCGTGGGAGCGACGGAGGCGGCGGCAACGGCGGCGGCGGCGGTTACGGCGGCAGCTACTAGGTTCGCGCCCTCCTCCGTTTCGACGAGGGCCGCGCCTAGCGGCCCTCACTTTATTGGCGAGCCCTATCCGCGCCGCGCGCTAGCGTACGGCGCCGATGGCGCACGAGCTCCAGGCCGAGCAGGCGGTCGCCGCGGCGCGCTTCGGCGACCGCGTCGCCGAGGCGGTCGAGCGCAAGCGCAGCCAGCTCCTCGTCGGGCTCGATCCGCGTCCCGACCTCCTTCCGGTGGAGCTCCGCGGCGACGCGCACCTCGGGCGCGAGCACGCGGCCGAGGCCTGCGCGCGCTTCTGCTGCGGACTCGTGGACGCGGTCGCGCCGTACGTCGTCGGGGTGAAGCCGCAGCTCGCGTTCTTCGAGGCCCTCGGCGCCGACGGCATGCGCGCCTTCGAGGGCGTCTGCGCCTACGCCCGCTCGGCCGACCTCCTCGTCGTCGCCGACGGCAAGCGCGGCGACGTGAGCTCGACCGCCCGTGCGTACGCCGCGGCCTACCTCGAGCGAGCGGACGAGCGACCGCCGTTCGCCGACGCGCTGACCGTCAACCCCTACCTCGGCCGGGACACCGTCGAGCCCTTCCTCGCCGCCTGCCGCCGCGACGGAGGCGGGATCTTCTGCGTGCTCAAGACCTCGAACGCGGGCAGCGCCGAGATCCAGGACCTCGTGCTCTCGGACGGACGGCCGCTCTGGCACGAGGTCGCCCGGCTCGTCCGCGAGTGGGGCGAGGACCTCGTCGGCGAGCACGGCCTGACGAGCGTCGGCGCGGTCGTGGGCGCGACGCATCCGCGGGCGATCGGCGAGGCGCGCCGCGCGCTCCCGCAGTCGATCCTGCTCCTGCCGGGAGTCGGGGCGCAGGGCGCGACGCCCGCCGACGTCGCGCGCGCCTTTGCGAGCGGGCCGGCGAGCGCGCTCGTGAACGTCTCCCGCTCCGTCATCTACGCGTATCGCGTCGAGGGCGG
>Ga0209059_1000101_pt1 | contig 34799 bp, 29 predicted proteins | sample GraSoiAngelo_151_FD_186165 | JGI IMG/M metagenome (GOLD analysis project Ga0209059, IMG submission 186165) | Grasslands soil microbial communities from the Angelo Coastal Reserve, California, USA - 14_1009_12_20cm (SPAdes) (version 2) | ecosystem: Environmental > Terrestrial > Soil > Grasslands ...
GTAGATGAAATCGGCGTGCTGGCCGAGCGCGCGCTTCCGCAGGTGGTGATCGTGGCGCCGTCGATCGAGATGCTGCAGGTGGTATCCGGCGCCCAAGGCGGCGGCGGGCAACCGCAGCTGCACGACGTGCTGAAGGCGCGGGCGATGGTCCATCCGGTGCCGCTGCAGTACGTGCGGCCGGCGACGTACGACAAATCGAAGCTGCGCAAGCAGAACGAGGTGACCGAGCGTCCGTCGCAGCCGCAGGACGAGGCGACGCGCGCCTGGAACCTTCACACGGCGCTTTACTACAAGGCTGGCGGCTATCCGTGGGCGCTGGTGCGCGAGCCAAGTGATCTGCAAACCTGTTTCATCGGCATCTCGTTCTACTGGGACCACGAGGAGGTGCTGGCGACGAGCTTGGCCCAGGTGTTCAACGAGCGCGGCGAGGGCGTGATCGTTCGGGGCGGCCCGGCAAAGCTGTCGGAGGTCGACCGCACGCCGTACCTACCGCGCGATGACGCCGAAGCGCTGCTGCGCGAGGCGCTCGCGCAGTATCGCGAGGAGCACCGCCACCTGCCCGCGCGCGTCGCCATCCATAAGACATCGCGCTTTACCGACACCGAGATCGATGGCTTTCACGCCGCCGCCGATACTGCCAACATCGACACGCTCGAGCTGATAGCGATCGGCGACGCCTCCACGCGCTTCTTCACCCCGCGCGCGTCGCCACCCTTCCGCGGCACGCACATCGTCCTCGACGACCGCTCGCAGCTGCTCTACACGACCGGGAGCATCCCGTTTTATGAAACGTATCCCGGCCCGTACGTGCCGACTCCGCTCAGCATCACTCTCGAGTCATCCTATGGCGGGCGCCGTCACGGGATCGAACTGCTGGCGCTGACGAAGCTGAACTGGAACCACAGCCGCCTCGACGGCCACGACCCAATCACGACTCATGCGGCGCGGATGATCGGCAGCATCCTCAGGCACGTCGAGCGAGATGGGTCGATCGGCAACCGGTACGCCTTCTACATGTAAGTGGCGTTACGAGAGGTGCGCGGGATACGGGTTCACGCGACCCTCTCCCACTTGGAGCGCATGTTGAACGTGCCCTTTCGCCACTCAATTCGCCAACGGCTCGGCTGGCCCAACCACGACGGCTCGGCCGCACTCTAGGCGCACGTCCAGGATGCCGCCGGGAAAGCGAACGCGAGCCGCCTCCTGCCCTAGCGCCGCCGCGACGGCGACCGCGCTCGTGCCTGACGCGGTCGTCTCCCCCACGCCGCGCTCCCACACCCGCGCGGTGATCTCGCCGGGCTCATCCAGGCGGGCGACCTGCACGTTCGTCCGCTCGGGGAAGCGCGGGTGCGTCTCGAGCAGCGGGCCGATCAGCGGCAGGTCGTCCGGATCGCCCTCAACGACCGCGTGCGGGTTTCCGACCGACACCGGCGTCACCTCGAGCCCGGCCACGCGTTCGCGCTCGTAGACCTCCACCTCGCCGAGGTCGGTCTCGACCCGGCCGTCGCCGAGCATCCGCGCCTCGACCACCCGAGGCCCGACCGCGAGCCGCACCCGATCGACATCGTTCCGGTTCGCCAGCCAGCGTGCGGCGATGCGCGTGCCGTTCCCGGAGAGCTCCGCCTGCGAGCCGTCGGGGTTCCAGATCGTCACGTCCGCCGTATCCCGGCCGGTCACCCGCACCGCAAGGATTCCGCCGGCGTCGCCCACGAGCTCACGGACGCGCTCCGGCGTGAGGTCAGCGTCCTCCAGGAGCAGGTAGGAGTTGCCGAGCGCGTGCCACCTCGAGGATCTCATCCGCGATCTCGCCCGCCGGGCGATCGGCCGCAACGCTAACGAGGCCCGGCATGCGCCGCATCCACTTGCGCTGGTAGGCGGCGTAGCGGCGCGTCCGCGTGACGATCGCCTCCCGCGCCTCCTCCGACGGGAGCGTCGCCGCCTCCTCGAGGCCGAGCGTCTTGCGGGCCGTCTCCGAGATCGGGCCCGCGAGCGCGCGCCGCGCCTCCTCGGCCACGCCCGTCTCGAACATGACCCGCGTCCGCGCCTCGATCCGTCGCTCGAGCTCGGCCTTCGGCACTTCGAGTCCGAGGACGAGCGTCGGGTGCCGCGTCGCCTCGCTCCAGAGGCGGTCCTCCGACGGCGCGAGCGACTCGCCGACGACGGCGAGCTCGAGCGCGCGCACCATCCGCCGCCGGTCGTTCGGATGGACGAGCGCCGCCGCGGCGGGATCGAGCTCGGCGAGGCGGTCATGAGCCGCTTCGCCTCCTCGCTCGTCGTAGAACGCCTCCCAGCGGGCGCGCTCGCCCGAGGGCGCCGGCGGGTCGAGGTCGGCCAGCGCGGCACGCAGATAGAGGCCGGTTCCGCCGACCACAATCGGCGTCCGCCCGGCGGCGAGGATCTCGTCGATCGCCGCGTGCGCCAGCGCCGCGTACTCGCCGACCGAGCCCTCGTGGTCGAGCGGCCAGATGGCCACGAGTCGCATCGCGGCGCCCGACTGGTTCGTGAGGATCGGCAGGCCGCGGTAGGCCTGCATTGCGTCGGCGGAGACGAGCTCGGCCGGGATGCGCGCTCCGAGCGCCTCGGCCGCGGCGGACTTGCCCGACGCCGTCGGGCCGAAGATCGCGACGACTCCCACCGCTAGAGGAGCCGCGCGGCGGCCGCGTCGATCGTCTCGTCAGGCACGCCGGCCGCGCCGAGGTACTCGCGGACGCTGCTGTAGCGGCGCTCGAGCTCCTCCAGCACGGCCACCATCGCCTCGGCCGGAGCCGACCCGATCCGCCGTCGCCGCTCCCGCTCGAGGTCGTCCTCCGCGGCGACGACCCAGGCCGCGGTCTGCTCACGCAGGTTGTAGCCGCTCAGGGCGTAGTCGGCGGCGATCGTCCCGATGTCGACGTCGACGAGCCGGAGCAAGAGCGCGACGACGAGGCCGGTGCGGTCCTTGCCGCCGTGGCAGTGGACGACGACTGTGCCTTCCGGCGCGTTCGCGACGGCGGCGAACGCCTCCGCGAACTGCGGGCGGCGCCGCTCGAGGAACTCCAGGTAAACGGCGCGAGTCGAGCCGGCCGCGTCAGGCTGGGCGTCGCCCACGGCGTCGATCTCGACCCACTCCTCGTCGTCGAGGTCGGGCATAAGCGGCACGTGCACGACCTCGACCGTGAGCTCCCGCGGCGGGTCGAGCGCCAGCTCGCTGTGCAGCCGCAGGTCGACGATCCGCGATACCCCGTAGCCGAGGAGCGCCTCCCAGCCCGCGTCGGTGAGGAGCCGGACGCTGTCGGCGCGCACGACGGCGCCGAAGCGCGTGGCGCGGCCGTCCGCGGTCGGGTGGCCGCCGAGGTCCCGGATGTTGACGCACCCGTCCCAGCTGAGGGTGCGGCTGCTAAGTGGCAACGAGTACGGCTTGGACGCCGCGGAGCGTCGTCGAGGTCGCCCCCTCGATGCGAACGTCGACGAGCTCGCCCGGGCGGGCCTCGCCGGGGAAGTTCACGGTCGTGTTGCGCCGTGTCCGCCCGCGCAGACGCGCGGGGTCCGTGCGGCTCGGGCCTTCGACGAGCACCTGCTCGACGCGGCCGACGCGGCCCCGGTTCCGCTCGAGCGCGACGCGCTGGCAGAGCTCGATCAAACGCTCGATCCGCTCCGCCTTGACCTCGTCCGGCAGCTGGCCGGACATCGTCGCCGCCTCAGTCCCGCGGCGCGGCGAGAAGACGAACGTGAACGCGCCGTCGAACCCGACCTCCTCCACGACGTCGAGCGTGGCCCGGAAGTCCTCTTCCGTCTCGCCCGGGAAGCCGACGATGAGGTCGGTCGTGAGCGCGAGGTCGGGGATTCCCGCGCGGAGCTCGTCGACGAGCCGCAGGTAGCGCTCGCGGGAGTACGTGCGGCGCATCGCCTTCAGGATCCGGGTCGAGCCGGACTGGAGCGGCAGGTGTGCGTGCTCGCACACCGCGTCGCACTCCGCCATCGCCGCGATCACGGGCGCGCGGAAATCCTTCGGGTGCGGGCTCGTGAAGCGGACTCGCTCGATCCCCTCCACGGCGTCGCACGCGCGCAGGAGCTCGCCGAACTCGATCCGCGCCTCCGGCGGCAGGTCGCGCCCGTACGAGTTGACGTTCTGGCCGAGGAGCGTGATCTCGCGCACGCCCTCGCGCGCCAGCCCGGTCACCTCGGCGACGACCTCGCCCGGCCGGCGGCTCTGCTCGCGGCCGCGCACCGAGGGGACGATGCAGTACGCGCACTTCGAGTTGCAGCCCATCGAGATCTGCACCCAGGCCTGGAAGGCCCGCTCGCGCCGCATCGGCAGCTCGCCGGCGAAGCTCCGCTCCTCGAGGCCGAAGGCTCCGCGGCCGATGCCCTCGCCGCCCGCGCCGATCCAGTCCGCGAGGTGCGGGATCGAACCCGGCCCGAAGGCGACGTCGACGTACGGGTAGAGCTCGAAGAGCCGCTCCCGTTGGGCCTCGGCGTAGCAGCCGCCGACGGCAATCACCTTCTCGGGCTCGCGCTGCTTCAGCGCCGCGGCCTGGGCGAGGTGCGCGGCGAAGCGCTGGTCGGGCTTCTCGCGGATCGTGCACGTGTTGAAGACGAGGACGTCCGCCTCGTCCTGCGACACCGCCTCCCCGAGGCCGAGCGACTCGAGCATGCCCTTGATCCGCTCCGAGTCGTGGGCGTTCATCTGGCACCCGAACGTGGTGACGTGGTAGCGCTTCACGGCCGGGCGAATGCTAGCCGGGCTGTCCCGAACTACCACCTTCCTTACGGACAGTGTTACGGTTGCCTCTGGTCGTCGTCAGGGGAGGTAGGTACATGCCGTCGTTCCGCATGCGGCTCTGCGCCGCGCTCGTCGTTGCCGTTTCGTGCTTGCTCGGGTTGGCCCGTCCGGCCGGCGCCGTTTCGAGCACAGTCGTGATCAGCCAGATCTACGGAGGCGGTGGGAACTCGACCGCGCCGTACCAGAACGACTACGTCGAGCTCTTCAACAAGAGCACGTCGCTCGTCGACCTGTCCGGCTGGTCGATCCAGTACACGAGCGCCGCCGGCACCGGGAACTTCGGCTCAGCCACGAACCTGATCACGCCGCTCCGCTCCGGCCTCTTGCTCTCGCCGGGGCAGTACGTGCTCGTGCAGGAGGCCTCCGGCGGCGCCGTCGGCTCACCGCTGCCCGGCCCCTTCGAGACGGACGCCACGCCGATCAACATGAGCGCGACGGGCGGCAAGGTCGCGCTCGTGAACAACTCGACGCCGCTCGGCTGCAACGGCGGCTCCACGCCGTGCTCGGCGGCCGCGCTCGCGAGCATCGTCGACCTGATCGGCTACGACGGCGCGAACTTCTTCGAGGGCGCGCCGGCCCCGGGCCTGACGAACACGACGGCGGCCCTCCGCAAGAGCGGCGGCTGCCAGGACACGGACAACAACTCCGCCGACTTCGCGGCCGGCGCGCCGGCGCCGCGGACGACGCTCACGCCGACCCAGATCTGCGGCAGCGATGCCGCGCCGTCGGTGGCGAGCACGTCCCCGGCGAACGGCGCCACCGAGGTCGCGGTGAACGCGAACGTCTCCATCACGTTCACCGAGCCCGTCGACGTGACCGGCAGCTGGTACTCGATCTCGTGCGCCACGAGCGACGGGCACAGCGCGACCGTGAGCGGAGGCCCGACGACGTTCACCCTCGACCCGAGCACGGACTTCGTCCAGGGCGAGACCTGCACGGTCACCGTCTTCGCGGCGAACGTGACCGACCAGGACACCAACGACCCGCCGGACACCATGTCGGGGAACTACGTCTTCAGCTTCACGACCGTCGCGCCGCCGACCGCGATCCACGACATCCAAGGCGCGGCGCACATCTCGCCGAAGGCCGGCCAGAACGTCTCGAACGTGAACGGGATCGTGACGGCAAAGCGCACGAACGGCTTCTACATGCAGGACCCGAACCCGGACTCGGATCCCGCGACCTCGGAGGGGATCTTCGTCTTCACGTCGTCCGCGCCCACCTCCGTGAACGTCGGTGACGCGGTCAAGGTGAACGGCCGCGTGCAGGAGTTCCGGCCCGGCGGCGCCTCGACCGGGAACCTCACCACGACCGAGCTCACGTCGCCCTCGATCACGGTGCTCTCGAGCGGCAACCCGCTTCCGGCGGCCACCGTCCTCGGCACCGGCGGGCGGATTCCGCCCGACACGGTGATCGAGGACGACGCGACCGGCAACGTCGAGACGAGCGGGACCTTCGACCCGGCGAACGACGGGCTCGACTTCTACGAGAGCGTCGAGGGCATGCGCGTCCAGCTCGACGACGCGGTGGCCGTCGGCCCCACGAACGCCTTCGGCGAGACGCCGGTGGTCGGCGACGACGGCGCCCACGCGAGCGTCCGCACCGCGCGCGGCGGCCTGCTGCTCCGCGCGAACGATCCGAACCCGGAGCGGCTCGTCGCCGACGACTCGATCACGCCCATGCCGGCCGTGAACGTCGGCGACCACTACACCGGGCCGCTCGTCGGCGTCGTGGACTACAACTTCGGCAACTTCTTCCTCGAGGTGACGAACGCGGTCTCCCGGGTCGACAGCGGCCTCCAGCGCGAGACGACCGCCTTGCCGGGCCTCGACGAGCTCGCGGTCGCGACGTTCAACTTCGAGAACCTCGACACGACCGACCCGCAGTCGAAGTTCGACCAGCTGGCGGGGATCATCGTGAACAACCTCCGCGCGCCGGATCTGATCGCGGGCGAGGAGGTCCAGGACAACAACGGCCCGACCGACAACGGCACCGTCGACGCGAGCCAGACGCTCGGCCAGCTCGTGGCCGCGATCCAGGCGGCAGGCGGGCCGACCTACGACTGGCGCGAGATCGACCCGGTGAACGACCAGGACGGCGGCGAGCCGGGCGGGAACATCCGCCAGGTGTTCCTCTTCCGCACCGACAGCGGGCTCTCGTTCGTCGACCGGCCGGGCGGCGGCTCGACGACGCCGACCACGGTCGTCGGCTCCGGCGACTCGACGCAGCTCAGTTTCAGCCCGGGCCGGATCGATCCGAACAACTCGGCCTGGGCGACGAGCCGCAAGCCGCTCGCGGGCGAGTTCCTCTACCGCGGGCACAAGCTGTACGTGATCGCGAACCACTTCAACTCGAAGGGCGGCGACGACCCGCTGTCGGGCCGCTTCCAGCCCCCGACGCGGAGCTCCGAGGTGCAGCGCCACCAGCAGGCCAACGTCGAGGCCGACTTCGTCTCGCAGCTCCAGGCCGCGGACCCGAACGCGAACGTCGTCGTCCTCGGCGACCTGAACGACTTCGAGTTCTCGGAGACCGTCGGCATCCTCGAGGCCGCCGGCCTCCACGACCTGATGGACACGCTCCCGCTCGCGGAGCGCTACAGCTACGAGTTCGAGGGCAACGCGCAGGTGCTCGACCACATCCTCGTGAACGGCCCGCTCTTCGCGCGGCCGCTCGTGTTCGACCCCGTGCACGTGAACGCGGAGTTCGCCGACCAGGCCTCCGACCACGACCCGTCGGTCGTCCGGCTGACGCTCGACGATCCGCCGAGCGCGAACGCGGGCGGCCCGTACTCGGTCGCCGAAGGGAGCTCGATCACGCTCTCGGCGTCGGGCACCGATCCTGAGGGCGACCCGCTGACCTACGCCTGGGATCTCGACGGCAACGGCACTTTCGAGACACCTGGGCAGTCGGTGACGTTCTCTGCCCCCGACGGGCCGGCTACGCCGACCGTGAAGGTGCGCGTCATCGACGACGGCGGCCTCTCCGACGTGGCGGAGGCGATCGTCCAGGTGACGAACGTGCCGCCGACGATCACCTCCCTCACGGCGAGCCCGACGAACACGCTCGCCGGTGAGAACGTGACGTTCACCGGCGCGGCGACCGATCCCTCGAGCGCCGACACGGCGGCCGGCTTCGGCTGGGCCTTCGACACCGGCTCGGGCTTCGGCGCCTTCGGGAGCAACCCGTTCGTCACGTCGTTCCCCACCTGCGGCACGTACACAGTGTCGGCCGAGGCGAGGGACAAGGACGGCGGCGTCTCCGACCCGTTCACGTCGCCGCCCGTCCACGTCTACGACGGCAGCGTCCTTCCGCCGCTCACCGCGGGCGCGTTCAACGTCGTGAACCGAGGCCAGGTCGTCCCGGTGAAGATCACGGTGGGCTGCAACGGCTTCCTAAGCGGCCTGCATCCGGCGATCTCGATCCGGTCGGGCGACTACGACCCGAGCGTCGACCCGGGCGACCCGAGCTACACCGTTCCCGTCAGCGTCTCCGGCGCGGACACGAGCGGCGTCATGCGCGAGTCGGACGGGAAGTACATGTACAACCTGGCCGTGCCGTCGGATGGGGCCGCGGGTGCGCTCTACACCGTTCTCGTCCGGCCGTTCGGCGGCGCGTCGCCGACGCTCTACGCCGTGCTGAAGATCAAGAAGTAGGTCATTGGGGCGCGGCTTCGGTCGCGCCCTTCCTACTTTGCAAACTCGATCGCGCGGCTCTCGCGGATCACGGTCACCTTGACCTGGCCCGGGTACTCGAGCTGGGACTCGATCTCGCGCGCGATCTCGTGCGAGAGGAGGACGGCGCCGTCGTCGTCGACCTCGGTCGGCTTCACGATGACGCGGATCTCGCGTCCGGCCTGGAGCGCGTAGACGCGCTCGACGCCGTCGCGGCGGCCCGCGAGCTCCTCGAGCGCGACCAGGCGCTTGATGTAGTTCTCCAGGCTCTCGCCGCGCGCGCCGGGACGGGCCGCGGAGATTGCGTCGGCGGCGATCAGCAGGACGGCCTCGACGGTCTGCGGCTGCACCTCGTAGTGGTGGGCCTCGATCGCGTGCACGACGCCCTGGTTCTCGCCGTAGCGCTTCGCGAGCTGAGCCGAGATCCCCGCGTGCGACCCCTCGATCTCGTGCGTCATCGCCTTGCCGAGGTCGTGGAGGAGCGCCGCCCGCTTCGTCGTCTTCACGCTCGCCTCGAGCTCGGTGGCCATGATCCCGGCGAGGTGCACGACCTCGAGCGTGTGCTTGAGCACGTTCTGGCCGTAGCTCGTCCGGTAGCGTAGGCGGCCGAGGATCTTGACGAGCTCCTCGTGGAAGTCGCCGCAGTGCGCCTCGAAGACCGCCTGCTCCCCGGCCTGGCGGACGAACTCGTCGACCTCCGCCTTCGACTGGTAGTACGTCTCCTCGATTCGCGCGGGGTGGATCCGGCCGTCCTCGATCAGCTTCGAGAGCGTCACCTTCGCGACCTCGCGGCGAAGCCCGTCGAACGACGACAGGACGACCGCCTGCGGCGTGTCGTCGATGATGAAGTCGACGCCCGTGAGGTGCTCGAGCGCCCTGATGTTCCGGCCCTCCCGCCCGATGATGCGGCCCTTCATGTCGTCCGAGGGGAGCTCGACGATCGAGACGGTCGTCTCGGCGGCGTGGCTCGCCGCGACGCGCTGGAGGGCGTCGGCGACGAGGTTCCGGGCCTTCCGCTTCGCCTCTCCGCGGGCTTCCTCCTCGAGTTGGCGCACGCGCCGCGCGAGCTCGTGCCGGACGAGGTCTTCGGAGCGCTCGAGGAGTTGCGCCTTCGCCTCGCCGACGGTCATCCCGGAGATCCGCTCGAGCTCCTTCAGCTCCTCGTCGCGCGCCTGCTTCAGCTCCTCCTGGAGCTGCTTCGTGTGCGTCTCGCGGTCGAAGAGGCCCTGGTCGCGGCGGGAGATCTCGACGAGCTTCGTCTCCAGCTCCTCGTCGCGTGCGTTCAGCCGCTCCTCGCTCTTGACCACCTGGGCGCGGCGCTCGCTGAGCTCCTCCTCGAGCTCGGCCCGGAGCCGGACCGCCTGCTCGCGCGCCTCGATCTGCGCCTCGCGCCGAAGCGCCTCGGCCTCGCGGCGCGCGTCGGCGAGGATCTGCTGGCGCATGCGGCGGGCCGCACCGAGCCTCGACCCGCTGCGAAACGCGACCGCGGCGAGCGCCAGCCCTCCGCCGACCGCGAGTCCGACGAGAATTCCGGCGGCGACGAGCATGCTGGGCTCCTGTCCGTGGGTCGGTTGGTCGCGGCGAACCGCGGCGACGCCCGACGCTCGGCCGGCACGGGAGCTCCAATCGGCGCACGCGGAGCCGGTCGCCTGAGGCCGGCTCCGAGGACCGGGACTAGCGTCTCGCTAGCTGCGGCCTCTTAGTCGATCTGGTCGTGGTGGGAATCGTGGACATGTCTCAGGTGACGTTTCAGCCGATTGGAAAAAGCTCTTGTGCAGGCAAATTGTCGGTGAAGCTCTCACATCCTAAACGCGTCTACCCATTCTCCGCAACGCTCGCGGCCGCCTCGATCGCGTCCTCGCCGAATCCACGCCGCGCGAGGAGCCGAGCCGCCCGTGCTGCGCCGCCCGCCGTCGCGGCGAGTCGCACGGCCCGATCCCGCTCCGGCTCGAGCTTGGCGAGAGCCTCGGCCGCGAGCTCGGCGTCGACGCCCTGCCGCTCGAGGTCGAAGCGGATCGCCGCGTCGCCGTAGCCGCGCGCCGCGAGGGCGCGAGCGCGGCCGCGCGCGAAGCGACCGTCGTCGAGGAGGCCCGCCCGCGTGAGCGTCTCGACCGCCCGCGCCCGCTCGGCCGGTGGAACAGCGCGCCGCTCGAGTCGCTGCTCCAGCCGCTCGGTCGACAGATCGCGGTGGCGGAGCGCACCCGCGGAAGCTGCGAGCGCCTCGTGTCGCCGCAGCTCGCGACGGACCGTCCGGGCGCGGGCGCGATCCAACTCGGCATCGACCCGGAGTGCGGCCCGTGCGACCACCTCGAGCGGGAGCACCCGCCAGGCCGCACCGTCCAGCTCGACCGCGACGCGGTCTTCTCGCTCGCCCCTGAGCGCCGTTATGCGTGGCAAATCGAGCTCCTAACTCGTCGCGACCTCCTCGCGCTCCTCCTTCGCCGCGGGCCGGCCCACGGTGGCCGCGGCGGACGCGGCGGGCAGGAGCCGGGCAGAGGCGACCTGCTCGGGCCCGACCGTCGCCTGGACGCGCGTGAGGATCTGGTTCGTCACGTCGGGGTGCTCGCGCAGGAACGCGGTCGCGTTCTGCCGGCCCTGGCCGAGCCGCTCGTCCTCGAAGCTGAAGTACGAGCCTGACTTCTGGACGATCTTCCGCTCGAGCGCCGCGTCGAGGACGGTGCCCTCCCAGGAGATCCCCGAGCCGTAGATGATGTCGAACTCGGCCTGCTTGAACGGCGGCGCGACCTTGTTCTTCACCACCTTCACGCGCACGCGGTTGCCGATCGCCTCCACGCCCTCCTTCAACGTCTCGATCCGGCGGATGTCGAGGCGGACGGACGAGTAGAACTTCAGGGCGCGACCGCCGGGCGTCGTCTCCGGGTTCCCGAACATGACGCCGATCTTTTCCCGGAGCTGGTTCGTGAAGATGCAGATCGTCTCGGTCCGGTTCAGCGTGCCGGCGAGCTTGCGCAGGGCCTGGCTCATCAGGCGCGCCTGGAGGCCGACGTGGCTGTCGCCCATCTCGCCCTCGATCTCGGCCTTCGGGACGAGCGCCGCGACCGAGTCGATCGCGACGATGTCGAGCGCGCCGCTTCGGATCAGGAGCTCGACGATCTCGAGCGCCTGCTCGCCCGTGTCCGGCTGGGAGACGAGCAGCTGGTCGATGTCGACGCCGATGCGGCGCGCGTACTGCGGATCCATCGAGTGCTCGGCGTCGACGAAGGCACAGATCCCGCCCCGCCGCTGCGCCTCGGCGATCGCGTGGTAGACGAGCGTCGTCTTCCCCGACGCCTCCGGACCGAAGACCTCCACGATGCGGCCTCGCGGCAGGCCGCCGATCCCGAGCGCGAGGTCGAGCGCCAGCGAGCCGGTCGAGACGGCGCCGACAGCGACGGCGGCTTGGTCGCTCATCCGCATCACCGACCCCTTGCCGAACTGCCGCTCGATCTGGCCGAGGGCGACGTCGAGAGCTTGCTCGCGATCCACCTCAGGTACCTCCTAGGGCAAAGGTTTCGAGAACTTCGTACTGCGCCCCCGTGGACCGCAGCACTGAATGATAGAGAGCAGCGTCGGACGGACCGAACGCGCCGAGCGCGGGCAGAGGCGGGGCGAGCCGCGGGCGCTCGCGGAACCGGACGACGGTGAGGTGCGGGAGCCACGGACGGCGTTCGCGCTCGTACACGCCCAGCCGCTCGAGCCGCCTGTGGAGGTCGCCGGCGAGCGCAGTCGAGCGGCCGTCCTCGTCGTCGAGGACGAGCATGCCGACACTCCGCGTCTCGCGGTAGCGGGCGACGGCGAACCGAGCGGGCCGGGCGGCCGCGGCGGCCTCCCGAAGCTCACCGGCGACGGCGGGGACGTCGCGGGCAGGACGGCGGCCCAGGAAAGCAAGCGTGACGTGGAGGTTGGCTCGGACGACCCGGCGAACGCCTCCCCGCTCCGGAAGCGCGCGGACGCCCCAGGCGACGAAGCCGTCGAGAACGTCGTCGGGAAGCCGCAGGGCGCAGAAGAGCCTGATCGACGCATCGCTCCCAACGCTACCGGTCGAATTCACACGCGTTCGTGCCGGTCCTGTGCCAGAAGACGCCGTACGAGGTGGAGGGCGGAGACCGTCGCCCGGCGGCGGATCGTCTCGCGGTCGGCCGGCAGGTTGAAGTCGGCCGCGAGCTCGCCGTCGGGGCCTGCGGCGTGCAGGTAGACGAGCCCGACCGGCTTGTCGGGCGTGCCGCCGGCCGGCCCTGCGACGCCGGTCACGGACACCGCGACGTCGACCCCCAGCCGCTCGCGCGCGCCGCGCGTCATCGCCTGCGCCGTCTCCGCCGACACGGCCCCGTGCCGGGCGAGGATCTCCGCCGGCACGCCGAGCTCGCGCTCCTTGACCTCGTCTGCGTAGGAGACGATCGCGCCGCGGAAGACGTCGCTCGAGCCGGGAACCGAGGTGAGCCGCGCGGCGACGAGCCCGCCGGTGCACGACTCCGCCGTCGCAAGCGAGAGGCCCCGCGCGCGGCAGAGTGCCAGCACGAGCTCCTCGACGGGGCGCTCGTCCTCGGCGAAGAGGTGCGGGGCCAACCGCCCCCGAAGCGCTGCCGCCAGCGCCTGCGCCCGCCCCTCGCCGCCCTCGTCGACGACGAGGTCGACGTGCACCTCGAAGTCGCGCGCGCAGACCGTCGCCTCCACCCCCTCCCCCTCGCCGCCGGCCTCGTCGAGCGCGAGTGCGACCGCCGATTCGCTCGCGCCGTAGAAGCGGAGCACGCGGCGCCCCGGCGGCCGTGCCCGCTCGAGGAGTCGCCGCAGCGGCTCCGCCTCGAGCGCCCGCGCCCACAGCCGCTGGAGCTCCCTCGGCGGGCCCGGCAGCGCCACCACCACGCCGTCCACCTCCAGCACGACCCCCGGCGCCGTCCCCGCGAGACCGAGCGACGTCGCCCCGGCCGGAAGCGTGGCCTGCTTCCGCACCCCCGGCTGGAAGTCGGCGTACGGCCGGCGCAGCCGCTCCGCGATGGCGCGCGAGACCTCGCCGATCTCGCGCTCGAGCGCCTCGTCGAGCACGAGCTCGCGGCCGGTCGCGCGCGCGAGGAGCTCGATCGTCCGGTCGTCGTGCGTCGGGCCTAGGCCGCCGGAGACGACGCAGAGATCGGCACGGAGCCCGTCGCGGAGCGCCTCCTCGAGCTCCTCCGGACGGTCGCCGACGACGACGATGCGCGCCGGCTCGAGCCCGAGGCGAAGCGCCTCTCGCGCGAGGAACGGGCCGTTCCGGTCCGTGCGCTCACCGCGGACGAGCTCGCTGCCCGTGACGACGAACGCCGCTCGCGGCCGGCCTGCGCGCGTCAAGCGGCGGCGCGGACGCGCTTGAAGCCGCGAACAGTCACGATCACCGCCCGGCCGGTCGGGAAGACGCGCCGCTGCCCGTTCAGGGTCACCGTGAGGTGGCGCGGAGCGCCGGCGCGCACCCACATGCGCTTCCCCCACAGCGAGATCGCCTGCTTGCCCGGCTCGAGCGTTCCCGCCCAGAGCAGCTTGCCGCTCGCGGAGTTCCGGTACACCTCGAGGCGGCACCCGCCGCCGACGGCCTTCAGGACGAGATGCGCCGAGACCGGCACGGCGCGATGCTTCTTCGTCGCGGGCGGCTTCGAGTTGTCGAGGTTCGCGATGTGCCCGTTGTGCGAGCCGCCGAACTTCCACGCGAGGATGAAGAGCGCGACGACGGCGACGATCCCGCCGACGGTGAGCACGACGACGCGCGAGTCGACGTGCCGCTCCGTCCGGCCCGCCGTCGACCGGCGGGGACGCGCGACCGGCTCGTCCTCGCCCACGACGTAGCGCGAGTTGTACTCGTCGACATAGAGCTGCCCGTCGAGGCCCAGGTACTCCGCGTAGGCGCGCAGGAACCCCTTGACGTACGTCTCCGCGGGGAGCGTGTCGAACTGCTCCTCCTCGAGCGCACGCAGGTAGCGGGAGCGGATCTTCGTCGCCTGCTCGAGCTCCGGGAAGTCGAGTTGCTGGCGCAGGCGCGCCTCGCGGAGGCTGTTGCCGATCTCGAACACAGCCGCTCGATTCTAGGTGGACTCGCTTCGTACCGGTAGTGGACCTGGAAGGCCGCTCGACCGGTCATTTCAGACGGACGCACGGGCACAGCCCGAGCTTCCTGAAGTCGGCACCGCAAGCGGCGCCTCCCTACTGGTAGTGAACGAGGAGCCCGTAGAAGCCGATCGCGATCGCCCCCGACGCCGCGAGGCAGAGGCCGAGCACGCCGAGGATCCGGCCGGCGCGCGCGGCCCCCTCGCCGCCCGCGCGGCCGAGGGTTCGCTCCGACAGGCGGCGGGCACGGCGCGCCAGGACGAGCGCGGCCACGCCGAAGAGCGCGGCGACCGGAGCTCCCGCTGCCGCCTGGACGAGCCTCACGCGCGCCGAGAGCTGCGCGAGCGCGACCGCGGCCGGGAGCGCGGCGACGGCCAGAAGGCCCGCGGCGAGCGCGGCGGTCGCGGCCGGGTTACTGCTTCGCGTAGGGGCGGCCAACAGCGGCGGGCGGGATCGAGCGGCCGATGACGCCCGCGACGGCGATCAGCGTCAGGACGTAGGGCAAGGCCTGGAAGAGGGTGCCGTAGTTCGCCCAGCCTTCGACGTTCTCGAGCCGGGGAGCGACGGCGCTCGCGAAGCCGAACAGGAGCGCGGCGCCGAAGGCGCCGAACGGCCGCCACCGGCCGAAGATCAGCGCCGCGAGGGCGATGAACCCGCGGCCGGCGGTCATGTTCTCGCTGAAGGAGTGGACGAAGCCGATCGAGAGGAACACGCCTCCCAGCGCGGCCAGCGCGCCCGAGGCGGTCACGCACGCGTAGCGGATCCCGTAGACCGAGACGCCCACCGTGTCTGCCGCGCGCGGGTGCTCGCCGACCGACCGGATGCGGAGGCCGAGCGGCGTCTTGAACATGACGACGTACGAGAGGACGAGCAGGGCAAGGCTCAGCCAGACCATGAAGTTGAGCTGGCCGAACGAGTCGCCGAGGAAAGAGCCGAGCCCGTGCGGAGGGACGTGCCCGAGGAAGCTCAGGTGCACGTCGGGGATGCCCGCCAGGTTGTCCGGCGTGCCGTTGTTGCCGTAGATGTCGACGAAGAAGTAGCCGGTGATCCCGAGCGCGAGGAAGTTCACGGCCGTGCCGCTCACGATCTGGTCGGCGCGCAGGTGGATCGAGAAGATGGCGTGCACGAGGGCCAGCGCGGCTCCGAAGCCCATCCCGATCAACACTCCACCGATCCAGCTGTTCGTCACGTCGGCGCCCCAGGCGCCGAAGAACGCGCCCATCAGCATCATCCCCTCGAGACCGATGTTCACGACCCCGCTTCGCTCCGAGAACATCCCGCCGATGGCGGCGAACGTGAGCGGCGTCGCGAACCGGAGCGTCGCCGCCACGAGCGCCGACCAGGTGATGACGGCGTCGAGATGGGACGTTGCGGCGCGCGTGGCGAAGGCGCCGCCGAGGATGCCGACGATTCCCGCGGCGACGGCGCCCCACCCCGGCCGCAGGTCGCCGCGGCTCACGACCCACACGCCGACGGCGACGGCCACGACGCCGACGACGACCGGGACGACGACCGACCGCGCCGCGACCGGCGGGAGCGCGAGCCAGAAGGCGAAGAGACCCAGGAAGATCCCCAGGACGGCCGCGGCCCGAGGGCTCGCGATCCGCGCGCGACCGAGCTCGAGGACGGTGTCGGCCCTCGCGATCACGCCTGGGGCACCTCCTGCGGCAGCGCCTTCGTACGCCCGAGGCGCAGCTTCCGGCGCAGCTGCCACAGGTAGATGATCAGCAGGTCGGCGCCGACGAAGAGCACGACGAGGCCCTGGATGATGCGCGTGAGGTTTCCGGCCAGCTCCGGCCTGAAGACGGACGGGTCGAGGTTGCGCGTCGAGGTCCCGTTGATCAACGCGGCGAAGAGGACGGCGGCCAGGAAGACGCCGATCGGCGTGTTGCGGCCGAGCAGGGCGACGGCGATCCCCATGAAGGCGATCTGGGAAGCGATCTGGATCCCGGTGAGGTCGAGCCGGAACTGCCAGCCGAGGACGTCGAGGGCGCCGGCGAGCCCGGCGAAGAGACCGGAGATCGCCATGGCGACGAAGTAGTTGCGGGCCACGCTGATGCCGCCGTAGCGGGCCGCCTCGGCGTTGAAGCCGACGGCGCGCACCTCGAAGCCGAGCGTCGTCCGGCTCAGGACGAGCCAGTAGACGACGAGCGCGGCGAGGGCGACGAAGAAGCCGATGTGGAGGCCCTGGAGCACCGCGCTTCCCCAGAAGACGTGCAGCTTGGCGCCCTGCGACACCTCCTTCGTGACCGGCACCGCGCCGGCCTTCGGGTCCTGGAGCGGGCCGCCGAATCCGACGAGATAGCTCCCGATCCAGAGCGCCGTCCAGTTGAGCATGATCGTCGTGATCACCTCGTGGGCCCCCACGGTCGCGCGCAGGAACCCGGCGATGCCACCCCACACGGCGCCGGCGAACGACGCGGCGGCGACCGCGAGGAGCACGTGCGGCACCGGCGACATGGAGGCGAACCAGACGCCCATCTGCACGCCGACGAGGCTGCCGACGATGTACTGGCCCTGGCCGCCGATGTTGAAGAGGCCGCAACGGAAGGCGAATGCGACCGCGAGCCCGGTCAGGACGAGCGTCACCGTCAGGATGAGCGTCTGCTGCAGGTTCAGGGCGGCGTTGAAGCGCTCGCCGCCCGGCTGGCTGCCGTGCACCCACGGGAAGAGCCAGTTCAGGCCGGTGCCGTTGAAGATCTGCCGGTAGGTGTTGAGCGGGTTCTTGTGCGTCGTGACGAGGACGACGAGGCCGCCGATGAAGAACGCGACGGCGGCGGTCAGGATCGGCGTGACGATGCCGCTCGCGCGCTGGTAGAAGGCGAGCCGCGCCGCGACGCTCGGGATCGCGTCGGCCGGCTTCGGCGGCGGATGCGGCGCGTCGGTCAGGCCGGCACCTCCTCGCGGTGGCCGCCCGTCATCGCGATGCCGAGCTCCTCCTCGGTCACGTCGGGCGGATACTCGCGCACGATGCGGCCCTCGTAAACGACGAGGATGCGGTCGGAGAGCGAGAGGACCTCGTCGAGCTCCAGCGAGACGAGGAGCACGCCCTTGCCGCCGTCCCGTGCCTCGACGAGCCGGCGGTGCACGAACTCGATCGCGCCCACGTCGAGGCCGCGGGTCGGCTGCGCGGCGAGGAGCACGCTCGGCTCTCGGGCGATCTCGCGGGCGAGCACGACCTTCTGCTGGTTGCCGCCCGAGAGCGCTGCGGCGCGGGTCTGCGGCCCGCCGCCGCGGACGTCGAACTGCTCCAGCAGGCGCCGCGCCCAGCGCACGAGCCGGTTCGGGAAGAGCCACCCGAAGCGCGAGTTGGGCTGCTTGCGGTAGTCGTGCAGGCCCAGGTTCTCGGCCAGCGTGAAGTCGAGGACGAGGCCGCGGCGCTGGCGGTCCTCGGGGATGTGGCCGAGGCCGCGATCGAGGATGTCGCGAGCGTCCGCCCGCGTGACGTCCTCGCCGCCGAGGACGACCCGGCCCGACAGCGGGTGGCGGAGGCCGGCCAGGGCGTCGATCAGCTCCGTCTGCCCGTTCCCGTCCACGCCGGCGAGGCCGACGATCTCGCCCGCGCGTACCTCGAACGAGACGCCCCGGACGGCTTCGAGCCCCCGGTCGTCGAGGACGTGGAGATCCTCGACCGCGAGCAGCGGCTCGGCCGGGTTCGCCGGCGCCTTGTCGACGCGCAGGAGCACCTCGCGGCCCACCATCAGGCGGGCGAGCTCGGTCTCGGTCGCTCCCTCGCGCGGCAATGTGTCGATCCTCTTGCCGCGCCGCAGGACGGTGATCCGGTCGGCGATCTCGAGCACCTCGTTCAGCTTGTGGCTGATGAAGATGATCGACAGCCCCTCGCCCCTCAGGTTGTTCAGGATCTCGAAGAGCTCGTGCGCCTCCTGCGGCGTCAGGACGGCGGTGGGCTCGTCGAGGATGAGGATGTCGGCATTCCGATAGAGGGCCTTCAGGATCTCCACCCGCTGCTGCTGGCCCACGCTGATGTTCTCGACGCGCGCGTGCGGGTCGATCGCGAACTTGAACGTCCGGGCCATGTCGGCCACCCGCTTCGTCGCGGCGTCGTAGTCGAGGAAGACGCCGCCGGTCGTCGGCTCGCTGGCGAGCACGATGTTCTCCGCCACGGTCATGACCGGGATGAGCATGAAGTGCTGGTGCACCATGCCGATCCCCTGCGCGATCGCGTCCTTCGGCGAGCCGAGCGCGACGCGCTTGCCCCGCATCAGGATCTCGCCCTCGTCCGGGTGGTAGAGGCCGTAGAGGATGTTCATGAGCGTCGACTTGCCCGCCCCGTTCTCGCCGAGCAGCGCGTGCACCTCGCGCCGGCGCAGGTCGAAGTCGACGTGGTCGTTGGCGAGGACGCCGGGGAACCGCTTCGTGATCCCCCTGAGCTCGAGGGCGGGAGGCTCTTCGGCCATCGACTGCGAATCCTAGGGGGCGAGCACGACCCGCCCCCTAGGAACCAGCTTCGCCGCTACTGCGACGGCGGCTTGATCTTGCCGGATGCGATCTGCTTCTTGACGACCGCGACCTTCTTCGTGATGAACGCGCGGTCGGCCTTCGACAGCTTCGTGCTCAGCTTGCCGTAGCCGACGCCGTTGTTCTTGACGCTGTAGGTCTTGTCGAAGCCGCCCTTGAACCCGGACGGGTTCGCCTTGTAGGCGGCGATCGCCTGGTAGACCGACAGGGAGACGTTCTTCAGCGCGCTCGTCAGGATGTGCTTGCCGAGGAAGCCCTGGTCGGCGTCCACGCCGATCCCCCACGCGCCCTGCTGCTTGGCCGCGTCGAGCCCGCCGAGCCCGCAGGCGCCGGCCGCCTCGAAGGCGATGCCGGATCCGCGCTGGATCTGGTTCAGCGTCGTCTCCTTGCACTTCGCCTGGTCGGCGAAGGTCGGGTCGTTCGCGTAGTTGATCAGCACCGTCGCCTTCGGATCGGCCTTCTTCGCGCCCGCCTGGAAGCCGGCCAGGTAGCGGACGATCGCCGGGACCTTGTTGGCGCCGACACCGCTCACGACCTGCTTGCCCTTGTACGGGTGCCGCTTGATCACGAGGCCCGCGATGTAGCCGACGAGGTAGCCGGCCTCCTGCTCCTTGAACTGGATCCCGCGGACGTTCGCCGGCTTCTTCGTGAGCCCCGACCACTGCACGTCGACACCCGCGAACTTCGTGTTCGGGAACGCCGGTGCGACGTCGTCGAGCGGCCCGAACTCGAACAGGACGCCCACGGGGATGACCAGCCCGTAGCCCTGCTGAGCCGCCGACCGCAGGTTCGGCGTCCGGTCGTTCGCAGTCTGGGTGATGAAGACGCGGCCGTTGATCTTCAGCTTCTTCTGCGCCTGCTGGAGCCCGACGTACGAGAGGTGGTTGAAGCCGCGGTCGTTGAGCCCGCCGATGTCGGTGACGAGCGCCACCTTCACCGTCGCCTGCTTGGCGGCCGGCCCGCCGGCGCGCCCTGTGCGCGCCGCTGCGCCTGCCGCCGCCACGAGCGCCGCGAGCGCCAGCAGCGCGACGGCTCGCAGCAGGAATCGTTTTCCGGTCACATGCCCTCCTTGAGTATTCGACGCCGCACTTCGACGCCGCACGGCGTAAACCGAGACGATGCTAACGCGATCCGGTTGGCGAATCGAGTGCCGGCTTTACGTCGCCGTAACGCGCACGCGGTCGAGGTCGGCCTCGCCGACGAGCACGCGGCGCGGCTTCGAGCCCTCGTACCCGGAGATGATCCCGCGCCGCTCGAGCATGTCGACCAGCCTTCCCGCCCGCGTGTAGCCGACGCGGAGGCGCCGCTGGAGGAGCGACACCGAGGCGGTCTGCGTCTGCACGACGACCTCGATTGCCTTGTCGAGGAGCGGATCCTCGTCCGGGTCGAAGTCGCCGTCGGCGTCGTCGTCCGCGCCCTCGGCGAAGGCCTCGGGCAGCTCGAGCAGCGACTCGTCGAGCTCCTGCTCGCGCTGGCTCTTGCACTGCTCGACGACGAGCGCGATCTCCTCCTCGGTCACGTAGGCCCCCTGGACGCGCTGGAGACGCGAGGTTCCGAGCGGCTTGAAGAGCATGTCGCCCTGGCCGAGGAGGCTCTCGGCCCCCGCCTGGTCGAGGATGACGCGGGAGTCGGTCTGGCTCGAGACGGCGAACGCGATCCGCGACGGCACGTTCGCCTTGATCATCCCGGTGATCACGTCGACGGACGGCCGCTGGGTCGCGAGCACGAGGTGGATCCCGACCGCGCGCGACTTCTGGGCCAGGCGGATGACGGCGTCCTCGACCTCCTGCGGCGAGATCATCATCAGGTCGGCGAGCTCGTCGATGACGACGAGGAGGTACGGCAGCGGGTCCTCGCCGCGCGAGCGGAAGGCGCGGTTCGCCTCCGGCAGGTTCCGCGCCCGCACCGCCGAGAGCCGCTCGTAGCGGCGCTCCATCTCCCCCACGACGTTCGCGAGCACGGCGGCCGCGCCCTTCGGGCTCGACACCACCGGTGTCAGGAGGTGTGGGATCGCCTCGTAGAAGCCGAGCTCGATCCGCTTCGGGTCGATGAGGATCATCCGCACCTCGTCAGGGGTGGCGCGCAGGAGGACCGACGTGAGGATCGCGTTGATGCAGCCCGACTTGCCCGAGCCCGTCGTGCCGGCGATGAGGACATGCGGCATGCGGGCGAGGTCGGTCCAGACCGCGCTGCCGGAGATGTCCTTGCCGAGCCACACCGAGAGCGGGCTGGCCGCCTGCGGCAGGTCGTCGAAGATGTCGCCGAGGGTGACGATGTTCGGGCTCAGGTTCGGGAGCTCGACGCCGACCGCCTGCTTGCCGGGGATCGGCGCGAGGATGCGGATCTCGGTGGTCGCGAGGGCGTACGAGAGGTCGTCCTTCAGCGCGGCGACCTTCGAGACCTTCGTACCCGGTGCGAGCTGGAGCTCGTAGCGCGTGACGCGCGGGCCGGCGATCTGGCCGCTGATCTTCGCCTCGACGCCGAAGTGCGCGAGCGTCTGGACGAGCGCGTCGGCGATGCGCGCACCGGCCTCGGCGGAAGCAGGCGTCGCCGCGGGCGAGCGGCGGAGGACGCCGCGATCGGGGAGCCGGTACTCCGTGTGGGCCTCGACCGGCGTGCCGAACAGCGTCTCGGCCTCCGGCTCCTCGACGAGGAGGGGCGGCGGCTCAAGCGTCTCCCCCACGACGTCGGGGAAGTCGTGGACGGCGTCGACGGGCGGCGTGGCGGGCAGGGACGGCGCGGGCGGCGGCGCGGCGACGACGGGCCTCGGCCGTGTGGTGGTTCGCCGGGCCGCACGCTTCACGACATGGCCGGAGCGGCGGAGCAGCGCGCCGGCCGACGCGCCGCTCAGGAGGAGGGCGCCTATGGCGAGGGCCGTCGCGCCGAGGATCGTCGAGCCCGTCCCGCCGAGGAGCGTCCCGAAGACGCTCTCGAGGACGCGGCCGGCGAGGCCGCCGTGCGCGCGGCCGAGCGCGAGCTCGAGCCCGACCGTGAGGACGAGGAGGCCGGTGCGGAACGGGCGCAGGTCGACGAGCTCGCTGCGGGTGACGATGAGCCCGCCGAGCGCGAGGCAGGCGAGCGGAGCGACGTAGGCCGCGCCGCCGATCGCGCCGCGCACGCCGTCGGCGAGCGCGCCGCCGACGACGCCGCCGCTCCAGCCGACGTAGAGGACGCTCGCGAGGAAGATCCCGAACGCGACGAGGAGGAGCCCGCCGAGCTCGGGATGCTGCTGCCCGCGTGCCCTCCGCGCTCGCTTCTTCTTGATCCGGGCCGGCGTCTTCGGACGCAGGCGACCGGTCCGCTTCTTCCGGCGGGCCATGTGCGCCGATTTCGTGCCGCTTGCGTGTCTTCCTCCGTTCCGCACGAGACGGGCACGAGGTGCGGCACCAGAATCGCCGCATGACCGACCTCGCCGCGGTCGAAGCCGCGATCTACGACCAGTCGTTCCGCGCGCTCGACGAGCAGGCGCGCGTCATCGACGCGCTCCGGACCCGAGCGGGAGCGCTGGTTGCCGGCGCGAGCGTGGCGACGGCCGTACTCGGCGGCCTTGCCGGTGCGACACGGCCGGCCACGCACGCACGACTGGATCCTGCAAGCTGGGTCGCGATCGGACTCTTCGTGAGCGTGGTCTTGCTCACGCTCTTCGTGGTGACGCCAAGAACGAACACGGCCTTGGCTCACCACCCGGATCTCCTCGTCCGCACGTACCTGAACCGTGAGCAGCCGGTCTCGCTCGGCGCGTACCGGCGGGCGATCGCGTTCTACAACGGCCGGAACTTCGACGCGAACGCGCGTCAATTGCGCGCCTTGGACGCGACGTTCGCCGTTGCTAGCGTCTGCCTCGGATGCGAGCTCGTCGTCTGGCTATGGATCTTGGCAAGCTGATCAAGAAGAAGCCGAAGCCGTGCCCGCCTGCAGCGCCGAGACCGCCGTTCCCCGACACGAGCGTGGGCGAGAGAGGCCGACCCCCGCGACGCTAGAGCGAGCCGATCCGCTCGACGAGCAGCTCCACGAACGCAGACGAGTTGATACCGACGGCGACGCGGGCGTTGGCTTCGCGGCCCGTGCGGCGCCAGACGTCGACGACGGTTCGGCCGCGGCAGAGATCGGACGTCGTGTCGACCTCGACGTTCAACTCGCGCGTCTCGAGGAGGTCGGGACGAAACGCGTACGCGAGCGCGACCGCGTCGTGGATCGGCGAGCCGTCGAAGCCGTACACCTCGCGGTGAAAGCGGTCGTAGAAGTCGAGCAGCTCGGCCACCGTCCGCCCCACCCGGCCGGCCGCGCGCAGCCGCTCCTTGTGCTCTGCCCGGACGAGCGCCTTGTGCGTGACGTCGAGGCCGACCATCGTCAGGTCGAGGCCGCCCGCGAAGACGCGCTTCGCCGCCTCGGGATCGGCCCAGACGTTGAACTCCGCGGCGGGCGTCACGTTGCCCTCGGCGATCGCGCCGCCCATGAGGACGATCCGCTCCGGCCGCTCCTCGGGGTGGCGCGCGAGCAGGAGCGCGACGTTCGTCAGCGGCCCCGTCGCGACGAGCGTGATGCCCGCGACGCGCTCGGCGAGGAAGTCGACCGCGTGCTGCGCGACGGGCGCGCCGCGCGCCGGCCGCAGGTCGCTCCCGTCGAGGCCGGTCTCGCCGTGCACGTAGGCGGCGACGAACGGCTCCCGCACGAGCGGCCGGTCCGCCCCGGCGGCCACCTCGACGTCCTCGCGGCCCATGAGCTCGAGCACGCGAAGCGCGTTCGCCGTCGTCTTCTCGAGCGTCTGGTTCCCGGCGACGGTCGTGACGCCGCGCAGCTCGACCTCCGGGCTCGCGAGCGCGAGCAGCAGCGCGATCGCGTCGTCGTGGCCCGGGTCGCAGTCGAGGAGGATCGGGATGGGCGTCATGCGGCGAGTATCTCGTCCACCTCGGCCGCGGTCGGAAGGGACGGTTGAGCGCCGAAGCGCGAGGCCGCGAGCGCCCCGGCGGCGCAGGCGCGCCGGAGCGCCTCGTCCCATTCGCGGCCCTCGAGGTGCGAGACGACGAGGGCCGCGGTAAACGCGTCCCCGGCGGCGGTTCCGTCGACGACCTCCACGGCCGGCGGCGCGGCGCGCGCGATCTCCACCCCGCGCTCGAGCAGCACCGCTCCCTCGGCGCCGAGCGTGAGCGCCGTCAGTCGCGGCTCGGCCGGCAGCGCCTCGAGCTCGTAGCGATTCACGACGACGAGATCGCACCGCTCCACGAGCGACGGCGGGATCGGCCTCGCCGGTGCCGCGTTCAGGCAGAAGAAGTCGGCCTCGTTCGCAGCGAGCTCCACGTTCTCGACGGGAATCTCGAGCTGGCAGAGCACCGCGCCGGGGAACCCGGCCGGAGCCCACTCGGCATTCGCCCCCGGGACGACGACGATGTGGTTCTCGCCGCGTTCGTCGAGGAGGATCAGCGCGATCCCCGTGGCGCCGGCGACCTCGAGCATCGTGTCCACGCCGGCCTCGCGCAAGCCGGCGAGCGCCTCTTCGGCGAAAGGGTCGTCACCCACCGCGCCCACGAGCTTCACGGTGGCCCCGAGCCGGGCTGCGGCGACCGCCTGGTTCGCGCCCTTACCACCCGGAAAGCGGTCGAGCGTCGCGCCGCTGATCGTCTCGCCCGGCCGCGGCAGGCGCTCCACACGCGCCACCAGGTCGAGGTTGATCGACCCGACGACGGTTAGCTCAGGCGGCAAGCGCGCGGAGGTCTTGAGCCGCCCGCTCGACGAGGTTCTCGCGCAGGTCGAAGAGCCCTGCCCAGAGCGACGACCGATCCGGCGCCGCGTCTACCCGCGCCGCGTCCGCAAGACCTTCCAGCGCGCGGACAAGCACCGCCAGCTCGAGGTAGGCCTGCGCGACGCGAACCGCCGAGACCCGCACCCCGGCGCGCGTCAGCACGGGCGCCCACTCGAGCAGCTCCGCCGCCCCCGGGCCGCCGTACCACGAGCGACCCTCCGCACGCTCCGGCTCCAGCTCGAGGAGGTAGCGGTCGAGCGGCCGCTCGAGGCCCGCGAGCGCCGTCTCGACACGATCGGCCGCGTGTCGCAGCGCGGCCTGGCGCCCGCCCGGCGTGGATGGGTGCGCGTCGCCGCGAGCCCAGCGCTCGAGCAGCCGGCAGAACGCGAGCGCCGCCGCCTCGCAGGCGCCGAGCTGCGCGATCAGCCGCCGCGCCGTGGCGTCCTCGGCGGCGTGGTCGGCGAGCACGTCGGCCCATCCGGGCTCGCGGGCGCGAAGGGTGGTCATACCTCCACTATGACCGGCAGGATCATCGGCCGCCGGCGGGTGCGGTCGTAGACGAGCTGGCCGACCGCGTCGTGAAGGTGCTCCTGGAGGAGCTTGATCTCGCTGATGTCGTCCGCGAGGCACTCGTCGAGGACGCGCGTCGCCTCTTCGCGCATCTCCGCGAGGAGCTCGTCGGGCCCGGTGAAGCCGCGGGCGATCAGCTCGGGCGGCGCCGTCGAGCGGCCGTTCTGCGAGGCGAGCGTCGTGATCACGATCAGCACGCCGTCCTCGGAGAGACGCCTGCGGTCACGCAGCGCCACGTCCTTCACGTCGCCCACCCCGAGCCCGTCCACGAAGGTCACGCCCGACTCGACCTCGTCCACGATCCGCGCCCCGCCGCCCGGGCCGAGCTCGACGACGGAGCCGTTCTCGGCGAAGACGATCGAGCTCGCGGGCACCCCGGCGTCGCGCGCGAGCTGCCCGTGCGCAGCGAGCATCCGGAACTCGCCGTGGATCGGCATCACGGCCCTGGGCCGCAAGAGCGACAGGATCGTCCGCAGCTCCTCCGCGCAGCCATGGCCGGAAACGTGGACGGGCGCGATCTCCTGGTGCAGCACCTCGGCGCCGGACTTCGCCAGCCGGTTGATCGCGTCGTGGACGCGGAGCTCGTTCCCGGGCACGGGCTTGGCTGAGATGATCACGGTGTCGCCGCGCTCGACCCGCACCGCGGGATGGTCGTCGTAGGCGATCCGCGTCAGCGCCGAGAGCGGCTCGCCCTGGCTTCCGGTGCAAAGGATCAGCACCTCGTGCGGCGCGAGCTCGTCCAGCTCGATCGGCCGTACGAGCACGCCCTCGGGCACCTCCATGTAGCCGAGGTTGCGCGCGATGTTCGCGTTCTTGCGCATGGAGCGGCCGACGATGCAGACCTTGCGCCCGACCTGGATCGCGACGTCGATCGCCTGCTGCATCCGGTGCACGTTCGAGGCGAACGAGGAGACGAGGATGCGCCCGTGCCGCTGCGGAATGATCTGCCGGAAGGCCTCGCCGACCACGCGCTCCGACGGCGTGAAACCCGGCCGCTCCGCGTTCGTCGAGTCGCCGAGGAGCAGGTCGACGCCGCGGTTGCCGAGCTCGGCGAGCCGGCCGACGTCCGTCTTCAGCCCGTCGATCGGCGTGTGGTCGAGCTTGTAGTCGCCGGTGTGCACGATGCGTCCGCCCGGCGTCTCGAACGCGATCGCCACCGAGTCGGGGATCGAGTGCGCCATCCGCACGAACTCGGCGCGAAACGGGCCGAGCTCGAGCGGCTCGCCGGCCGGATCGACCTCCCGCAGCTCGGCCGCGCGCAGGAGACCGTGCTCGTCGAGCTTCGACTTCACGAGCCCGAGCGTCAGCCTCGTCGCCCACACCTCGTCGATGTCGAGCTCCCGCAGCACGTACGGCAGCGCGCCGACGTGGTCCTCGTGGCCGTGCGTCAGCAGGACGGCCCGCACGCGCCGGTCGCGCAGGTAGCCGAAGTCCGGCAGGACGAGGTCGACGCCGAGGTGCTCGTCGCGCGGGAACGCGAGGCCGGTGTCGACGACGATCGTCTCGCCGCCGGCCTCGAAGACGGTCATGTTCTTCCCGACCTCGCCCAGCCCGCCGAGGGGGATGATCCGTGTCGTGTCCACCTGCGAAGTGTAGGTGGCTAGGCCGGCGTCGCCGTCAGGACGCCGAGCCGCTCGAGACAGTCGCGGATACGCTCCCGCTCCTCGGGCGTCGCCTCGACGAGCGGCAGCCGGTGGCCGCCGACGTCGTGGCCGAGCAGGTGGAGGGCCGCCTTGATCGCGATCGGGTTCGGCGCGACCTTCAGCAGCTCGTACGACGGCCCGAGCTCCTCGTCGAGTCGCCTCGCCCGCTCGTGGTCGCCGCTCCGCCAGGCGCGAACCTGCTCCTTCACCTGCGGCCCGACGACGTGCGTGTGGACGCAGACGCCGCCGAGGCCCCCGAGCTCCAGGAACGGCTGGATGATGTTGTCGTCGCCCGCGTACAGGTCGAGGCCGAGCTCGACGATCCGCCGCGCCTGGTCGAGGTCGGCGTTCGCCTGCTTCACGGCCGTGACCGTCGGGATCTCCGCCAGCTCGGCCATCGTCTCCGGCTCGATGTTGAGGACGACGCGGGCGGGGATGTTGTAGACGACGATCGGCTTGTCGCTCACGGCCGCGATCGCCTTGAAGTGCTCGACGATCCCGCGCGGCGGCGGCTTGTTGTAGTACGGCGTCACGACGAGGAAGCCGTCGACCCCGAGCTCGTTCGCCTGCTCGGTCAGATGGACGGAGTGCGCCGTCGAGTACGTGCCCGTTCCGGCCACGACCGTGCCGCGGTCGCCGACGGTGTCGACGGCGACGCGGAAGAGCTCGAGCCGCTCGTCGTCCGAGAGCGTCGGCGCCTCGCCCGTCGTCCCCGCGACGACGAACCCGTCCGAGCCGTCCTCGAGGAGATGGAGCGCGAGGCGCCTGAACGCCTCGAAATCGATCTCGCCGTCGCGATCGAAGGGCGTGACGATCGCGGTGAGGACCTCACCGAGCACGGCCTTGATGTTACCCCCAGGTCAATCCGATCCGTCCCTCGGCGCGTATTCCCCGCTTTGAGCACCCGTCTGGAGGAGGGGGAATGAGGGTGAGACGAATCCTGACGGCCGCTGCGATGCTCGCCGTCGCGGCCGCCGTGCTGGCCGCCGCGACGCCGGCGGCCGAGAAGAACGCCTACGTCCAGCACAACCTCGTGTCGGACGGCTTCCTGCCGGCCGACCACACCGACAGTCACCTCGTCAACGCCTGGGGGCTCACGTCGCTGCCGGGCTCGCCGTGGTGGGTCGCCGACAACGGGACCGACGTCTCGACGCTCTACGCGGCGGACGGCACGCCGAGGCCGCTCGTCGTCTCGGTTCCGAACGCGCCCACCGGCGCCGTCTCGAACACCGGCTCGAGCTTCGTCGTCGGAAGCGGCCCGGCGCTCTTCCTGTTCGCGACCGAGGAGGGAAAGCTCCTCGGCTGGAACCCGTCAGTCGGGACGACGGCTCAGGTCGTGGCGGACAAGTCGGGCGACGGCGCGGTCTTCAAGGGCCTCGCGATCGCCGGCGACCGTCTGTACGCGACCGACTTCCACAACGGCAAGGTCGACGTCTTCGACGGGAGCTTCGGCGACGTGAGCACGCCCGGAGCCTTCGTCGACCCGTCGATTCCGACCGGGTACGCGCCGTTCGGGATCCAGAACGTCGGCGGTGACATCTTCGTGACCTACGCGAAGCAGGACGCCGACCGCCACGACGACGTCGCCGGCCAGGGTCACGGCTTCGTCGACGAGTACGACGCGAGCGGCGCGCTGCTCGGCCGGGTGGCGACCCACGGGCAGCTGAACTCGCCGTGGGGCCTCGCGCTCGCCCCGGCGAGCTTCGGCCGCTTCGGCGGCGACCTGCTCGTCGGCAACTTCGGCGACGGTCAGATCACCGCGTTCGCGCGCCAGTCGAACGGCCGGTTCGAGCCTCGCGGCCAGCTGCGATCCGCGGCTGGAGGCGTGCTGACGATCGACGGCCTCTGGGCGCTCCAGTTCGGCAAGGGGGCGCTCGCCAACAACGGCCCCACCGACACGCTGTTCTTCACGGCCGGGCCCGACGGCGAGGCCCACGGCCTGTTCGGGACGATCCGAGCGGCCGGCTAGCACGACCTCTCGAGGCGGGGGCTCGCATCACGCGAGCCCTCGCCTCAGAGCAGCGCGTCGAGCCCGAGCGTGAGGCCCGGCGGCAGCGTCGGCAGCTTCTCGAGCGCCAGCAGCACCCCCGGCACGAACGCTTCCCGCGAGGTCGTGTCGTGACGGATCGTCAGCACCTGACCCAGGCCGCCGAGCAGGACCTCCTGGTGCGCCACGAGGCCCGGAAGGCGGACCGAGTGGATCGACGGGTCGCCGGGCAGGAGCGCCGCCGTCGCCTTCGCGGTGCCCGAAGGCGCGTCCAGCTTCGTCTCGGCGTGGAGCTCGATGATCTCCGCCCGCGGCAGGTGCCGCGCCGCCGCGGCGGCGAAGCGCATCATCAGCACCGCGCCGACGGCGAAGTTCGGCGCGACGAAGAGCGCGACGCCCCGCTCGCGCGCGAGGCCGTCGAGCCGCTCAGGCTCCCAGCCCGTCGTCCCGACGACGCAGGGCACGCCCGCCTCCAGCGCCGCGCGCACGTTCGCCTCCACGACCTCCGGCCCGGTGAAGTCGACCACCGCGTCGGCGCCGCCCAACTCGTCCACCAGCTCGTGCCCCGCCGCCTCGAGCGCAGGCCCGAGCACGCTCCCGACCTTTCCGCCTCGGCCGTTGAGGACGATCTTCACGCCGCCGCGGCGGCGCGCGCCACGAGCGCCGTGCTCATCCGCTCCACGGCCTCGTGGAACCGTTCCTCGCTCGGGCCGACGCAGGCCGCCGACAGGCGCTCCGGCGCGAGCAGCAGGCCCGCGAGCTCGCTGACCGCCTCCGGCTCGACCGCGTCGATCTCGGCGATGATCCGGTCGAAGGAGAGAAGCTCGGTGTCGGTGATGAGCGACTTGCCGAGCCGGCTCATCCGGTTCGACGTCGACTCCATCGAGAGCATGATCCGCCCCTTGACGTTCTCCTTCGCGCGCTCGAGCTCCTGGTCGCGGAGGTTGCCTGCGGCGATGTCCGCCACCTGCTCGGCCGCGATCTCGACGCAGGCGGCGAGGTTGTCCTCCCGCGTGCCGAGGTAGATCCCGACGAGGCCGGTGTCCGTGTACTGGCCCGTGAAGCTGTAGACGGCGTACGCCATGCCGCGCTTCTCGCGGATCTCCTGGAACAGCCGCGACGAGGCCGAGCCGCCGAGGATCCCGTCGAGGAGCGACGCGGCGAAGCGGCGGCGGTCGGAGCGCGCGATCCCGGGCGCGCCGAGGCAGAGGTTGTACTGCTCGGTCTCCTTGCGCGCGAAGCGAAGGCCGGGCGGCGGCGCCTTGACGAGCGGCGGCCGCACGCGCGTCCCCTTGGGCGGCGCATCCGCCTTGCGCCGCCGCGCCGCGTCGAGGAGCCGGACGAGCCGCTCGTGGCCGAGGTTCCCCGCGGCGGCGACGACGACGTTGCCTCCGACGTACATCGACCGGTGGTACGCGCGGATCGCGCGCCGACTGATCGAGGCGATCACGTCCGCGCTCCCGATCACCGGCCGGCCGAGCGGGTTGCCGCCGAAGACCGCCTCGGAGAAGAGGTCGTGGACGAGCTCCTGCGGCGTGTCCTCGACCATCGCGATCTCCTCGAGCACGACCTCGCGCTCCGAGTCGACGTCGGCGAACGTGGGCGCATAGACCATGTCCGTCATCACGTCGACCGCGTCCTCGAGGTGCGAGTCGGGAACACGTGCGTAGACGACGGTGTGCTCGCGGGACGTGGCCGCGTTCAGCTCGCCGCCGAGGGCGTCGAAGATCTCCGCGATCGCCTGCGCGCTGTACGAGCGCGAGCCCTTGAAGAGCAGGTGCTCGATGAAGTGCGACACGCCGGCGCGGTCGGCGCGCTCGTCGCGCGACCCGGCGCCGATCCAGAAGCCGATCGCCACGGAGCGGACGCTCGAGACGCGCTCCGAGATGACCCGCTCCCCCGTGTCGAGCTCGCTCAGGACGTACTTCTGCACAAACCGATCTTACGCGGCGAAACGCAGTCGCTCGCCCGCGCGCTTCGCCTCGTAGAGCGCCGCGTCGGCAGCGTGCACGAGCGCCTCGGGGTGGCCGGCGTCGCTCGGGTAGGCGGCCGCGCCGAAGCTCGCCCGAACGGTCTGGAGCGCGCCTTCCATCGCGACCGTGATCCGCTCCACGACGGACTCGATGGCGTCGGGATCGGCGTCCGGAAGGACGAGCGCGAACTCGTCGCCGCCGATGCGGAAGGCCTCGTCGGAGCGGCGGAGCGCGTCGCCGAGGATGCGGCCGAGCGTCCGAAGGGCCTCGTCGCCCGCGAGGTGCCCCTGCGAGTCGTTCAGGAGCTTGAACCGGTCGAGGTCGCAGAGGACGAGCCCGAAGGGGCGACCGGAGCGATCGGCGCGGGCCGCCTCCGAGTCGAGCCGCTCCATGAAGACGCGCCGGTTCAGGAGCCGCGTCAGGGGATCGTGGTCGGCCAGGAAGCGCAGCTCCTGCACGTGCTCGACGAGCGTGACCGCGGTCGCGGCCTGGTTCGCGAACAGGCGCAGGGCCTGGAGACGCTCGCGCGGCGGGAGAAGCCGGTCCTCGGGCTCGTCGGCCCAGATGACGCCGATCGTCTTCCCCGTCCGGTCGACGAGCGGGACGACGAGCCAGTGCCGGTTCCACGCCCACGGGCCGCGGCCGTTCAGGCGCGAGTGGTAGACGAAGAGCCCGGCGGTGAAGCGCCTCTGGCCCTCGTCGCTCGGCAGCAGGAAGCAGCCCTCGACCTCGAAGGCGGGATCGAGGAGCGGCGCGATGTCGGCCAGCGTCACCGGCGCCGAGAGCGTCTCGTCCCCGAGCGTCCAGCCGACCGCGGCCTGGGCGCTCAGGCGGCCGGTCGCCGACTCGACGAGCTCGATCGCGACGTGCTGGAACCCGAGCGCGTCGCGGACGCTCTCGCACACGGACTGGAAGATCTCGTCGGCGTCGAGGGTCTCGGAGAGCCGCGACGAGACGCGGAGCAGCTGCTCGAGCGCGGCCCGGTGGCGCGCGGCTTCGGCGGCGGCCTGGGCGCCCTCGACTGCAAGTGCTGCGTGCTCGGCGACCGCGACGAGCACGTCGAGGTCCTCGTCGCTCGGCTTGCGCCCCGAGCGCGGCTCGTCCACGGAGAGGATGCCGAGCAGGTGCCCGGCGCTGTGCCGCATCGGCACCATCAGGGCGTCCTCCGGGTGCCAGGCGTCGGGATCGTCGGTCGGCTCGATGTCCGGCACGAAGGTGGCCACGTCCGCGGCCCAGTCGAAGTGCTCGTGCGGGATCAGGTACGCGCCGCGGCGCAGGAAGCGGTCGTCGAGGAGGGGCCGCCAAGAGGCGAGGTCGCGTGCGTCGCCGAGCAGCGCCTCGCGCGCGCCGGGGTTGCCGTAGACGTTCGTGACCTGGAAGTCGTCCCACGCGGGCCGGTAGAGGTTGACCGCGACCGTCCCGAAGCCGAGGCACTCCGCGATCGTCCGGGCGATGGCCTCCAGGACCGCGTCGAGGTCGTCCTCGCCACGGACGAGGCTCGTGACCTCGAGGAGGCCGCGCAGGTGTGTCACAGTCGACTGTTTCTTCGCCACAGCAGTCGGAGCCGACAGAGGCTCGCCGCTTCCATCGACCGCACCTGCTCAGCTCATGAGCCCGGCCGAGGGATGGACCGAGCCGGTGGCCAAAAAAGGGAGACTTACGCGCCGCCAATAGCTGACACTTGTGCAACTTCGCCGTATACTCGACACAACGATCACGAGGAGCGTGATGAGCAAGTCCCACCTCCGAGCACGATCGCGGCGGGTCGTCTGGCTGGCCGTGGTGGCATCAGCGGCCGCTCTGGCGCTCGCAGCCGGAATCAGCTGGGCGGCCAGCTACACGACCTACTACTGCGGAGACGCCCTCAACTACTGCACCGTCTACTCCGATGCGCCGAAGACGACTGCGAGCGTCGCGCTCCGGGACAGCAACGTCATCACCTGCAAGTACGGCTGCCACACGCGGGTGTACTACTACTCGGCGGGCACCGGCTCCTTCGGCGTCGTCCACACGAACGGGAGCTGCTGCGTGTACTACGAAGTCGGAAGCCAGGGCTACTACGTGTACTCGCGGTGCATCACCGACGCCGGCTACGGCTCGAACACGGCGCGCTGCTGGACGGACTGGCACACCTAAGGGGACACGTGAGACGCCTGCTCGCCTTCGCCACGACCGCTCTCGCCCTCACCGTCGCAGCATTCGTTCTCTCGGGTCGCCTGGGAGACGCCCGAGTTCATCGGGCTCTCGCGGTCCGGGCTGCTCACGGCGCCGGCGGGGTCCCGATCGGCGGCACGATCAAGATCAAGACTCTCGCAGACGCCAAGTCGTTCCTCTCGCGCGCCTCGATACGCGGGGACGTCGGGCTGACCGACGGTGAGATCGCGGCGACGCGGCCGATTTATCGCTTCGGCGCCGCGGACGGCAGCTACGCCGCCGGCCTCGATGCCTATCGGGCGCCGCTCGCGAACGGCGGCTACTGCATCGCGTTCGCCGCGGCGGTGGGCTGTACCCGGACGCCGCCGAACGACACGGAGCCGCTCATCGGCCTCGCCCTCGATCCGGACGCCGAGCGCTCGGGCGAGCCGTTCGTCATGGTCGGCATCAAGGCGCCGGACGTGCGGTCGGTCACCTATACGTGCGGAGGCCGTTCGTATCCGGCCGCGATCGCCGGCGACGTCGTGACCTTCGTCGCTCCGTCGTCGTCGCTCCGAGCGGACGACTGCACGCAGAACGCCACGCTCGCGAGCGGCGAGGTCGTCTCGAAAGGGGTGTAGGAATTCGAGTCGGGGCCGCGCAAGCGGCCCCGACCCTTCTACCTCCGCCCGCGGTCGCGGCCGCCTCGGCCGCGGTCGCGTCCGCCGCGCGGACGCTCTTCCTCGCGCTCGCGGGGCGGGGCGTTCTTCGCCCGCTCGATCAGCTCCTCCGGCTGGACGAGCGAGCCGTTCTCGTGCTTGGCGATCAACTTCAGGCCGATCCGGCCGCGTGCCTTGTCGACCTCCTGGACGAGCACGTCGAGCACGTCACCGCGGTCGATCACGTCCTCGATGTGGCCGACGCGGCCCGGGCCTACGTTCGAGACGTGGAGCAGGCCGTCCGTGCCCTTCTTCAGCTCGACGAACGCGCCGAACTGCGTCGTCTTGACGACCTTGCCGGTGTAGGTGTCCCCCACCTCCGGCTCCTTCGTCAGCGCCTCGATCGCGGCGATCGCACCCTCCGCCTTCGGGCCGTCGGTCGCGTAGATGAGGATCGTGCCGTCCTCCTCGATGTCGATCTGTACCTCGTTCTCGGACTCGAGCGCGCGGATCGTCTCGCCGCCCTTGCCGATCACCATGCCGATCTTCTCGGGGTCGATCTTGACCGTCGAGATACGCGGCGCCGTCGCGGACAGCTCGGTGCGCGGCTCGGGGATCGCCTCGAGCATCTTCTCGAGGATGAACTCGCGCGCCCTCTTCGCCTGCTCGAGCGCGCCGCGCATGATCTCCTGCGTGACGCCGGTGATCTTGATGTCCATCTGGAGCGCGGTGATGCCCTCGCGCGACCCGGCGACCTTGAAGTCCATGTCCCCGAGGTGGTCCTCGGCGCCCTGGATGTCGGTCAGGATCACGTAGTCCTCGCCCTCCTTGACGAGACCCATGGCGATTCCGGACACGGGCCGCCTGATCGGCACGCCTGCGTCCATCAGGGCGAGCGTCGATCCGCAGACCGAGCCCATCGAGGACGAGCCGTTCGACTCGAGCGTCTCCGAGACGAGCCGGATCGTGTACGGGAAGTCCTCGAGCGGCGGGACCATCGGCTCGAGCGCCCGCTGCGCGAGCGCGCCGTGGCCGATGTCGCGCCGCTTCGGGCCGCGCATGAAGCCCGTCTCCCCGACCGAGTAGGGCGGGAAGTTGTAGTGGTGCATG
>Ga0209059_1000104_pt1 | contig 34506 bp, 32 predicted proteins | sample GraSoiAngelo_151_FD_186165 | JGI IMG/M metagenome (GOLD analysis project Ga0209059, IMG submission 186165) | Grasslands soil microbial communities from the Angelo Coastal Reserve, California, USA - 14_1009_12_20cm (SPAdes) (version 2) | ecosystem: Environmental > Terrestrial > Soil > Grasslands ...
CGCCCACTAAACTCGGAACCGCCGCCCCGCTAGCTCAGGGGAAGAGCAACTGCCTTCTAAGCAGTGGGTCCGGGGTTCGAATCCTCGGCGGGGCGCCAAAAAACGCGACGCCGAAGACTGAGGCCGGATGTGCACCTCCGGCCCGGCTCCGTCAGACGCTGACCTTGCAGCAATCGCAGCCGCAGTCGCAGTCCGGGTCCGAACAACCGCTGCAGTCGCACGCCTGGACCACCTGGACTTCCGCCGTCATCGCCATCACCTCCTCCTGGGTTGGTAGCCAGCACTCGCAATCGCCGACGTGGCCGCAGACTGGCACCTGAGCCTGCCCGAGCCGCAGGTAAAGCGACTCCAGCTCGGTCTTCAGCTCGGCCAGCTCAGAGACCCGGCGTTCGGTTTCGGCCAGCTTGTGAGCCACGACGTGGCGCAGGCGCGAGCGGTCGGCCGCGCTGTCACCGCGCGGGCCATCGATGAGCGCTCGAATCTCACTCACGGAGAGCCCGAGCGCCTGGGCGCGCCGGATGAAGCTGAGCCGGCCCCGCGCGTCATCGCCGTAGAGGCGATAGCCGGCTGCGGATCGCTGCGCCGGCGGCAGCAGACCGGCTTCCTCGTAGTAGCGCAGGGCGGACGTCGCCAGGCCGGCCGACTTGGCCAGCTCACCGATTCGCATTGCCACGGACGGGACGCTACACCTTCAAGCGCACTTGAAGGTCAAGACGGTCGGCTAATCGGTCAGTTTTTGAAGACCGCGAGCGACATGTAGGCCGACACCCCCCAGTTCGGCTGATCGACGATCTGGCTGATTTTGAGGTCGGCCGCCAGGCTGCAGAGGACGTAGGCGTCCTCGCGGCTCAGGGAGTGCGCCGATCCGAGCCAGTCGATCAGGTCCCGGACGGCGTTCCTGGCGTTCTCCATCAGGTCGGGGCCGAGCGCGGTGCAGGCGAAGTAGCCTTTCGCGTCCGACTGCGCCTGAAGCGAGCCGGGAGGCGTCTGGAAGTGGTAGCGCCAGGGCTTGATGGTGATGCCTTTGAGCACCTTGAAGCGGAGCGCGAACGCCATCGGGCATTCGATGCCGGTGACGCAGACCTCACCGTCGCCCTGAGTGCCGTGGCAGTCGCCGGCTGAGAACAGGCCGCCCGGGACGAACACCGGAAGGTAGAGCTTGGCGCCCACGTTCAAGTGTCTGGTATCGATGTTGCCGGCGCCCTTCGTGGGCGGCAGAACGTCGTGCTTGCCCGGCTCGTCGGTGGCGACGCCCATCGTGCCGCAGAAGGGCTGCAGCGGGATGCGGACGTGATCGCCGAGCGCGGTATCGCTGCCGTTGCTCAGGTCGAAGTGGCGGATATAGGGATCGGGGAAGTCCGCGGCCAGCAGGCCGAGACCCGGGATCAGGCCCGTCCAGCCCCACTCCAGCGGGCGCAGCTCGAGCATCTCGACCTCGAGCACGTCGCCCGGCTCTGCGCCCTTGACAAAGACAGGACCCGCCAGCGGGTAGAGACGGTCGAAGTCCAGGCTCGTCAGTGCCGAGGCGGGTGCGCCCGGCTTGATCTGTCCATCCGTGACCTCGTCGGTCTCGAAATGGACTACGTCGCCGGACTCGATCTCGACCGCCGGCCTAAGACTGTTGTCCCACTTGTAGTGGACCTTGCCCCGCTCGATCGAATGCTCCATGCCAACCATGCCAGCCACCTCCTTCGGCTGACCATAGCGCGTGCCAGCACTCAGCCCCATGTTCAACTGGGGCGGCCTCACCTAATCTGATAGCATCCTTGTAGCTTTCGGCACCCGCGAGGGTGCCGGAGGCGACCAACCAGAATGCTTCTCCAACTCGTCGTCTTCTTCGCGGCCGCCACAGCTACCACGACCGTCTTTGCGGTGCTCGGGGGAATCCGCCGCACCATCTGGACCGGCCTGCCCCTAGGCCTCGTGGCCTTGGCCCTGGCCGGCGCCGTGATCCGGCTTTTCTTCCAGGACCAAGGCGTCGCGATCGCGCTGGTTGCCGCCGGGGCGGCGATCGCGCTCCTGACGAGGCTCCTCTTCCGCAGCTGGAGCTGGCTCGGCGCCCAACTCTTCGCCGCGGTCGTGATGGGCGGCTTGAGCTACCTCGTCTATGCCGCTGTCCTCACCTTCACCGAGGACCTGGGCATCGCCGGAACCCTGTTCTCAGTGCTGCTTCTCGTGCTCGAGTTCCTGGCGCTGACGCTGAGCGCGTCATACATCCTGGAGATCGTCGACGTCCTGAGCCGCAACACCCGGCTCAAGCACCGGTCCGACCCGGCCTACCAGCCGAAAGTCGCGCTGCAAGTGCCTGCCTACAACGAGCCGGTCGAGGTCGTGGGCGAGACGCTCCGAGCCCTGGCGCGCAGCGACTACCCGAACCTGCTGGTCCAGGTCGTCGACAACAACACCGAAGACCCCGATGTCTGGCGACCCCTGGAAGCGCTCTGTAAGGAGCTCGGGCCGCGCTTTCAGTTCATGCACCTCGAGAAGTGGCCGGGCTTCAAAGCAGGGGCCTTGAACGAGGCCACCCGGCGCTTACCGGCCGACGTCGAGCTGGTCGGAATCGTAGACGCCGACTACCTGGTCGATCCCGATTTTCCGGCCGCCGTGGCCGGTCACTTCGCCGACCCGAACGTGGCCTTCGCCCAGACGCCGCAGGACTACCGCGACTGGCGTGACGACGGCTACCTGCGCGGCCTCTACTACAGCTACCTCTACTTCTTCAGGATCACGATGCCGGCGCGGGCCAATCGCAACGCGATCATCTTCGCCGGGACCATGGGCCTGATCCGGCGCCAGGCCCTGGAAGAGATCGGCGGCTGGAACACCGAGTGCGTCACGGAAGATGCCGAGGCCAGCCTGCGGATGCTCGGGCACGGCTACGAGGGCGTCTACGACCCGCACGCCTACGGCCGCGGCCTGATGCCGCTCAGCTTCGACGGGTTGAAGAAGCAGCGCTTCCGCTGGGCCCTGGGCGGCATCCAGATCCTGCGCCTGCACTGGCGCGACCTGTTCGGACCCGGCGGCAAGCTCCGACTCACGGCGGCCCAGCGCTTTCACTACCTGGCCGGCAGCCTGCAGTGGTTCGGCGACCTGATGATGGCCGTCTTCACCCTGCTCCTGCTGATCACCGCGGTGGCGACCGTCCTCCATCACCAGCTCCCGGTCCGGCGGCTGACGGGTGCGGTCCTGGTGGTCCCGCTCGTCTTCCTCGCGACGGGCCTCCTGCGGGCTCTCTGGGCGATGCGCGCGACGACTGGCGCCAGCTGGAGCGACGCCTTCCGGGCCCTCCAGGTCTGGTTCGCGCTGAGCTGGGTTGTGAGCCTCGCCTGCCTCAAGGGTCTGCTCGGGTCCGAAACCGCGTTCCTGCGCACGCCGAAGCGCCGGGAAGGCGAGTCGGGCTGGCTGCAGGCGCTGCGGGCGGCGCGCACCGAGACGCTGATCAGCGGCGCCGGCCTGCTGGCGGCGGTGGGGATGGTCATCGCCTCGCCGTATCCCTCGACGCTCGCCCTGGCCGTTCTGCTCACCTTCCAGTCGCTCACCTACGCCAACGCCTCCTGGGCCGGGGTCAAGGCCGAGGGGATCGAGCTGACGCCGCTGCGCAAGCGCTACCTGGCGTCGTCGCAGAACGTCGGCGACTGGCCCGAGGCCGGGCCGGGCCCAGGCGCCTACCTGTCGTTGATCGCGATCGTGGGCGCGGTCGTGGTCGCGCTCGCCGTCCTCGGATCGCCCGCCTCGGCTCCCGCGCCGCCTTCGGAGCCGCTGCTGCCAGTGATCGGGAAGCCTCCACCCGGAATCGGACAGCCGGCAGCCAGTCCCAGCCCGGAGCCGACGCCAAAGGCGACAAGCCCACCGCCCAGCCCGCAGCCGAGCCCGACCGCCAGCCCGACGCGCTAGCTCGAGGCTATGCGGTTGGGACGGCCGGGCCTGAGGTCCGCTGGCGGAGCCACGCCTCCAGCGCCGACCCGGGCAGCGGACGGCTCACGTGATAGCCCTGGACGAGGTCGCAGCCGAGCTCGGCAAGGATCGATTGGCTGGTGGCGTCCTCGACGCCTTCGGCGACCACCGAGAGGCCGAGGTTGTGCCCGAGGTCGATGATGCTGCGCACGATCGTGGCGTCCGCGTCGCTCCGGGCCAGGTCGTGCACGAAGGAGCGGTCGATCTTGATCTCCCTGACGGGCAGCCGGCGCAGGTAGCTCAGCGACGAGTAGCCGGTGCCGAAGTCGTCGATCGAGAGCCGGATCCCCATCTGGTTCAGGCGGGTCAGGATCTCCAGCGCGCGCGCCGCGTCGGCCATGACCGCGCTCTCGGTCAGCTCCAGCTGGAGCCGGCCGGCGCCCGAGGGATGGTCCTTGATCGCCTCGGCTATCGATTCCGGCAGCTGGCGGTCGAGCAGCTGCCGGGGCGAGAGGTTGACCGCGACCGAGACGTCGAACCCGAGCCAGGTCCAGCGGTCGCTCCACTGCAGTGCCTCGCCGATGACCCAGTCCGTGAGAGGGCCGATCAGGTCGCTCTGCTCGGCGATCGGGATGAACTCGGCCGGAAGGAGCAGTCCGTGGTCCGGATGCGGCCAGCGGACGAGCGCCTCGACGCTGCTCACCGCGCCCGTCGAGCAGCTCAATTTGGGCTGGAAATGCAGCTCCAGGCCGCGGCGCATGATGGCCTCCCGCAGCTCGGCCCGGAGAGCCAGCCGGCGCGGGTTGTACTGGTCGTCCTCGCTCTTGTAGACGGCCTGGTCGGTGCCCGCCCGCTTGGCCGAGTAGAGGGCGACGTCGGCCCGCCGGATCAGCGACACCGGCTCGTCGCCATGGACCGGGTAGAGGGCGATCCCGACGCTGGCGCCGACGCTGATCCGCTGACCTTCCACGACCGGCGACTGCTCGAGGGCGGAGAGGAGATGATGCGCGCCGACCAGCGCGCCGGCCTCGTCATGGACGTCGCGGAGCACGATTCCGAACTCGTCGCCTCCCATTCGCGCGAGCGTGTCCGACTCGCGCATGGCACCCGCCAGGAGGGCGCCGGCCTGCCGGAGAACGTCGTCTCCGACCTGATGGCCGAAGGTATCGTTCACGGCCTTGAACTCTTCGAGGTCGACGATCATCACCGCCAGCACCTCGTGGTTGCGCGCGGCGCCTTTGAGAGCGCGGGCGAGCCGGTCCTCGAGGAGGGTGCGGTTGGGGAGCCCGGTCAGTGCGTCATGCAGTGCTTGATGTCGGAGGCGCTCTTCGACGCGCTTGCGCTCCGTGACGTCGCGGGCGATGGCTTGGATCCCCAGCGGCCGGCCCTGCTCCTCCACGAGGAGCGGGCTGATCTCGAGGATCAGGCGCCGGCCGTCCTTCGCCATCCACTCGATCTCGTAGGGCAGCGCGCCGACCTGGCCGTCGAGGCAGTCCTGGAGCATCGCCCGCACGCGCTCCCATTGGTCGCCCGGGATCAGGATGCCCGGGTCCATGCCGACCATCTCCGTCCTGCTGTAGCCGAGGAGCCGCTCGGCCGCCGGGTTGATCGACGTCAAGGTGCAGTCGAGGTCGTACGTGAAGATCACGTCGTGCGCGAATTCGAAGAGGTCGTCGAAGCGGCGATCGCTCATGACCCTCGCCCTGGATTCGGCCTCGACCCGCTGGCCGAGGTCGCGGAGCTGGCCCACGACGGCGCCAACCAGCGTCATCACCAGCACCGCCGCCGGCGCGGCGCCGCCGGTCTTGAGGACCAGGTCGGCGGCTGGGACGCGGAATGCCACCAGTTCGAGGACCGACAGCGGAAAAATCACGAAACCGACGATCGCTCCCGCCCGCAAGCCGAAGAGGTACCCGGCGACGAGGATGGGCAGCGCGCAGAGCGCCGTCATGCCCGGCCCGCCCCAGGCGTAGATGAATGGATAGATGAGGGCGAATCCGGCGAGCGCCCCCGCCGTCACCGCGAAGCGGGACCGAAAGTCGCGGAGTAAGTCCAAGGCTGGGATAGCCTAAGGCCGCTGTGGCCCGGATCTTGCTGAATTTCGTCCTCCGGGACGTGGACGGCGATCCGTACCCCGCCAGCCGCCTCTACGGCCGGCCGACCGTTCTGGTCCTGCTGCGTCATCTCGGCTGTCTCTTCTGCCAGCAGCACCTGAGCGAGCTCCGCCCTCATGTCGCCGAGATCGAAAACGCCGGCGGCCGGATTGCCGTGATCTCCTTCGCGCCCCCGCAGCACCTGGCTGGATTCGCCGCGGCGCTCGGGCATCCATACCTCTGGCTCTCGGACCCCGAGCGGGCGAGCTACCAGGCGATGGCGGTCGGCCGCGGCGGCTTGCTGAACCCTTTCAGCCCAGCCGACATCTGGCGCTCCCTGACCGGCCTCCTCCGGGGCAAGCCCTGGATCCCCCAGCAAGCCGACGTCTGGCAGCTGGGCGCCGACTTCGTGTTCGACAGCCAGGGCCGCCTGACGATGGCGCATCGCTGCCGGTCGAGCCACGACCGGCCGCCCGTCGCCGAGGTGATGAGGGCCTTCCGCGCAGCCGTCCCGGTCGCCGCCTCCCTGCCCTAGCTCGGCGTCCGCGTCAGGCGGCGAAGCTTATATTGGAATTATCACTACTGACCGAGTGGAGACGCCCCGGCCCGGGGTCTTGGGAACCTTCGCGGACCGGGCCGCCGCGGAGGCTGCCGTGCAGGCGCTGGAGGGCGCCGGCTTCACGCCGGAGGAGATCGGCTTCCTGGCGCCTGAGACTCCTCGCGACACGCCCGCGGACGCGCATCCGCTCGCGGGGGTGGCGGTCGGCGCCGCCACGGGCAGCGTCGTCGCCGGCTTGCTCGCCGGCCTGACGGCGATCACCCTCGCCGGCGTCGGCCCCTTCGTCGCGGGCGGCGTGCTGGGAGCGATCATCATCGGCGCCAGCGTCGGCAGCGTCAGCGGCGGGATGATCGGCGGCGTGATCGGGTCTCACCTCGGCCAGGAGCCGCCGCCGGACTTCGAGGAGCAGCTGCGCAGCGGCCGCGCGATCGTCACCGCTGAAGGCGACCGGCTGGACGAGGCCCGCCGGATCCTGGAAGAAAGCGGCGCCCTCCGGATCAGCTGATCCCGGCGCGCGCTCCTAGAGGCGCCAGGTCCTGACCGCGTTCCCCGCGAAGAGCGCGTCGAGTTGCTCCGGGCTGCCCGGCGGGAGTGATTCGAGCACCAGATCGAGCCAGTCGCGGTAACCGATCACTGTCGTCGAGACCGGCCAGTTGCTGCCGAAGATGACCCGCTCCCAGCCGAAGACGCGGACCGCATGCCGGATGATCGGCGCCATCGCCGCCGGGTCGAGCGGCGGGTCCTCCGGGGTCTGCACGACGACCGACACCTTGCACCGCACATTCGGGCGCTCGGCGAGCTCGGCCAGCTCCGCCTCCCAGACCGGCTGGGGCTGGCGGCCGACCTCGGGCTTTCCGAGGTGGTCGAGCACGATCGTGGTTTCGCGACACTCCTTGGCCAGCTCGACGACGCCCTCCAGCTGGAAGTGCTTGACGCAGACCTCGCCGACCAGGCCGAGACGTCCGAGCTCGCGGAAGCCGTCGATCATGGGCGGTCGCGCTACATATCCGGGGTCCGGGTGAAACTGGGTGCCGCGCCTGATCCCGCGCACCAGGCGGACCTCCCGCAGCAGGGCGAGCTCGCCGCGCCGGGCCGGATCCTCGAGCAGGTTCCCGGCGACCAGGCCGCGCAGCCTCGGCTCGGGGATCGCAACCGAGGTCACGAAGGCAGCTTCAGCCACACCGTCGATCTCGTCCCGAACCTGGACCATGAGCCCGCCCTTGACCGGCAACCCATGCCAGGCCGCTTCGAAGTCGGGCCAGAGGAAGTCCCGCTGGAGCTCCCCGGCCGAAAGGAGTCCGGCGTTCGGCACGTCAGCCCGCCGGAAGAGGTGGAAGTGGCTGTCGACGATGCTCGCGGGGAGCGCTGGCGCGCTCACCAGTTGGATTCCATGTCGATGTAGCCCCGGCGGCGCGCCATGCGATCGCTGATGAGGTAGGTGAAATAGCCCAGCACCAGCGTTCCGGCCACGGCCAGCACCAGGCGCCCCAGCACCTCGCCGTCGGAGAGCTGCGGGAACATCTCGTAGACCCGCCCATGGAGGATTGCGCGCCGGCAGAGTTCGAGCCAGTAGCCGAGCGGCGAGAGGGCGGCCAGCCAGGCCAGGGGTCCCGGCAAGAGCGAGATCGGGAAGATGGCGCCGGAGAAGAGGTAGAGGAACTGGGCCATGATCTCCCCGTAGCCATGCGAGTCGCGGCCGGCCAGCAGCACCATGCTGAGCGTGACCGAGAAGGCCATGATCGCGACGAAGGCCAGGAGGCAGGCCACCACCAGCAGCGGGTAGTCGATCGCCAGCGCGTTGATGGGCAGCCCGAGCGCGAAGGTCCCCACCACCAGCACGATGACGACCGACGCCGAGGCGCTCGCCAGTTTGGAGGTCGCCCGGCCCACCAGGAAGATCGGGAAGTCGAGCGGAGCCAGGTAGGTGTACTTGAGGACGTGATAGCGGCCGCGGTCCTCCAGGATCCCGGTCGCGAACTCCGAGACACCCTCCTGGATGAAGGACCAGAACGCGGTCCCGATGATCAGGAAGGCGAGGTAGGGCCGGGCGGCGGCGCTGTTGTGGGTGATGACCGCGTACATGACGGCCAGGATCAGCGCCATCGAGATCGGCCGCAGGACCGAGTAGACGATGAAGAGGAGCGGCCGGGTCCAGTTGCTGGAGATCGCCCAGCCGAGGCGGACCGCGGCCCAGTAGCCCTGCCAACCGCGGGCGATGGCTACTCCCATCGGGTCACCAGCTTCCCCTCGCTGCGCGCCCTGGTCTCCAGGAAGCGCAGGGCCACGCCGGCCAGGACCGCGTAGAGCGGGACCTGGATGGCCACGATGGTCGTCTCCAGTCCGACCGGGATGAAGACGGGCGTCCCTGGCAGCAGCAGCTGCCGCATGGCGTCAAGGCCCAGGGTCATCGGGACGAGCGAGGCGCCACCGGCGACGTAGGACCCGAGCGCGCGAACCGGGAAGTAGAGCCCGGAGAGGAAGTTGACCGGCTCCTGCAGGGCGGTCGCAAGGTGCCATGCCTCGCGCCCATAGAAGAGGAAGAGGCTGGCCAGGAGCATGCCCAGGCAGTAGAGCGCCGCCAGCGTGAGCAGGAAGACCCCGATCGCGGCCAGGGCCCCGCCGGAGGCGTAGCTGATCCCGAAGAGAAGTGAGCCGGCGACCAGGATGACGCCGGCGCGGATAGTCGTCGTGATCATGGAACCGACCGCCATGCCGAGCAGCACGGCTTCGAAGGTCGTCGGCGCGATCGTGTAGAGCTCGAGCGTCCCGTTGCCGCGGTCCCACGAGAACTGCGTCGCCATGCTCCAGAGCACGTTCTGCCAGAAAGCCAGCATGGCGCCGCCCATGACCACAAAGCCGAGGTACTGACGGGGGGCGTGCAGCCCCTGATAGACCAGGACCATGGCAAGGGAGCCGACGATCGGGAAGGCCATGTCGAAGAAGATCCAGGCCACCTGCCGCCAGGTGGCGATGACGCGCGGGTAAGCGCGGGCGACGACAGTCTTGAAGAAGATGCGCAGCGGCGAGTACTGCGTCATGCGCCGTTCTCGGCGCTGTCCTCTTCGTGGAGGCTGCGCCCCACCAGCTTGACGAAGGCGTCCTCCAGCGTGGGCTGGCGCCTGACCAGGCCGGTGACCCGGCGGCCGGAGCCTTCGACGGTCGAGAGGACACGAGGCAGGACCGCGTCGTCGGCCAGCAGGAGGCTGAACCTGTCGATGCCGTCCTCTTCGCGTGCGCTGGCAGCGCCGACGCCTTCGACCGCGCGGAGGGCGTCGAGCAGAGGGCGGCCGGGCTCCAGCTGGAGATCGACGATCACGTCCTCGTCCACCTGCTGCTTCAGCGCCTGGGGAGTGCCGTGAGCGATCACCTCGCCCCGGTTCACGATCGCGACCCGATCGCAGAGCTCGTCGGCCTCCTGCATGTAGTGCGTCGTCAGGATCACCGTCCGGGTCGGATCCTCCCGCATCCAGCGCCGGACCTCGGTGCGGACGTCGCGGGCGGCGCCCACGTCGAGGGCGACGGTCGGCTCGTCCAGGAAAATGACGCGCGGGTCGGTCATCAGACCGCGCACGAGGCTCATCTTTTGACGCATACCGCTGGAGAGGCCGGTGATCTTGCGGTTGGCCACCTCGGCGAGGCCCAGCCGCTCCAAGAGCTCGTCGATGCGGCTGCGCGCCGCGGATGAGCTCATGCCGTAGAGCTGGCTGAAGAGCCAGAGCTGCTCGCGGACCCGCAAGAGGCCGTAGCCGGCGTTCTCTCCGCCCGACACCATCGAGATCCGGTGACGCAGCGCGCGGTAATCCTTCACGACGTCGAGCCCGTCGACCCAGGCCTGCCCAGAACTCGGCAGGAGGAGCGTGACCAGGATCTTGATCAGCGTCGTCTTGCCGGCGCCGTTCGGGCCGAGCACGCCGAAGAGCTCGCCCTGGTTAACGCTCAGGTCGACGCCCTGGAGGGCGACCACGACGTCCTTGCGCGATTTGTAGACGCGGCCGAGCTGCCGAGTTTCGACTGCAGGGCGTGACGAATTGGAGGAGGGAGAGGTGCCCGCCACGGCAACCGAAATTCTAAACGAGCCGGGAGACGGAGACCCCCACCCCCACCCTGCCCTCCCCCCTCTGGTGGGGGAGGGTTTGGCTCTTTTAATGCAGCGGTTTCGGGTCGAGGAAGTCGCGGATCAGCCGGTTGGTGGCTTCCGGCAGCTCGTACTGCGGCACGTGACCGCAGTCCTTCAAGACCACGGAGCGCGAGTGGGGGAGGGCTGCGGCAATCGCGCGGCCGTGCGCCGGCGGCACCAGCGGGTCATGGTCGCCCCAAACAAAGAGGGCGGGCGCGCTGACCGATTGCAGCCGGTTCCAGTAGCCGAGGTCGCCGTGCGGCTCCTCCAGGTAGATCTCGCGCAGGGAGGAGAAGAAGGCAACCCGGGCGCCGGGGTCGCGGAAGACCCGCACGAACTCGTCGGCGGCGGCCTCGAGCCACTCGTCAGGCATCCGGGAGGGCTTGGCGAAGAGGCCGCGCAGCGCGAAGAGCGCTTCCGCCCTCAGCATCGGGATGGGAATGGCGGCCAGCTCGGGCCGGAGCAGGCGAACAAGCGGCACCAGCTGGCGCAGGCGGTGGACGATCGGCGCCGCCGCCAGGAGAACCAGGCGGTCGACGCGCTCGGGCGCCTTCATCGCGACCTCCAGTGCGACCCGGGCGCCGAGGGAGTTGCCGACCAGGTGGACCCGGTCCAGGCCGAGCGTGTTCAGCAGGGCGACCACCCAGTCGCCGTAGAAAGAGGCGTCGTAGCGCCGGATCGGCTTCCCGGAGTCGCCGTGGCCGGGCAGGTCGGGCGCGATCACGTGGTGGTCGGTGGAGAGGTCCCACAGGGTGGGCAGGAAGGAGACATTGGTGCCGCCAAGGCCGTGCAGAAGGAGGATGGGGGTGCCCGTCCCGGCTTCCAGGTAGAAGGTGTCCACCCCGCCGGCCCGGATCCGGTCGGCCCGCGGCGAGCGGCGATGGCGGTGGCCGTTGCCGAAGGCGGTCTCCAGCTGGACGGCGAGGGCAAGACTGCCCCGGACGTGAATGTGACCGTCGAGAAAGGCTTTAAGGCCCGGACGGCGGCCGTCCAGGATGGCGGCGAGAGTGTCGGCATCGCCGGTGACCTCGGCGGAGGAACGCCCCTGCCGGGCCCTGAGGATCCAGGAATGCCCATGGACTTCTATTGCGAGTGCGCTGGCTGAGGCCATTTCAAGAACGGCGGGGTTACGCATTAATTTACGGCTAAACCGGCCAAAGTGGGCGGCCGAATTTTTGTAGCTGCTACCCAGGCGTTCGCCAGGCGAGCCTCGCGGCCGCCATCCAGGAGGGCGGCTCCTGGCCGTCCAGCAGCAGCCCGACGAGCCGCCGGGCGGCGTTGAAAGCGAAGCCCAGCCCGTGTCCCGTGTACCCGCCGCAGACGAAGAGTCCCGACCGGCCGGGCACCGGACCGACCAGGGGCAGGGAGTCGGGCGTGAATCCCATGATGCCCGCCCAGCGATGCGTGACCGGCGCCTCGACGCCCATCGCCTGCAGGTGACGCTCGAGATGGTTCTGGATGCGGTCGCTGGGCTCCTCGACGTAGCCGACCTCCTCCTCCGGCGCGAGATTCCGGAAGCCCCCCAGCAGCAAACGGCCGTCCGCCAGCTGCCGCCAGTAGCGATAACCCCAGTCCGAATAGGTGGGACGGTCGACGAGGAGCTCACCCGCGGGCGCCGTCGCCAGCATCTGGGCGCGGACCGGCCGGATCGGGGCCGCCGCCAGGAGCTGGGGCGTGTAAGCGTTGGTGGCCAGGACCACCGTCGCCGCCTGGAGGTCCCCCCGACTGGTCTCCACGCCACCTGCGCCGAGGCTCGTGACCTCGCAACCTTCGATCACCTGGCCACCCTGTGCCAGGGCGTCTACCGCGGCGGCCGGGTCGAGCTCCCCATCGCGCGGGTTGAGCAAGCGGCCGGCTCGGTATTCGGCCGGGAAGCCGTCCTCTTGCATCAGGCTGGCGGCTGCCTCCAGCTCCAGCTCTTCCTCCGCCGATGCGGCCAGCGTGTAAGCGCCGAGGCGCCGGTGACCGGCCGCCCCGGCCAGCGCCTCCGCCAGCCGGGCGTGGTTCTCGGCCGTGAACGCCCAGACCTCGCGCGCCACCGCGCGGCCGTGCTGGCGCACCGCCGCCGCATAGTTGGCCGCCGTACCTTCGAGCAGGAATCCCGCATTGCGGCCGCTGGCGCCGGCTGCCAGGTGGCGCCGTTCGAGCAACAGCGCGTCGATGTCCCGAGCGGCCAGTTCGCGGAGTAGGCTCACGCCGGTCATGCCGCCCCCGACGATCAGCACCTCGACCCGACCGGGCAGCCGGCGCCTCTTTACCGGCCTCGGACGGGGCCAGAAAGGCTTGCTGCTGTGTGTGGGCTTGCTGCTCTCTGCCTTCAACGGCTACGAGGTGATCATCCACATCCTCCGCCGGCCCTTCCAGCCCGACTTCGCGGACTACTACGTCGCCGCCTACATCGGCCGGACCGCCGGCTGGTCGCACGTCTACGACTTCGCGACCCAGCAGGCGCTGCTCGCTCACTTCGTCCCCGGCTGGCAGTGGCTGCCCTTCTGGAACCCGGCTCCGCTGGCGTGGCTGGCGCTCCCCTTCAGCTATCTCGACTTCTATCCAGCCTTCTACCTCTGGGAGATCCCGGTGGTGGGCGCCTGGGTGGCGGCCTGGTGGTTCCTGGCGCCCGGCACCAGGTTTCATCGGGGCCTCCAGCTGGCCCTGCTGTTCGCCCTCTTTCCGGTCGGCTTCGGGATCTGGCTCGGCCAGCCGGTGTCGTTTGTGGCGGGGCTGCTGGGGCTTTCCTGGTGGCTGAACCGGCGCGGACAGCCGGCCTGGGCAGGCGTTGCGCTCGCCGCGGCCATGTGGATCAAGCCGCATCCGCTCGTCCTGGTGCCGTTCGTCCTGCTCCTGACCGGGCACTGGCGCTGGTTCTTGAGCTTCGCCGTGAGCGCCGTTGCCATCGGCGAGCTGGTCGTCATCTCGCTCTGGCCCGCCGGCATCGACCAGTTCGCGACCGCGCTCCACGCCGCGGCGATGTCGGAGCGCTGGGCGGACTACACGATCGCGGGCACGCTCGGCTTTGGCCCGCTGGCCAGCCTGACCCGCATCCTTTATGTGGCGCTCGCCCTGGCGGGGGCCTGGCGCTGGCGCAGTGCCGGACCGGAGATCCCGGTCGCGGCCGCGGTCGTCGGGTCGCTCGCCATCGCGCCCTACCTGCACCTCCAGGACCTGGCGCTCCTGGTCCCGGCCGGCTGGCTGGCGGCGCGGGCGCTGACCGGCGCCTGGCAGGCCCGCTTCGCGATCGCCGGCTGGCTGAGCGTGGAGCTGGCGGTCGGCATCGGCCGGCCGCTACTGGTCCTGGAGGCTCTCTGGCTGGCGTTCCTGCTGGTCGCTCCGCGGCGTCAGGTAGATCAGGACGCTGGACGCCAGGAAAGCGCCCGCCGTGAGCTCGAAGGCGAGGTTGTAGCCGCCAAGCCGGTCGTACAGGTAGCCGGCAAGGAAGGGTCCTAAGCCCGACAGGATCCCCGACGGCAAGTTCTGGACCGCCGTGATGGATCCGTATGCCATGCGCCCGAAGTGGTCCGCCATGGTCGACGCCCGGAGCGGCGAGATGGCGCCGAAGGTGGCTCCGTAAACGAGCACGAAGAGCACCGGGTTGCCGGTCAGGAGAATGGCAACCGCCGCGCCCTGGAGCGCGGTGCAAAGAGCCAGCAGCCCCTGGGGTCCGACGCGGTCGCTGAGCAGGTTGAAGAGGAATCGCCCCGGCAAGCTCGCCACTCCGATCAGACCGAAGACGCCGGCTGCCAGCACCGGGTTGTAGCCCCGGCCGATCAAGAAGGGCACGGTGTGGACCAGGAGGACGGCGTAGGCGAGCGCGCTCAGCGCGTTGGAGGCGGTGAGCAGCCAGAAGGGCGGCCGGCGCAAAGCCTCCCCCAGCGCCGATCCGGTTGCCGGGCCTGCGCCCGCCGGCGCCTGGCGGACGAGCAGCGCGTGGAGGGGGAGGGCGATGAGCAGGACGGTCGCCGCCAGGACCTCGAGAGCGTCGCGCCAACCCAGGTGCGCCACCAGCCAGCCGGCCAATGGGACGTAGAGCGGCGAGGAGAGCCCGCCGATGACAGTCAGCAGCGCCAGGGCGGCGCCGCGGCGCTGCTGGAACCAGTTGGCCACCACTGTGAAGGTGACCGGATAGAGCGTGAGAGCCATGGCCGTTCCCAGGCCGCCTGACCAGAGGAGGTAGAGCTGCCAGAGCTCGTGGATCCGGGCGAGGCCGAGAAGCGAGAAGGCGGCCAGCAGTGAGCCGGCGGTCATCGGCCAGCGGGCGCCGCTGTGATCGACCAGCCGCCCGACCGGCACGCCGAGCACGCCCCAGACGATCAGGCCAAGCGAGAAGGCGCCCGAGATTTGCGCGCGGGACCAGCCGAGATCGTGCTGGATCGGGACCACCAGCACGCCGAACAGGTACTGCGTGACCCCGTAGGAGACAATCGTTGTCACGCCGAGGCCCGCAACCAGGATCCAGCGCTCGCCCGGCGCCTTCAGCAACATGCGACAGCGCAAATTCTGGGGCTGGGGCTACGAGGACGAGGACCTCGACGTGGCCGCGCGCGAGGGACTCCGCGTCTTCCTTGCCGACCGCTTCGGAGTCGACCCGATGCCCGTCACCCCGCCGCCGGCGCTCGCCGAGGTCGAGCTGCCGAAGCCTCGGCTGCGACCGCCCTCTCGCCTGGCCGAGATCTGCAGCCAGGACAAATGGGAGCGCGCCTCGCATGCACATGGGATGTCCTATCGCGACGTGGTCCGCGCCTACCGCCGCGACTTTTCCAACCCGCCCGACTGGGTCGCCCTGCCGCGCACCGAAGAAGACATCGAGCGGCTGCTGGACTGGTGCGCCGGCGCCGGCATCGCGGCGATCCCCTTCGGCGGCGGCACGAGTGTGGTGGGCGGCGTCGAGCCGCCGCCGGACCGCCCCACAGTTAGCCTCGACCTCCGGCATTTCGGCCGTGTGCTCGAGGTGGACCGCGCCTCCCGAGCCGCCTTGATCGAGGGCGGGGCCAGCGGTCCGGCGCTGGAAGAGCAGCTCAAGCCGCACGGCCTGACGCTGCGTCATTTCCCGCAGTCGTTCGAATTCGCGACGCTCGGCGGGATGATCGCGACCCGGTCGGGCGGTCACTTCGCCACTCTCTACACGCACATCGACGACTTCGTCGAAGCGCTCCGCGTCGTGACGCCCGCCGGGGTGGTCGAGACGCGGCGCCTCCCCGGGTCCGGCGCCGGCCCGCAGCCCGAGCGGCTTTTCCTGGGCTCGGAAGGCACGCTCGGCGTCATCACCCGCGCCTGGATGCGGCTCCAGGACCGCCCGCGTTTCAGAAGCCGGCTGGCCGCCCACTTCAGTCGCTTCGAGGACGCGTTGGGCGCCTGCCGGACGATCTCGCAAGCAGGCCTCTATCCGGCGAACTGCCGGCTCCTGGATCCCAACGAGGCCCTTTACAACGGCGCCGGCGACGGCACGCAGACCATTCTTCTGGTCGCCTTCGAAAGCGCCGATCACCCGGTTGACGCCTGGGCCACTCGGGCGACCGAGATCTGCGGCGACCACCATGGCGAGGTGCCGCCGGGCCACGAAGGCGCCGGCGAGACCTGGCGCGACGCCTTCATCAAGATGCCCTACCGCCGGGACGCGCTGGCCGGGATGGGGGTGCTCAGCGAGACGTTCGAGACCGCCGTCACCTGGGACCGTTTCGAGAGCTTCAACCAGGAGGTCCTGGCCGCCACAAGCGCCGCCATGGCCGACGCTGGCGCCGGCCGGGGCTGGATCTCGCTCCGATTCACGCACGTCTACCCCGACGGCCCCGCGCCTTACTACTCGGTGATGGGGCCGGCCCGGCGGGGCCAGGAGCTGGAGCAGTGGCAGGCGATCAAGACCGCCGCCGCGGATGCCATCAGCAAGGGCGGCGGCACGATCACCCATCACCACGCGGTCGGCCGCGACCACCGTCCGTGGTACGACCGCGAACGCCCGCCCCTCTTCGCCCAGGCGCTCCGCGCCGCCAAGCAGAAGCTGGATCCGAGCGGCATCCTCAACCCGGGAGTCCTGCTCGACCCCTAAATTGGCAGCCCTTCGCTGCTAGCGGTACTGCCACCTTTCCTGCAGCGGCCGTGTCCGGATGTGGGCGGCCTTTAACACGAGTTCACCAACCCAGCCTCGAATCTCTCCTCGCCCCTTCGATTCTTCCGCGTCGGGTGCGAACCAAGTTCCTCTCTCTCACCGCGTCGGCGCTTGCCGCCCTGCTCATGGCCGCGCCCCAGGTCTCGACCGCCCAGGCAGCCGGGGTGTTGGTCTCGGGCGCCGGCGGCACGGACATCTCCTGGCCCCAGTGCGGCCGCGACAACCCCGAGGGCTACGCCTTCGTCGTCGTCGGCGTCACCGGTGGCCGCCCTTACACCGGCAACCCCTGCTTCGCCGACCAGTACGGCTGGGCGGCCGGCAACAAAGGCCGGGCGACCGAGGTCTACGTCAACCTGGACTTCGGGATGAACCCGGAGGGGCCGCTTTCCTGCATGGATGGCGAGGATTTCTGTCAGGCCTACAACTACGGCTACGACGCCGCCGCGGCCGCTTACACATACGCGGCGCGAGTGACCAACGGCGCGACCTTCCTGCAGCAGGTCTGGTGGCTGGACGTGGAGACGGAAAACAGCTGGTCCGACAACGTCGACCTCAACAGCTTCGTGATCCAGGGCGCCATCGACTTCCTGCAGCGGACCGAGGGAGTCACCGCGGGCGTCTATTCGACCAGCCACATGTGGGAGCTGATCGCCGGCAGCTACGCGCCAACCGGCATCCCCAACTGGGTCGCCGGGGCCGGCGGCACCGACGACTACGGCAAGTGCGGAGCCTCGCTCTGGTCCGGCGGCCAGGTCTGGGCGTTCCAGTACCTCAACTTCGACCTCGACCTGGACCAGAACACAGCCTGCTGAACGCGTAGCGCGGGCCCTCCAGGGCCGAGAACCGCGGCTCGAGGCGAGCCCTAATCTTTGGCCGATGCAGATCGCCGTCGTGGGCGGTGGCCCGGCCGGGCTCTACTTCGCGATGCTGGCCAAGCGAGCCGACCCACGGCACCAGGTGACCGTCTACGAGCGCAACCGGGCCGACGACACCTTCGGCTTTGGCGTCGTCTTCTCGGAGCGGACGATGGAGTACCTGGGTGAGCAGGACGCGGGGACACACGCCGAGATCCACGCCGCCGCCAACTCCTGGGATCCGATCGAGGTCCGCGTCCACGACCGCGTTCTGCGCTGCGGCGGCATCGGCTTCTGGGCCATCTCGCGCAAGCGGCTGCTCGGCATCCTGCAGAGGGGAGCCGCCGGCGAGGGCGTCGAGCTGCGGTTCGAGACCGAGGTACGCGACCTCGAGCAGCTCGGACAACCTGACCTGGTAGCCATCGCCGATGGCGTCAACAGCGCCACCCGGACCCAGCTCGCCGAGCACTTCAGGCCGCGCGTGGAGACCGGCCGCACCATGTTCGCCTGGTACGGCGCGGCCCTCCGCTACCCGTCCTTCACCTTCCTCTTCGAGGAGAACCAGGACGGCCGCTTCTGCGCCCACATCTACCCCTACGAAGAGGACCTCAGCACCTTCATCGTCGAAACGGACCCGGAATCCTGGCGCCGGGCCGGCCTCGAGTCCGGTGACGGCCTGGAGTACTTCCAGCGCCTCTTCGCCAAGCACCTGGAAGGCCGCGCGCTGCTGGCCAACAACTCCAAGTGGGCCAGCTTCCGGACGCTTCGCAACCGGACCTGGCACTGGCGCAACTGCGTCCTCATGGGGGACGCGGCGCACACCGCCCACTTCTCGGTGGGATCCGGAACCAAGATGGCGATGGAGGACGCGATCTCCCTGGCTCACGCCGTACGCGTCCACGGAGACGACCTCCCCGCCGCGTTCAGCGCCTACGAAGCCGACCGCCGGCCGCGCGTCGAGCACATCCAGCGCTCGGCCCAGCCGAGCCAGCGCTGGTATGAGCAGTTCCGCCACTACTGGGGCTTTCCGGCCGAGCGCTTCGTCTTCCACTTCCTGACGCGGAGCAACTACGACTACGCGCAGCTGAAGGAACGGGACGCGGGCTTCATCCAGCGGGTCGAGGAGGCACTCTCGGAGGAGCTCATCGACCTCGAGGCGAAGATCGTGCGGCCCGAGCGGCCGCTCCTGCACCTGACCGACCGCGTGGCTCGTGACCTCGACCGGGCCGGCATGGACCAGGTGCGCGACGACTTTGCCGGACAAGCGCGCGGTGGCGCCGCCACGGGACAGAAGACTCTCCTGCTGGAGTTCGGCCGCGGTCACCTCCTGGCGAGGTTCTTCTCGCCGCTCAGCAACCGTCGCAGCGACGAATATGGCGGCTCTCTGGAGAACCGGCTCCGCTTCCCGCTCGAGGTCCTGGACGCCGTGCGGGCGGCGTTTCCGGGCGAGCTCTGGGTGGCGATGTCGGCCAGCGACTGGGCGCCGGGCGGGTTCACCGACGACGACTCGCTGGAGGTGGCACGGGCGCTCCGCGCCCACGGCTGCGACCTGGTCGTGGTTCGCAGCGGCCATGCCACGCCGGACTGCATCCCCGTTTACGGGCGCTGCTTCAATGCCCAATTCAGCGACCGCATCCTGAACGAGGCCGGCGTCCCGGCGGCCCTGACCGGCGGGATCCTGAGCCTGGACGACGTGAAGAACGTGCTCCTGGCGGGCCGTGCAACGAGCGTTTTCCTGGACGCGGGCTACAAATGACGAAGACCTTCGAGATCAGCCCGCTCGGTGCCTACTCGCTGGAGGAGAGCGCCGAATTCATCGGCGCGCTCTCGAAGGACGCGTCGACACCGACTCGTTGCGGGCTCAACCGGAAGCGGAGGCGCTTAAACGCACGGTTGGGCGCAAAGACGCGAAATTCGCTGCGGAATTGCGCATGTGTGGCGCCAAACGTGCTGTTAGCCGTCCTCCGGGGCGCAGAGGTTGACGCATTCACCGACGCCTTCGACGGCCGTCCGAACGGTCTGGCCGGGCTTCAGGAAGATCTGTGGTTTGCGCCACTGTCCCACGCCGGAGGGCGTGCCCGTCGCAAACAGGTCCCCTGGCTCGAGGCTGATGAACCCGGAGGCGTAGGCGGCGATCTCGGCTGGCGTGAAGACCATGTCGGCGGTCGTCGAGTCTTGCATCAGCTGGCCGTCCACCTCGCAGGTCAGGCGCAGGTTCGAAGCGTCGACTTCGTCGGCGGTGATGAGCCAGGGCCCGACCGGCGTGGAGCGCTCGAAGGCCTTGCCTTGCATCCACTGAGAGCTGCGCTCGAGCTGCCAATCGCGCATAGAGACGTCGTTCAGGACCGTGTAGCCGGCGATCGCGGCCTGGGCCTGGCTGGTGGACGCGTGGCGCAGCAGGCGGCCGATGTAGAAGGCGAGCTCGACCTCCCAGTCGACCTTTTCCGAGTTGCGTGGCAGCACGATCGGGTCGCGCGGACCGATCAGCGAGCGTGCGAATTTGTTGAAGAGCGTCGGATGCTTCGGGAGCTCCGCGTTCTGCTCGCGCAGGTGGGCCTCGTAGTTTTGGCCCATGCAGATGATCTTCGGCGGGTTCGGGACCGGCGTTGTCAGGTCGGCGTCAGCCAGCGGAAAGGACTGGCCGGTAGCGCCCCGGACCTGCTCCAGCGCGCCCGCGGCGAGGATCGCGCCGACATCGGGGAAGTCGAGCTCGATTATCCGGTCGCCCTCGACCCGGCCGGCCCGGGTGCCGCCTGCTGTCCGCACCGTTACCAATCGCATCCTCAGACTCCCAAATAGCGCCGCTGGAGGGCGCGGTCCTCGCCGAAGGCGGCCGCCGTCCCCTCATGCACGATCTCGCCCCGCTCCAGCACGTAGACCCGGTCGGCCACGGCCAGCGCGAGGGCGAGGTTCTGCTCCGCGATCAGTATCGACAGGTCGCCCTCGCGGCGCAGGCGACCGACCAACTCGCCAATCTGCTGGACGACCTGCGGTGCCAGGCCTTCGGACGGCTCGTCCATGAGGAGCAGCCGGGGCTGGGTCATGAGCGCCCGGCCGATGGCCAGCATCTGCTGCTCGCCACCAGAGAGGTTGGAGCCGAAGACGCGGGCCCGCTCGGCGAGGACCGGGAAGAGCTCCTGCACTGTGCTCAGGGCCGCTCCCCGGCGTGCCCCCAGCGTCAGGTTCTCATCAACGCTCAGCGCGGGGAAGATGCGGCGGCCTTGAGGGACCAGGGAGAGGCCCAGCCGGGCCACCCGGAAGCTGGGGAGCCCGGTCGCCGGCCGGCCGTCAAGCGCGACGGCGCCCGACCGGATGGGGAGCGCTCCCGCCACCGACAGCAGGGTCGTCGTCTTGCCCGCGCCGTTGCGACCTAGCAAGGCGACCGCCTCACCCGTGCCGACGCGGAGGTCGATGTTGCGGATCACGGCCGGGCCGCCGTAGCCGGCGGTCAGGCCCTGCACCAGCAGCCGGTCAGGAGCGGCCGAGGTAGACCTCCTGGACGCGCGGGTCGGCCCGCACCTCGGCCGGCGTCCCGTCGGCGATCCTGACGCCGTGGTCGAGCACCGTGATCCGCTCGGCGATCGCGAAGACGGCGTCGATGTCGTGCTCGACGATCACGAGGGTCACCGAGCGTGGCAGGTTCCGCAGCCGCGCGAGCGCCGCCTGGCGCTCGGCGCCCGAGAGGCCGGCCATCGGTTCATCGAGCAGCAGCAGCCTGGGTTCGCAGGCAAGAGCCAGCTCGATCTCCAGGGCCCGCTGCTCGCCGTGGCCGAGACTCACGGCCGGACGCTCGGCGACCGCGGAGAGGCCGGCCGCGGCCAGGCGATCAGGCACCGCGCGGCGGCGCCCGCCCAGGGCACCCCGGCGGACCGCCAGCTCCAGGTTCTCGCTCACGCTGAGCCTCGGGAAAAGGGCCGAACGCTGAAAGGTGCGGCCGACGCTCATGCGGGCGCGCCTCCAGGTGGGCAGGGACGTCACGTCCCGGCCGTCGAGCAGGACCGAGCCCGAGGCTGGCCGGAGCTCACCCGCGATGACGTTGAAAAGCGTCGTCTTGCCGGCGCCGTTGGGCCCGATCAGGGCCCGCCGCTCACCGCTCTGCACGTCGAGGCTGACCGAGGCGAGCGCGGCCAGGGCTCCAAAGCGCACCGAGATCTGCCGGGCCTCGAGCCTCATCGCCTGAGCCAGCCCAGGCGGCCGAGGCTGATGAGCCCGCCTGGCAGGAAGAGGACCACCGCGATGAAGACGGCGCCGAGCAGCAGCTGCCAGTGCTCGGTGTAGGAGGAGATCACGAGCTGGACGATGGTGACGAAGAAGGCGCCCAGCACCGCACCCAGCAGGCTTCGCGTGCCGCCCACGATGACCGCGATCAGGACCAGGCCGGAGGTATGCCAGTAAAGCTGGCTGGGGTTGGCGTAGCCGTTGTAAAGCGCCGTAGTGGCGCCGGCCAGGCCGGCGAAGGCCGCCGCGATGACGAAGGCGGCCAAGCGGTAGCGGTAGGTCGGATAGCCGAGAGCGCGCATCCGTCCCTCGTTCTCCCGGATGCCCTCCAGGGCGCGGCCGAAGGGTGAGCGCGTGATCGCGGTGAGGCCGGCGAAAGCAAGCACGGCGACGGTGAGCGCGACCACGTAGAAGGGTCCCGCCGTCCGCAGCGCCGGCCAGACGTTCTGGCCCTGCTCCTGGAGCCAGTCGGGCACCGCCTGGGGGATCCCGCTCATGCCCTCGGTTCCGCCCGTGAAGCTGGTCCACTGGAAGGCCAGGCCCCAGACCATCTGGGCGAAAGCCAGCGTCAGCATCAGGAAGTAGATCCCCCGCGCGCGCACCGCCAGTGCGCCAATGGGCAGCGCCGCGATGACGCCCGCCGCCATGCCCGCCGCCAGGAACGCAAGCAGGCCTCCGCCGGTCAGCTGGGGGAAGAGCTTGCCGCAGGCATACGCCCCCATCCCGTAGAAGGCGGCGTGGCCGAAGGACGGCATCCCGCCGAAGCCGAGGAGCAGGTCCAGGGACATGGCGAAGACGGCCAGGATCAGAGCCTGGATGGCGACCGATACCCAGTAGCGCGATGGTGTCCAGAAGGGCAAAGAGACGAGCACCGCGAGCAGCACGGCCGGCATCGCCCAGCGCCGCGCGGTCGTCACGTGCGGATGCCGAAGAGGCCTCGCGGCCGGAGGACCAAGACCGCCGCCATCAGCGCGAAGACGATGGCGATCGAGAACTCCTGGAGGTAGAAGGTCCCGAACGAGTAGGCGAGGCCGATCAGGAGCGAGCCGGCCAGCGCGCCCTCGATCGAGCCCAGCCCGCCCAGCACCACGACGACCAGGGCCAGGATGAGGACGTTGTCGTCCATCGCCGGGTGGATGGCCACGAAGGGCGCGGCCACAACCCCGCCCAGTCCGGCGAGGGCGGCGCCGAAGGCGAAGGTCAGCGTGAAGACCAGCCCCAGGTCGATGCCGAGCAGCCCGACCATCTCCTTGTCGCTGACGCCCGCACGCAGCACGGCGCCGACCTTGAGCAGCCGCCACCCGACGAGGAGCGCAGCGCCGACCAGCAGCGACACGCCCAGGATGAAGACGTCGTATTTCGTGAAGTTGGCGCCGGCTACGTGAAAGGCGCCGCCCAGCCCGGGTGGCGGCGCGATGCCGTAGGTCCGAGGCCCGAACCAGGAGCGGACCAGGTCGACGAAGACCAGGGTGAATCCGAAGCTCAGGAGCACCTGCGCCAGGTGGCCGCGCTGGTAGAGGCGGCGGAAAAGGACGAGCTCCATGACGGCTCCGATCAACCCCACGGTGAGCGGCCCGAGCAGCAGCGCCAGCCAGAAGCTGCCCGTCCGGGAAACGACCGCGAAGGCCGCGTAGGCGCCCAGCATGTAAAACGACCCGTGGGCCAGGTTCAGGACGTCCATGACGCCGAAGATCACCGAGAGACCGGCCGCCAGCAGAAAGACGAGGCCGGCGAAGACCAGCCCGTTCACCGTGACCTGGAAGAGGATCCCGATGGCGCGGAGAAGGTTACTTGGGCGTCACAGCCGGGCGGGACGAATCCCGGCCCTACTTGCCGGGGTCGGCGACCCCGGCGACCGTGGCCACCACCTTGTTCGTGTATCCGAGCTGGGGGTCTTTGACCAGCTCCCGGATGTAGACGGGGTTGATGACGTTGTGGGTGGCGGCATCGAACTTGAAATCGCCGCGAGGGCTCTTGAAGGAGACCGCTCCGATCGCGGCCAGGAATTTGGTCGGATCCTTGGTGTCGCCCTTGACCGCGTTGAGCGCGTCCACGAGCACCCGCCCGGTGTCATAGCCGTCCATGGCGAAGACGTCGGGCGGCTTGTTGTACGCCTTGCGGTAGGCCGCGACGAAGTCCTTGTTCTCCTTGGTGTCGAGCGTCAGCGCCCAGTGCAGGCCGCTCACCGCGCCGACCGGCGCCCGGTCGCCGACCGAGCCGAGCACGTCCTGCTCGACGAAGAAGCCGGACCCGGTGACCTTGATGTTCTTGAGCGCGCCCAGCTCGTTGGCCTTGTTCAGGAACCCCACCGAATCGGTGCCCGAGAGGAACACATAGATGCCGTCCGGATTGGCGGCCGTGATCTTGCTGACCCAGACCGCCCAGTCGCCCGTGTAGCCGAGGGGAGGTGCGACGTCGGCGGCCGCGAACTTGCCGGTGTAGGTCTCTCTGAAAGACTGCGCGGTCTCGGCTCCGGCCGGGTAGTTGGCGTAGACCAGGAGGACGTTCTTCAAGCCCAGCTTGTCCTGCACATAGCTGCCCATCGGGTGGGTCGGCTGCCAGTTGCTGAAGGAGGTGCGGTAGATGAAGTCGGACTTCTTGGCGCGGCTGATCACGTTGGCGCCGGCGTTGGCGATGATGGTCGGCACCTTGTTGCTGGTCAGGTAGTCGCGGTTGGCGACCGCGTTCGGGCTCAGCACGTAGCCCGCAATCATGTCCACGCTCGTCTGCTCGACCAGCTTCTTGGTCGCCGCCACCGCGTCATCGGTGGAGACCTTCTCATCCTCTTTGAAGACGGTGATCTTGCGGTTGCCGGCCTGGTTGCCGACCTTGTTGAGGTAGAGCTGGATGCCGTTGGTGATGCTCGAGCCCAGCTCGGCGTACACGTTCGAGTAGGGGAGCACGATGCCGAGCTTGAACTCGGCGCCGGTCGGTCCGCTCGGACCCGGCGTGACGGTGCCGCCACCACAGGCGGCCAGGGCGGCCAGTCCGGCCGCCGACGCCGACAGCTTCAGGAAGCCCCGACGGTCGACGTCCTCGCCAAGCTTGGAATCCAGGTAGCGCTCGATCTCGCTCATGTCGCTCCTCCGCCAGCTATCTTCTCGGCCATGCCTCGACTCCGGCTCGGCGATGCGGTCCTAGCCTACGACGCCGCGGGCGCCGGTGCACCAATCGTCTTCCTGCACGGCGTCGGGTCCAACCGCAGCACCTGGGCCGGCCAGCTCGCCGAGTTCGGCCGCGACCACCTCGCAGTCGCAGTGGACATGCGCGGCTACGCCGAGTCGGAGGCCGACCCCAGCACGGTCTCGCTGCCAACCTTCGCCCTTGACGTGGCCGCGCTGATCGACCATCTGGGCGCCGGCCCCGCTCACGTCTGCGGACTCTCCATGGGCGGCCTGGTCGCCCTCCACCTCTGGCGGGAACGCCGGGACGCCGTGCGCTCGCTGGTTCTCTGCGACACCTTCGCCTCCCACCCGGTCGCGGCAGCCGGCCATCCCAAGCGGATGGCTGAAATCGAGGCCAGCACGATGCCGGAGCTGGCTCGCGCGCGCATGCCCGCCGTCTACGCGCCAACGACCGACAAAGCGATCGTCGAGCGCGGGATCGCCGTCTACGCCAAGCTCGACAAGGAGGTCTACCGTGCGGCGAGCGACGAGGTCTGGCTGCAGCGTCTGGAGGACGTCGCCCGTTCGGTCACGGTGCGTACCCTCGTGCTCGTCGGCGAGCACGACACGATCACGCCGCCGCCGCTCTCGGAGGTGCTCCACGCGCTCATTCCCAAGTCCAGGCTGGCCCTGATCCCGGCGGCGGGCCACCTCGTCAACGAGGAAAATCCGACGGCTTTCAATGGCTTGGTGCGCGAGTTCCTCTATGAACTTGGTTAGGCGTTTCGCCCCGATCCTCGGTTTGCTGGCGCTGCTGGCCCTGCTGCCAGTCGGCGCGCAAGCCCACCCCGAGCGGCCCGCCCACTTCCCGCCGGGCACCGGCCAGGTGCCGACTGTGCACTTCGGCGGGCCCAGGCTGATCGTCTGCACGAAGGACCTCTTCGACTTTCAGAAGCGCATCGCCCGTTACCAGCCGGGCCTCAAGATCACCAACGAGGCCCTCTTCGGCGACTGCCTGAGTCGCGGCTTCACGAGCCTGCAGGACGCAGTCGACCACGTCGTCCAGCCGGGCACGACGATCTCGATCCTGCCGGGCGTCTACACCGAGGACGCCTACACCGGCCCGCCGTCAGGCGCCTGCGCCAACCTGAAAGCACCGGTCTCGACGGCCTACGGCATGCAGCTGCTCTCCTACGAGCAGCAGAAGGCCTGCCCTCACAACCAGAACCTGGTCGCCATCCTCGGCCTGAAGAACCTCCAGATCGAAGGGACCGGCGCCTCCCCGCTCGACGTCATCATCGACGGCCGCTTCCAGAAGCTGAACACGGTCCGCGCCGACCGCGCTGACGGCGCCTACTTCCGCAACTTCACAGTCCAGCGGGCGTCCTTCAACGCGCTTTACGTCCTGGAATCGGACGGCTTCGTCATCGACGGCATGGTCGGTCGCTGGAACCTCGAGTACGGCTTTCTCACCTTCGCCACAGACCACGGCCTGTACTCGAACTGCGAGGCGTACGGGAATGGCGACTCCGGCATCTACCCGGGCGGCACCTCCGACATCAACAAGAGCCGCGGCTACCGGGTGCCGCGCTACGCGATCGAGGTGAGCCACTGCCGCTCGCACAACAACCTGATCGGCTACTCGGGAACGGGCGGCGACTCGGTGCACGTGCATGACAGCGAGTTCGACTCCAACACGACAGGAGCGACCATGGACAGCGCTTTCCCGAACCACCCCGGCCTGCCCCAGAACCACGCCTTCTTCGAGCACAACCGGATCCACGGCAACAACGTCGACTACTACCGCTACGTGCGCGACGGCACCTGTCGCAAGCCGCTCCTGCTGATAGGGATCGAAAAGGGGGTGGTCTGCCCTGCCGTCGGCCCGCCGATCGGCACCGGGGTCGTCGTGGCCGGCGGCAACTGGAACACCTTCCAGGCCAACTGGATCTACGACAACTGGCGAGAGGGATTCCGAAGCTTCTGGGTTCCCGCCTTCATCCGCTCGGACTACAACCTCGGGGACCAGTTCGACACCTCCAACCACGACCGCTTCATCGGCAACCACATGGGTGTGGCGCCGAACGGCAGGCAGCTGCCGAACGGCCTCGACTTCTGGTGGGACGGGCAGGGAGTGGGCAACTGTTGGGACGCCGGGTATTTCGCGAGCGATCCGGTTGGGCTGCCGGGCTGCAACTCACCGTCGGCGAGCCCGCTCAATTACATCCCGGACCCGGGCAAGGCCGTTTACGGGGTGAACTGCTCCAACTACAACCTGCGCAGCTCCGCGATCCCGGCGGGCTGCGACTGGTTCGACCGGCCCGTGCGGCCTGGGACCCTCGCCTGGCGGTGGAGCTGGCTCTGGCCGCTCTCCATGCTGGCCGGAGTGCTGGTGGCCGGCGCTACGCTCCGACGGCGGCGAGCAGGTTCGCCACCGCCACGAGGGAGAAGGCCACGACGACGAACCGGAGGCCGACCCAGGCGGCCCGCGGTCCGGGCCTGACGGCGATCGCCAGGGCGGCCACGAGCAGCAGCTTGATCACGATGTAGAGCCCGAAGTTGCCTCGCGTGAGGGCTGCGGCCACGAACGGATTGTCCTCGTGCCGCCCAGCCGTGAGGCTGAACCAGGTCGTCGCGACGTCGGCGAGCTGGCTCAGGGCCAGGAGGCCGATCCAGGTGCCCGCCAGACGTCGGCTCACGACCAAGGCTTGCGCAGCGTACGGCCGGCCGCCGTCAAACCCAGGACAAAACGCGAAAACGGCTACTTTGACCGGTCCGATGATGCCCTCCATGAAGTCGAGACCATCGAAGCGTTTTCAAACGACGCTAAATGCAGGGGCTGGGAATCCGCCGTCGAAGCGTGTGCGGCGGCCCGGGGCACTTGAGGCCGCCACCGCGATCAGCCTCTAAGAGCGCCGCCCGTGATGCCTTCGACGAAGTAGTCGAGGAAGACGTTGTAGAGGATTGCGACCGGGATCCCGGCCATGAGGGCGGCGGCCATGAGCTCACCCCAGAAGTAGATGTCGCCCCGGATCAGGCTCGCAGGGATACCGACGTTGAGCAGCTGCTGCGAGGAAGAGGAGGTGAATGTGAGTGCGTAGACGAAGTCTTGCTGGGCCAGCGTGAAGGCGAAGATGGCGGTTGTCAGGATGCCGGGGACGCTGACCGGCAGGACGACCCGGATCACGGCCTGAACTCGGTTGCAGCCGTCGACCAAAGCCGCTTCCTCGATCTCCAGCGGGACGCGTTTGAAGAAGCCAATCAGCAGCCAGAGACAGAAGGGGATGGTGAAGCTTGGGTAGACGAGGACGAGCGCCCACTTGTTATTGCCGAGGCCGAGGCCGCCGCTGATCACCTGGCTGAGGGGCAGGAAGAGGAGGGTGGGCGGCACCAGGTACGTCATGAAGAGGCCGATCGCGATCTTCTCGCCGCCTGGGACGTGCAGGCGCGCCAGCGCATAGGCGGCCGGGACGCAGATGGCCAGCGTGATCAACAGCACCAAGGCAGCGATCACATAGGTGTTCCAGTACCAGGTCATGAAGTTGGTGTGGAGGAAGAGCTGGTCGAAGTGCGTCAGCGTGAGCGGCCGCCGGAACCAGAAAGGACTGACCGAGGTGTCGATCAGGTCCGTGTCAGATTTGAAGGCCGCCATCATCATCCAGTAGAGAGGGAAGACTGCGATCGTGAGGTAGAAGACGAGGGCCAGGTAGAGCAGCGCCCGGTTGCTGATCCGGCGCGGGCCGGGGCGGTTCTGACGGATCGCAGGTACGGTCACGCTCACAGCGACTCCCTCCGGTAGAGCATGCGCAGGAAGATGACCACTCCGATCAGCAGGAACGGGAAAAGGGCGAGCGTGATGGCCGAGCCCTGCCCCAAGTTGCCACCGACGATGCCCACCTGCCAAGCCTCCATCGGAAGGGTCTCGGTGGCGTAGCCAGGGCCGCCCTGGGTCAGCCTGTAGACGGCCGTGAGGTCGCCGATGGTGAAGGTGACGTCGTAGATCAGCCCAATGAAGAGGATGGGCGCGATGATCGGCGTGATGACGTAATGCCAGGTCCGGAAGAAGCCCGCGCCGTCGACCTTGGCCGCATCGAGGAGGTCGCCCGGAATTGACGTGAGGCCCGCCAGGATGATCACGCCCGCGAAGGGGAAGCCGCGCCAGATGTTGACGATGAGGATGGCCAGGTACGACCAGAAGGGATCCCCCAGCCAGTCGGGATAAGGCTGCTGGAACCAGTGAAGTTCATGTCCGAAGAGGTAGTTGATAATGCTGAACTCGGGGTCGTACATCCACTGCCAGCCGAGCAGGGAAAGCGCAAAAGGCAGCGTAAAGGGCAGCATCAGGAAGGCGCGCACGATCTTCTTCCCAAACAGCGGCTGCAGCAGCAGGAAGGCCAGGCCGATGCCGAGCACCGCCTTGGCGATCTCACTGAAGAACGTGAAGCCGAGTGTGTTCCAGAAGGCGCGCTGGAAGACTGGGTTGTCCAGGAGGCCAGTGAAGTTGCCAGCGCCGACGAAACCCTGGTATTCCCCACCGATGAAGACCCGGTTGACGCTGAAGTAGAGCGACAGGAGGAAGGGGTAGCCGACGAGCAGGAGGATGTAGAGGATGGCCGGCAGGGTCAGTAAGTAGCCGGTCGCCAGCTTCAGCCAGGCACCGCGCCCGCGCACCCTGCGCTCAACGACGGCGGCCCGTCGGACGCGAATCGACAGTGGCCTCATCCCAGCTACGTCAGTCGGCTTGGAGTACGGTACCGCTTGCGGCCAGCAGATGCACCCTACCGCAAGAGTGACACCAACCGCGGCGCGACGCGTCCGGGGCCCCTCTTTGCGACGGTCGCCTCACTGGGTGACCGGCTACTGGCTCTCTCTTCCCGCCCTCTCCGTGGTGCTCGGATTGCTCGCCTACCCAGTCGCCTACGACGTGGTGCTCAGCCTCACCAGCGCGCACGAATTCGCCGCCTCCGGTCCCTACGTGGGCCTGGCGAACTACGGGGCGATTCTCGCTGACCCGCGCTTCTGGACCGGGGTGCGCTACTTCACCTTCTGGATCCCGGCCACCGTGCTGCTGGAGGTGGCGGTGGGCCTGGCGACGGCGCTGCTGCTGTGGTGGCGGTTCTGGGGGCGGACGCTGCTCTTCGTCGCAGTCTTCGTGCCTTGGGCCTTCCCTGCGTCCTTTTCCGCGTTCGCCTGGTACTCGATATTCGTTCCGCCCTTCTTCTCCTTCTATACGCACCGCGCGGTGCTGCTCAAGTTCTGGCTCGAGGACCATTTCGGGCGCGGGACGATGGACTTCGCCGCCCTCAGCGCCATGGGCGTCTGGAGAGTCAGCTCCATCATGGCGATCTTCCTGCTCGCTGGCCTGAATACCATCCCGCGGGACCTGATCGACTACGCGCGCTTGGAGGCGCGGAGTCCGCTTAACTACTTCTGGAACGTTCTTCTGCCGCTACTTCGGCGCTACCTGGTGCTGGCCGCGATGATCGGCGTTGTCATCACTTTCATCGACTTCGACTCCATCTACCTCGAGAGTGCCCAGCGAACGACCGTCCCGGTGGTCGGGACCCTCGCCTACCAGCGCGGAATCCTCCTTGGCGACACCGGCTACGCCGCCGCTCTTAATGTCATCAGCCTGCCCGTGCTTCTACTGGTCGCCTTAGTCGGGCTGCGTTTGATCAGCCCTAACCGCGACACTCCAGCTCCCGCGGCGGATGTGCGCCTGCCAGAACGGTCGCTGTTCGTGACGGGCCTGCTACAGCGATCAGGCCGAGGTGCGCCGCGGACGCCGCGCCTTCCCCTGCGCTGGCGCCGGCGGCTCATCTTCGCGGCCGGCACCTTCGCGGCGATCCTGGTCGTGGTCTTCCACCTCTTCCCGGTCTACTTTGTTTACAACCAGGCTGTCGTACCGGTCCAGGAGCTGGCACTCGGGCAGCCCTTCTTCGTTTTCCACCCCGACTACAGCAACTTCCACGACGCGGCGATCCCCGGTCCTCTGTGGCTCTGGGCTCGCAACACGCTGGTCGCCTTCGGCGGCGCGATCCTCATCGGTACGACCCTGAGCATGCTGGCCGGGTATGGTCTGGCGCGATTCAAGCCGCCGGGCGCGGAGCTGCTGGCCAAACTGGCCTTCGCCAGCTTCTTTGTACCTCAGTTCGCTGTACTCGTCCCTCTCTACGCCATCTATGCGGCCACCGCCTTGGACAACACCCTGAGGGGACTGCTCCTGATCTACCTGACGATGGTGGTGCCGTTCTCGACGTGGCTCTTCTACGTCTACTTCCAGGGCCTCGATCCCAGCGTCGAGGAGCACGCCTGGCTCGACGGCAACCGCCGCCAGGCGTTCGTGCGCATCGTGGTCCCGATGAGCTGGCCGGTCTTCGTCGCGAGCGCCCTGTTCAGCCTCGGTATCCTCGGCTCCGACATCGTCTACGGCTCGGCCCTTGCTCTTAGCGACAGCGTGAAGACGCTGCCTGTCGGTCTGGGGCTAAGCGCGATCTCCCTTGACGAGTGGGCGAACGTGAGCGCTGACATGCTCGTCGCCTCACTTCCTCTCATCGCGCTTTGCGCCATCCTCGGTCGTAGCTTCGTGCAGGGCATCCAGGCGGCCTTGCTCGAGGGGGCCTGAGGAAGCAAATTTCGGTGCTGCGGATCCGCTACTTGATGTAGATGTTCTTGAGCTGCGAGACGGCGAACTTGATCGCAGCGTCGACCTCGTTCTTCGTGGTCCCCCGCACAGCCGTCTGGACCATGTCCGGGATGATGTACTGGGCGAGGACCTGGTTGGCCTGTGCCGTGGGCGGACCGGGATAGCCCCAGGTGGCGATGTTATCGCCCTTCCATTTGCTAAGCGGAGTGAACTTGGGGAGATCCAGGAACTCGCCCCCGACCGACTTGTCGCTGTAGATGCCTTTGTCGAAGAGCTTGTAGTGGGTCGGTGAGTTGTAGTCGCGCGACTGCTGGAAGGTGAGCAAGTAGTTGTCGATGTAGTGGCGCAAGAACTTCTTGGCGTTGTCCTGGTTCGGCGACCACTTCCAGATGCCCATGGCGCAGTAGTCGGGCATGTCGAGGCCGCTCGAATGGGCCTTCGAGACCATCGGTGGGTAGATGATCGCCTGGCCGTAGATGTCGACGCCGCCGACGGTTTTGCCGCGCACGCTGTTGAGCGCGCTGATGGCATCGTGTATGAACCCGCCGTTGCCGGAGTCCATCCACTGGTTGTCCGAAACGTCCTGCCAGGCGAACACGTCCTCGTAAAGAGCCGTGTGGTAGAACTCCTGCATAAAGGTCAGGAAGTCGCGCATCTGGGACGAGTCGACGGTCACCGTCTTGCCGTCGCTTGCGACCTCGCTGGCTCCAAATGACCACATGATGCTTCGCATGTTGTGGTTGGAGTCGTTGCAATGCGAGATGGCCGTGCCGCCCGGCTTACCGATCGCCTTCAATTTCTTGCCGACGCGGAGCACGTCCTGCCAACCTTTGATCGAGTTGGGATCCTCGCCGACCTGCTGAACCAGGTCCCCACGCATGAGCAGAGGCTGGTTGATGAAGAAGTTCGGCCAGGCGCGCCAGGTGCCATTGACCTTGCCGATCTTGTTGCTCGCGGGATCTAGAGCGCCCAGCTTGCTCTCGGCGTAGCTCACGATGTCACCCACGTCGAGGAGGCTGTGCTCGAACAGGTAGGTCGAGGGCTGCCCGATCATCTGGATCAGATCGTGCCCCGCCTGCGCCGCCACCTCCGCCGCAAACCGGGCGGGCAGGTCGGCGATGTTGATGTGATCGATCGTGACCGTGATGTTGTTCTTGGAGGCCCAGTCCTGGACCCAGGGGTCATACCACTTATCGAACTCCGGGATGAAGTGGTTCCAGGTCAGGACCTTGAGTTCCTTGTTAGTCTGGGCAACGCCGCCTCCGCCGCCACCCGATGTTGTGCCAGGCGGAGCGCAGGCCGCTGCCGCCGCCCCCAACGCCACCGTGGCCGCGCCGCCCATGAAGCGGCGCCGGCTGACACGCTTCTCGAAGAGCTCGCTCATTCAGCGCCTCCCGTCTTGTCGACGGCTCGACGACCAGCGCGAGCGGTCCCCCGGCCGCCTACTGCGATGAGAATACGCTCAGCCGACAACGTCGGCTAGCCGCGCGACCTGGTCGAGATCGGAGACGGCCGGGAAGAGCACAAGCTCGTCGCAGCCCGCCTCGGCGTAAGCGTCGCGGAACTCTCGCACCTCGGCGTCGTTGGTCAGCAATCCGCCAGCGATGCGCTCGGAGAAGGGACCGGTGAAGCGGTAGTAGTCGAGCAGGTCGGCGCGTCCCCGCTCGGGCTCGCCGAGCGCGAAATAGCCCGTGCCCACGAGGCGCGGCCGGCCAGTCCGCTCGCAGTCGTACCAGGCGGCCAGCGCCCGGTCGGCGTAGTTCTTGAAGGCGCGAGGGGGACCCCCGGCGTGGACGTAACCGTCGGCGTGGCGCGCCGCGCGAACCAGTGCCCGGTCGCTGCCACCGCCGATCAACAGCTCCCAGCTCCCGCGTAGTGAACCGAGCTGCTCGTCGAAGCGTCGTCCGCGAGTCGCGAAGCTGGCCTCCCCGGCCGCGTAGTCGTCGGGCCGGGGCCCGATGCCGACGCCGAGTGTCAGGCGACCGCCGGAGAGCGCGTCAAGCGTCGCCGCCTGCTTCACCAGCAGCGCGGTGGCACGAAGCGGAGCGATCAAGACCAGGCTCGCCAACCGGACGCGCCGGGTGACCGCGGCGGCGGCGGCCAGCACGGTCAGGCAGTCCTGGCCTTCCCAGGCCAGCCGGTCGTGGGCGGCCAGCGTTCGGAACGGCCCCGCATCGGCCGCCGACGCCCAACGCAGGCAGAGCTCCCCGCTCGCGCCCGGGATCACGCTGGGGAGCCCGAGCCCTATTTCCAATCCTTTGAGTAAAGCTCGTATGCCAGGCCCTCGCCCGAGAGCGCGGTGGCCACCTGGGCGAGGGCGGCGCGCGCAGCGGAGGCCACACCGGGGACCGAGCTCTGCGCGAGCTGCTTCAAGTCGTCGTAGACGCGCTGCAGCTGCTGCTGCTCGGCTTCGCTCAGGCGCTGGATCTCGTAGCTCATGCCGGGGTGGGCTGCTGGGTCAGGTCGCGGAAGCGCTTCGCTTTCATCTCGAAGCGGGGCAAGGTGCCCGGCGGCACGACGCTGACAACCGGCGTCAGGCCGAGACGGCGCTTGACCTCGGCGCCGAACCGATCCCGGAGGTCGAGCTGTTCCAGGCCGGCGCCCGGCTCGAGCTGGATCACCAGGGTGTCCAGCTCTTCGCGCTTCTCGAGCGTGATCTGGAACTCGTCGACCTCGGCGAAGTCGCGGACGACGTCCTCGATCATCGAGGGCATGAACCAGACGCCCCGGATCTTGCGCATGTCGTCAGCCCGGCCCTGGATCCCGCCCTGGTAGAGGTCCCAGGTCCGGCCGCAGCGGCACTCGGAGTGCGGCACCTTGGTCACCAGGTCGCCCGTCCAGTAGCGGAAGACCTGGATCCCCTCCCGGCCGAGGCTCGTCATGACGCGCACACCGCGCTGCCCATAGCCGACCGGCTGGAG
>Ga0209059_1000105_pt1 | contig 34061 bp, 26 predicted proteins | sample GraSoiAngelo_151_FD_186165 | JGI IMG/M metagenome (GOLD analysis project Ga0209059, IMG submission 186165) | Grasslands soil microbial communities from the Angelo Coastal Reserve, California, USA - 14_1009_12_20cm (SPAdes) (version 2) | ecosystem: Environmental > Terrestrial > Soil > Grasslands ...
GCCCGCCGATCGGCGGCGAGGGCAACTTCCGCCAGCCGCACCAGCGCAAAAGCACGTCCCGAAGCCCCCTCTGGTGCGCCGTAGAGCTCAGCCGCGCGCGAGAGCCACTCGCGGGACTCCTCGAGACGGCCGGCGAAAAGCTCCGATTCGCCGATGAGGAGGCTCATCAACGCCTCGGCCGGGATCGAGCCCGCTTCGAGGGCGAGAGGAAGGAGCTCCCGTGCGAGCGTGGTGATGGACTGGCTGTCCGCCCCCGCGAGTGAGGCCTCCGCCAGGCACAGGTGCGCCTCGAGGACGAAGGGGGCCTGGTCCAGCCCGAGCCGGAGGGCTTCCGCGAACTCCTGACGGAAGCGATCCGGCCAGCGACCGCGAGCGAACGCCACCATCCCGAGAAGACAGCTGGCTTCGCCGAGCTCCCGCCCGAGGTGGCACTCCATCGCCAGCTCGCGCACCTCTTCCGCCAGCTTCTGCGCCGCATCCAGGTCGCGCCGGTTCCAATGCACCAGCCCGCGGGCGATGAGGGCCTGCGCCCGCTCGGCCGGGCTGGGCGGCTGCGGCCCCTCCATGGCGACCGCTTCCTCGAACACGGCGACCGTCGCCGGCTCGGGTCCTACACCGAGATCGACCCGGAGGATCTCCCGCAGCCTCTGGAACTGGCGGATGGCCTCCTGCCGGTTGCCGGCCTCGAGGTGGGCGCGCATCAGGGCGCGGCAGGCCTCCTCGTCGGCGCCGTCGAGCTCCAGGACCTGCTCCCAGCGACCCGCCGCTCGAAGCAGCTCGACGCGGCGCTTGCGCAGCCGCTCGCGGTGCGACTCGGTCCATGCCACGTAGCGATCCTCGGGCAGCAGGTCGCCGGTGAAGAGCTCGGCGGCGGCAGCAGCTCCCGTTCCGGTGGCGAGCGCCCTGGCAGCCTCAGCCTCGATCCGCTCGGCGTCGATGCTGAGCTGGCCGCTGGGCCAGAGCACCAGCATGTCGCCCTCGGCGCCGATCGCATCCTTGCCGCCGAGGCCCTGCCGCGCGTAGTGGACGGCTTTGCGGAGATTCGCGGCAGCGGCCTCCGGGGCCAGGTCGGGCCACAAGCCTTCCATCAGCTCCTCCCGATGAAGCCGGTGCTGGGGTGCGAGGGCGAGGCGCTTCACGAGGTCGGAGCCGCGCCGATGGTGCCAGGCCTGGGCCGGGACGGGTCGACCGTCGACCTCGACCAGGAAGCCACCCAGCATCCGTACCGCGCAGGTTCGCGCCATAGGCAATTCACGACGATAGCGCGGAACCTCGAACCGAGGAACGCTCCGGGAACATGCCCTCCTCACACTCCCCAATCAACGAACGAAAAGAGGAGGCGGAAAGCAAATGGCTATCTCGACCAACAGGCAGATGCTCGTCGAAACGGAGTGGGTGGAGGCCAACCTCGACCGCCCGGACATCCGGGTGCTGGACGTGGACGAGGACACCGAAGCCTACGGCCGTGCCCACCTGCCGGGAGCGCTAGGCATCCATTGGCGGAACGACCTTCAGGATCCCTTGAGGCGCGACTTCGTCGGTCCGGCGGCCTTCGCCGCGCTCATGGACCGGCTGGGCATTGGCAACGACACGCTCGTCGTCCTTTATGGCGGCAACAACAACTGGTTCGCCGCCTACGCTTACTGGTACTTCAAGTTCTACGGCCACGGCCCCGTGAAGCTCATGGACGGCGGCCGCAAGAAGTGGGAGCTCGAAAAGCGCCGGCTGACGTCCGACGCGGCCGAAACGACGGCCACCGCCGGCTACCGGGTGGGGAGCGTCGCCAACGAGATCCGTGCACTACGGAGGCGCGTCGAGGAGGAGGTGGTAGGCCATCCCGAAGTCGGCCTGGTGGACGTGCGCTCGCCCGAGGAATACCGGGGCGAGCTGCTGGCGCCGCCGCACCTGCCCCAGGAGCAAGCCCAGAAGCCAGGCCACATACCTGGTGCCAGGAACATCCCGTGGGCCAAGGCGGTCAACCCGGAGACAGGAGCCTTTCTGCCTCCGGAGGAGCTGCGAGCTCTCTACGAGGGCCAGGGCATCACGCCCGACCGCGAAATCGTCGCTTACTGCCGGATCGGCGAGCGCAGCGCCCACACCTGGTTCGTCCTCCACGAGCTGCTCGCCTACCCGCGCGTACGCAACTACGACGGCTCCTGGACTGAATGGGGCTCATTGGTCGGCGCTCCGATCGAGCGCTGAGAGGAGTGAACATGAACACGAACGGCCATTTCGCATCGGGCAACTGGATCGTCACCAGCGGTAGCCAGGAGCAGTTCATCGCTCGCTGGACCGAATTCTTGGAGTGGACTCGCGCGTCCGCCCCTGGTCTTCTGTCGGGTCAGCTGATCCAGGACTCAGAGGACCCCAGCCATTTCATCTCTTTCGCCAGCTGGGAGAGCCAGGAGGCCATGCAGACCTGGCGATCCATGCCTGATTTTGCGACCAGGCTGAGCGCCTGCCGGGCGCTCTGTGACGACTTCCGCGGATCCAGCTACACAGTGGCCGCGGTGGTGTGAGCGCTCAGATGGCCACCGCCAGCCCCGCCCGCAGCAGCACCTCCGTTCGACCTGCCGATCCGCTTAACCGCGAGACGCCCGCAGCGGCCCTGAGGCACGGATTGGTCACTGCCAACGCCGATTTCTACGTGCGCAACCACTTCGCGATTCCCGAGCTGGACGCCGGCCGTTGGAGGGTTCGAATCGGCGGCCTCGTCAAAAGGCCGCTGCGCCTCGGCCGGCAGGATCTTCTCGAGCTGCCGGCGCGCAGCGACATGGTCACGCTCGAATGTGCGGGCAACGGTCGCTCGCAGCTGAGACCGCCGGTCGCCGGCGAGCAGTGGGGCCTGGGAGCGGTAGGGACTGCCGAGTGGACGGGGGTGCCGCTGGTTGACCTGCTGGATCAGGCGGGACTCCGATTCGGAGCGAAAGAGGTGTTGTTCCGCGGCGCCGACGGGTTCGAACGCAGCCTCACGGTGGAGGAAGCGCGTGACCCCGGGATCCTTCTGGCCTACGCCATGAACGGTCGGCCACTGCCAGCCAAGCACGGGTCTCCGTTGCGCGTCATCGTGCCGGGCTGGTATGCGGTGGCGGACGTGAAGTGGCTGGTTGACGTCGAGGTCGTCGGCAACTCCTTCAGCGGGCACTTCCAGACCAGCCGCTACATCTACGAATGGGAGCGGGCTGGGGAGGTGGCCAGGGAGCCAGTTCGCCGGCAACGTGTCCGCGCTTTGATCACCGAGCCGACTTCAGGCGACCTGCTAAACGCCGGCGCCCTCGCAGTCCGAGGGCTGGCCTGGTCGGGAGTCGCACCGGTCGCTCGAGTCGAGGTAAGCGTCAACGGCGAGGCCTGGCGCGCGGCCAGGCTCCTCGGCCACCCTTGCGGCCACTGCTGGCAGCGTTGGGAGTTGACGGTTCGCGCCGGCAGGCCCGGCTGGACCACGATTCGCGCTCGGGCCACCGATGCTGCGGGACGAACCCAGCCCGGCCGGGCAGAGTGGAACCGCCTCGGCTACGGGATCAATCCGATCCAGGAAGTTTCTGTTCGCGTCGAGTAGAGCCGCCCCTAGAACAGCCGGTAGCCGGAGATGACGAGCGCGGTGGGCAGCCGGACGGGCTGCGCATGGAGCAGCAATCCAGGTGGGTTGACGATCCTGAGCCCGGCTGCCGCGACCCTGGAAGTCCGGATCGACGAAGAGGGCGGAGAGGTACCAGAACTGGTCGCGAAACCATCGCAGCCGCGAAGGCAACGACCTGGCCATCCACCTCGGCCACGAAGCACCTGGTGGAATCGTGGGCAGGGAGATGTCGATGCGGAGCGGCGAACCTCTCGAAGGGTGTCTCGTTCCGGGCGAACCCGTGCTGGCGGTAAAGGCCGCCCTGGGCGCGATTGAAAAGGGCGCACTCCGTCCTCAGGTCGGCCTCCTTGGCCGGGCGATAGTCCACCGATCGCTAAGCCGGGTGCCCGAGCTCGGCCACCGTTGGCGGCAGGCCTTCCAGCGGGCTCCGATAACGCGGCGTCCAGCCAAGCTCGGATTTGGCGCGGGCGTTCGAGAGCCGGATCTCGCTGTCCAGCATGATCGTCTTCAGGTAGGGCGCGATCAGTCCGACGAGGAAGGGCGGCACGGTAAGCGGCGCCGGGGCGCGGGCCGCCTTGGCCAGGCTGCGCAGGAAGTCGCCGAGCGCGAGGGACTCATCTTCGGCGACGTTGTAGATCGAGCCGGACCGACCGCGCTCGACCGCCGCGACGACCGCCGCCGCCGCGTCCTCGATCTGGACCCAGGGCGTCACCCCGGTCGCACCGGCCGCCACCGGCACCCGTCGCTTCCGCAGCTGCGCGATCAGCTCTTCGGTGCCCGCGCCGGGCCCGTAGAAGCCGGCGAAACGGAGGACGATGCCCTCGATCCTGCCTGCCCTGGCAGCCGCAAGGACAGACTTCTCTTTCGTCGCGATCGCCTCGATCGCGGGCAATGTGGCCGCCGCGGGCTGCCCAACCGGAACCTCGAGATCCTCGGTCAGCGGTTCGCTGCCCAGCCGGCCAGTCCCATAGATAAGAAGAAAAGACTCGGCGACGTAGCGCTTGACACCGTGGGCGAGCGCCGCCGCCAGCAGGTTCCCGCTGCCCTCGGTACGGATGCGGTTGGTCGCCTCGAGCTCGCGCGCGCGCAGAGGCCCCGGCTTCGGCAGCGCCGTGAGGAGGTCGATGATGACCTCGGGCGCCGCCTCCGCGACGACCCGATCCAGGGCAGGCGCGTCGAACACGTCGACGATCACCGCGCCTGCTCCGAGGTGTTGGAGGAATGCCCTCCGATCCATGCTGCGGGTCGTGCCGGTGACCTGGTGGCCGTTGCGCAGCAGCTGGCGCACCACCGGCGAGCCGAGCGCCCCGGCGGCACCGGCGACGAGGACCTTCACTCCGCCTTCTGGGCGAGGCGGCGCTCGATCGAAACCGAGTAGGCCGCCCGGCGCGCCGCCAGCACCAGGTCGGCAGAGCATTCAATTCCGTCGATCACTCGGGTCGGGTCGAAGACGCGGCGCTCGCAGTCGGCCACAGGGTCGGCGACCAGGCGCTCGATCTCGAGCCGGCCGGCGTCGACGCGCTCCCGCGATTGCGGCCAGGCCTTCGTAGGGTCGTTCACGCGGTCGCCGGCGGCCGCCAGCTGAAGGCTCAGGCGAAAACCGGCCGGCCCCCTTGCTAGACGTTCGGTCAGCTCTTGTTCCAGATAGTCGCGACCCAAGGTCCGCGCCTCGCCGCGCGCTATGACCCGTACGCCGGCTTCCGGCGTCAGCGTGTAGCGGAGGTGGCGGCCGGTGCCTGCAGGATCGACCCAGCGAAAGGAGTGCAGGCCGTTGTAAGCCGTCTCCACGCGGCTTGCCGGCACCGTCCCCAGGTGGCGCGCCGAGTAGATGATCGCGCGGGCCGATTCGGGGTGGGTGAGAACGAAGGCGAGGATGCGATGGGGGGCAGGACGGCGCGTCTTCGGGTTGAGGCGCCGGGCCTTGGTCAGGGCGAGGAAGGCTTCCGGGTCGCGAACGAAGAAGACGGGCAGGTTGTTGGCGACGATGTCCGTCTCCCTGCCGTCAGGCAGGAGAAACTTGACCGCCATACCGAACACCTCGGCGCGGTAGTCGGCCGATTCCGGATCGCTGCCGGCGTTGGAGAAGCGGACCAGCGCGGGCACCTGCCCGCCCTGCATGTGTGGCGCGCCCGTGAGCTTCGCGGCCGCCGCCGAGGCCGTCCAGGTTCCCTCACAGCAGACGCCCTTGGCGTGTGCGGCGCGAAAGCCCTCCCGCGTGCCGGCGAACTCGTCGATCGCGTCCACCAGGCGCCGCCCGATGTCCTCGGTCACCTTGAGCCGAGGGTAACCGAGGACAGGAGGCCGGCGGCGGCTTACGTGACGGTCACGTCGTCGTAGAGGGAGTAGGTCGGGTCGCCCGGGTAGTTGTCGTCATGGCTGATGAGGGTCAGCGTGTACGAATGCGAGGCGGTCAGCGTGGCGCTCGCGCGATTCCAGGTGTTGTTGTTCGTGCACGTCCTGGCCAGCACGGTCCGCGTCGTGTTGGCTGTGTTATCTCGGAGGGTGGCGGTCGCCCAGTCGTAGCGGACGGTGTCCGTGCAAACGACCTTGTAATAGAAGGAGAGCGTTCCGCCGGCGGCGCCGGCCGAGAACGTCTGCCGTATCGAGCTGTCGCCGTTAGTGGGCGAGGTGCCGCCCACCTGCGCCGCGTCACTACCGCCGTGGGCAGCGCCGACGACCAGTGCGGTGGTTCCGGTCGAGGTCCAGCCAGACAGGTTGCCGGCCTCGAAGTCACCGTTCACGATCGGGCTCGGCGCGGGAGCCGTCACGGTGACGGCGACCGTCGCGGAGTGCGTGTTCGCGCCTTCGGTCCCGGTCATGGTGACCGTGTAGCTGCCGGTCGCCACGCTGCTGCCGACGCTGACGGTGAGAGTGGACGAGGAGCCGGCGCTGACCGAGGTCGGGCTGAGTGACGCGGTGGGACCGGGGGGTGAAACGCCGGCGCTCAGGTTGACAGTGCCGGCCGAGTTGACCGCGGAGGTGCTGATCGTGCTGGTGCCGCTGCTGCCTTGCTGGATGCTCAGGCTGGTCGGGTTCGCGCTGATCGTGAAGTCGGGCGGTGGAGGTGCTGCCCCGATCGCCACGTCATCGAAGAGCGTGTAGGTCGGGTCGGTGGAGTAGTTGTCGTCGTGGCTGATCAGCGCCAGGTTGTAGGTATGACCCCCGGTCAGGCTGGCCGTAGCCTGAGCCCAGGTGCCTGCGTTGCTGCAGGTCTTCGGAAGCATGGTCGTGGTGGTGTTGGAGCCGTTGTCGACCAAAGTGGCGGTCGCCCAGTCATAGGTCAAGGTATCCGGGCAATGCACCTGATACCAGAAGGAGAGCGTTCCGCCGGCGGAGGGAGCAGTGAAGGTCTGCGCGATCGAGCTGTCGCCGTTGGTCGGCGAGGTGTACCCCACCATCGCGGAGTAGGTGCCGCCGTGGGCCGCGGTCGAGATCGACGCCGAGCCGGCGCTGGTCCAGCCACTGAGGTTGCCGGTTTCAAAGTCGCCGTTGGTGATTCCGGCCGCTGGCGGCGGACCGGACAGGGTCAGCGTCACCGTCGTGCTGTGGGTGGCGCTGCTGCCGGTGCCGGTGACAGTCAGCGTGTAGGTGCCCGCGGCCGCCGTGCCGCTGTTGATGTTGAGGGTGCTGGAGCCGCCACTGGTGACGCTGGTCGGGTTGAGCGAAGCGCTGGCGCCTGACGGAACGCCGGTGACCGTCAGGTTCACGGTCTGAGCCGAGCCGGCGGTGATCGCCGTGCTGATGGTGGATGTCGCAGGGGTGTTCGGAGCCAGCGAAAGGCTCGAGGGGTTCGCCGAGATCGAGAAATCGTTGGCCGGCGGCGCCGTGCCACAGCTTGGGAACTTGAAGCTGGCGATGCGAGTCACCCAGTTGAAGGAGCCGTTACTTGGGAGGTACTCGTTCGTGTACCAGAAGGTGCAGCCATCGGCCGGGTCGACCGACATGCTGCTGTAGTCGCCCCAGCGGCTCAGGCCGCCAGTCTGAGAGCCACCTCCCGAAACCACAGTCGACTCGCCTTGCGGCATCGTGCCGGTCGCGTCATTTGCAAGCCGGCCTGTGTAGGCGATGCCGGGATGCGTGCTGGAGCTGGAAACGCTGAACCCGAGCCCGACGTCCCCGGCGCTGTCCATTGCCGCGCTGCCCATCCAGCGGTAATTGCTGTCCGGGGCGTAAGTGCCCGACTGAAAGAGGCTTGGGCTGCCGTCCGACTGCATTCGCAGCTCGTACCAGCGGACGCCGACGCTCGATCCCGCCGTCACGCTGTGCGTGGTGACGAGCGACTCGTGGTCGCCGAAGTTTCGGTAGGCGAGGCGGTACATGAGGCGGTCGGCGAGCGAGTCGAGCTGCTGGGTTGTACCGCTCTGCGGGATGCAGGTGCCGCCGCCGCAGGCCTGCGAGAAGGCCGGCACCGGGATCGGGGTCAGTCCGCTGAATGTTGAGTTGCCGGGCGCGGACCAGTCGACATGGAAGTTCCAGGCCGCCAGGTGACTGTTGTCGGTCCCGAGCCCGACCACGTGATTGGGGGCACCGGCCGGCGGCAGCGTGGCGCCGTCAAGGGACGACGGGAGGAGGCCACCATAGGCCGTACTTGTCGTGAACAGCTGCTGCGTGGCGGCCGCGCCGGTGAGCATCCTGCTCCGGTCCATGACCGCGACGCCGGCCCCGCTAAAGGTCGAGCCGTTGGCAAAAATGTTGACGGTCAGGTAGTAGCCGTCCGGCCAGATGCCGAGCTTGGGGTAGTCGGGGAAGTTCGTGTTGCCCCAGTTGAACCCGTATCGGTAGTAAGAGCCGGTCGGGTCACCGCTGGTCGAGACGGCCACGCACATCATGTAAGGCAGCGTGGAGACCGAGAACTGAGTCACGAGCCAGCGGTCGGCGATCTGGTCATAGAGGACCGTCGGGTCGCCGTCGTTGTTGGCCTGGCAGCCACCTCCGAATCCGCTCCAGATGGATTTGATCGGAACCGGTCCATAGATCGCCGAACCGCCCTTATTGAAGATCGCGAAATCGGTGTTGACGATCTGGAAGTAGTGGTTGGGCCCGGCCGCGCCGTTGGTGTCCGGCGGAGCCGCGTTCACCGTGAAGGTCCCCGCCGGTCCGCTGAAACCATTCCCGACGCCCGCGAAGTTATTGAGAGTGGCGGGCATCGCCGGCGTCAGCGTGCCGGAACCGGAAGTCGCCGAGTTGGTGGCGTGGTGAGTCTTCGGCTTTTCCGGCAGCGCTCGGTGCGGTTTCTGGTGGTTGCCTTGATTGTCGCCGACCTCACCCTGCGAGACCAAAGGTGCCGAGACGTCGTGATAGGGGGAGGTGATGATGATCGGACCTGGGCTCCCCGTCGTCGCCGCCGCGGGGTTGGGCGCGGCCCCCACACTGAAGGCGACAGTAGCGAAAAGCACCGAAAAGACACGAAGCCGAGATTTGGTGATGAACACCCCGCCCTCCCTGAACCAGCAGCCGAACGAAGAGCAGTGAATCAAGCCATAACCAGAGCGGCCTTGTCAAGGCGACCCGCCGCGCCCGACCTTCCGTGCTGAGGTCGATCGTCTTCGCGGCCATCGCGCCCCATGGCAGCCTGGCCATACCGAACGCTCGTGGGCCGGAAGAGAAGGGCAAGGGAGACGCCACCGCGGCGGGCATGGAGGAGCTCGGGCGCCGTTTCGCCGCGGCCCGGCCTGAGGCGGTCGTCGTCTTCACGCCGCACAACGTGCACGTCGAAGGCGCGCTGGCCGTGGTCGTGTCCGGGAAGGCTGCCGGCGACCTGGCTCAATGGGGAGGACCCCAGGTCAGGCTGGAGGGGCCGCTCGACCGGGAGCTGGCCATTGCCGTCAAAGAGGCGATTCGCAACTCCGGGCTGCCCGTGGTGGGCATCTCGTTTGGCGGCAACGACCCGGCGATGGCGGTGCACCCGATGGACTGGGCGGTCCTGATCCCGTACTGGTACCTGGGCGGTCGCTCGCAACCCCAGGTCCCGCTGGTCATCATCTCGCCTTGCCGCGACCTCGGTCCTCAGGAGCACGTCCGCGCCGGCCGCGCGGTCGCCTCCGCGGCGGCCTCGAGCGGGCGCCGGGTGGCTCTCGTGGCCAGCGCCGACCACGGGCACGGGCATGACGCTGCCGGTCCCTACGGGATCCGACCTGAATCCAGGGCATACGACGACCGTGTGGTCGAGATCGTCAGGTCAGGCCGGCTGGAGCGACTTCTGGAGCTCGATGCGGACTGGGTGAACGCCGCGGCGGCCGACAGCTGGTGGCAGATGCTGATGCTCCACGGCGCGCTCGGTGACGGCCTGCGGGCCGATCTGCTCTCCTATGAAGCGCCCACCTACTACGGAATGCTGACCGCCGCTTTCGAGGTCAGTTGAACTCCAGGCTGTAGCCCAGCCGGCGGCGGTGGACGATGGCCGCAAGGGCTCCGACCTCCAGCAGCTTGCGCCGCAAGTGGCTGACGTAGATCCGGATCTGCTCGGCCGAGAGCCGCGGCTCGCCCCAGGCCTCCTGCAGGAGGACCGCCGTGGTGAAGCTGCGGCCCGGGTTTGCCAGCAGGAAGGCGAGGAGCTGCGCCTCGCGCCGGCTGACCGGGATCGATTTGCCGCCGAAGAGCAGCTGTCGGGTTCGCAGGTCGAGCTGGAGGCCGCGGAGCTGGTTGTGGCGGGTCTCCCAGTAGAGCCGGCGGGCTTCTAGCCGGTCCCAGCGCTCGCGGCCGGCGATCGGGTCAGGCGCGCCGGCAGCCAGGCGGCCTCGCCGCTCGGATTCCAGCGCGACCAGTTCCGAGTAGATCCGCAGCCAGTGGAGCGCCGTCTCGGCGTCCCGGGTCCCGGTGTCCTCGCCCTCGATCCCTACAAAAGCCGGTATCGACTCCGGCTCCATCGGAGGAGCTTTGATTGGAAACCCTCCCTTGCGGCCTTTAGAGTCGCACTAATGACGCAAACAGGCGAGCAAAGAAAAACCTGCGTTCGCCTGCCGGGCCTGGCGACTGGAGGAGGAGTCGACCGGCGAGAATTAGTCGGCGGCGCCGGTGTAGCTCAGCATGGCAGAGCAGCGGCCTTTTAAGCCGAGGGTCCAGGGTTCGAATCCCTGCGCCGGCACCATCCAGAAGTCCGAGCGGGCTCTAGTCAGGCATCAGGACCGCGCCAGCTCCTCGACCCGGTGGGATATTTCGTCGCGGATCTCGCGAACTCGCTCCAGCGGCTGCCCGGCCGGGTCGGGCAGCTCCCAGTCGAGGTAGTGGCGGCCCGGGATAACCGGGCAGGCGTCCCCGCAGCCCATCGTCACGACTACGTCCGCCCAGTGGCCCAGCTCATCCGTTAGCCGTCGCGGCTGGCGCCCCGCCAGGTCGATGCCGAGCTCCCGCATCGCTTCGATGACCTCAGGGTGCACCTGGCCTGCCGGCTCGGTGCCCGCCGACTGCGCCTCGTGGCGGCCGCCCGCCGCGCGCAGGAAGAGCGCCTCGCTCATCTGTGAGCGCCCGGCATTCTGTTTGCAGACGAAGAGCACCTTCACCTTCACTGGAAGATAACCTCAGATCCGGCGTGAGCTTCCTCGTCCAGGAAATCGGCCGAGCGCTGGCGATGGCATTTGCGATGTTCTGGGAGGTCCTCTGGCCGCTGGCGCTGGGCTTCCTCCTCTCCGCGGTCGTCCAGACCGTGGTGCCCAAGACTGCGGTGACGAGGACCCTCGGCCGGGCCGACCTTCGTGGCCTGGCCTTCGCCTGCGCCTTCGGCGCCGCCTCCTCGAGCTGCTCCTACGCCGCGGTCGCGGTCGCCCGGGCGCTCTACCGGCGGGGCGCCAGCTTCGCCAACGCGATCATCTTCGAGTTCGCCTCGACCAATCTCGTGTTCGAACTGGGCCTGGTTCTGCTGATCCTCCTCGGCTGGCAGTTTCTGAGCGCAGAGCTGGCGGGCGGCCTGCTGATGGCGCTGATCCTCTGGCTCCTCTTCAAGTTCACGCTCCGGCCGCGGCTGGTCGAGGAAGCCCGGGAGCAGGCGGAAAAGGGCGTTCCGGGACGCATGGAAGGCCACGGCGCCATGGACATGTCGGTCACCGAGGGTCCGCTCCTGAAAAGGCTCTTCTCACCGCAGGCCTTCACGGCAATCAGCCACTACTTCTTCATGGACCTCTCCAGCCTCTACCTGGACATGGGCGGCGGCTTCCTGATCGCGGGAGCGCTCGCGGCCTGGGTGCCCGAGAGCTTCTGGCGTGCCTTCTTTCTGACCGACCATCCTGTCCTGAACGAGTTCTGGAGCCCTCTCATCGGGCCGGTGATCGCCATGCTCAGCTTCGTCTGCTCGGTCGGCAACGTGCCGCTCGCGGTGGTCCTCTGGAACGGCGGGATCAGCTTCGGCGGCGTCATCGCCTTCATCTTCGGAGACCTCCTGATCCTGCCCATCCTCAACATCTACCGGAAGTACTACGGCGGCCGGATGAGCCTTTACCTATTGGGCGTCTCGTATGCGGCCATGGCCGTCGCCGGCCTGCTCATCGCCGGCCTCTTCCAGCTCCTGGGCCTGGCTCCGGCGCACTTCCACGCCGCCGTTTTCGAAACCAGACCGGGCTGGGACTACACGACCTGGCTCGACCTCGCCGCGCTGGTCTTGGTGGCGCTCCTCGGCTGGCGCTTCCTGGGGACGGGCGGCCCGGAGATGCTGCGTATGATGGCCGCGTCGGGAACCGGCCATTCAGAACATGAGCACCACCACGGTTCGGACCAGAGGCAGGACCACTGAAACGCAACACTTGATGGAGTCTTTTCTTGAGACCGAATATGGTAGATAATCGATAACCATGGCTGTTGGCATTATGCATATCCTGCTGGTAGAAGACGATCCGACCGTCTCCGACATGTACAAGCTCAAGCTGGAGATGGACGGCTACCGCGTCTCGGTTGCCGCCGACGGTGAGGAGGGGCTCCGGGTCGCCCGCGACCAGAAGCCGCACCTGATCTTCCTCGACGTGCGCCTGCCGAAGATGGACGGTATGACCGTCCTCGAAGCACTGCGGGGCGATGACCAGACCCGGCACATCCCGGTCCTGATCCTCTCCAACTACGGTGAGCCGCCTCTGATCGAGCGCGGCCTCCGGCTCGGTGCCCGCGAGTACCTGCTCAAGTCCCAGACCACGCCAGCGGGAGCATCCGCCCGGGCTCGCAGCTGGACGGGGCCACCCCAGGACCGCAACGGCCGCAGGCCGCAGGCCGTGCCGGCCAAGGCGAAGCGCCCGCGCAAGCGCGACTCTGCCTAGCCGCGGGGAGCGGCTAGTCGACGTCGAGCGAGTAGATCGGGATCGGGTCGACCGCGCCCTTCAAGATCATCGGGTCGCGGGGCGTGGTCTTCGCTTCCGCCTTCAGCTCGAGGAACGTGTTCTGTGAGACGAACACGTCGGGCGGACGGATCTTGGAAAGGTAGGCCGCGTTGTTGACGGGCACGCCGATGAGCGTGTACTCGAGGCGGCGCTCGGAGCCGATGTTGCCGCCCACGACGTAGCCGCTGTCGAGTCCGAAGCCGACATTGATGGGCGCCAGGCCGGCGGCCTCGCGGGGCTTGTTGATGTCGCGGATGGCTTTGATCATGTCGCTGGCGGCGCCGACCGCCCGGGCGGCCGAGTCCGTCACGGGCACGGGCGCGCCGAAGACGACCAGCAGCCCGTCGCCCTGGAACTTGTCGATGTTGCCGCCGTGGCTGAGCACGATGTCGACCATGAGCCGGAAGTAGTCGTTCAGGAGGGCCACCAGCTTCTCTGGCTCCATGGCATGCGAGAGCTTTGAGAAGCCCGCAATGTCGGAGGCGAGCATGGTGACCTTGAGCTTTTCGCCGGCCAGGAAGTCGCCCTTCGGATCACTCAGGACCCGCTCCATGACCTGCTTGTTCACGTAGCGCTCGAAGATCCGGCGCATGTGCTCGGATTCCTCGTAGCTGCTCTTCAGCTGGGTGTAGAGGCGGGCATTCTCGATGGCGATGGCGGCTTGATGGGCGAGCGCCTGCAGGAATTCTTTGTCGCTCTCTTCGAAGAGGCCGGCCTTGAACGGGTTGTCGACGTAGACGGCTCCGATCACCTCGCCGCGGACGATCAGCGGGACGGCGATGATCGACCGCAGGTTGCGCAGGATCACGCTCTGCTGGCCCTTGAAGCGGTCGTCGGAGATGGCGTCGGTCGTGATGACCGCGGTCGCCGTGGCCACGACCTGCTCGACAACGGTCCGGGAGCCTTCGAACACCGACGGGTCGGAGCCCGACTCGCTGCGGGCCATCCGCACCCGCATGACGCCGTCTTCGACCAGGACGATGAAGCCCCTCGAGGCGTTCATCAGGTCGATCACCTTGTCGATCAGCGTCCGCAGGACCTGGTCCAGGTCGAGGGTGGAGGTGAGGTCGGCGGCGACCTCGTAAAGCAGCCGGTCGCGGGAGGTCTCGGGCTCGGTCGCCATCTGTGAGCGCGGCCCAGTCTAGCGACAAAGCCCTCCCTAAACTGCGATCAGTGTCCACCACCCCGGCTGTTCAGCCCGACCTGCCCAAGATCCTGGATGGGCTCAATCCCCAGCAGCGGGAGGCGGTCGAGCACGTGGAGGGGCCGCTCCTCATCTTCGCCGGCGCGGGCTCCGGCAAGACCCGCGTGCTGACCGCCCGGATCGCCTACCTGATCGCCACCCGCAAGGTCTGGCCGGACCGCCTGCTCGCGGTCACCTTTACCAACAAGGCGGCGCGCGAGATGCGGGCGCGAGTCGAGACGTATGTCGGCGAGGTTGCCAAGCAGATGTGGGTGGGGACCTTCCATCACACCGCCGTGCGGATGCTGCGGCGGGAGGCCGAGCGCCTCGGTTTCGAGCGCAGCTTCACGATCTTCGACGACGACGACACGCGGGCCGCCCTGAAGCGGGTCCTCGACGCACTGGGCCTGGACCCGAAGCGCTACCCGGTGGGGATGATCGCGAACCAGATCTCGACTGCCAAGAACGACCTGAAAGGTCCCGACCAGATGCCCAACCGGAGCTACGTCGACGAGGTCGTCCGGCGCTGCTACGTCGAGTACGAGGCGATCCTGCGCCGCTCCGGCGGCCTCGACTTCGACGACCTGATCCTGAACGTCGTCCGCCTGCTGCGCGACTTCGAGGATGCCCGCCTCTACTGGCAGGACCGCTTCCGCTACGTGCTGGTGGACGAGTACCAGGACACCAACCACGCGCAGTACGTCTTCGTGAACCTGCTCGCCGCCGGGCACCGGAACCTGGCGGTCGTCGGCGACGACGACCAGTCCATCTACGGCTTCCGGGGGGCGGATGTCCGCAACATCCTCGATTTCCAGCGCGACTACCCTGACGCCCGCGTCGTCCACCTGGAGCAGAACTACCGGTCCAGTCAGTCGATCCTGGACGCCGCCTACCACGTGATCCAGCACAACCCGGAGCGGGCGCCGAAGCGGCTCTGGACCGACCGCAAGGGTGGCGAGAAAGTCTTCGCCGTCCAGCTCTACAACGAGGTGGAGGAGGCCGAGTACGTCGCGGACGAGATCGACCGCCTGCGCCGCACCGAGAACCGCAAGTACCGCGAGTTCGCGGTCCTCTACCGGACGAACGCCCAATCGCGCGGGTTCGAAGAGGTTTTCGTGCGCCGCCGGATCCCCTACCGGCTGGTGGGCGGGACCCGGTTCTGGGAGCGCCGCGAGGTGAAGGACCTGATGGCCTACCTGCGCCTGCTGGCCAACCCCGCCGACACGGTGAGCTTCGCCCGCATCGTGAATGCCCCCCGCCGGGGCATCGGCCAGGTCACCGTCGACCGGCTTGTCAACCACTCCCGGGAGCGGGACGTGCCCGTCTGGCAGGCCCTCGAGGAAGCCGCCGGGGCGGGGGTTCCGAAGGCGGCCCTCGGTGCGGTCGACCACTTCTTGAAGCAGCTCCGCACGCTCCGCCAGTCGGTGGGCGTGCTCCGTCCGAGCGAGCTCGTCGACCTGGTGGTCGAGGTGATGCAGCTCAAGCCTTACTACACGGACGGCACGCCGCAGGGCGAGGCCAGGCTCGAAAACCTGCTCGAGCTGCGCGGGCTGGCCGAGGAGTACGACCCGCTGGACCCGACCGACTCCCTCTCGGAGTTCCTGGCCGACGCGGCGCTCACCTCCGATGTCGATACCTACGACGAGTCCGAAGAGGGCGTGACGCTGATCACGCTGCACATGGTCAAGGGACTGGAATTCCCGATCGTCTTCCTGGTCGGGCTCGAGGAGGGCGTGCTCCCGCATCAGCGGGCGCTGGAGGAGGACAAGGGCCTGGACGAGGAGCGGCGACTCTGCTACGTCGGGATCACGCGCGCCCGCGACCGTCTCTACCTGACCTGCGCCTTCAGGCGGCACCTTTATGGCCGCGCCGCGGCAGGCATGACCAGCCGCTTCTTGCTGGAGATCCCGCAGGCCCTGATCAGCGCGCCCCGCGAAGGCAAGGCGCCGGCGCCGCCACCCCGGCACGAGTACCGCGAGCGGTTCCTGGAGCGGACCGTGCAGGCTGCCCCGGTCCCACCGCCTGTACAACGTTTTACAGAAGGCGAGCGGGTGCGCCACTCGGCGTTTGGCGACGGCGTGATCGTGAAATCCACCTTGACGCGCACGGATGAAGAGCTCTTGATCAAGTTCGACAAGGCGGGGCTCAAGATCCTGAGCGGCCAGCTGGCACCCCTGGAGAAACTGGCATGAGTCTCCGATCCCGATCACTGCAAATTGCTCGCCGCGCTTACCTGTGGGGCTCTGCCCCCCCGACAACGCCGAAGGAGCGGCGCCGCCCCTGGCCCTTGGCCGGGGCCCCAAACCAGGCCACCCCGTGAGCAAGGCCCTCGCATCGAAGGCGGAAGCACTGCGGGAGCAAATCCGGCGCTGGGATTACGCCTACTACTCGCTCGACAACCCGGAGGTCTCCGACGCGGAGTACGACGCCGCCTACCTGGAGCTGCGTCAGATCGAGGAGGAAAACCCCGACCTCGTCACGCCCGACTCACCCACCCAGCGCGTCGGCGGCGAGGCCGGCGAGCAGTTCGCCAAGGTCAAGCACCGATCGCCGATGCTGAGCCTCCAAAACGCCTTTGACGAGGACGAGATCCGGGCCTGGGACAAGCGCGTCCGGGCCGTGATCGGCGACGACGTGGCCTATACCGGCGAGCTGAAGATCGACGGCCTGGCGATCAGCCTCAGTTACTCCAAGGGCCGCTTGACCCGCGCCGCCACCCGCGGCGATGGGCTCGTCGGCGAGGACGTCACTGCCAACCTGCGGACCCTGAAGAGCGTCCCCTTGAGCGTCCGGCCCGCGGCTGGCCTGCCTGACGAGTTCGAGGTCAGGGGCGAGGTCTACTTCCCGATCAAGGCGTTCGAGAAGCTGAACGAGGAGATGGAGGCCCAGGGCCGGCCGCGCTTCGTCAACCCCCGGAACACGGCCGCCGGCAGCGTCCGCCAGCTCGATCCCAACATCACCGCGTCACGCAACCTGCAGACGTTCATGTACACGCTGGACCCGGCCGGCGCCGCCCATTCGCAATGGGAGGTGCTGGAAGCCCTCGAGAAGATGGGCTTCCGGGTCAACCGCAACCGGCGCCGGCTGGCAGGAGTGGAGGAGGTCATCGCCTACCACCAGCACTGGGAAGAACACCGCCACGACCTCGACCACGAGATCGACGGCGTGGTCCTGAAGGTCGACCGCCACGACGCGCAGCTCGAGCTGGGCTTCGTCTCCCGGTCGCCGCGCTGGGCGATCGCCTTCAAGTACGCGCCCCAGACGGCGGAGTCTGTCGTGGAGGAGATCAGCGTCTACGTCGGCCGGACAGGCGTGCTGACGCCGGTCGCACACATCCGTCCGCTGATAGTGGGCGGCGTCACGGTGCGCAACGTGACGATGCACAACGAGGACCAGGTCAACGAGAAGGGCGTGCACGTCGGCGCCCGCGTGGTGGTGCGCCGGGCGGGCGACGTCATCCCCGAGATCGTCTCGGTCGTCGATCCCAAGCCGGGCTGGCGGATGCCTGCCAAGTGCCCGCGCTGCGGTGGAGAGGTGGTCCGCGAGGAGCCCTATGTCGCCCATCGCTGCATCAACCCTTTCTGTCCAGCGCAGCGCCTGGAACGTCTGCGGCATTTCGGCGGCGTCATGGACATCGAGGGGCTCGGCTACTCAACGCTCCAGCAGCTGATCGACCGCGACCTGGCGCAGGACCCATCCGACTTCTTTGCGTTGACACAGGACCAGCTCCTCGAGCTCGAGCATTTCGGCCCCAAGTCGGCGGCCAACCTGGTCGAGCGCATCGCAGCCAGGAAGACTCCAGAGCTCGCCCGCTTCCTCGGCGCGCTCGGCATCCCCCAGGTCGGGTGGGCGACCGCGGAGCTGCTGGCCGGCGAGTTCGGCAGCCTGGAGCGAGTTCGGAATGCTTCGGAGGAGGAATTGCGCGCGGTCGAGGGCGTCGGGCCGAGCCTGGCCAGCGAGCTGCGCCGGTTCTTCCAGGGCCAGGGCGGCGAGCTGCTTGACAAGCTGCTGGCGGCCGGCGTCCAGCCCGAGGCGGCGGCGCCTCCCAGCGAAGGCCCGCTGACGGGCAAGACGCTCGTCTTCACGGGCACTTTGGAGGTGATGCCACGCCCGGACGCGGAGGCCCTGGTGCGCTCGCTGGGCGGCAAGGCGGCAGGCAGCGTCAGCTCCAAAACGGACTACCTGGTAGCCGGCCCGGGCGCCGGCTCCAAGCTGGAGAAGGCAGAGCGGCTCAAGGTCCGGGTGCTCAGCGAGCAGGAGTTCCTCGACCTCGTCGGCCACAAAGCAGCTAGCTAAACTCGGCCAGTGACCCTCTCCCGCGACCAGGTCCGCCATGTCGCACTGCTCGCCCGCCTCGGCCTGGAGCCAGGCGAGGAGGACTACTACGCCGAGCAGCTCTCGCGGATCCTCGAACACATCGAGCGGCTGCAGCAGGTGGACACCGACGCAATCCCGCCGACCGCACAGGTGGTCGAGGTGCTGCCGGTGATGCGCGAGGACGTGCCCGGCCCTTGCCTGAGCCAGGAGGCCGCGCTCGCCAACGCGCCCGAGTCGGAGGGCGGTTTCTTCGTGGTCCGGGCGATCCAGGAACCCGATCCAGGATGACCGACCTTTACGCGCTCACCATCGGCGAGCTGGCACCGATGCTGCGCGACCGGGAGATCTCAGCGGTCGAGCTCCTGGATGCCCACCTGCAGCGGATCGAGGCTGTCGACCCCAAAGTGAAGGCCTACCTGCGCCTCACGCCCGATCTGGCCCGAGCACAGGCCGCCGACGCCGACCGGCGCTTCCAGGCCGGCGAGGCCGGACCTCTGACCGGCATCCCCGTCGCCATCAAGGACGTGCTCTGCGTGGAGGGCGTCGAGACCACCGCCGGATCGCGGATTCTGGCCGGCTTCAAGCCACCCTACGAAGCGACCGCCATCGCCCGGCTGCGGGCCGCGGGCTGCGTCTTCCTCGGCATGACCAACTGTGACGAATTCGCCATGGGCAGCTCGACCGAGAATTCTGGGTTCTACACGACGCACAACCCGTGGTCGCTGGACAAGGTGCCCGGAGGCTCCTCCGGGGGCAGCGCGGCCGCGGTGGCAGCCGGTGAGGCGGTCTTCGGGCTCGGAACCGACACCGGTGGCTCGATCCGGCAGCCGGCCGCGCTCTGCGGCGTCGTCGGCATGAAGCCGACTTACGGCCGCGTCAGCCGCTACGGCCTCATCGCCTTCGCGTCGAGCCTCGACCAGATCGGGCCCTTCGCGCGCAGCGTTGCAGATGCGGCGCTGGTGCTGAGCGCGGTGGCCGGAGCGGACCCCAACGACTCGACCTGCTTCGAGAGGCCGCTCGACCTCTCGCAGCTGGAGGCCGGCGTTAAGGGGATGCGCCTGGGCGTGCCCAAGGAGTACTTCGAGGTGGCGGGGATGGAGGCGGGCGTGCGAGAGAGCGTCGAGCAGGCCCTGGCGGCGCTCCAGGGGGCGGGTGCGGAGCTGGTCGACGTCACGCTACCGCACACCGACTACGGCCTGGCTGCTTACTACATCATCGCGCCGGCCGAGGCGTCCTCCAACCTTGCGCGGTTCGACGGCGTCAAGTACGGGCTGCGCGCCCCCCGGACCGAGAGTCTGCTGGACACTTATCTGCACACGCGTCGCGAGGGTTTTGGCGCCGAGGTGCGGCGCCGCATCATGCTCGGGACGTACGCGCTATCGAGCGGCTACTACGACGCCTACTACCTGAAGGCGCAGAAGGTGCGCACACTGATCAAGCGCGACTTTGACGCGGCTTTCGAACGCTGTGACGCAGTGGTCTCGGCGACCTCGCCCACAGTTGCCTTCGAGATTGGCGCCAAGACCGGCGACCCTCTCGCGATGTATCTCAACGACGTCCTCACGCTGGGCGGCAACCTGGCGGGCCTGCCGGGCGTCAGCCTGCCCTGCGCGCCGGCTGGCGGCCTGCCGGTCGGTCTCCAGGTCCTGGCGCCGCAGTTTCGGGAAGACGTCGCGCTGCGGGTGGCCCGAGCCTACGAGCAGGCCGGTGTGCGCGCGGAGGTGGCAAGCGTTGCCTGAAGCGGGCGAGTGGGAGGCGGTCATCGGGATGGAGGTGCACGCTCATCTCAAGACCGCCTCCAAGATGTTCTGCGGCTGCGGCACCGACTACCTCGGCAAGCCGCCCAACAGCAACGTCTGCCCGGTCTGCCTGGGCCTTCCCGGCACGCTGCCGGTCATCAACCGCCGGGCGGTCGAGCTCTGCCTCAAGTCGGCGCTGGCGCTCAACTGCGAGATCCAGCTCGCGACCAAGTTCGACCGCAAGAACTACTACTATCCCGACCTTCCCAAGGGCTATCAGATCAGCCAGTACGACCTGCCCATGAGCCGCGCCGGCTGGCTGGAGGTCGACGGCAAGCGGGTCGGCATCACGCGAGTCCATCTCGAGGAGGACACCGGCCGGCTGGTCCACGCCGGTGATCGCCTGGAGTCAGCCGACCGTTCGTACGTCGACCTCAACCGGAGCGGGATGCCATTGATGGAGGTCGTCAGCGAGCCCGACCTCCGCTCGGCGGCGGAGGCCCGCGATTTCGCGATGGCCCTGCGCGGCATCCTCCGTGCGGTGGGCGCCGGTGAGGCCGACATGGAGAAGGGCCAGCTCCGCGCCGAAGCCAACGTCTCGATCAGGCCGCGCGGCTCCGAGGAGCTCGGCGTCAAGACCGAGCTCAAAAACATCAACTCCTTCCGGGCGCTCTTCAACGCTGTCGAGTACGAGATCAAGCGGCAGGCTAGAGAGCTCGAGGCCGGCCGGAAAGTGGTCCAGGAGACGCGTGGCTGGTCGGAGCCCGAGCGGCGCACCTTCAGCCAGCGCTCGAAGGAGGTCGCGCAGGACTACCGCTACTTCCCGGAGCCAGACCTCCCGCCTCTCGCCTTCGCGCCCGACTGGATCGCGGACCTCAAGGGCTCGCTGCCGGAGCTGCCGGCCGCGCGCCGGGAAAGGCTGGTCTCCGAGCGCGGATTGAGCGAGTATCAGGCACGGCTGCTCGCCGGGGACCTGGAGGTTGCCGACTACCTCGAGGAGCTGGTCCGCCTGGGCCTGCCGGCTCAGCCCGCCGCCAACTGGATGATCGGCGAGATGCTGCCTCGCGACGAGCCGCTGGTCGTGGCGGCCGCCGAGACGGCCGAATTGCTGCGGCGGCTGGAAGCCGGTGCTATCAACCGCGACCAGGCGCGCGCGGTGCTCGACCAGCTCTACGAGACGGGCAAGCCGGTCGTCGAGCTCGCCGCAGGCCTGGAGCAGATCTCCGACGCCGGCGCGCTGGCCGGCGTGATCGACTCCGTGCTCGCGGCCAATCCGACGGCTGTCGCCGACTTCAAAGCCGGCAAGGAGGCCGCGATCGGCCCCTTGGTCGGCAAGGTCATGCAGGCGACCGGCGGGAGTGCCAACCCCAAGCTCGCACGTGACCTGCTGCTCGCGCGGCTCAAGCGCTAGCGCCGGTGGCTGCCCCGCCCCGGGCCCTGCCGATCGACGGCCACGTCCACACCGAGTGGTCCTGGGACGCTGCCCGCGGATCGATGGAAGGGACCTGCCGCAAGGCGGTCGACCTCGGCCTGCCCGCGGTCGCGTTCACCGAGCACGCCGACTTCGTCACCATTCACGACGGGCAGCACGCCCTCGACGTACCGGGCTACCTGGAAGCGGTGGAGCGCTGCCGCGCCCGCTTCCCGGAGCTGCGAATACTGACCGGCGTCGAGCTCGGCGAGCCACACTGGTTTCCGGATGCCGCCGCCGAGGTGCTGGCAGCCGGACAGCTGGAGCGCGTCCTGGGCTCCGTCCATTGCATCGAGGTCGACGGCCGGACCGTGGACTTGAGCATGAAGGGCCTGCTCACGCCGGAGGTGGCCGCCGCGCTGATGCGCGCCTACCTGATGGAGACCCTGGCGATGCTCGAGAGCGAGCCCGCGTTCGAGGTGCTCGCGCACCTCGACTACCCGAAGCGCTACTGGCCCCATGGCGAGCTGCCCTTCTTCGAGAACGACTTCGAGGAGGAGTATCGCGACGTCCTCCACACCGCAGCCAGGCGCGGCTGCGTTCTGGAGGTCAACACGACGCGGGGCATCGAGCCGCACCGCGGGCTCTGTCCCGGGCTGACAGTGGTGCGGTGGTGGTGGGAGGCGGGGGGCAAGGCCGTCGCCTTCGGGAGCGACACCCACGAGCCCGCCCGGCTGGCCGGCGGATTCGAGCTGGCGGCACAGGTCGTCGAGGCAGCGGGATTTCGGCCCGCGCCGGAGCCGACCGCCTACTGGCTCCGCTGAAGCCCGCAATTGCCTGACGCCGACCTGACCTTGCAGACAGGGAACCCGGCCCACGGGGGCTCAGTGGTGGCCCGTGATGACGGACGAGTCGTCCTGGTCCACTACGCGCTGCCGGGCGAGACCGTCGAAGCCCGCCCGCGTGGCAAGCGCGGCGGCGTTGCCTGGGCGACGGCCGAACGCATCCTCGAATCCTCTCCGGAGCGGGTGGCGGCGCCCTGCCCTCACTTCGGCCAGTGCGGGGGCTGCCAGTGGCAGCACGCCCGCTACGAGACCCAGCTGGAGATCAAGCGAAAGGTGGTCGAGGACCAATGGTCGCGTGCCGGCCTGCGCTTTCCGCCGGCGGCGCCGGTGCTCGGGATGGCAGACCCCTGGCGCTACCGCATCCGCGGCGAGTTCGAGGCCATCTACCCCGCGGCCGGCGGCTTTGAGCTCGGTTTCCACCGGCTCCGATCGCATTCGGTGCTGCCGATCCGGACCTGCCCACTCCACGACCTCCGGATCGAGCGCGCGCTCGGCGCCTTCCGGCAGGCGGTGCCGGAGCTCGGAATCAGGGGCTTGAAGCACGTCGAGCTGACGGTCGAGCCGGCCGGCCTGGGACTCCTCTGGCGGGCTGCTCTGGAAGGCCGCCCAGCCGCGGCCCCGGGGGAGCTGACAGCGCGGGTCGCCGAGCTCCTGCCAGACCTGGTCGTGCTCGACGACTCCCTCGACTACGAGTTCTGGGGCCTCCGCTTCCGCGTCCGCAGCGACACCTTCGTCCAGGCCAATTACCGCCAGATGCAGGTGCTCTACCAGACCGCGCTGGACCAGCTGGCGCCCACTCCGGGGGATGCCGTCCTCGACCTCTACGCGGGCATCGGGACCATCAGCCTGGCCCTGGCCCGCCGCGCCGGGTCCGTGACCGCCATCGAAGAAAACCCGCAGGCTGTTGCGCTCGGCCGGCTGGCGGTGCGGATCAACGGCGTCACCAACGTGGAGTTCCGGACCGGCAGGGTCGAGAAAGCCTTGCGCGAGGTTCGGCTCGGCGCGCATCAGGTCGCACTTCTCGACCCGCCCCGAGCCGGCCTGGAACAGGCGGCGGTCGCAGAGCTGCTCCGGCTGGGGCCCCAGCGGATCGTCTACGTGTCGTGCGAGCCCTCGACGCAAGCTCGCGACATAGCCGCCCTGGTCCGCGGTGGCTACCGCGTGAGGAGGGCGGCTATCGTGGACATGTTCCCGCAGACGTACCACATCGAGTCCGTGGTGCTGCTCGAGCGGACCGGTGCCTGACGAAGGGGGTAAGAAACGTGATCGTTGTGTTCCGGACCCGCGGCAACGACTGGGATAAGTTCGTCCACGTCGTGCGCCACCACAAGCAGGACATCAACCAGGCGGGCGCCGAGCACGTCTGGGTACACCGCAACCGCAAGCACCCGGACGAATGGATGATGGTCCAGGGCTGGCCCGACAAAGCCACCTTTGACAAGTTCGCCGAGGGCAAAGGCAAGGAGCTGGACCAGGAGGCGGGCGTGAAGTGGACGGACGTCTCCACCTGGGAAGAGGTCGAGGTCTAGGTTGTCCTGTCCCTGAGTCGAGACGAGACAGGCTGAGCTGCCGCAGTCGCCAGGTCTGCAACCAGATGCGACGACTGGGAGAACTCGACGACGAACCCTGAAAGGTGCCGACTATCGCCCCCTCCTAGTCGAATTCCGGTCGCGGGTCCGACGTCTGACGCTGCATTCCGAAACTCCGGCGTCGGGACTGACTTCAACGGTCCCACACCGCAGAGAAACGCTGCTTAGGTTTTCTCCGCTCCCGAGCGTTCAGGTGAAGCGACTTCAGTCCTGGATCCTGAACTGGACACGGCTGATCCAGGCCGTGATGGGGCCCGCCAGCTCCCGCCGGATCCGGTTGTGCTCCTCGTCCTGGTCGTAGCGGTGGTAGGCCTCGATCGAGTTGAAGTCGGCAACCACGGCCAGGTCAGCGTTGCCCTCGCGGAGCCCGAGGTCGGGCTCGGCGTCGATCCAGTCCATCCCCTCGACCGTTAGAGCGCGGAGCGCGGCGGCCAGCTCCGCGATCGACGCCGGTGCCGCCTCGGGCCTGGCGCCGATCAGCGTGACGTTGCGAATCGAGCCCGACGGCCGCTCCTCCGGAGGCTCGAACTGGACCCGATGGCCCACGAGCACGATCGGCTGCGCGAGTTCTCGCCGAATTCGGTTGTGCTCGGCGTCCTCGTCGTAGCGAACCCACGCCTCCGCGTCGTCGAAGTCGGCCACGATTGCGAAGCTGTCGTTGCCCGCTCGCAGCTCGAGATCTGGCCCGGCCAGCAGAGCTTGCATGCCCTCGATCCGGAGCCCTAGCAGAGCTTCGCGCCAGGCGGCTATCGGCTCCGGCCGGACGCCCGGCTTCAGCTTCGCCGTGTAGAGGTGCCGGATCATCGTCCGGCCTTGATCCTGACAGCTTCGGCAAGCCGGGTGACGCCCTCCCGAAGGTCGGCGTCCGAGCTCGCCAGGCTTATGCGCACCTCCCCGGCCGCAACCTGCCCAAACGCGGTGCCGGGCGCAATCGAAAGGCCCCGCTCGCGGACGAGCCAGAGGGCGAGGTCGCGCGAGTTCATGCCGGCGGCCGAGACGTCGGCCATGCAGTAGAAGGCGCCCTGCGGCACGCTGACGAGCATCTCCGCCTCGGCCAGGAGATCGACTGTCAGGTCGCGGCGATGCCTGTACGCGGCGACCATCTCTGCGACGCAGTCCTGAGGTCCGTCGAGCGCCGCCTCGGCGGCTTTCTGGGCGATGGTGTTGGGCCCGGAGGTGTTCGACTCCAGGACCTTAGTGATGGAGTCGATCGCCGCCTCCGAGCCGACCGCGTAGCCAAGCCGCCAGCCGGTCATCGCGTAGGTCTTGGAGAACGTGTAGATGCTGATGACGCGCCCGTCGCGGAGGAAGCTGGCCGGCGCCACGTGCTCGCCTTCGAGCACGACCTGGTCGTAGCACTCGTCGCTTACGAGCCAGAGGTCGTGACGCACGGCGAAGTCGGCGAGCGCCTCCATGACATTTCGCGGGAAGACGGCACCGGTCGGGTTGGCTGGACTGTTGATCAGCAGGACGCGCGTGCGGGGAGTCACCAGCGTCTCGAGCCGTTCCATGTCGGGCAGGAAGCCGGTAGCCGCCTCGAGTGGGTAGAAAACGGCGCGAGCTCCAAGCCAGGGCGGCATCATCCGGTAGTTGGGCCAGCCCGGGTCCGGCAGCAGCACCTCGTCGCCGGGCGCCAGCGTGGCCGCCAGGGTGGCGGCGAGCGCGCCCACTCCGCCCACGGCGCAGGCGATCTGCGCCGGACTCACCGAGTAGCCGTTGACGCGTCCGACCTTGGCCGCGATCCGCTCCCGGAGCGAGAGCAGGCCCTGGGTGTGCGTGTAGAAGGTCCAGCCCTCGTCGATCGCTCGCTTGGCGGCCTCGCCGATGTGGTCCGGCGTGCGGAAGTCGGGCTGGCCGACGTCCAGGCGGACGGTGCCTGGGGTTGCGATGGCGATGTTCGAGATCTCCCGAATCCCGGAGTGGAGCATCTCCGCCGGGCCCGCGGAGAGCGGGGGGAGGGCCACCCAGCCATGGTAGGGGAGCCACAATGGCGAGAAGGTGAAGGCGCTGGTCTGGCTCGGCCCCGAGCGGATGGAAGTTCGCGAAGTGGATGAGCCGCGGCCGGGACCCGGCGAGGTCGTCGTCAAGACCGAGGCGGCCGGGATCTGCGGCTCCGAGGTGGAGGGCTACCTCGGACGGATGGCCAATCGCAAGCCTCCTCTGGTGATGGGACACGAGTACGCCGGCGCGGTCAGTGAGGTCGGAGAAGCGGTTGACCGAGCCTGGCGCGGCCGCCGGGTGGCGGTGAATCCGATAGTGGGCTGCGGGCGCTGCCGCTACTGCACGTCCGGGGACCGCAACCTCTGCCCGGACCGCCACCTGGTCGGGATCGGCGTCCCGGGCGGGTTTGCCGTGGCGAGCGTGGTTCCGGAGCGCTGCCTGTTTGCACTTCCGGACGGGATGGACGCTCGGTTAGGCGCTCTCGTCGAGCCGCTCGCCAACGGCGTCCACGCGATGCGCCAGCTGGCCGGAAAGCCAGGGCGAGTCGCGGTGATCGGCGCCGGGACCATCGGTCTGGCCTGCGTGCAGGCGGCGCTGCTCAACGGCGTCGAGGTGGTGACGGTCGTCGAGCGCCATGCCAAGCGCCGGGAGCAGGCTCTTGGCCTGGGCGCCCATGAAGCCTTCGAGGACCTGTCCTCAGTCAAGCCGGGCCAGGACGTGGTGGTCGACGCGGTCGGTGCCGAGGCGACGCGGGTGGGCGCCGTCGAGCTGCTGGGGCCGGCGGGGACAGCGGTTTTCATCGGCCTTCACGAGGACGAGAGCGCCCTGCCCTGGCACCGGGTCATCCGAGCGAACATCCGCGTGCAGGGGACCTTCGGCTACGCCGACCGCGATTTTCAGCAGGCCCTGGATTGGCTGGCCGCCGGCAAGGCGGTGCTGCCGTTGAGCCCGATCCGGCCGCTGACGGAGGGGCCGGCGGCCTTCAGCGCGCTCGCCGCCGGCCCCCTCGACGAGATCAAAGTCTTTCTTGGCTGATCCTTTTGGCTGATCCTCTTGGCTGACCTGGGCGGGAAGGTCGCCGTCTGCACCGGCGCCTCCTCCGGGATCGGCGCCGCCATCGCCGACCGTATCGAGGCGGCCGGGGCGACCGTCCACCGCGTCAGCCGGCGCGGGCCCATCCCGCTCGACGTCACCGACCGGGCAGCCGTCGATCGGTTCGTGCAGAGCCTCGAGCGGCTCGACATCCTGGTCTGCGCCGCCGGGGAGAACGTGCCCCGCCGGGCGCTGGCCGAGCTCGCGCCGGAGGATTGGGACCGCATTCTGGCCGTCAACCTGACAGGCGCCTTCAACTTCGTCGCCGCGGGATTGGCGAAGCTGCGAGAGGCGCGCGGCGACGTCCTCTTCGTGGCCAGCGTCTCCGGCCACTGGCCCGACCCGAGCGGCCCGGCCTACCAGGCCTCCAAGGCCGGCCTCATCGGGCTGGCGCGGGCAGCCGGCTTTGAGCTCCACGGCGAAGGCATTCGCTTCTCGGTCATCAACCCAGGCGCAGTCGACACGCCGATCATGGACAAGCGCCCGACGCCTCCGCCCGCGGAGATGCGAGCCAGGATGCTCCGGCCCGATGACGTGGCGGAGGCGGCCTTGCTCATCCTCGCGCTGCCGGGCCGAGCCTGGATCCCCGAGCTGACGATCCTGCCCACGGCGCTTCAGGCGCTTGGGCAGACGTCCGGCGGCAGCGTCCCGCGGCCGGGTTAGACTAGCCGGCGCGGGGCCCGCCAACCCGAACCATCAAAACAATGGCGCACGCCCCAACGAGCTTCGTCCACCTCCACAACCACACCGAGTTCTCGCTCCTCGACGGGGCGAGCCGGATCGGCCGCCTTGTGCGCAAGGCCGCCGACCTCGGGATGCCGGCGATCGGCATCACCGATCACGGCGTGATGTACGGCGCCATCCACTTCTACAAGGAGTGCCTGGAGGCCGGGATCAAGCCGATCATCGGCTGCGAGCTCTACGTGGCGCCCCGCTCCCGGTTCCAGCGCGAGGGGCGGGCCGACCGTGATCCGCACCACCTGACGGTGATCGCGAAGGACGGCGAGGGTTATCTGAACTTGCTCGAGCTCTGCAGCGCCGGGCACCTCCAGGGCATGTACTACAAGCCGCGGGTCGACAAGGAGATCCTGGCCCAACACTCGAAAGGCTTGATCGCGCTCTCCGGCTGCCTGGCCGGCGAGGTCGCCTCCAAGATCTCCGGCGGGGAGGAGGACGGCGCTCGCGAGGCCGTCGCGACCTACCGCGACATCTTCGGGCCGGACCGCTTCCTGCTCGAGGTCCAGAGGCACGGGATGGAGGAACAGGAGAAGGTCAACCAGGCGCTGGTCGGGTTCGCCAGGGAGTTCAAGCTCCGGCTCTGCGCCACCAACGACCTCCACTACGTCGAACCGGACGACGCCGAGGCGCACGACGTGCTCCTTTGCCTGCAGACGGGCGCGCTCTACGAGGACCCCAAGCGCTGGAAGTTCGGGTCCCAGGACTTCTACTTGAAGAACGCTGGCGAGATGGCCGCGATGTTCCCGGACCTGCCCCAGGCTCTCGCTTCGACGCTGGACGTCGCCGAAGGCTGCGACCTCAAGATCGAGCTTGGCCGGACGCTCCTGCCGCCCTTCGACGTCCCCGACGGCTTGACGCCCGACCAGTACCTCCGCCAGCAGGTGGAGGAGGGCCTCGCATGGCGTTTCGGAAAGCCCGACAAGGCGCACCTGGACCGGATCGAAGAAGAGCTGGCCGTCATCACCCAGACCGGCTATTCCTCCTACTTCCTGATCGTCTGGGACTTCTACCGGTTCGCGCGCAAGAACGGCATCGCCGTCGGGCCCGGGCGGGGCAGTGCCGCCGGGAGCCTCGTCAGCTACTGCCTCGGCATCACGAACCTGGACCCGATCCAGCACGGGCTCATCTTCGAGCGGTTCCTGAACAAGGACCGCGTGAGCATGCCCGACATCGACTGCGACTTCTCGGTCGAGGGGCGCGAGCGCGTCATCCGCTACGTGACGGACAAGTACGGTTCCGACCGCGTCGCCCAGATCATCACGTTCACGACGATGGCGTCGAAGGCGGCGATCCGCGACGTCGGCCGGGTGCTCGATGTGCGGCTCTCCGAGACCGACCGGCTTTCGAAGCTGGTCCCGGTCTTCCAGGGGCGGTCCAAGTCACTCGAGGACGCGCTCCGGGAAGTCCCCGAGATCCGTGACGCGTACGAAAGCGACCAGCAGGTCAAAAAGCTCATCGACGTCGCCAAGAAGCTGGAGGGCGTGTCACGCAACGTCAGCACGCACGCGGCCGGCGTCGTGATCGCGCCCGATGCCTTGGTGCGTCATGCGCCCCTCCAGTTCGGACCAGGTCGCGAGGCTGTGATCACGCAGTACGACATGAAGGCGGTGGGCGACATCGGCCTTCTGAAGATGGACTTTCTCGGTCTCCAGAACCTGGACATCATCGCCACCGCGGTGCGCCTGATCAACGAGCGGCAGCCGGACTTGAAGCTCGACATCGACCAGGTCCCCTTCGACGACCAGAAGACGTACGAGCTGATCGCGGCTGCCGACACGCACGGTGTGTTCCAGGTCGATGGACCGGGTATGCGCCGGATGATCGCCGAGATGAAGCCGAACCGCTTCGAGGACATCGTGGTCACGATCGCGCTCTTCCGGCCTGGGCCGATGGCTGACATCCCGGCGTACGTGGCGCGCAAGCACGAGCGAGAGCCGATCACCTACATGCACCCCCGGCTGGAGCCCATCCTCCGGAATACGTACGGCGTCTTCACCTACCAGGAGCAGGTCATGGAGGCGGCGCGACAGCTGGCCGGGTTCACGCTCTCCGAGGCCGACATCCTGCGTTCGGCGATGGGCAAGAAGGACAAGGCCAAGATGGCCAAGCAGCGCGAGAAATTCATCGCGGGCGCGGTCAAGAACGACATCGACCGGCCGGTCGCCGAGGCGATCTTCGACCGCATCGCGCAGTTCGCCTCATACGGGTTCGCCAAAGCGCACGCAGCTGCTTATGCGGTCACCACTTATCAGACCGCCTACCTGAAGGCGAACCACCCGCTCGAATACCTGACCTCGATCCTCGTCCACATGGAAGGGAGCTCGGACAAGGTCGCCACCGCCATCGTCGACTGCCGGGCGCACGGCATCAATGTGCTGCCCCCGGACGCGAACCACTCCGACGTCGACTTCTCCATCTCTGGCGAGGGCATCAGGTTCGGTCTAGCGGCTATCAAGAACGTCGGCGTCAAGGCGGTTGAGACGATCGTGCTGGAGCGAGAGAAGGGCGGCCCTTTCAAGTCGCGCGCCGACCTCCTGGACCGCCTGGCGGGAACCACCGAGGTCAACTTCCGCGTCATCGAGGCGCTCGTGCAGTCGGGAGCCTGTGACGGCCTGGACGACCGCAACCGGCTCCTCTTCGACCTCGACAAGGCCTGGGAGGGCGCGGCCCGGCGCCGGCGGGACCGCGACGCCGGTCAGACGATGCTTTTCGAAGAGGTCGAGATCGAAGAGTCGATCCCGGTCAGCGTGGCCGCGATGCCGTCGGAGGAGAAGCTGCGACTGGAGAAGGAGCTCCTCGGCCTCTATCTGAGCGACCACCCGCTGCGGCGGATCGAGGGCGAGCTCCTGAAGCTGACCGACGCCCAGGCGGTGGAGATCACCTCCGACCTTCAGGACACCGAGGTCCGGGTCGCGGGCCTGGTCCGTAACGTCCGTCGGGTGGTGACGCGAAAGGGCCAGATCATGGCCTATGCCGAGCTCGAGGACCTGACCGGCCCGATCGACGTGATCCTGTTTCCCCGCACCTACGAGGAATACCGCCACGTCTTTCAGCCCGAGGCGGTCGTGGTCATCGCGGGAAAGGTGGACGCGCGCGGGAGCTCGGCACGCGCCGGCAACGCGCCGCCGGCGCTGGAAGGCGAGGAACCGGAGCCGGCAGTCGACGCGGAGCGCGCGTCGGTCGTGGCTGACCAGGCCTGGCCCTGGGACGACCCGGACTGCGCTCCCGTCGCGCGCCGGCAGGTCGTCCATTTGAGTCTGCCCTCGGCGGGTCCGGAACTGATGGGCGACCTGGCTCAAGTGCTGGTGCGCCATCCCGGCCCAGACGAGCTCTATCTGCACATCCAGGTCGCGGGCCACGAGGTCGTGGTGCAGCCTGGTGATCGATATCATGTCGCTGCCGGTCCCGACCTCGCCGCCGAGGTCGACGCGCTCTTCGGCCGGCCGGTCACGCGGCTGGAGACGGTGCGGGCGAAGGCCCAGTCCTCGAACGGAAACGGGAGATCGCGAAGAAATGGACAGTGAGGCTGGCGACCACATCCCCGAGGGTGGCTCCGGGCGCTACATCGTGGTCAAGGCCCTGGAGGACGGAGTGACCATCATGGGTCTGACTCGCGGGAGAGACACCCGTTCGCATCACTCAGAGCGGCTGGACGCGGGCGAGGTGATGGTGGCCCAGTTCACCGAGCTGACCGCCGCGATCAAGATTCGCGGCAAGGCCGAGATCTTCACCGACGTCGGGCGCGTCGACTCGGAGACCGCCAGCCGGCACCCCGTCGGGTAATAGCCGTCCGCCTGGGACCCCGTCGGGTAATAATCGAAGTAGCCTTCGTTACCCCGGCGCACCTGAGGCGTTGGGTTGCTAGGGATCTATGACGACTCTCCGCCTCGTCGCCGTCCTCGCAGCAGCCTTCGCGGCTTTGCTGGCGGGTCCGGCACGGGCTGACGACCCGAGCCTCCAGGTCGATTTTGCCGCCGGCTGGGACGGCGGTGGCGTCGCCGGTGCCTGGGTCCCGCTCTGGGTGCACGTCGCCAACACCTCGCCCACCGAGTTCCGGGGGACGCTGGTGCTGCGGCCGAAGGTGGTCCACTCGGTCAACATCGGCGGCGCCCTGGACCCGAACGTGGGGACCATCTACGAACAGCCCATCACGATCCCCGCCCATGGCGACAAGACGGTCGCCATCTACGGCCAGGTCGTGGACCACAGCGCGTACGAGGCAGTGCTCCTCGACTCCCTGGGCCGGGAGGCCGTCGCCAGCGCCCAGGCGGGCGTCAGCTCCGGCATCCTCTCGGTGGCCCTGATGAGCGAGGTCACCGGCGGCGAGTCTTCGCTCAAGGCGGCCAAAGGCCCGCGGCAGGTCGGCGTGGTCCGCTACGGGAGCGCCCAGGGGTTCCCGAGCAACCCGCTCTTCCTGGGCGGAATCGCCGCCGTCGTGATCGAAGACTTCGACGCCTCCACGCTCAGCCAGGCCCAGCTCAGCGCCATCGCCGAGTACGTGGGCCTCGGCGGGAACCTGGTCCTGGCGGGCGGTCCGGCCTGGCGGCGGACGCTCTCGCAACTCCCCACGGCCCTGCTGCCTCTGCACCCGTCGGCGACCGGGTCCGCGTCACTCAAGCCGATCGCCACGCTGGCCGGCCGTGACACCGACCTGGTCGCCCCGGTCGTCCTCGGCGAAGTCCAGCGGGGCGCTCGCGTCCTCCTCGGGGATTCGAACGGACCGCCGCTGGCCGTCGAAGCCGACTACGGCGCCGGCCGCATCGTCGAGCTTGCCTTCGACCCCGGCGCCGCTCCCATCGCACAGTCAGGCGACCTGCCGAGCCTGGCCTGGCAGGAGGTGTACGGGATGGCCGCGGCCGGCCCCACGGCCAACTCCGCGATCGGCCGCCAGACGGGGACGCCCTGGATCGGTCCGCTGCCGGCCCAGGCCGGCGCGGCCGGCGGAGCTGCAAGCGGTTCGCTGATCGCCGTTCCCGCCCGCCCGCTGGGTCGCGGATCCGTGGCGCTCGACCAGAACGTGGTGCCGCTCCTCCTGCAGACACCCGCCTCCGTGGTTCCGCCGGTCGGGCTGCTGGGTGGGCTCCTGATCGCCTACATCCTGCTGGCCGGACCCGTCAACTACGCGGCCGTCCGCGCGATCGGCCGTCGTGAGCTGATGTGGGCCACGGTGCCCCTGATCGCCGTCGTGTTCACGGCGGGCACGTACGCCACCGGGCTCATCCGCCACGGCTCCGACTACGTGGTGACCGAGGTCTCGGTCCTCCGCGTCGCGCCCGACGGCGCGGTCGACACGGTCTCCTACGACGGCCTCTTCTCGCCCCGGCGGGGTGACGTCTCGGTGCAGCTGGCGTCCGATGTCCTGGCCAGCACCAGCATCGGCTACTACGACACCACCCCAGCGGATGACCGGGTCATCCTGAAGCGCGTTCCCGAGGTGGTCCTCCGCAACCTCGCCCTCTGGAGCTCGCGGGCGTTCAAGACCGAGTCTTTCCAGCCGGCGCACCCGTCACAGCTCGCGCTCGAAGCGCACCTGTCGCTGCAGGGCACCCACATCACCGGCACCGTTACGAACCATGGCAAGACCGCCGTTCAGCGCCTGGCGCTGGCCACCACCAGCGGCCAGCGCGCCGAGCTCGCGGCGAACCTGGCGCCGGGTGCCACCCTCAAAGTGGACAGGGCGCTGGCGACCGCACCAGTCGCCTGGCCCTACACCTGCGGCGTTGGCGTGAACGTGAGGTCCTGCCAAATAGCTGCCTGTCCGGACAACGCCAGCTGCGCCAGCTCCGGCACGCCGTCCTCGTCAGCAGCCAGCCAAAGCCTGCGCGAGGTCGCCGTCGAGCAGGCAGCTGCCGCCGACCTTTTCAGCCGGACCTCTGATTTCCAGGCCCTGGTCGCCGTCGTCGACACCAAGGCCAGCCTGACGGTTGAGGGCAGCCCGCCCGGCCGCAAGGCGGTGGCGGCCAGCGTGGCGCCCGTCAAGCTGGAAGCTGTGGACAAGCTGCTGCCCGGCTGGGCGACGGCTCAGCCCCTGATCAGCATCTCGAACAGCAACCGCCAGACCGACGTCTACGACTTCGAGCTGCCGGCCACCGTGGGCGGCCCGCTCGTGATCGACGAAGTCGGCTCGGCCGGAATCGCCCAGGGCAAGCCGTTCTTCCGGCAACCCCTGGTCACCTACGAGGTGTATGACTGGGCGAAGGGTGACTGGGTGACCTTCGACCCGAGCAAGCCCGCGGTGCTCACGGGCGGGGAGACGGCGGGCGGCGTCGTCCGCGTCCGCACGACCTCGGACCTCGGCTTCTACATCGGCAACCCCCTCGAGGTCTACACGCA
>Ga0209059_1000106_pt1 | contig 34038 bp, 35 predicted proteins | sample GraSoiAngelo_151_FD_186165 | JGI IMG/M metagenome (GOLD analysis project Ga0209059, IMG submission 186165) | Grasslands soil microbial communities from the Angelo Coastal Reserve, California, USA - 14_1009_12_20cm (SPAdes) (version 2) | ecosystem: Environmental > Terrestrial > Soil > Grasslands ...
AGACCAGCGACGGCAAGTCGGCCGAGCACCGCTTCAGCCACGCGATCGTCGCGGTCGGCATTGCCCCCAACAGCGAGAATATCGGGCTGGAGGCGCTCGGCGTGAAGACGACCAAGGGCCATATCGACACCGACGGAATGTGCCGCACCAACGTGCCCGGAATCTGGGCGGCCGGCGACGTGAACGCCGTCGCCCAGTTCACGCCGGTCGCGCAGTACCAGGCCCGCATCGCCGTCGACGACATGTTCGGAGTGGACGGCGCCCGCGCCGACTACTCGGTCCTCCCCACGGCGATCTTCACCGACCCCGAGCTCGCGGGCGTCGGGCTGACGGAGCGCGAGGCCGAGGAGCAGGGCCACGACGTCGGGACGGTCTCCCATCCGCTGCGGGTGGTGCGCCGGGCCTCGTACCTCGATGCGCGGCACGGCCTCTTCAAGATCGTCTTCGACACCTCGACGCGACGCGTGCTCGGCCTGCACGTGGTCGCGCCCGGCGCGAGCGACGTCGTCCAGGGCTTCGCGATGGGCCTCCGGCTCGGCATGACCGTCGACGACCTCGCCGCCGCGCACCACGTCTTCCCCACGATCGGCGAGGGCGTGAAGGCGGCCGCGGAGCAGGCCCGGGCCACGGTTAGCGCGGCGTAGGCCGGGCTCCCGATCTCCGGCGGGCAGGTCGTCTTCCTGCCGCTCCTGCTCGTGTTCCCCCCTGGGCTGGGTCTTCGGCAGCCGGCGCAGGCGTCGCTGGTAGGGCTACGCCGCGAGCCGAAGCCGCATGCCCGGCTCGATCCCGAGCCGAGCAGCCTCACCGGCCGCGAGCTCGAGCGACACCTTCGCGCCTCTCCCCCGTGCCGTCCGCCAGGGCGCAACTTCGGCGGAGACCGCCACGACCGAGAGCTCCCGGTCGAGGAAGACGACGTCGATCGGGAAGCGCATGAAGAACGTATGCACGGACCCGCACGGCTTCAGCAGAAGCCCTTCCCCATCCGGCAAAGACGTTCGACCGAGCAACCCCTTCATGCGAGACCAGGGCTTGTCAGCCAGCCAGCAATGCTCCACGAGCACCTCGCCGGCTCCGTTCACAAGTCGAGTCGCACGCACGATCCAAGAAGGGTTCGCGGGGGAACCAGTGGTTCCCCCTCCCGGTCAGCGGAGATCACGACGATCCGCCGCCGAAGGCGGGCTCTGCCCGCCGGGAGGCTCACCAAAGAAAAGCCGCCCGAAGCTCGAAGCCTCGGGCGGCTCCTGAAACAGAACGCCAACCCCGCCGCCGTAAAGGAGGGGGCTCGTGGGGGAACCAGGGGTTCCCCCACGTTCTAGTAGCCGATGTGGATGTGGTCGTAGTGGTTGGCGAGCGGGAACGACGGCCCGCCGAGGCCGAGCAGCGAGATGACCTGCTTCGGCTGGAGCTCCGACGGCAGGAGCAGGATCGCCCGCACCGCCCGCTCCGTGATCCCGCCCGGCTGCTGGTGGCCGTAGATCGAGATCCCGCCGAGGTCGGCGATGTCCACCGCGCGGCCGTAGATGTGCGCCGAGATGACGCCGGGCCGTGCGTACAGCCGGTGCCCGCTGATCAGGCACGAGACCGTGACCTGGCCGTACGTGTCGGCGAGGTACTCGACGAGGACGACGACGCGGACGTCGACGCGACCGGAGGCGAGATCCTGCCGCCCGCCGGGGTAAACCGTCACGCGCCCGTCGTGGAGCACACGGTTGACGAGGTCGTCCTTGTGGGCGAGGAGCCCGTCGACGAGCCCGCTCAGACCGACGGCGCGGTTGTAGTGCTCGAGCGCGACGGCCTGGTCGGCGATCGAGGTGCGGCCGGTGACGGCGAGGGCCGCGTCCCAGTCGCCGCGAGCCGTGACCGCGTCGAGCGCCTGGGCCGTCTGCCGGAGCTCGGCCCGGTTTGCCGGCGCGGCGCCGCTCCGGCCCTGCGCACGGAGGACGCCCAGGACGAGGGCCCAGCTCACGTGGTTCGCGCGCGAGACCGACAGGAGCCGGTGCGCGAAGCCGAAGGCGAGGCGCCGCGACGGGGGCGTCGGGTCGGGCAGGGTCCGGTTGAGCCAGATGACCGGAGCAGCGCCCGGGCTCTCCGCGGCCTCCTGGGCGGCGGTCGCGACCCGTGCGTGACGATGGGTCGCCGGCTGCTTCGCGCGCGGTACGTTCAGCACCCACTGCGAGTGCGCGTGCGTGCGCTTCACGGCCGGACGTGGATGCGACGCGGGCTGCGGCGACGGGGTCACCGGCGCCGGCGTCGCTGCCGGCGCGACGCCCGCGGTGCCGCCGCCCGACGAGTCGGAGGCAGGCGGAGCAGACGGCTGCGCCGTGCTCGAGGAGCCGTGACCGCTCGCCGGAGCGTCGTCGGCCGACGACGAGTCGGCGGGCGCGCTCGGCGCCGCCGCGGTCGACGTCTCGGGCGCGGGCGCCGCGACGGAGTCCGCCGAGGGAACGGTGGCGCTCGCGTCGGGAGCCGACGAGGACGTCACCGTCGTGTCGGTCGAGGAGGTCTGCTCCAGCAGGCCCGCGACCTCGTTGCCGGCGCCGGCGGTGAAGGCTGCACCGGCGAAGAAGATCGCCGTCAGGGCGAAGCCGACGGCGAGGCGCCGCGGAGTCGAGAGGCGCCGCCGTGCGGCCGGCGTCTCGGGGGTCGGGTCGGGTGCCTCGCGGTGCCGCCGCTTCGGGGCGTCGAGCTCGGGCTCGATGACCGCCTTGCGCTCGTGGTGGAGCGCCGCGACGACGAAGCCCGCAAGCGAGAGGACGAGCAGACGGACGAGGAACCGCCCGCTGCGATGCGCTTTTCGTTCCATGATGGCCTGGCTCCGATTCCTTTTGGTCTGGCGCCGAAGGCTGCGTTCGGCGCGGCGGGGGGACGAGGGCGTCCGCGAGCCGCACGACGGACTTGGTGTCCTATCGGGGCGCACGCGCCGGGCCGCCTTCCCTCGAACGAGGGGAAGCGCGCCGCCAATCACCAACGTGAGGGATACGCCGCCGCCGGCTCCCGAACGATGAAACGCCGCAGATCGAGCGTTAGGCGGCGCGGCCACGTCGAGCGACGACTCACGACACCCGAACAAGCGTGGACCACACAGCAGCCCGCGATCTCAGTTTCGAAGAGCTTGTAGTGCGCCGGTCGGCGCGCGCGAGTGAAAGGAAGGAGGTGACAATTCATGACGTTTTCCGAGTGGTTTGAGCTTCTCCGGACGCATTGGCGCAAGGAGGAGGGTCAGACGATGGCGGAGTACGGTGTCGTCCTCGCCGTGATCACGATCGGCGCGGTCGCCGTCTTCACCGCTCTCTCGGGTGGCATCAGCGGTGCCCTGAACCGGGTCATCGGCCTGCTTCCCAAGTAGATGGACCGAACCACGTTCCCTCGACAGACCAAGGAGGTGCATACACGTGCTGACGCTTGATGAATGGCTGATCCGGCTCCGCGCAAGCTGCAAGCGCGAGCAGGGTCAGACCATGGCCGAGTACGGCGTCGTCCTGGCCGTCATCACGGTCGCGTCGGTTGCGGTGTTCACTGCTCTCTCCGGTGGAGTCCAGGGAGCGGTCGACCGGGTGATCGGATTCTTCCCGGGCTAAGGAACGGCAGCTGAGTGGGTCCCGTGGCCGCCCCGCGGGACCTGCTCGCCGGATGCAAAGCGGAAAGGAACGAGGAGCGCAAGCCGATGAAGCGGTTGCACAACGAACGGGGACAGACGATGGTCGAGTTCGCGATCGTCTTGCCGATTCTGTGCCTGCTGCTCTTCGGCGCGATCCAGTTCGGAATTCTCTTCAACAACTACGTGACGCTGACCGACGCGGTCCGGGCCGGCGCACGCAAGGCGGCGGTGAGCCGGCAGATCACGGGGACGACCCCGCGGCAGGCCTGCATCGACCAGATCAGGGCCTCCGCGAGCGACCTCGACCAGTCGAAGCTCCAGCCCGACTGCGTGTCCGACTTCCAGCCGACCTCGACGGTGACCGTCACCGCGACCTACCCGTACTCGATCAGCCTGCTGGGGCTCGTGGTCGCGTCCGGGAACCTCAAAAGCACGACCCAGGAGCGAGTCGAATGAACGTCAAGCAAAACCAACGCGGCCAAGCCTTCGTCATCACGATTCTCATGATCACGACCCTGCTGGGCCTCAGCGCCCTGGTGCTCGACGTCGGGTCGTGGTTCAGGGCGCATCGCAGCCTGCAGGCGACCGCGGACGCCGCCGCGCTCGCGGGCGCGCAGGCGCTCCCCGACGACCCCGGCAACGCGAGCTCGCTGGCGAACGACTACGCGGCCAGGAACACGTCGGGGCTCACGGGCCTGACCGTGAACCTGTCTCAGACGTACCTCCCGAACGACACGATCAGAGTCCACGTGTCGAAGCCGGCCGAGGGGTTCTTCAGCAAGGTCTTCGGCATCAACTCCGTCGACGAAGGCGCCGCCGCCACCGCGCGGACGGCCGGGATGAAGTCGGCGCTCTACGTCGCGCCGATCGTCGTGAACCAGCAGCACCCGATGCTGAACAACTGCGGCGGGCCGTGCTTCGGGTCGAGCTACCAGACGACGATCCCGGTGGGGCAGACCGGAGCGCCGGGCGCGTTCGGCCTCGTCAACCTCGATCCGACGTCGAACGGAACCTCCGGCGCCTCGACGCTCGCCGACTGGATCGTCAACGGCTTCGACAAGTACCTCGACATCGGCGGCTACGCGTCGGATCCGGGCGTGAAGTTCAACTCGAACCAGATCCAGGACGCGATGACCTCCCGGATCGGCACCGAGATGCTCTTCCCCGTCTACGACACCCTCACCGGAAACGGGTCGAACGCGCAGTACCACATCATCGGGTGGGTGGGCTTCTTCGTCACGGGGGTGGACAAGCACGGCAACAACGGCAACGTCAGCGGCTACTTCACGCGAGTGATCTGGACCGGAATCCAGGCCTCAAGTGCGGGCGCCGGCGGGCCGAACTTAGGAGCACGAGCGGTCCAGCTCGTCGACTAACCGCAAAGGAGACACACACGCCGCCATGACCTACCGGGTTCGGAATATCGTCATCGCCGTCGTGCTGGCCGCGCTCGCGGCCCTCATGACGAGCTACTACGTGACGAACTACAAGCGTCACGTGCAGCAGGGGGAGAAGCACGTCCAGGTGTACGTCGCCTCCCAGGATATTCCGGCCGGAACCGCCGGCACGGACGCCGCGGGGATGCTGAAGAAGAAGACCGTCACCAAGAGCGGCGTCGCGCCGGGAGCGATCTCGAAGCCCGCCGAGATCAAGTCGAAGATCGCCTCGCAGCGCATCTACGCCGGCGAGCAGGTGACGGTCAACCGGTTCGCGAGCGTCTCGCAGAGCGGCCTCCAGGGAAGCCTGAAGGGCACGCTCCGCGCCTACCAGGTCGCCGGCACGGCGAACCAGACGCTCGCCGGGATCCTGAAGACCGGCGACCACGTCGACGTCGTGGCGAACTTCCGCTACAAGTGGGCGAACCAGGCCTCGACGAGCATCACGTACGCGGCGACGAAGGTCGTCCTGCGCAACGTCAAGGTCCTGCGCGCCCCGTCGGCGCCCGGCACCGCGAGCAAGCTCGGCGGCAGCACCGACACGAAATACCAGGTCGTGCTCGCCCTCACCGACAACCAGACGCAGAAGATGCTCTTCTCGACGCACGACTCCGACCAGGCCCAGGCCGGCGGCGGCGAGCCGGGCTGGTGGCTCGCGCTCCGGCCGAACCTGAACCCGGCCGACAGCCCCGGCTCGATCGAGACGCTGACGACCATGCTCCGCGACGGGCTCAGCCCGCGCCAGGCGAAGCTCCTCTTCGGATCCCTGGGAGGCTCGTAATGACGACTGCTGACGCACAGAACGGCGCCCGCGAGCCGGTCCGGGTCTACTTCACCGGCACGTGTGAAGGGCTCGACAAGCTCCGCGAGGCGCTCTCGAACCACCCCGAGCTCGAGGTCGTCGGCGCGAGCGAGCAGGTGAGCCAGGCGTCGTCCGTCCTCGCGGGCGGGCACCTCGGGTGCGTCCTGCACGCCACGAACTCGCCCTCGTTGCCCATGAACGAGCTCGCGGCGATCCGCGAGCAGACGGCGGCGCCGGTGATCGTCCTCGCCTCCGGCGCGCAGTCGACGCTGCTCGAGGAGGCGCTCGAGTCCGACGTCTCCGACGTCCTGCTGCTCCCGCAGCTGACCGAGAACGTCGTCTTCGCGATCCGGAAGGCGAGCCACGCCGGCCGGAAGCTCGCAGCCCAGGGCGGCCACGGCCGCCATGGGAAGATCGTGACCGTCTTCTCGCCCAAGGGCGGGACGGGCAAGACGTCGGTGGCGACGAACCTGGCCTCGGCGCTCGCCAAGCACGGGGGCAAGCGGACGCTCCTGCTCGACCTCGACCTCCAGTTCGGCGACGCGGCGATCATGCTCGGCGTCGAGCCGGAGAAGACGATCTACGACCTCGTCGTCGCTCCGGGCGAGCTCGACTCCGAGAAGCTCGCCGGCTACACGACCCATCACCCCTGCGGGCTCGACATCCTCCCCGCGCCGCTGCGCCCGGAGGACGCCGAGCTCGTCACGGAGGCGAAGCTCGGCCGGCTGCTCGAGGTCGCGCGCGACTCGTACGACGTGATCGTCGTCGACACCTCGCCCTTCTTCCACGGGCCGATGCTGGCGACGCTCGACCGCACGGACGAGCTGCTCATGCTGTGCGGCCTCGACGTCCCGACGCTGAAGAACGTCCGCCTGAGCCTCCAGACGCTCGACCTGCTCTCGTTCCCGACCGCGCGGATCCGGTTCGTCCTGAACCGGGCCAACTCGAAGGTCGGGATGTCGAAGAAGGAGGTCGAGGGCGCCCTCGACATGAAGGTCGCCTTCGAGATCCCGTCCGACCGGGCCGTGCCCGTCTCCGTCAACCGCGGCAACCCCGCGGTGCTCGGCGACGCGGGCTCCGAGTTCGCGGGCGCGATCAAGCGGCTGGCGCAGGGCCTCGTCACACCGACCCCGGCCGCGGCGAAGAAGGCGAAGAAGGGCCTCTTCTCGCTGGCGAAGGCGTAGTCATGGGGCTCCACGACCGCCTCAAGGTGCAGCAGGAGGGCAACGGCGTCGCGGTCGTCTCCGGCGACGCGCTCGGCCGCCCCCATGCGCACGAGGACACGCAGGAGCGGATGGTCGATCCCTACGCGGAGCTCAAGACCCGCATCCACCACGCGTGCATCGCGAAGCTCGGGCCGGAGCTCTTCAAGCGGGAGACGACCGAGGATCTCTCCGAGCGCGTCCTGCGCACGGTCACCGAGCAGCTCGCCCTCGACCGCACCCCGCTCACGCGCGAGGAGCGGCGGCAGGTCACGCGCGAGATCACGGACGACATCCTCGGCTACGGCCCGCTCGAGCCGCTCCTCCGCGACGACTCGGTCACCGAGGTCATGGTCAACGACTTCGACAAGGTGTACATCGAGCGCGAGGGCAAGATCGAGCGCACCTCGGTCACGTTCGTCGACAACGCGCACCTGCTGCGGATCATCGACAAGATCGTCTCGCAGGTCGGGCGCCGCGTCGACGAGGCCTCGCCGATGGTGGACGCGCGCCTCCCGGACGGCAGCCGCGTGAACGCCATCATCCCGCCGCTCTCGCTCAAGGGACCGACGCTGACGATCCGGAAGTTCGCGCGCGACCCGTACACGATGGACGACCTGATCTCGTTCGGCTCGATCAGCCCGAAGGCGGCGCAGTTCCTGGCCGCCTGCGTCAAGGGGAAGCTCAACGTCCTCATCTCCGGCGGAACCGGCACCGGCAAGACGACGACGCTCAACGCGACGTCGGCCTTCATCCCCGGCGACGAGCGCATCGTCACGATCGAGGACGCCGCCGAGCTCCAGATGCAGCAGGAGCACGTGATCACGCTGGAGTCGCGCCCGCCGAACATCGAGGGCCAGGGCGAGGTCAGGATCCGCGAGCTCGTCCGGAACGCCCTGCGCATGCGCCCCGACCGGATCATCGTCGGCGAGGTCCGCGGCCCGGAGACCCTGGACATGCTCCAGGCGATGAACACGGGCCACGAGGGCTCGCTGACGACGATCCACGCGAACTCCCCGCGCGATGCCCTGTCGCGCCTGGAGACGCTCGTCCTGACGGCCGGCGTCGACCTGCCGCTGCGGGCGATCCGCGAGCAGATCGCGAGCGCGTTCGACCTGCTCGTCCAGATCAGCCGCCTGGTCGACGGCTCCCGACGGATCACGCACATCACCGAGGTGCTGCGGATGGAGTCGGACGTCATCACCCTCCAGGACGTCTTCGTGGCGAAGCCGCCCGACGAGGAGACCTCGTCGATGAGCCGGTCGTCCCGCCTGCTCACGCCGCTGCTCTGCACAGGCCTGAAGCCGCACTTCCTCGAGAAGATGGCGGCTCAAGGCGTCGTGCTCCCGGCGGCGTTCTTCGAGCAGGACGACGCCGGCCTGCGGCCGTCGTTCGCTGCGGCGAGCTACGGCGGCTTCAAGTGATCCGGCGCGCAGCTCTCGCCGCGGCGGCGCTCCTCGTCCTGGCCGCCCCGGCCGCGGCCGCATCGGACGTCCACGTCAAGGGCGTGGACACGAGCGACTACCCGTCGATGCACGTCACCGTCGTCACGACGGGCGCGCTCTCGCAGCCGCCCCGGGTGAGCGAGGACGGCACCCCGGTGACCGGGCTCCAGGCCGAGAACCTCGGCCGCGAGAAGAGCGTCGTCCTGGCCGTCGACACCTCCCGCTCGATGGCCGGCAAGGCGCTTGCCGACGCGGCCGGCGCGGCGCGGGCCTTCGTGGCCGCGAAGCCGACGAACGACCGGATCGCCGTCCTCAAGTTCGGGCACAAGCCCGTGCTCCTGACGACCTTCTCCTCCTCGACGATCGACGCGGCCCAGGCGCTGCGGCAGCTCTCGGTCGACGCGCGCTCCGGCACCGCGCTCTACGACGGGCTCGTGCTCGCGGCGCAGTCGCTCCAGGCGGAGCAGAACCTCGGCCGCGTGGTGATCCTCCTCACCGACGGCCGCGACGTCTCCAGCCGCGCGAGCCTCGCGGGCGCGATCAAGGAGGCGCACGCCGACGGCGTCGCCGTCTACCCGATCGGCATCGTCGGCAAGGGCTTCGACCCCGCGCCGCTGCAGAAGCTGGCCCGGGCGACGGGCGGCTCGTACTACGCCGCCGGCTCGACCGGCGCGCTCACGTCGATCTACTCGTCGATCGCGACCGAGCTCAGCCGCACGTGGCGGCTCTCGTACGAGACGACGGCGCGGCCCGGCGACGCCGTGAAGCTCCGGATCACGGTGCCCGGCCTCGGCAGCGCGACGACGAGCTTCAAGATGAAGGGCTCGAGCTCCGGCGTCTCGAAGCCGTCGGGCCTCCTCCCCGTCACCGCCTACACGAGCCCGCTCGGCACCCTCGTCCTGACGCTCGGCGTCGGCTTCCTGCTCTTCCTCGCCGCCGGGCTCGCGCTCGCCTCGCACAAGGGCGCGTGGCTGCGCGGCCGCATCGCCGCCCACGTCGCCGACCCGAGGCGCGACGCCAAGCGCGCGGCGGCCCAGCGCGAGCGCTTCTCCGCGCTCTCGTCGCTCTTCCGCACGACCGAGGACGCCTTCGGCCACCTGCGCCACTGGCGCGCGGTGCAGCGCCTGCTCGAGCGGGCCGACCTGCCGCTCCGCACGGTGGAGTTCCTCTACATCACGATGGGCTCGAGCCTCCTCGTCGGGCTCGTCGCCGCCGTCTCGGGCACGAGGACGATCCTGATCCTCGTCGCGCTCGTCGTCGGCGCCGCCCTGCCGTTCGGCTTCGCCTGGTTCAAGGCGAACCGGCGGCTGCGGGCGATCGAGGACTCGCTTCCCGACCTGCTGATCACGGTCGCCGCCTCGCTCAAGGCCGGCCACAGCTTCCGCCAGGGCATCCAGAACGTCGTCGAGGAGGGCCAGGGGCCGGCCGCGAAGGAGTTCAAGCGCGTCCTCACCGACACCCGCCTCGGCCGCCCGATGGACGAGGCGCTCGACGAGATGGCCGACCGCGTCGGCTCGAAGAACCTCCAGTTCGTCATCACCGCCGTCACCATCCAGCGCCAGGTCGGCGGCAGCCTGGCGGGCCTCTTCGACATGGTCGCCGAGGCGGTCCGGAACCGGCAGCAGTTCGCGCGCAAGATCCGGTCGCTGACCGCGATGGGCCGCATGTCGGCCTACGTCCTCTGCGGCCTGCCGTTCTTCATGGCCGGGATCCTGACCGTCATCAACCCGAACTACATGGGCCCGCTGTACCACAGCTCCGCGGGCCACAAGCTGATCATGCTCGCCCTCGTGATGATGCTGATCGGCTCGCTCCTGCTCAAGAAGATCGTCTCCTTCAAGGGGTAGCCGGATGCTTCTCTTCCTCGGATTCGCACTGCTCGCCGGCGCCGCCTTCTTCGTCGCCGAGTACGCCACGTTCTCCGCCCGCCAGCGCTCGGACTCGCTCCAGCGCGCGGCCACCTACGGCCGCTTCCGGCGAGTGGCGGTCGCGCAGCGGCCGCAGTTCAAGGACCGCGTCCTCAACCCGGCCGCCGACTCGCTCGCCGGCTTCGTCCTGAAGCTGAACCCGAAGACGACCGTCGAGTCGGTCCGGGTCAAGCTCCTCGCGGCCGGGATGAGCGACCGCGTGTCGGTGAACGCCTTCCTCGCCGCCAAGGGCGCGCTCGCGATCGGCGGGCTCGTCTTCGGCGCCCTGATCGGCCTGCCCTCGGGCGCGGGGATGGGCTTCCTGCTCACCCTGGGCGGCGCGTTCGTCGGCTTCGTCATGCCCGACTTCGTGCTCTCGGCGAAGGCGCGCGGGCGCCGCGAGAAGGTGCGCTCGGAGCTGCCCGACGCGCTCGACCTCCTCGCCGTCAGCGTCGAGGCCGGCCTCGGCTTCGACGGGGCGATCTCGAAGCTCGCCGAGCACATGGAGGGCGCGCTCACCGAGGAGTTCAACCTCGCGCTCGGCGAGATGCGAATCGGCGAGAGCCGCCAGGAGGCGCTGAAGAAGATGGCCGAGCGGCTCGACACGCCCGAGGTCTCGAGCTTCACGCGCGCGATCATCCAGGCCGACCAGCTCGGGATCTCGCTCGGGCGCATCCTGCGCGTCCAGGCCGCGGACACGCGCCTGAAGCGTCAGGCCGCGGCCGAGGAGAAGGCGATGAAGGCGCCGATCAAGATGCTCTTCCCGCTCGTCCTCTTCATCTTCCCGGCGATGTTCATCGTCATCCTCGGGCCCGCGCTGCTGAACCTCAAGGGCCTCTTCATCTAGGGCGACAGGCAGACTGAGCGGCGGTCGATGGGCCGCCGCCTGCTTCCGCTCCTGCTGCTTCCGCTCTGCGCGGTCCTCGGTGCGCGCGGCGAAGCCGCCGCGCAGCCTCGCGACGTCACGTGCGCCGGCCGCGCAGCCACGGGACCGAGCCGACCGGCTCCGCGTCTCCAGCGCGTCGTCGTGATCGTGATGGAGAACAAGAGCTGTGGCGCGGTGATCGGCTCGCCCGACGCGCCATACCTCAACCGGCTGGCGCGGCAGGCGGCGTTCGCGTCGCGCTCCTTCGCGCTCACGAAGCCGTCGCTGCCGAACTACCTCGGGCTGACCGGCGGCTCCACGTTCGGGATCACGTCCGACTGCAGCGACTGTCCCGTCCGCGGCACGAACCTCGTCGACCAGCTCGAGCGGGCGCGGATCTCGTGGAAGGCGTACATGGAGGGAATGCCGGCGCCGTGCTTCCGCGGCGTCCAGGCCGGGCGCTACGTGAAGCGCCACAACCCGTTCGCGTACTACGTCGACATCGCGTCGAGCCGGAGCCGGTGCCGGCGCGTCGTCCCGCTGACGCAGCTCTCCGCCGACCTCGCGAGGCACGCGCTGCCTCGCTTCGTCTGGATCAGCCCGGACCTCTGCCACGACATGCACAGCTGCCCGGTCGGCGACGGCGACCGCTTCCTGGCGGGGCTCGTGCCGACCCTCTCGCGGGCCGTCGGCGCCCGCGGCGCGATCGTCATCACCTGGGACGAGGGCGTCGACCATGCGGGGTGCTGCGTCCACGCGGCGGGCGGCCAGATCCCGACGATCGTCGCGGGGCCGGCCGCGCGCGCCGGCGCCCGCTCGTTCGTCGCCTACGACCACTATTCGCTCCTGCGCACGATCGAGGACGCCTTCGGCCTCCCCCACCTACGCGGCGCCGCCTGTCCCTGCACGCGACCGCTCTCGGCGCTGCTTCGCTGATGGAGCTTCGCGTCCTCCAGCCGGTCGAACGGCGACGACGGCGGCGACGCTGGCCCCGCGTGGCTCTCGTCGCGGCGCTCCTCACGGCAATCGGCGCGGCGGGATTCTGGCGCCTGCACGGGCACGGGACACCGTCGGCGCCCGCCGCCGCCCGGGCCCCGTCGCGGAAGCCCGGCGCTCGAGGCCCGGTTCCCGTCCGCGCGCCGGTACGGCCGCTCCGGCTCCTGTCGGGATCGCCTGCGCTCGAGAGCCGCCGCGTCGTCCCGCCGCTCAGCGCGCGCTCGGCGATCCTCGTCGACGCGAGCACGGGGCGCGTCCTGTGGGCCCTCCGCCCGCACCGCCGCCGGCCGGTCGCCTCGACGACGAAGATCATGACCGGGCTCCTCGCCCTGAAGCACCTGCCGCTGCACGGGCTCGTCACGGTCGACCCGGCTGCGACGCGCGTCCCGCTCGTGAAGGAGGGCCTGCGGCCGCGAGAGCGGGTCCGTGTCTGGAAGCTGCTCTACAGCCTTCTGCTCTACTCGGGGAACGACGACGCGAGCGCGCTCGCGATCGCCGCGGGAGGCAGCCGTCGCGGCTTCCTCCGGATGATGAACGCCGAGGCGCAGCGCCTCGGCCTCCGCGACACGCACTTCAACTCGCCGAGCGGCGCGCTCGACGAGCGGAACTTCTCGAGCGCGTGGGACCTCGCCGCCCTCGCGCGCTACGCGATGCGCGACGCGAGGTTCCGCCGCATCGTCCGCACCCGCTTGAAGCGCGTGAGCTGGAGCGCGCCGACCTTCGCCAAGGAGTACGTGAACAACAACCTCCTCCTGCGCACGTACCGCGGCGCGAACGGCGTGAAGACCGGCTGGACGACGAAGGCCGGCCACTGCCTCGTCGCGTCCGCAAAGCGCGGCCGGGTGGAGCTGATCGCCGTCGTCCTGCGAAGCGGCGACACGTACGGCGACGCCCGCCGCCTGCTGAACCTGGGCTTCGGCGAGATCGGCGCCGGCTAGATGGTCTAAGCTCGGCTCGGGATGACTGTGGTCCGAGCGGCCGCGCTAGGCGCTTGCGCTCTGGCGCTCTGCGCGTGCGGCAACTCCGCGCACAAGCACTCGACCAAGGTCGTTGCTCGCAAGTCCGCGATGGGCAAGCACGCCTCCGCCACCGCCTCCTACACGTTCAGCACGCGTCCTCTCACCGACCTCTCCGTCCGCGTCGAGGCCAGGCCGGCGCAGAGGGTCAAGGGCGGCTGGGTGGTCTCGTGCAACGGCCAGGGCTTGACGCGCGACTCGGCGGACTTCGCGGGACGGACGCCGCTCGACATAGCCGCTCGCTTCACTCCACAGCCACCGGAGACGTGCGAGTTCGTGGCGGTGGCGACGCTTGCCCGCTCGGGGCGGGTGAGGGTCGAGCTGCGTGGACGCCGGTCCTTCTAGCGGGACGGCTACGCCGTCCGTACGCGTGGGTCGAGCCAGGCGTAGAGGACGTCGACGACGAACGTGACGAAGATCGTGAACGCCGCGATGACGAAGAAGAGCGCGGCGATCAGGGGCAGGTCGTACGTTCCGGAGGCGTTGGCGAGGGCGGTGCGCATGAGCGTTCCGATCCCGGAGAGCCCGTAGATCGAGTCGATGTAGATCACGGCCATCAGCGCACCGCCGAGGTCGAGGCCGATCATCGTCACGAGCGGCAGCAGCGCCGGCCTGAGCGCGTGGGAGCGGATCAGGCGGAACTCCGAGACGCCGCGCCCGCGCGCGGCCACGACGTACTGCGCGTCGAGCGTCTCCAGGAAGCGGGCACGAATCATCCGCGTGTACAGCGGGAGGAAGAAGAGCGCGAACGTCAACCAGGGCAGGATCAGGTGCTGGGCCCAGGCGAGGGGGCCGCCGCATTCCGTCGGCAGGAAGCTCGGCGGAGTCCCCGGCGGCGGCGGATGGGGCTTCACCGGCACGAGGTGGCAGAACGAGCCCAGCGGCAAGAGGTGGAGGTACTGCGAGAAGAACGTCGTCAGGCCGACCCCGAGCAGGAGCGGGTGCAAGGCGATCCCGAAGATCGCGAAGAGGAGGATCGCGCGGTCGACCAGGCTCTGTGCGCGCATGGCCGAGAGGGCCGCGAGCGGGATGGCGAGCATGAGCAGCAGGACGATGCCGCCCACGAGCACGGAGATCGTCTGCGGCAGCGCGGCGCGCAACGACTGGTCGATCGAGGCGCCTGTCCAGGAGCGACCGAAGCTCCCGTGCCGGACCATCCCCCAGACGAACTTCGCGTACTGGACGGGCACGGGTCGGTCGGTGCCGAGCTGGTGCTCGGCCGCCCGGATCTGCGCGTCGTTCGTGGTCGTGTGCGGCCCGCAAGGCACGATGATGCAGGCCGGCGTGAACGGGATCAGCCGGAAGACCGCGAAGGTGAGGAGCGTGAGCGCGAAGAGCATCACGAGCCCCGACAGCAGGCGCCTGACGATGTACGGCCACATCAGACGCGTCCCCGCGGGTCGAGCGCGTTCCGCACCGCCTCGCCGAGCAGGCTGAACGAGAACACGACGACGAGGATCCCGATCGTCGGAAGCCCTGTGGCCCAGAGGAGGTTGTACGTCACAACCGGGGGACCGCCCCCCTCCTGGTGTGGCGCACCCAGGAAGAGGAGCGTTCCGTAGTGCTGCGCGATCAGGTTCCCCCAGGTCGCATCCGGCGCCTCGACGCCCACGTTCAGGTACGACAACCCCGCCTCGAGGAACATCGTCGCCGCGACCATCAGGGTGCCGTAGACGATGATCGTCTCGAGCACGTGCGGCAGCAGGTGCTTGCGGATGATCCGCAGGTCGCCGGCGCCGACCATCCGCGCCGCCTCGACGAACTCGCTCTTGCGAAGTGTGAGCACCTGCGCACGCACGATGCGGGCGGGGTAGAACCACGAGAAGAGCCCGATGACGACGATCAGCGAGATCACGCCGTGCGCCAGGTGGCCGCCGAGCGTGATCCGCTGGAGGCGGTCGCTGAGCGTGAAGCCCACCGCGATCACGAAGAGCAGGATCGGGAAGCCCATCACGAACTCGGTCACGCGCGTGACGATCGCGTCGAGCCAGCGGCCGTAGTAGCCGGCGAGCAGGCCGACGATCACCCCGATGAGAACGGCGAGGCTCGCCGCGCCGAGCGCGATCTCCAGCGACGTACGCCCTCCGGCGAGCACGCGCAGGAACAGATCGTGGCCCACCTGGTCGCCGGCTCCGAGGACGAACAGGGTGCGTGGCGTGTGTGGCGTCACCGTCACCACGCCGTGGGTGTTCGGCACCCGCGTCCAGGCAGGCGCCGGGTTGAGGTTCACGTCGACCGCCATCGGGAAGATGTCGTTCGGGCCGTGGCCCAGGAAGTGCGCCGCTATCGGCTCGCCGGCGAAGCAGACGAGGAAGACGAGAACGAGTGCGACGACGCTGCCCAGCGCCACCCGGTCGCGCTTCAACCGGAGCCAGACGAGGTTCCACTGGCCGTACGCGCGAGGCGGGCGCTGGTCCGCGGTCGCATGCATCGCTTGAACCCGCGTACTAGCACCACAGGCCGTCCGGGACAAGGAGCGCGCCCCGCGCCCGACCGCGGCTCGAGCTCCTACCGGCCGACGACGCCTAGCGGAACGAGATGCGGTTCAGCGGCCAGTAGGTCAGCAACACCGGGCCGATCAGGTTCGCGCGCGGGACCGTGCCCCATGTGCGCGAGTCGCACGAGGCGACGCGGTTGTCGCCCATCACGAAGTACCGGCCCGCCCCTACGCGGGGCCACGTTCGCGTGATCGTGTCGCGCCGGCGCGGGTCGACGTACGGCTCCTTCAGCTGCTTCCCGTCGACGTAGACGTCGCCGTTCCGCTCGGAGACGACCTCGCCGGGAAGGCCGACGAGCCGCTTCACGAACGTCCCGCCCTCGCTGCACTCCTTCGCGGCCGTCGGCGGCGCGTTGAAGACGACGATGTCGCCGCGCCGGGGATCGTGGAAGCGGTAGGCGAGCCGGTTCGCGATCACCCGGTCGGAGAAGGTCGCGTCGCAGCCGGTCGCGGGCCGCGCGCAGCGAAGCGTCGGCTCCATCGACGCCGACGGGATCCGGTACGGGTTCGCGACCTCGACCTTGACGGTCAGGACGACGGCGACCGCGACGCCGAGCGTGACGATCCAGTCGATCGCAATCCGCGCCGGATGGGGCAGCCGCTGCGTCAGGTGGTCGAGCGGGGTCCGCATGCTCCGCTGGAGGGTAGCCAGAGTGCTGCTCAGGCAGGCAGCTGAACCGAAGAGCCGTTGCCGCGGCCGTCGATCTGGGCCTGGAGCTGGCCGACGTACGCGGCGAGGTCGCTCTCCTTCTTGCCGAGGCGCTTCTCGAGCTCGGCGACCTTCTTCTCGCGCAGCTCGAGCTTGTCCTCGCGGATCTGGAGATCGGCCTCGAATCTCGCCTCGCGGCCCTCGACGTCGGCCTCGCGCTCGTCGATCTCGCGCAGGCGCGCGTGGATCGACTCCTCGGCCTGGACGAGGCGCTTCTCCTTGCGCTCGACCCGCTTCCGGTCCGACGCCGCCGTCGCGTCGACGTCGCCGAGCGACGCCTCGCGCTCCGCGAGCTCGCGCTCCCGCGCGTCGAGAGTCGCGGCGCGCTCCTCGAGGTCGTGTCCCAGCTCGGCCTTCGCGCCCGCGCGCTTCAGCGCCGCCTCGCGACGGTTGAGCTCGGCCTCGCGCGCGGCGAGCGCCGCGTCGCGCTCGGCCAGCTCGCCGGCGAGAGCCGCATCGGCAGGCTTGCCCTTCGGGGCGCTCCGCTCGCGCTCCGCGAGCGCCTGCTCGCGTCGCGCCAGCGCGGCCTCGCGCTCGTCGAGGGCGGCGACCCGCTCGAGCGCGGCCTTCGTGCGCTCGTCCTGGCCGACCGCGAGCTCCTTGCGGAGCCGGTCCGAGGTCGCGGCGATCTCCTGCTCCTTCGCGTCGAGCTGCCGCTGCCGCTCCGCGAGCTCCTCGTCCCGCCCGGCGACCTTCGCCTCGCGCGCGCGGAGCTCCCGCTCCCGGTCGGCCAGGCCCTGGTCGCGTTCCTCGAGCGCGGTCGCCCGGGCGACGGCGGCCTCGGCGGCCTCGCCCTGCCCGGCGACCTCGGCCCGGAGTCGCTCGCCCTCGGTGCGGAGCTCCTCGGCCTTCGCCTCCAGCTCGCGCTCGCGCTCGAGGACGGCGGACTCGCGGGCATCGACCTCGGCCGTCCGCGCCGCGTTCTCCTGGGCCGCCGAGGCCTGCTTCGCGAGCCGGCTCTCCAGCTCCTTCGCCCGGGCCTCGACGTCGCGCTCGCGCTCCTGGAAGAGCTCGGCGCGGGTGTCGACGCCGGCGCGCGTCTTCGTGAACTCGCGCTCGCCCTGGGCGAGCATCTTCTCGCGGTCGCGGAGCTCCTTCTCGTGGGCCTTGACGCTCTCCTCGCGCCCGGCGAGCGCCCGGTCGCGCGCCTCGGCGCGGGCCGTCGCCTCGCGGGTCTTGCTCTCGAGCGCCGCCTCGGCGCGCTCGACCTTCTTGTCGCGAGCGGCGATCGCGCTCGCCTGCTTCGCGAGGTCCTCGGCGGCGCGCGAGCGCTGCTCGTCGGCCGAGGTCAGCTCGCGGAGCTTCGCCTGGACGTGCTGCTCGCGCTCCGCGGTCTGGGCCTGGAGCGCCGCGAGCTCGTTGTTCTCCTCCACGAGCCGCCGCCGCTCGAGCTCGAGCGCCTCCACCTGCTCGGCGACGTGGCGCTCGCGCTCCTCGAGGGCAACCTCGAAGGCGCTGAGCCGGCCGGCGCGCTCGTCGAGCTCGGCCTGCCGGGCCGCGAGGTCGTGCTGGGGATGGAGCTCCCGGTCGTGCGCGGCGACCTGCTCGCTGAGCGCGCCGCGAAGCTGCTCCTCGCGCGCGAGCGACGCGGCCAGCTCGCTGCGGAGCGCCTCCAGGTCGGCGTCCGAGAGGTCGATATCCGGAGCCGCGGGGACGCTGCCGGATGCGTCCGGCGCGGCGGCCTTCGAGCCGCCCTCTCCGGCCGCCGTCTCCCGACGACGCTCCAGCTGGGCGCGCAGACCTGTACCGAAGCCCTTCTCGGTCTCTGCGACGTCCTTCGGTGCGAATTCCGGCATGCGGCGCGGCTCCCGAAACTGGCATCGGCAGCCGCGAAACGGCGGCGCATCCCTCGTCCGAGGCCGGGCTCAGTCCAGTACGAATGCGACCTGTACCGAGGTGACGTGGCCGCGTTTGATGCGGAAATCCGTGACTCGCTTACCGGGCAGGAACCGGCCGACGAAGCAGTGCCGGAAGCCCGACTCGGTGCGGCAGCGGACGCCGGTCACCTTGGCTCGGACCTGCCCTTCCGTGGAGCCGACGCCGACGCCCGCCGCCGTGCGCTCGCCCGCGCGCGTCGTGAAGATCGCGGTCACGGTGCGGTTCCCCTGGAAGGTGACGCGGAGGCCCCGGTAGCGGTAGGCCGTGAAGGAGCCGAAGTCGTTCGAGCCGTGGACGACCGTGGCCGGCATGCCGAGGACTGCGCGCACCTGGGCTCTCGTCATCTCCAGGCGGACGCCCGCGATCCCGCGCTGCGGGACGATCGCGGCCGACGCCGTGGCGACGCAGACGAGGAAGGCAGCGAGAGCTGCCGCGAGCCTCATCGGTCGCGAGCTCGGCGCTCCTCGACCGATTCGCCCTCCTGCGGCGCGCCGCCGGGACCGCTCATCACGACCCCCTCCTGCTCGACCATCTCACGCGGATCGGCGGTGCGGTACTCGTCGCTCTGAAGCCCGCCGCGCGGGTCGCCCTCGCGCGCGAGCGCCTCGGGATCGGCCTGCTGCTTGGCCGCGCGAGCGTCCTCTTTCTTCCTGCGCCAGCGTCCGAACACGGGGCGATCGTTCCCGGAGGCGGCTACACTGAACCCTCGCCGCGGCGCATTCGTCTAGTGGCCTAGGACACCGCCCTCTCACGGCGGCGGCACGGGTTCGAATCCCGTATGCGCCTCTTTCGTACGCCCCTGGCCTACCTGACGCGAACCGACCCCACCTCTTCGACGCCGCCGCGGAAGAGGACTCGCAGCCTGAGGTGGCCCCGCCGGCTGAGCAGGATTCGGGCGCGATAGGTGCCTCCGTTTCCGTCGGCGATGGCGAGCGTTCGCCACGTACCTCCGTCGAGGCTGCCTCGGATGACGACGGCGCCTTCGTGACCCGACGGAACCCGTCCGTGGAACGTCAGGAACGAGCCGCGCCGCACGATCGCCGGGCCCGTCAAGCGCAGACGTGGCTTCGCTACGGGCGCCGAGTGACGAGAGATCGGGATCCTGAAGTGCAGCGCCGGTAGGAGCGGGTGGCCGCGCGGGATGTACCCGAGCGCGAACACGACGGCGGAGGCTCCGACTGCCCATCCCGCGCCGTGGGCGCAGATTCGCCCGCGCCGAGAGGTGCCTCCCGAGGCAGTGGCACTGTCTGGGCTTCCGAGGAACCGCCTGCGCTCCTCGTCCGTCCACCGTGCGTAATCGCGATCGCGCCAGCCGATGACGTCAGTCATACATCGTGGCCTTCCCTGGCACACCAGCCGAAGGTCTGGACCATCGCCGGCCGCGCTAACCTCGCGCGTCGTGGCCGGGACGATCCTCATCACGGGCGGCGCCGGCTTCATCGGCTCACACTTCGCCGACGAGCTGCTCGCGCACGGCTACCGCGTGCGCGTGCTCGACGACCTCACGCCCCAGGTGCACGGCGGCGGCGAGCGGCCGGAGTACCTCAGCTCCGGGGTCGAGCTCCTCGTCGGCGACGTTCGCGATCCAGACGCGGTCGCAAAGGCCGTCGAGGGCGCCGACGCGGTCGTGCACCTAGCGGCGCGCGTCGGCGTCGGACAGAGCATGTACGAGCTCGCCGAGTACACCGCCGTGAACTCGCTCGGGACCGCCGTCCTGCTCGAGGCGCTCCTCCACCGGCCCGTCGAGCGGCTGCTGCTCGCCTCCAGCATGAGCGTGTACGGCGAGGGCCTCTACCGCGCGCCCGACGGCAGCCTCGTCGACGGCGTCGAGCGTCCGCGCGAGCAGCTCGAGCGAGGCGAATGGGAGCTCGACGGGCTCGAGCCCGTCCCCACACCGGAGACGAAGCAGCCCGCGCTCGCCTCGGTCTACGCGCTCACGAAGTACGGCCAGGAACGGTTGTGCCTCATGTTCGGCTCGGCATACGGGATCCCGACGACGGCGCTCCGGCTCTTCAACACCTATGGGCCCAGGCAGGCGCTGTCGAACCCGTACACCGGCGTGCTCGCGATCTTCGCGTCACGGCTCCTGAACGGCCGGCCGCCGCTCGTCTTCGAGGACGGCCGCCAGCGGCGCGACTTCGTGTCGGTCTTCGACGTCGCGCGCGCGTGCCGGCTCGCGCTCGAGTCCGACCGCGCCGCCGGGCAGGTGCTGAACGTCGGGAGCGGCGAGAGCGTGACGGTGCTCGAGATCGCCGAGCGGCTCGCCCGTATCCTCGGCGTCGACATCGAGTCGGAGGCGCTCGGCAGGTGGCGCGCCGGAGACATCCGCCACTGCTTCGCCGACATCACACGCGCGCGCGAGCTGCTCGGCTACGAACCGCAGGTCGACCTGGAGGCCGGGATGCGCGACCTCGCCGAATGGCTCGCGGGCCGCACCGCCGTCGACCGCGTCGACGCCGCGACGCAAGAGCTTAGTTCGCGCGGCTTGCTCTAACCCAGCGAGACGACCCGGCGCACGACCCCCGCGCGCTGGTGGCGCGCCTCGATGCCGAGCTCCGAGCCCGCCGGCGCCTCCACGACCCACTCGAGCTTGACGCGGTCGGAGGTGCTCTCGTCGTTTCCCCACCAGAGCGGGCTCCGCTTCTCGACGCGGCCGGTCAGCTGGCCCGCCTCCGTCCGCTCCTCGCCGCTCACGAGCCGCCCGCCATCCGGGAGGGTCAGCTCGACCTCCAGCGGCCGGACGGCCTTGCGGTCGAGCGCCTTCTGCGTCACGTTCGTCGGCAGCCAGCCGGAGTTCAGGAGCACGAGCCGGACGAGCCACGCGCCCTCCCCCACCTGCTCGACCTCCAGCGTGTGCGCCTCGAGCAGCGGCGAGACGAGCGCGTGGAAGAGCGCCCACTCCGAGTGCGGCGTCACCTCGTCCTCGAGCAGGTCGAACGGCACGTTGGCCCAGAAGTTCATGAGGTCCCAGCCGCCGATCTCGACGGGGCCGAGCTGCGGATGCTCGAACGGGTACCAGTCGACGTACGCGCGGCCGGGCCAGCGCTCCTCGAACCAGCGCAGGATCGCGATCTCGTCCTCGACCGGATGCTCGCGCAGCCACTCGATGAAGTGGTAGTCGGCGAGGCCGGCCTGGCGCTGCGGGCTCCAGAACTCGGTCGTCCAGGCGTACACGCCGAGGTGGTCGTAGACCCAGTCGTCGGCGCCGCCCTTGATCGTCTGCTTCGGGTCGTACTTGAAGTCGTGGAAGATGGAGACGGCGGGGTAGCCGGTCAGGCGCGTCGCCTCCTCGCCGATCAGCTTGAACGCGCGCAGGTCGCCGGTCGGGAAGTGGTCGTCGTCGTGCCCGGAGTACGGCCGCAGGTGGACGCCGCTGAAGGTGTGGTAGGCGATGTAGCCCGTGATGTTCGGCCGGTCGACGATCGCCTGGACGAGCGCGCGCACCTCGGGCTCCGAGGTCGGATACGGGCCAGCGCCCAGCTGCTCGACCTCCGGGCCCCAGTCCATCGGGAAGTTCCGGTTCAGGTCGAGACCCTCGAGCGGCGGCGGCGTCTTGATCGTGAAGCCGTCGTAGTTGCGAATCGTCCCCTCGGGGAGCAGCCGGTAGAACCGCCCGTCCTCGGCGGTCTCGAGCGGGCCGCGCGGAACGAGCAGGCGCGGGTCCTCGTCCGCCGCGCGCCAGGCGCCGTTCGGGTCGGGGACGCGCATGAAGAGGACGCGGCCGTCGCCGTCGACGTCCTCCTCGTGCAGGCCGTCCTGCGGATCGACGAGCGGCCAGGGCCGGACGCTCGAGCGCAGGAACCGCGGCCGCTCCGCCAGCGCGACCTCGCTGCCGTCCGGGTTGAGCCGCGGGATGACGTAGAACGCGCGCGTGTCGAGGGCGCGGGTGACCTTCGGGTCGCTGCCGTGCCCCGTCAGGAGCCGGTGGACGAGGTGGAGCGCCGCCGTGCAGCCGGTGACCTCGATCGCGTGGATGTTCGCCTCGACGAGGAAGCCCGGCTTCTCGGTCGCGGGCCCGGTGTCGAGGTTCGTGACCGTCGCGAGCCAGATCTCCCGCCCCTCGTAGGAGTGGCCGAGGCTCTCGAGCTCGAGGAGCCGCGGCGCCTCGGCGGCCCACGCCTCGAGCGTCTCCGTCAGCTCCGCGTAGGAGTAGAAGCGGTCGTACCGGACCGGATTCAACTCAGACGGCGTTGAGCTCGTGGACGAGCGGCTCGGTGTCGAGCGGCGCGTAGCCGAGGCGGGCGGCGACCTCCTCGCTCGAGGGCTTCGTGCCCTCGAAGAAGAGCCCGCGCAGGAGCTCGCCCGTCTCGGCGCTCCGCCACCAGTCCTCCCCGATCTCGCGCACGAGGTGCGAGCGGAGCTGCGTGGAGCGGATCCAGGCGCGCAGGTAGTCGGCCGAGTAGAAGCCCGCGTCCATGTCGGCGAGGAAGCCGTCGGAGCGGTAGCGCAGGCCGGTCGCGGCGCTGAGGAGCTCGGCGTAGCCGTCGGGGGTCCCGCCGTCCTCGGCGAACCGCGACCAGAAGCCGAGCTCGTAGCGCAGCTTCGCGACGTAGCGGTGGAAGAGGAGCGCCTCGAGGAAGATCGTCGCCTCCGCGTTCTCCGCCGCCTGCTCGTCGGAGAGGCCGAAGTACTCGGCGTGCCAGGCGGGCTCGCGCGTGATCGCCTCGAGGATGTACGAGTAGATCTCCGTCAGCGCGTGGTCGCGGGCGAGGCGGCGGAAGGTGTACGGGAGCACCGGGTCGCAGCCCGCGTAGTGGAGCGCGTGCCCCGCCTCGTGGAGGAAGGCCTGGTAGTCGTGGAGACCTCCCTGCGCCCTCGTGATCAGGTGCACGACCTGCGGCGGGTCGGAGGCGATCACGCAGGCGCGCGGTGACTTCTGCGGCCGGTCGTCGAGATCGAGCCGGATGTTCGGGTCGTCGGCCAGCCGGAAGCCGAGCCGCTCCAGGGTCTCGAGGCAGACCTCGACGGAGCGCTCCTTCGTGTAGGTCGAGTCGAGCGGCGTCAAGCGGCGCAGGAACGAGCTGTGGTGCGACGTCGGGTGCTCGGCGCGCTCGGAGCCGAGCAGGCGGTCGAACCACCGCTCGCGGAGCGCGACGAAGCTCGTGCCCGTCTTCTCGGCGGCGTCGACGAGCGCGCCCTCGAGCTCGCGGAGCGAGATCGCCTTCTCCTCCTCGCTGCGCGCGACGGGGTCGGGCTCGCCGGAGAGCTCGGCCTCGAGCTCCTCGCCCGCGCGCAGGAGCTCGAGCCGCGCGTCGTTGAAGGTCGCGGACGCGTCGGCGTGCAGGCCGCCGAGCTCGTCTCGGTCGCCGTAGTCCGTGAGGATCGCGAGGCGCGCCTGGGCCGACCGAAGGGGCAGCTCCTCTCCCCGGAAGGTGACGCGCGCGGCGAGGATCGCATTCTCGAGCGCGTCGTCCCGCTCGGCGAGCTCGGCGACGAGGAGACCGGCCTCGCAGGCCTTGCGGAGCCGGTAGAGCCGCTCGCGCTCGCCGCTGTCGGCGTCTGCCTCGTCCTCGGCCGAGCGGAGCGCCTCGAGCTGCTCGCGGCTGAAGAGGTCGGCGTAGCGCGCGACGATGGCCGCCTGCTCGGAGACTTCCTTCTCGCCGACGCGCACGGCCCGCCCCTCCTCCGAGCGCTCGAAGAGGTAGCGCTGGAGCTGGGACTCGTACTCGGTGGGGCTTCGGACGGCGGTCGCGCTCATTGACTGAAGGAATCTATACGAACCTATACCCGGGCTCCATGCACGAGCCGCCCGACGGTTCGGATCAGGTGCTCGAGCACGAACGGCTTGGGGATGACGGCGTCCGCCCCTGCGCTCGCGGCCGCGCCGACCTCGGAGGACCCGGAGAAGAGCGCGATTCCGGTCGACGGCCGAACGGAGCGGATCTCCTGCACGAGCTCGCGGCCGTCCTCCGCGCCGACGTGCACGTCGAGCAGGACGGCGTCGACGTCGTTCTCGCGCAGGTGGCGCCGAGCCTCGGCGAGGGTGTCCGCCTCGAGCACGCGGTAGCCCTCGAGCTCGAGGTTCACCTTGCAGAGAAGCCGAATCGACGGCTCGTCGTCGACGACGAGCACGGAGTGGCCGACCCCCATGGCCCGGCAGTGTAACCGCGGTTATGTGGCGGCCACGCGCACCGCCCGGGACGTCGCCGTGCGAGAGCGCGAGCCGCTCGAGGCCACGACGCGGCAGGCCAGGCGTGACCCGGCGTCCCCCCGCCGGATGCGGTACGTCCGCCGCCGGGCCGCCGGAATCGGACGCGCGTTCAGCAGCCAGCCGTACGCGTACCGGATCGGCGGCGCTCCGCTCCAGTGCCCGCGGAGGCGCGTCAGCGTCGCGCCGACACGAGGCCGGCCGCGGATCGACGGCCGTACGAGGTTGGCCACGGTCGGCACGGCGACCTCGATGCGGGCGCCCGCGCTGCTCGTCCCGCCGGCGGCGTCCGCCTGCGTCACGGAGATCTCGTAGGTCCCTGCAACGGCGTAGACGTGCCGGGCCCGGGCGCCCGTCGCCGTCCCGCCGTCGCCGAAGCTCCAGACCGGCCGGCCCGCGAGCGGCGCCGCCCACGGCACGGCCTCGACCGAGACGTCGACCGGAGCTCCCACGAGGGCGCGCGGCGGGGCGCTCAGCCGCGAGAGCACGGGCCCGCTCCCGGCGAGCTCCGCCGTCTCGACGGCCTCGCCGCGTATCCAGACCGCGAGCGCGTTGCCGCCGGGAGCCACGTTGCCGACGCGACCGGCCGCAGGGCCGCCCGCAGCGTTCCGTCGGCCCAGACCGCCGCGGCGTTGCCGGTGCGGCCGAGAGCGACCTGCGGCTCCGAGCCGGGCCCGAGATCGACCGGCGCCGACCACGTTCCCGACGAGGCGGCGCGGAACGACGTCTGCACCGCACCCGCGCTGATCCGGACGACGGCCGCGTCGCCGGCGGGATCGACGGCCACGGCGGGCTCGGCTCCGGGCCCGAGGTCGACCGGCGCAGACCAGGTCCTCGTCGCCGCCGGCCGGGTCGACGACCGGACCGCCCCGTCGTCGGCCCAGACCGCGACGGCGTCCCCGGCCGCGTCGAGCGTCACGCGGGGATCGGTGCCGGAGCCGACGTCGACGGGCCCGGCCCACGTGCCGGAGGCGCCGTCCCGGAACGACGCCTAGCTGTAGGACCCAAGCAGGTTGGTTCTGCTGATCGGGGGTTGGTGGCCGAGTGCTGAGTGTCGGCGTCGATGGTTGTAGTACCAGAGCCAGCCGTCAAGGGCGGCGGTGCGTTCGTTGCTTGAGCGGTAGATCGCGCCGTAGGCCCAGCCGTTGAGCAGGGTGCGGATGAAGCGTTCGGCTTTGCCGTTCGTTTGCGGCCGGTAGGGGCGGCTGCGGAGGTGGTGGATGCCGAGCGCGCGGCAGGCGAGCGCGTGAATGGTGGCGCGGTAGGCGGAGCCGTTGTCGGTGAGGACGCGCTCGACCTCGATGCCGTGGCGGCGGTAGAAGGCGACGGCGCGGCGGAGGAAGCCGACGGCGGTGACGGCTTTCTCGTCGGCGAGGACTTCGGCGTAGGCGAGGCGGCTGTGGTCGTCGACGGCGATGTGGACGTACTCCCAACCCGCCTTCCGGCGAACGCGTCCCGCAGCGTCGGTGTAGCTGCCGGTGTAGTGCTGCCGGGTGCCGTCGCGCCAGCGCTTGCCGGCGCCGCGTTCGATCCGACCGAGCTTCTTGACATCGATGTGCAGGAGCTCGCCCGGCCGCGAGCGTTCGTAGCGGACTGGCTGCTCGAGCCCGACCCGGGCGAGGCGCCCCAGGCCGCTGCGGGTCAAGATCCCGGACACGGTGGAGAGCGGCATCGCGAGCGTCTCGGCGATCTCGGCCGCGGTGAAACGCAGCCGCCGCAGCTTGGTGATCGCCTCGATCCGCGCCGCCTCGGTGCGATTCGCGACCCGCCGCGGCGCCGACGAACGATCGGCCAGGCCCTGGTCGCCGGCGAGCCGATAACGACCAACCCACTTGCGCGCGCAGCGCACGCTAACACCGGCGGCCGCTGCAGCCGCGGTCAGCGTCCACCCCTCAACGACCACACGACGCGCAAGCTCGCGACGCCCGCGCCAACTGAGAGCCGCGTTACCGTGAAGCTTCATCCGGGTCCTCCTTCGGACTGAGTCGCTTGGCAGCTCTCAGCCTCCAAGGAGACCCGGATGAACCAACGTGCTCAGGAACTACACCTAGACGACGCCCGAGAGCGACCAGGCGACCACGGCGTCGCCCGCGGCGTCCACGCCCAGGCTCGGTCCGACGGGAGCGGCGCGGCCGGACCGTGAGAGGGGCACCGGCGAGCCCCACACGCCGGAGGCGGCCAGCCTCGACTCCGCCCGAACGGTGGTCGCGTCCGCCCATGCCGCGATCGCATCGCCTGTCCCGTCGAGCGCGACCGGGTGTGCACCGATCGACGTCGCCGGCTCGGAGAGGTCGACAGGCTCCTGCCACGTCCCGGTCGGACCGGTCCGGACAGAGGCCTGGAGCACACGGTCGACCCCGATGTCGTGCGACCAGACCGCGACGGCGTCGCCGCGTGGATCGACCGCGACCTGCGGCGCCGCGCCGACACCCGGTCGCGCGATCTCCACGGGCGGCGCCCATTCGTGCGCCCCCGCCGCGCGCGAACGGGCCTCGACGACGTGGACGCACGCCGGGTTCGCAGGCTGATCGGCGCAGACGCTGCCGACCTCGCGATCCCAGACCGCGACCGCCTCGCCCGTCGCCGCCACGGCCAGGCTCGCGGCGGCCACTCGACCGGAGGTCGTGAGCCCGGTCGGCGCGAGCCACGTGGGCACGGCCGACGCCGCGGCGCCCAGGCCGAATGCCGCACAAGCGGTCACGGCCGCTGCGAGCAAACGCGTGGTGAACATCGGCCATTGCCTACCACGTATGATCGGCGGCGGTGAGGCAGGACGTCCGGACCGACGACCGCCAGCGCTACGCGACGAAGATCGCCGGTCTCTGGCGCGGGCTCTCGGAGGCGCTCGACCGGCTCGAGCGGCTCGCGGCGGATCCGGCCGAACGGCTCGCCGACCCGGACGAGCTCGAGACGCTGCCGCGGCTCCAGTACACGCTCCACGCCGCGAGCGAGATCGTCGCGGGGATCGCCCCTCCGGCCGACGCGGAGGCGACGCACGCCGAGCTCGCGGCGGCGCTCGCGGGCGCACGCGACGCGACCGCCGAGGTCGCCGAGGCCGTCGACTACGGAGGCCCGGAAGCCGCGGAGCCGCTCGTCTACGAGTGGCGCGGGGCGCTCTTCCGCGTCCGGCTCGCCCGGCTCCGCCTGGTCCCCGCTCCCGAGCCGCCGGCTGTCGTTCCCGCGGATCCGGAGCGAGTCGCCACCCGCGTGATCGCGGCGACGCTCCTCGGAGCGATCGTCGTCGCGCTCGGCGCGCTCGTCGGCGAGTGGCCGCTCGCGGCCGGCGGGCTGACGCTCGTCGCCTGCGCCCTGCTCCGCCGCTGGGCGTAACCCTCCCTCCGCGGCAGCCGTTTACCACTCGTAAATGGCAAACCGCGAGGGCGCACCCGAGGGGTCGGAGCGGCCTGCGGCGGGCAAGGACCTGCCGCGGCCGACCGTGCAGTTCCGCAGGCGCGCCTGGCTCGAGTTCCAGCGCGCACTCGACCCGCTCGCTCGGCCCAAGCCGTTCAGGATCCGGCCGCGCTGAGGCGTTCGAGCACCCGCTCGCGCCCGAGGAGCTCGAGGCTCTCGAAGAGCCCCGGTGAGACCGTCGAGCCGGTGACGGCGACGCGGATCGGCTGAAACGCCTTCCGCGGCGAGAGGTCGAGCTCGGCGGCGAGATCGCGCAGCGCCTGCTCGATCGGCTCGGCCCTGAACGGCTCCACCTCGCGGAGCCGCTCGGCCGCGGCCCGGAGGATCGGGCGGCTTCCGTCGAGGAGCGCCGTGTCCGGCTCGACGTCCTCGAAGAGGAAGCGAGCGAAGTCCGGGAACTCGCCCAGCCGCTTGATCTTCTCCTGGACGAGCGGCGCCGCGCGGCGCACGAGCTCCTCGTCCCAGTCGTAGCCCTCGTCGCGCAGGTAGCGGACGAGCGCCTCCGCGAGCTCGTCGAGCGGCAGCGCGCGGATGTAGACGCCGTTCATCCAGTCGAGCTTCTGGTAGTCGAGCGTCGCGGGGCTCGGCTGGACGCGGTCGAGCGAGAAGCGCTCGATCAGCTCGCCGCGGCTCATGATCGTCGTCTTGTCGTCGAAGCTCCAGCCGAGGAGCGCGAGGAAGTTGACGAGCGCCTCGGGGAGGTAGCCTGCGTGCCGGAAGTCGTCGAGCGAGGTCGCGCCGTGCCGCTTCGAGAGCTTCTTCCCGTCGGCGCCGTTGATGTTCGGCACGTGCGCGTACTGCGGCGGCTCGGCGCCGAGCGCACGGAGGACGTGGATCTGCTTCGGGGTGTTCGAGATGTGGTCGGCCCCGCGGACGACGTGCGTGATCCCATCGAGCCAGTCCTCGACCGGCGAGGCGAAGTTGTAGGTCGGGCGGCCGTCCGAGCGGAGGATGACGAGGTCCTCGATCGTCCGGTTGTCGACCTCGATCCGGCCGAGGACGAGGTCGTCGTAGGCGGTCGAGCCCTCGTCGGGCATGCGGAAGCGGATCGCTCCCTCGTCCTCGTAGGCCGCGCCCTCGGCGACGAGCCGCCGCGCCTCGGCCTGGCAGCGCTCGAGCCGGTCGAGCTGGAAGGTCACCGGCCCGTCCCACTCGATCCCGAGCCAGCGCAGCGAGTCCTGGATCTGCTGCGCCGCCTCGGCCACCTCGCGGCCCGTGTCCGTGTTCTCGATCCGGAGCAGGCACTCGCCGCCGTGCCGGCGCGCGAAGAGCCAGTTGAAGAGGAAGGTCCGCACCCCGCCGATGTGCAGGAACCCCGTCGGGCTCGGCGCCATGCGGACGCGGACGCTCATCCGGCGCAACGTTAGCCTTGCTCCGTGCTCTTCGGCGCGCACGTCTCCTCCTCGGGCGGCATCCACACGGCGATCGACCGCGCCGAGGGCTTCGGCTGCGACGCGGTGCAGGTCTTCACGCAGAGCCCCCGCGCCTGGCGGCCGACGAACCACAAACCGGAGAGCTTCGAGCGCTTCAAGGAGCGCCGCGCCGAGACGGGGATCGGCGCCGTCATCTGTCATGCGCTCTACCTCGTCAACCTCGCGAGCCCCGACGACGAGCTGTACCGAAAGTCGGTCGATTCGCTCCGGAACACGATCGAGGTCGCCTGCGGGGTCGAGGCCGACGCGGTCGTCTTCCACATCGGCTCGCACCTCGGAGCCGGGTTCGACGCCGGCATCGAGCGGGTCTGCGGCGCGATGCGCGAGCTGCTCGAGCTCTGCGGCGACCGGACCTGGTTCCTGATGGAGAACTCGGCCGGCGCAGGCGGGACGATCGGCCGCTCGCTGGACGAGCTGGCCACGCTCTTCGACCGCCTCGACGCGCACCCGCGCCTCGGGATCTGCCTCGACTCGTGCCACCTCTTCGTGTCCGGCGTGGACGTGTCCAAGCGCGAGGAGCTCGACCGGCTCGTGGACGAGGTCGACACGGGAATGGGGCTCGAGCGGCTCCGCGCCCTGCACGTGAACGACTCGGCCGCCCCGCTCGGCTCGAACCGCGACCGGCACGCGAACATCGGCGAGGGGCTGATCGGCGAGGAGCTCGGCGTCTTCGTCTCGCACCCGCGCCTGCAAGGCCTCCCCGCGCTCCTCGAGGTGCCGGGCAAGGACGGCCACGGCCCCGACGCCGACGAGGTCCGAAAGCTCAAAGAGCTGCACGCCCGCTGGGCGTGAGGTATCGCTGGACGATCCTCGGCGCGGGCGTCGCTGCGCAGGCGAGCTTCTCGGCGCTGCTGATCGGGCTCGCTTCGGTCGCGCCTGCGATCCAGCACCGCTACGGCTTGAGCCTCGCGCAGGTCGGGGTCGTGCTCGCGGCGGTGAACATCGGCCTCGTCGTCACGCTGCTGCCGTGGGGGATCCTCGCCGACCGGATCGGCGAGCGGACGACGATCGCGCTCGGCCTCTCCGGTTGCGGCGTGGCGGTGACCGGCGCGGCGTTCGCCGGGAGCTACGGTGCGCTCGTCGCCCTGCTCGCGCTCGCCGGCGCGCTCGGCGGCTGCGTCCAGTCCGCGAGCGGTCGCGCCGTGATGAGCTGGTTCGCGCCGGCCGAGCGGGGCCTCGCGCTCGGGATCCGGCAGACGGCGGTGCCGCTCGGGGGCGCGATCGCCGCGGTCCTCCTGCCGGCGCTCGCCGCCGGGCCGGGCCTGCGCTGGTCGTTCGTCGCGCTCGCCGTCGGCTCGTGGATCGGCGCGGTTGTCGGGGTCGTCCTGCTCCGCGACGCGCCGGCGGGCGAGCTGGAGGCGGAGATCGTCCGGCCGCTGCGTGACCGGCGCCTCTGGCTGCTCTGCGGCGGGAGCACGCTCTACCTCGCGGGGCAGATCGCCGTCGCCGGGTTCGTCGTCCTCTTCCTCCACCAGCAGCGCGGGTTCTCGAACGGGGCCGCCGCGGGTGTGCTGGCGGCGATCCAGGTGCTGGGCGGCGCGGCCCGCGTCGGCGCGGGCCGCTGGTCGGATCGCCTCGGGGCCCGGATCGTCCCCCTGCGGCGGATCGGCGCGACGCTCGCCGTGGCGCTCGCGGTCTCGGCGGCGCTCGTCGACGCGAGCAGCTGGCTCCTCGTCCCCGCGCTCCTCGTCGCCGGCACGCTCGGACTGTCCTGGAACGGCCTGTCCTACACGGCCGCGGCGGAGCGTGCGGGCGCGGCCCGGAGCGGCGCCGCGATCGGCATCCAGCAGACGGCGCTCGCGCTCGGGGGCATCGTCTTCCCGATCGGCTTCGCCGCCGTCGTCGGCGCGGCGTCCTGGCGGCTCGGGTTCCTCCTCGTCGCGCTGTGCCCGATCGCCGGGTTCATAGCCCTGCGCCCGTTGGCGGAGCGTTGAACGGCGCGATGCGGTTGCTCGTGTTCTTGCCCGTCGACGGTGTCGTTGCGAAGCTTCGGTGCTGGCGGGAGCAGGGCGCCCAGATCGACTACCTCAGCTCGCACCGCGACCCAGACGACGTCGAGGCCGGCGAGAGCTACGGCGACGTTGCGGGACGAGATATGCCCGAGGTCCTGATCGAGGACGACCGCGAGCTAGCCCGAGATCGTGGCGAAGACGCGGAACGTCGGCTCGCCGAGCGGGAGCTCCGAGAACTCCGGGTTCACGCAGCCGAGCTCGTCGGCCCGGCTCTCGTAGCAGCTCTCCACCTCGACCGAGCACATCGGCAGCGGCCTGCGCACGGCCTTCACCGCGCCGAAGCCGCCTGCGCTCAGCTCGGCGGCGCGCAGCAGGTCGAGGTCGATCTCGACGCCGTACACCTTCTGCATGCAGCCGACGAAGGTGTGGCCGTGATCCTCGTAGGCGTAGAGGAACGGGCACGCGCGCTCGACGCACGCTCCGGGATAGACGACCTTGTCGCAGTGGACGTCGCAGCGGCGGCACTCGAGCTCGTCCTGCGGGCGGAGCGGCAGCTCCGTGGCGAGCTCGACCGGCCGGGGTTCCATGTGGGAATTGTGAGCACCGCCGCACAAGCCCGCAAGACTTGACAGAGCGGCCCCGGTGGGGTAGGCGCGGAAGCCTCCGAGGAGCGCGCGGTTAGGGTAGGCCCCCGTGGGGCGCAAGCTTCTCTGGGCGTCGCTCGTCCTCGCGCCCGCCACCTTCGTCGCCGACCTCCTGCACGCGGGGCACGTCGCGCTCTTCCTCCTCGCCGCGGTCGCGCTCGTCCCGCTCGCCTGGCTCATCGGCGAGGCGACGGAGCACGCGGCCGGGCACACGGGGCCGGGGATCGGCGGCTTCCTGAACGCGAGCTTCGGCAACGCGCCCGAGCTGATCATCGCGCTCCTCGCCGTCGCCGACGCGCTCCCGAACGTCGTCCGCGGCTCGCTCGCCGGCAGCGTCGTCTCGAACCTGCTGCTCGTCCTCGGCGTGACCATGCTCCTCGGCCCCGACCGGGCCGAGCTCGACCGCAGGTCGCTGCTCGTCCAGCTCCTCCTCGTCGCAGTCGCCGTGCTCGCGTTCCTCGTCCCCGCCGTCCCGGGCTTCCACGGCAACCCGGAGCGCCACTCGCTCGCCGTGGTGGGGATCCCCGTCGCGGTCGTCCTGCTCGCGCTCTACACAGGCGTGACGGTCGCCAACCTCCGCCGGCACCGGCGCCGGTACGCGGCCTCGGGCGGTGTCGCGACGGGGTGGTCCCTGACGCGCGCCCTCGTCGCGCTCGGGATCGCGACCGCGGCGACCGCGCTCATCAGCGAGATCCTCGTCCACTCGCTCCACTCGTTCGCGAAGGCCGCCGGCCTGTCGGAGTTCTTCGTCGCCGCCGTCATCGTCGCGATCGTCGGCAACGCCGCCGAGCACGGCGGCGCGATCGTGATCGCCCGCCACGGGAACGCGGAGCTCGCGAGCGAGATCGCCGTCTCCTCGAGCGCCCAGGTCGCGCTCTTCGTCACCCCGGCAGTCGCGCTGCTCTCGTTCGCCGTCACGCCCGCGCTCTCGCTCGCGTTCCGTCCGGTGGAGCTCGGAGCGATGGGTGCCGCCGCGGTTGCCGTCGGGATCGCGGTCGCCAACGGGCGCTCGCGCCGCTGGGAGGGCGCCGTCCTGGTCGTCGCCTACCTCGCGGTCGTGGGCGCGTTCCTCGCCGTGGGGGATCGTTAAACGGGGGTTAACCGCACTCCCGGCGCGGAGCCGTTCCGGCAGACTGGGGCGATGGCTCAGACAGCGACCGAAACACACCCCGCAGGCGCCGCCACCGACGGCGCTGTCGTGGCGGCGACCGAGCTCACCCGCCGGTACGGGCAGGGCGACACCGCCGTCGACGCGCTCCGTGGGGTCTCCCTCCAGGTGCGGCGCGGCGAGCTCAGCGCCGTCATGGGGCCCTCGGGCTCCGGCAAGTCGACGCTCATGCACATCCTGGCCGGCCTCGACCGGGCGACCTCGGGCGAGGTCTTCATCGACGGCACCGCGGTCGGCCGGCTGAACGACACCGAGCTCACCCGGCTCCGGCGGAAGCACATCGGCTTCGTCTTCCAGTTCTTCAACCTGCTCCCGATGCTGACCGCGGAGGAGAACATCGTGCTGCCGCTCTCGATCGCCGGCCGCAAGCCGGCGCGCGAGTGGCTCGAGACGCTGATCGACAAGGTCGGCCTGGCCGACCGCCGCACCCACCGGCCCTCGGAGCTCTCGGGCGGCCAGCAGCAGCGCGTCGCGATCGCGCGCGCGCTCGTCTCGCAGCCGACCGTCGTCTTCGCCGACGAGCCGACCGGGAATCTCGACTCTGCGACGAGCGAGGACATCCTCCGCCTCATGCGCGAGTCGGTCGACACCTTCGGCCAGACGACGGTGATGGTCACGCACGACCCGCGCGCGGCCGCGATCGCCGACCGGATCCTCTTCCTCGCCGACGGCCTCATCGTCCGCGAGCTGCCCCGGTCGGACCCGGCCGACGTGCTCGCGGTCGTGAACGAGCTCAACGCGCGGTGATCCGGGTCGCCCTGAGGGGTCTCGCCGGGCGGAAGCTCCGCTCGGCGCTCACGGCGCTCGCGATCGTGCTCGGCGTGGCGATGATCAGCGGCACCTTCATCCTCACCGACACGATCAACAAGGGCTTCACGACGATCTTCACGGAGTCCTACAAGAACACGAGCGCCGTCATCACCGCGCGCTC
>Ga0209059_1000113_pt1 | contig 32772 bp, 32 predicted proteins | sample GraSoiAngelo_151_FD_186165 | JGI IMG/M metagenome (GOLD analysis project Ga0209059, IMG submission 186165) | Grasslands soil microbial communities from the Angelo Coastal Reserve, California, USA - 14_1009_12_20cm (SPAdes) (version 2) | ecosystem: Environmental > Terrestrial > Soil > Grasslands ...
GTGCGCCTCGAAGTGCGCCGGGTCGAGCTCGCGGATGAGGTACGAGAGGCTGGCCGGAGCGCCGCCGAGCTCGCTCCGATGGTGGACGAAGAGGACAGGGGACCGAGGCCGCTCGGGCACCGGCCTATGCTAGCCGCGGCCATGGCTCTCGACGTCCTGCACATCAGCGAATCCGATGCCGCCGGCGGCGCCGCGCGCACTGCCTACAAGGTGCACAAGGGGCTGAACGCGAGCGGCCATCGCTCGCGGATGCTCGTCGGCCGCAAGGTGACGGACGACGGCGACATCCGCCGGATCAAGCGCTCCGATCTCTGGCGCGCCGCCGACCGCGCCTGCGGCGAGGTCCTCGACCGGCTCGACCTCCAGTACGTCTTCTATCCGTCGTCCTTCGGCGTCGCCCGCGACCCGTGGTTCCGCTCGGCGGACATCGTCCAGCTCCACAACCTCCACGGGAGCTACTTCAGCTTCACGGCGCTGCCTATCCTCACGCGGCGCCGGCCGACGGTCTGGCTGCTCCAGGACCAGTGGGCCTTCACGGGCCACGTCGCCTACTCGCTCGACTGCGAGCGCTGGCGGACGGGCTGCGGCTCGTGCCCCTACCTCGCCGAGTACCCCCGCCTGCGCCGGGACACGACCGCCTTCCTCTGGCGGCTCAAGCGCCTGGTCTACGAGCGCTCGCGGCTGACGTTGATCGTGCCGTCGCGCTGGATGCTCGACCTTGTCCGGAGGAGCCCGCTCCTCTCCCGCTTCGCGGTGCACCGCATCCCGCACGGCGTCGACACGGACGTCTTCCGGCCGATGTCGAAGACGCAGGCGCGCCGGCGGCTCGGGCTCCCGGAGGACCGGCCGCTCGTGCTCTTCTCGGCGTCCGACCTCAACGAGCCCCGCAAGGGGCTCCATCTGCTGGAGGAGGCGCTCGGCCGGATGGACGACCCGCCGCTTCTCGCGCTCGCCGGCGCGGGCGAGGTGCCGAGGACCGTCGAGACGCGCTGGCTCGGCTCGATCGGCGACGACGCCGTCCTGGCGCAGGCGTACGCGGCCGCCGACGTGCTCGCCGTGCCGACCGTCGCGGACGCCCTGACCCAGACGGCGATCGAGAGCATCGCGTGCGGCACGCCCTGCGTCGCGTTCGACCGCGGCGGCGTCACCGACGTGGTCTCGCACCTCGATACCGGCTACCAGGCCCGCTTCGGCGACGTGGACGACCTGGCGCGCGGCCTGCGCACGGTGCTCGAGGGCGCTGAGCGCTTCGCTCCGCGCTGCCGCGAGATCGCCGAGAGCGAGTTCTCGATCGACGTCCAGGTCGGCCGGTACGTCGACCTCTACCGGCAGGTCCTCGACGAGCGTGCCTGACGGGCTCGTCAGCATCGTCACGCCGTCGTACGAGCAGGCGGCTTTCCTCGAGGAGACGATGCGCTCGGTGCTCGAGCAGGACTACGAGCCGGTCGAGTACGTCGTCGTCGACGACGGCTCGACCGACGGGAGCCCGGAGATCATCCGCCGCTACGGGGACCGGCTCGCGTGGTGGACGCGGCAGGAGAACGCCGGGCAGGTCGCCGCGCTCAACCGCGGCTTCACACGGACGAGCGGCGCATACATGGGCTACCTGAACTCCGACGACACGCTGCTTCCGGGCGCGGTCTCGCGGATGGTCGAGGAGCTCGAGCGCGACCCCGAGCTCCTGCTCGTCTACGGGGACGCCCTGTACACCGACGACACCTCGCGCCGGACCGGCTACCTCTCTTCGCGGGAGTTCGACGTCGTCGAGATGGTGCGGCGCTGCGACAACCACGTCGTCCAGCCGGCAACGCTCTGGCGGCGCGAGGCGTGGGAGCGCTTCGGCCCCCTCGACGAGCGCGGCTGGTACTTCTTCGACTTTGAGTTCTTCCTGCGCTTCCCGCCCGACCGCGTGCGCCGGATCCCGGCTCCGCTCGCGACCTACCGCGTCCACACCGAAGCGAAGTCGACGGGCGCGGCCGGGTCGCGCCTCGCGCGCGACCACGCACGGCTCGCCGACACGTTCTTCGCCGGGAACGGATTGCCGGAGGCTGCTCGGGCCGTGGCGGAGGAGGGACGCTCGAACGCGTATCTCCTCGGCGCCGAGTTCGCGTATGAGGCGCTCGACCTGCCGCTCGCGCGGCGGTACGCGCTGAAGGGCCTCCGCCTTCACCCGGCCAATGCGTCGCCGCGATGGCTCTCGCTCGCGGCGAAGAGCTTCCTGCCGCGCCGGGTCGTGACCCGGCTGCGCGAGCGGAGACGCGCCGGTGCCCCGGATACGGTTGCCGCGTGATCGCGCAGCGGCCCGACCTCCGCTCGCTGCTCCGACCGGTCGTCCGCAAGGTTCGCCGCCAGGACCCCTACGCCGGCCTCGACCCGGGGCGGAAGGAGCTCGTCGACGTCGCGCTCGGACGTCCCGGAAGCCGCTCGTTCGCCGACCTCGGCGGCGTGTGGGGCGTCGACGGCGGGTACACGTTCTACGCGCTCGAGCGCTATCGACCGGAGCGGGCCGTCCTCGTCGACGCCACCGTCACGCCGTGGGTGGGAGAGCGCGCGAGGCGCTTCCGCCGGCTCGAGCTCGTCGAGGGCAACTTCGGCAGCCCCGACGTGGCCGCCCGGGTGGGCACGGTCGACGCGATCTTCCTCTTCGACACGCTCCTGCACCAGGTCGCCCCCGACTGGGACGCCGTGCTCGAGCTGTACGCGCCGCGCGCGCGGGCGATCGTCGTCTACAACCCGCAGTGGACCGGCGGCGAGACGGTGCGGCTGCTCGACCTGGGGCCGGAGGAGTACTTCCGCAACGTGCCGCACGACCCGCACGACCCCACTCCCCTCGGCCCCGACGGTCGCCCGCTCTACGCGCGGCTGTTCGAGCGGCTGGACGAGATCCACCCCGTACACGGCAAGCCGTGGCGCGACGTCCACAGCATCTGGCAGTGGGGGATCACCGAGGCCGACCTCGTCGGCGCCATGAGCCGGCTCGGGTACTCGCTCGAGCTCGAGCGCTCGTACGGCCGTTTCAAGGCGCTCGAGCGCTTCGAGCGCCGCGGGTTCGTCTTCGTCCGCTGAGGCGGGCCGCTACGGGCGGTCGGCGACGACGATCGTCCGGTAGACGGCGCCCCGGTCGAGGCCACGCACGAGCGCGAGCAGCGGGGAGCGCCACCCGCGGCCGCGGCCGTGGAGGACGGGCTCGAGCGCGCGCTCCACGAGGTCGACGACCGGGCGCGTGCGGCGCGTCATCTCGCCGCGCATGAGCAGCTCGTGCGCGCGGAGGTTCTCGTTCGGGACGACGCGGACGACGCCGTGCCGGCGGAGCGCCTCGACGATCTCGTCGCGCTCGGGGAAGCCGTGCGCGAGGTGCTCTTCGAGCCACGAGCCCGCGTAGGTCTCGCCGCGGCGATCGAGCATCCGCGCCAGCCGGCGGTCGACCTCGAGCGCAGCCGCGCCCGCCGGGCAGCCGACGACGAGCCGCCTGCGGGCCGTGCGGGCGAGCTCGTCGAGGACGCGCGGGCGGTCCTCGGCCGCGACGTGCTCGAGCATGTCGAGCGCGACGACGACGTCGAACGACTCGTCCGGGAACGGCAGCGCACGGGCGTCGGCGACGACGCGCCCCTCCTCGTCGGCGCTCTCGAAGGAGGCGACGTCGACCGCGGTGACGCGCAGCTCGCCGTCGAGCAGGCGCAGGAGCCCCTGGGGCCCGGCGCCCACCTCGAGCACCGTCTCGCCGCCTGCCTCCCGCACGAGCCGCAGGACGGGTTCGTACCGGACGAGCTGGTTGAGCATCATCGCGCCGCACTACCGTACCCGGGCGTGGAGCAGGATTCGCCAGCCGCGACCCGTCCCGTGCGCGTCCTGTACATCGCCGGGCTCGCCCACAGCGGGAGCACGGTCCTGGCCCGCGTCCTCGGCGAGGTCGAGGGGCTGTTCGCCGCGGGCGAGGTGTACGCGCTCAGCGAGCGGATCTCGAACGGCGACCGCTGCGGGTGCGGCGCCGCACTCGGCGACTGCCCGTTCTGGACGTCGGTTCTGGAGACGGCGTTCCCCGACGGTGACGCGCTTTCGCGGCTGCGGACGGAGCGACGCTGGTTCCACGGCCGGACGCTCGCGCCGCTCGTCCTCGGGCGCGACCGCGAGCGCCTGGAGGCGTACCGCCGCGACCTCGCCGGGCTCTACCGCGCGATCGTCGCGGTGTCCGGCTGCCGCGTGGTCGTCGACTCGTCGAAGTCGCCGACCTACGCCTACATCCTCGACCGCACACCGGGGATCGAGCTCCACGGCGTCCACCTCGTCCGCGACCCGCGCGCCACGTCGTACTCGTGGAGCGTCGACCCGCACCTCCACCGGACGCGCGGACCGGCGTTCGGCGCGCGCTGGACGCTCTGGAACCTCGAGCTCGAGGCGCTCGCCGCGCGGCGGCCGCAGCGGTTCGTCCGCCTGCGGCTCGAAGACTTCGTCGAGGATCCGGTCGCCGAGACCCGCCGGGTCCTGCGCCTCGTCGGCGCCGACCAGGCCGAGCTCCCCTTCGTCGACGGACGGTCGGCCCGCCTGCCGAGCCACCACATGGTCGAGGGCCACGCGAGCCGCTTCGACACCGGCGTCGTCCCCATCCGCGCGAGCACGACGTGGCGGCGAGGCCTCTCGACGCGCCGCGAGCTCTCGACCACGCTCCTCGCCTCGCCGCTTCAGCTCCTCTACGGCTATCCGGTCGTCCGGCGTCCTTGATCGGGATCGACGCGACGGCTGTCTCGCCCGAGGGAAAGGGCATCTCGCGCGTGATGCGCGGCGCGACGGAGGCGCTGGCGCGACGTGGGGTCGACGTCGTCGCGCTCGTCCGAGAGGGCGTGGCGGTGGAGGCGCGCTGCGAGCCGGTTCGGGCGCGGCCGGCGGTGCTCTGGGAGCAGGTCGGACTTGCGCGGGCGGGGCGCCGGTTCGACGCCGTGCTGACGCCGACGGAGCGCCTGCCGGTCGTGCCCGGCGGCCGGTTCGTCGTCTGGCTCTACGAGACGCCCGCGCGGCGGCTCGCGGCGGCTCGCGGGATCTACCAGCGCGGAAGCGACCTCGTCACGCGGGCGCTTTGGAAGCGCTCGCTGCGCCGGGCCGCCGCGGTCGTGGCGGGCTCGGCGGCGACCGCGCGCGACCTGGAGGAGGCGCTGCCGGGGATCCGGGTGCGGGTGATCTACCCGGGACTCGACCCCGAGTTCTCCCCCGGGGCGGGCCCGGGCGGCGAGCCGTACGTCTTCCACCTCGCCTCGTCCGATCCGCGCGACAACACGGAGACGGTCCTACGGGCCGTCGAGATCGCGCGGCAGCGGATGCCGGTCAGGCTCGTCGTCGGCGGAGCCGCGCCCGGCATGGACGCGGACGCGGAGTTCACCGGCCGCGTCTCGGACGAAGAGCTCGTCACCCTCTACCGGGGCGCCGCCGCGTACGTCGACGCGAGCCTCTACGAGGGCTTCGGCTACCAGGCGCTCGAGGCGATGGCGTGCGGCACGCCGTTCGTCGGCTCGAACGCGACGTCGATCCCCGAGGTGGTCGGCGACGCGGGACTGCTGGCCGACCCGCGCGACGCCGAAGCGCTCGCCGGCGCGCTCGTCCGCGTCCTGTCGGAGGCGGGTCTCGGCGAGGAGCTGCGGCGTCGCGGCCTCGAGCGGGCGCGCGAGTTCACGTGGGAGCGGACGGCGGCCGAGTTCGAGCGGCTGTTCGAGGAGCTCGCTGCGTGATCGCGCTTCTCCACGCCGCGCGCGCACAGGGGGCGGTCGAGCGCTACGTGGAGCAGGTCGCGGGAGCGCTCGGGGACGAGGCGGTGGTCGTCCAGCCACACCTCCAGGGCTTCGAGGAGGGGTCGGTGCTCGAGCTCGCGCGGATCCTGCGCCGGCTGCGCCCGAGGATCGCCCACGTGATGGACGTCTGGCCGCAGGCGGTCGTCGCGGCGCGCCTCGCGCGCGTGCCGCGCGTGCTCGTGACCCACCACACGCCCGAGCTCCCGCGGCGCGACAACCTCGCGGGCCGGGCCTGGCAGCGGCTCGGCTGGCTCGCACGGCCGGAGGTGATCTACACCTCGGAAGTAGATCGGGAGCGCGACGGCCGTCGGCCGAGCCACGTCGTCGCCCTCGGGATCGACCTCGACCGGTTCGACGGCGCCCGCCCGGCGCTGCGCTCGGAGCGCCCGCTGGTCGGCAACGTCGCTCGGCTCGCGCCCCAGAAGGATCATCGCACGCTGATCGAGGCGGCGCGCCTCGTGCCTGAGGCGGACTTCGTCGTCGCGGGCGACGGGGGGCTCCGCCACGAGCTCGAGCGGCAGGCTGCGGGCTCGCGAGTTCGCTTCCTCGGCGCGCGCGACGACGTGCCGGAGCTCCTCGCGTCCCTCGACGTCTTCGCGTTCCCGTCCCTCTTCGAAGGGCTGTGCCTGGCCGTGATCGAGGCACAGGCGGCGGGGGTGCCGGTGGTCGCGACGCCCGTCGGCGGCATCCGCGAGACGGTGGTCGACGGCGAGACCGGCCTGCTCGTCCCGACCGGCGACCCGGGCGGGCTCGCGGCGGCGATCCGCCGCCTCTTGGAGGATCGCCCGGCCGCCGAGGCCATGGCCGCCGAGGCGAAGCGCCGGGTCCGCGAGCGCTTCTCGATCGAGCGGATGCTCGACGAGACGCTGCGGCTCTACGCCACGCCGCTGTGACACTTCCGTCACGGTGGCTGCCACCGGACCTGGCCACGGCGGGTCAGGCGCGAAACCCCGTACCAAGCCGTGCGTGCGCCTTTCCTGACACCGGCGTTGCACTTCTTGCTGAGTGGCTGCCACCGAGACCCGGCTCTCGGAGACCTGTTGCAAAGGGACTACGGGCGGCGGGCGTAGGCGATCAGGTGGTCGGACAGCGACGGCAGCCGGTCGGCGAGGCGGTCGAGGACGCGCGCGACCGGCGCAGGCGAGCGCGTGAGCGACGAGATCGGCCCGAGTCGCTTGCCGACCACCGCGACCTCCACGAAGCCGGTCTCCTCGAGGAGCCCGCGCATCAGGCGCGGCGTGAAGATCCGCACGTGGCCGAAATCGTCGCCGTAGCGGGTGCGGTAGTCGAGCGCCTCCGGGTACCGGCCGGCCAGCAAAGCGAGCCGGTGCTTCCACCAGAGGATGTTCGGCGTCGAGAGGACGGTGGCGCCCCCCGGCCGGAGCACCCGGCGGATCTCCCGCAGGAACGCCTCCGTGTCGACGACGTGCTCGATGATCTCGCCGGCCAGCACGACGTCCGCGGACCCGTCTTCGAAGGGCAGCCGGGCGGTCAGCCGGTTGCCGTCGAAGGCGTTGATGTAGTGCTCGACGGCGTCGACCCCGTGCTCGGCCCCGCGCCGCCGCTCCTCCGGGTCGATCTCGATCCCGAGCCGCTCGCTCTCGGGAAAACGCGCCAGAAAGAGGCCGCGCGACGAGCCGAGGTCGACCACCCTCTTGCCCGCCGGGTCGCCCCAGCGCTCGCGCAGGAGCCGGTGCATCTTCGCGTAGCGGTGCTCGACGTCGTGGAAGAACCGCTCGTCGTAGCCCCACTGCGGCGAGTACGGGAGGTCGAAGAGCGGCGCGCGCGGCACGCTCGGATAATGCCGTCGTGAACGACGTCGCGTTCTCCGTCATCGTCCCCACCCGCGGCCGGAAGACGGTCCTCGCGGCGCTCGAGAGCATCACGGAGCAGTTCGAGCCGGGCGACGAGGTGCTCGTCCGTTGCAGCCGCGACGAGGACTTCGGCAACTCCGCGCGCCAGTCGATGATCGAGCGCGCGAAGGGCACGCACCTCCTGTTCATGGACGACGACGACCAGTTCGCCCGCGGCGCGCTCGCGACGATGCGCGCCTTCGCCCGCGAGCACCCCGGGCGGATCGGGATCTTCCGGATGCGCTACCTCGACGGCCGCGTGCTCTGGACGGAGCCCGAGCTGCGCCTGCGCAACGTGAGCTCGCAGATGCTGTGCGTGCCGAACGTGCCGGGAAAGCTCGGCCGCTGGGAGAGCCCCGAGTACCCGCGCGTCGCCGACTACGAGTTCGTCCACGCGACCGCGGAGCTGCAGGGCGAGCCGATCTTCCGCGAGGAGATCGTGGCCTATATCCGCTCCGACCGGCGCCCGCTCGGGCGTGTGGCCAAGCGCGTCTCGACTCCGCTCGGCGAGGCGCGCCGGCGGCTCGCGCCCCGAACGCGGCTCAGGCGCGTCCTCGGGCGCTGACGTGGCCGGCGTCGCGTTCTCGATCATCGTCCCCACGACCGGCCGGCCGACGCTCGTGCAGACGCTGGCGTCGATCCTCGAGCAGCTCGAGCCTGGTGACGAGGTCTTCGTCGTCCGCGACGACTCCGACGACCTGGGCGACACGCCTCGTAACGAGGCGATGCCGCGTGCGCGCGGCACGCACCTCCTCTTCATGGACGACGACGACCAGTACGCGCGGGGCGCGCTCGCCACGATCCGGCGCTTCGCCGCAGAGCACCCCGGCCGGATCGGGATCTTCCGCATGCGCTTCGACCACGGCCTCGTGCTGTGGCGGCGGCCGGCGCTCGAGTTCGGGAACGTCTCGACGCAGCTGCTCGTCGTGCCGAACGTCCCCGGCAAGCTCGCGCGCTGGGAGCAACGGGGCCACGTCATCGGCGACTACGTCTTCCTCACGGAGACGGCGAAGCTCCAGGGAGAGCCGATCTTTAGGAACGAGATCACCGTCCACGCCCGGTCCGACCGGAGGCTCGTCCGGCGCGCGATCATCCGTGTCCGCAGGCTTCCCGTGCGCCTGCGCTACCACGCCCGCCGCTCGCGCCTGCGGCGGCTCGTCTCGGGCCTTCGGTGAGCGTCCGGATCGACTGGCTCCCGCTCTCGCGCCTCGCGGAGCTCCAGGCCTTCGTCGACGAGCACTGGCGCCGCGGCCACGTGCTCGCGCGTGACGCGGAGCTCCTGCGCTGGCAGCACCGCAGGCGGTCCGACCCGGAGCGCCTCTCCGTGCTCGTCGCCGAGGAGGACGGACGCCTCGTCGCCATGCTGGGCTGGATCGAGTTCGACGCCTGCGTCCACGACGACCGTGTGCGGGGCGGCTGGATGACGAACTGGCTTGTGGCTCCGGAGGCACGCGGACGTGGCCTCGGGCGCATGCTCGTCGAACGAGCGCTCGACATCGAATACGACTTCGTAGGAGCGCTCGCGGCCAACGCTGCGACGCGACACGTCCTCGGCCGCGGCGGGTTCACCGAACTCGGGATGCACCGGTGGGTGCGGGTCTTCGACCCGGAGGGGCTGCGCGAGCTCCTCGGCGGAAGGAAGGTCGCGCCGGCCGAGGCCGTGCCCGGAGTGGAGGGCGGCGGTCGTTTCGTCGGCGCCTGCCGCGACGCCGACTTCGTCCGCTGGCGCTACGAGGAGCACCCGCGGTTCCGCTACGAGGTGCTCGAGGACGGATCGGCCGCGTACCGCATCGAGACGATCCAGGAGTCGACCGCGAACGTGCTGCGCATCGTCGACTTCCTCGGGGGCGCGGACCTTGCGGAGGCGTTGGGCCGGGCGGGTGAGCGAGCGGGAGCACTCTTCGCCGATTTCTGGTGCACCAGTGCACAAGCGGGTGCACCCCTCGAAGCCGCCGGGTTCGAGCGCGAGGAGGAGAGCGTCCTGCCGGGCCGGTTCCAGCCGCTCGACTTCTCCGACCGGCCGATCGTCTCGTGCTTCTGGGCCGCGCCTCGCCTCGGAGTCGACGTCGCCGGCGGCGACCTGTACGTGACACGCGCCGACAGCGACCTCGACCGGCCGAACTAACATCGGCGCGTGGCCCTTCTCGCGGTGGGTTACCACTACGTCGCGGCCGAGGTGCCCGCGGAGCCCCGCGCGATCTTTCCAGTCTCCGTCGGAGCCCTCGGGGCGCAGCTCGAGCTGCTCGGCCGCTCGTGGGAGTTCGTCTCGCGCGACGAGCTCCTCGCCGCCGCGGCCGGTGAGGCGACGCTCCCCGAGCGGGGCTGCGCCGTCACCTTCGACGACGGGCTGCGCTGCCAGGCCGAGCTCGCACTGCCCGTCCTCGACGAGCTCGGGATCCCGGCAATCTTCTTCGTGCCGGGCAAGCCGCTCGCCGAGGGGCGCGTTCTCCACGTGCACAAGGTGCACGCCCTGCGCGAGCGCGTCGACGACGCCGAGCTCCTCGAGCTCGTGGGGGCGGAGGACGTCCCGGAGGACGTCGCCCGCGAGCACTACCGCTACGACGCGCCGCAGGCCGCACGCGTGAAGTACCTCCTCAACATGGCGCTGCCCGCGGACGAGCGCGACCGGGTGGTCGGCGCGGCCTTTGCCGAGGTCTTCCCGGACGAAGCGGCGTTCGCGGCCGAGCTCTACATGTCGCGGGACCAGATCCGCGGGCTCGCGTCGAGCGTCGGCGCCCACTCGTACGCGCACGAGCCGCTCGCGCTCCTTCCGCCCGACGAGCTCGACCGTGACCTCGAGCGCTGCACCACGCTCCTGGAGGAGATCACGGGCGTGCGCCCGCGCGCCTTCAGCTATCCGCACGGGACGGCGTCGACGGTCGACGTCGGCACGGCTCGGCGGCTCGCTGCGGCGGGCTACCGGGTCGCGTTCACGATGGAGCGGGCGCTCAACCGGAGCCTCGACGAGCCGCTCCTGCTCGGCCGCCTGGACGCCAACGACGCGCCGGGCGGCAGGCGCCCGCTCGACGAGATCCCGGCCGGCCGCACGCGCTACTTCGAGGAAGCGGTGCCGGCATGACCGCGCTCGCGGCGCTCCCGGAGCGGCTCCGGCGCCGCGGGATCCTGGAGCGCGACGTCGCCCGCCTCCGCCGCGAGCATCCCGGCCTGCGCGAGGTGCGCGACGGAGCAGGCCCGGTCGCCCTCTTCGTCAGCCTCACCGAGTTCGTCTACCAGCTGAAGCTCGAGGGGATGCTCGGCAAGGCGCTCCAGCTCCACGGCTGGAGGCCGGTCGTGCTCGTCCAGGACTCCTCCTGGGTGCCGCGGAAGTACCTCGGCGCGTTCGGGATCGAGAGCTTCGTCACGCTCGACCCGTACGTGGACGGCGCCGCGCGCGGGGAGGCTCGCGTGGAGGCGGCGCGCATCCTCGAGCACGAGCCGACGCTTGCGGGCGTCCGTGACCTCGCCTTCCACGGCGCGCCGATCGGCCGGAACGTCCTTGCCACCGTGTCACGGGCGCTCCACGAGGGCGCCGTCGACCTGCGCGACCCGCGCGTCCGCGCCAAGCTCGCCGAGCTCCTGCCGCGCACGCTCGAGGCGACGATCGCCGCCGAGCGGCTCCTCGACGACCTCCGGCCCGAGCTCGTCCTCTTCCTCGAGCGGAACTACGCGGCCGAGGCGCCGATCTCCGACGTCGCGCTCGCCCGCGGGACGAAGGTCGTCCAGTACGTGTCGGGGCCGCAGGACGACACGCTGGTCTTCAAGCGCTTCACGCGAGAGACGCGCCGTGAGCACCCGCGGTCGCTGTCGCAGGCGTCGTGGGAGGCCGTGAAGCGCATGCCGTGGACGCCGGAGCGGGACGCGGAGCTCGACGACGAGTTCGCGAAGCGATACGGCAACGCGTGGGCGCTGTCGCGCCGGATCCAGGGCTGGACGAGCGACCGCTCGCGCGGCGACGTGATGGCCGCCCTCGGCCTCGACCCGGCGAAGAAGACGGCCGTCCTCTACTCGCACATCCTCTGGGACGCCAACATGTTCTACGGCGAGGACCTCTTCGCCGACCAAGAGGAGTGGTTCGTCGCGACGGTGCGCGCGGCGGCCGCGAACCCGGCCGTCAACTGGATCGTCAAGCTCCATCCGGCGAACGTCTGGAAGCTCAGGCGGGAGGGCCTCGAGGACGTGCGCGACGAGGAGACGGCGATCCGCGAGGCGATCGGCGAGCCGCCGGCGCACGTGGCGGTCGTCCGGCCGGACAGCGACATCTCGACCCGCTCGATCTTCGGCGTCACCGACTACGGCATCACGATCCGCGGCTCGGTCGGGTTCGAGCTGCCGTGCTTCGGCGTTCCCGTCCTGACCGCGGGGACGGGCTTCTACTCCGGCCGCGGCTTCACGATCGACTCCGCGACGCCGGAGGACTACGTCGGCCGCCTCCGACGCATCGAGGAGATCCCGCGGCTCGAGCCGCGAGAGGTCGAGCTCGCGCGGCGGCACGCGTACGCGCTCTTCAAGCTGCGTCCGCTCCGCTTCACGAGCTTCCTGGCGACGATCCGGCCGCTCGAGGAGATGGGCCATCCCCTCGACCACGACGTGGAGATCCGGGTGCGGACGCGGGAGGACCTGGAGCGGGCGGAGGACCTGCGGCGCTTCGCCGAGTGGGCGACGGAGTCACGGGAGCTCGACTACCTCGAGCTCGGTTGAGGCGGCGAGCCGCCGGCTCAGAGGACGAGCTCGGCGGTCGTCACCAGCCGGTCGGCCTGGTCGCGCGTGAGGCCGAGGCGCCTGAAGCCGGGCGCAAGCCGCTCCAGCCGGAGGCCGAGGCGATCGACGAGCGACGCGTCGATCCCGGCCTGCTTCAGCTTCCGTCCCTCCCAGGTGTCGAAGTAACCGCGCGTCCAACCTGCCTTCCGCCAGTCGTCGAGGAACGAGCAGAAGTCGAGGCGCATCCGCGTCAGCCGCGCGTCCTGCCGTGCGAGCTGCGCGACGTCCGCTCGGAAAGCACGAAGCGTCGGGCTCGCCGAGCGGCCGCGAGCGACGACGCGGGCGAAACGCTGGTAGCTCGGCACCGCGAGCGCGTTCGCGACACGCAGCTCGAACTTGACCGGCAACCAAACGAGCTCGTCCGCGACCGACGCCGGAGTCCCGGCGGCCTGGATGCAGGCGGCGCTCGTCGCCTCGACGATGGTTGCGGCGCGTGTCGCCGCAGCCTCGTTCGCGGCGGCGAGCCGATCGGCGGCGGCGAGGTCGCGGGTCGCCTCCGCCGGAGCGGCGAACGCCGCCGCGAGGGCGAGAGCAAGGAGCTTGTGCACTGGTGCACATTGCGACGACGGGCACGGCGCCCGGTTAGGGCTAACACCGGGTTAACCGGGGCCGCGGCTAGCATCGGCGCGGAATGAGCGTCTTCGTCGTCGCCGAGGCGGGCATGAACCACGACGGCAGCCTCGGGAACGCCGTCCGCATGATCGAGGTGGCCGCCGAGGCCGGCGTCGACGCGGTCAAGTTCCAGCTCCACGACGCGGCGGCGGAGACGACGCGCGACGCCCCTTCACCGCCGTACTTCACGCACGAGAGCCGCTGGGAGTACTTCCGGAGGACCGCCTTCACCGACGACCAGTGGGGGCGCGTGAAGGACGCCTGCGAGGCCTCGGGAGTCGAGTTCGTCTGCGCGCCCTTCTCGCTCGAGGCGCTCGAGCGCCTGGAGGCGCTCGGCACCGCCCGATACAAGATCGGCTCCGGGGAGGTGACGAACCTCGAGCTCGTGCGGGCGGCGGCCGCCACGGGCAAGCCGGTCCTGCTCTCGTCCGGGATGAGCTCGTGGGAGGAGCTCGACGCCGCGGTCGAGGCGGCCGGCGAGAACACGACCGTCCTCCAGTGCACCTCGGAGTACCCGACGCCGCCGGAGCGGGTCGGCCTCAACCTCCTCGCCGAGCTGCGCGAGCGCTACGGCCGGCCGGTCGGGCTTTCGGACCACACGCTCGGCCCGCACGCGTGCTTCGCCGCGGTGGCCCTCGGAGCGAGCGTCGTCGAGAAGCACTTCACGCTCTCGAAGGAGATGTACGGACCGGACGCGGCCCTCGCTCTCGAGCCTCACGAGCTCGCGGAGCTCGTCGACGGCGTCCGCGAGATCGAGGCGATGCTCGACGCGCCCGTCGACAAGGACGCCGAGGCGGCGGCGCTCGCCGAGATGAAGCGCGTCTTCGAGAAGTCCGTCGTCACGGCCGCGAGCATCCCCGCGGGCGCGACGATCGAGCGCGGGATGCTCGCGGCGAAGAAGCCGGGGACCGGCATCCCCGCCGCGCGCATCGACGAGGTCGTGGGCCGCACGGCCGCGCGCGACCTTCCCGAGGACACCGTGCTCACGGAGGACCTGCTCGCGTGAAGAAGGTCTGCGTCGTCGTCGGCTCCCGCGCGAACTACTCCTCGATCAAGTCGGCGATGCGCGCGGTTCGCGACCACCCGGACCTCCGGCTCCAGCTCGTCGTCGGCGCCTCGGCCCTGCTCGACCGCTACGGCACGGTGGTAGACGTGATCGAGCGGGACGGCTTCGAGCCCGACGAGAAGGTCTTCATGCTGATCGAAGGCGAGACGCCCGGCACGATGGCGAAGTCGACCGGGCTCGGCCTCCTGGAGCTACCGACGGCCTTCGAGCGCCTCGAGCCGGACGTCGTGATCACGGTCGGCGACCGGTTCGAGACGATGGCCACGGCCCTTGCGGCCACGTACATGAACATCCCGCTCGCGCACACGATGGGCGGCGAAGTCTCGGGGAACATCGACGAGTCGATCCGGCACGCGGTGACGAAGTTCGCGCACCTCCACTTCCCGGCGTGCAAGGACGCCGCCGAGCGGATCGTCCGCATGGGCGAGCCGCCCGACACCGTGCACGTCGTCGGCTGCCCGCGGATGGACCTCGTCGCCGAGGTGCTGGCGGACGGAGAGAACGGGCTCAGCGACCTCTTCGCCGTCGGCGTCGGCGGCGAGTTCGACCTCGACCGGCCGTTCCTGCTCGTCTCGCAGCATCCCGTGACGACCGAGTACGGCGACGGCGAGCGGCAGATCACCGAGACGCTGCGGGCGGTGCAGGAGGTCGGCCTGCCGGCGGTCGTCCTCTGGCCGAACGCCGATGCCGGCTCCGAGCACATCGCCCGCGGGATCCGGAAGCTCCGCGAGCACGAGGACGACTCGCGCCTCCACTTCTTCAAGAACCTCGCCACCGACGACTACGTGAAGCTCATGGCTCGCACCGCGTGCCTGGTCGGGAACTCGAGCTCCGCGATCCGCGAGGGGTCGTTCGTCGGCACGCCGGCCGTGAACGTCGGCTCGCGCCAGGAGGGCCGCCAGCGCGGATCGAACGTGGTCGACGTCGACTACGACCGCGCGGCGATCGCAGACGCGCTGCGCGCGCAGATCGACCACGGCCAGTACGAGCACGAGCCCATCTACGGCGACGGCCGGGCGGGGGAGCGCATCGCGGACATCCTGTCGCGCGCCACGTTCCGCATCGACAAGCGCATCACGTACTGAGCCCGGTCCGCGCGAACGGCGGTGTCTCCGATACCGGTGGCAGCCACGCAGGAGAAAGCGCCACGAATATGTGACGCAACGACGTGGCGCCGCGTTCTGTGGCGGCGGCAGGGCGGCCGCGCCGGCCGTGTCCGGTGGCAGCCACTCAGGAGAAAGTGCAACGCGTGTGGAACGCTACGCGCGTGCAGGTCGTGGCGCTGATCCCCGCCCGGGGCGGGTCGAAGGGCATCCCGCGCAAGAACCTCGCGCCGGTCGGAGGCCGGCCGCTTCTCGTCTGGACGATCGACGCGGCGCTCGAGAGCCGGGCCGTCACCCGCTCGGTCGTCTCGACCGAGGACGACGAGATCGCCGAGGCGGCGCGCTCGCTCGGGGCCGAGGTGCTCGCTCGACCGGCCGAGCTCGCCGGCGACGACACGCCGATGCAGCCCGTCATCGTGCACGCGCTCGAGGAGCTGACCGCGCCTGACGTTCTCGTCCTCCTTCAGCCGACCTCGCCGCTCCGCCGGGCGGAGCACGTCGACGAGGCGGTGGACCTGCTCCTCGCGACCGGCGCCGACTCCGTCGTCAGCGTCGTCGAGGTCCCGCACCGCTACCGTCCGGGCTCGCTGATGGCGCTCGACGGCGAACGGCTCGTGCGGCTGGCCGACGACCACGCGGGGACGCGGCAGGAGAAGCCGCTCGTCTACGCGCGGAACGGCCCGGCGGTGCTCGCGTTACGGCCCGACCGGATCGGCGCCGACCTCTACGGCGGCGACTGCCGACCGTACGTGATGGCCCCCCGCGACTCGCTCGACGTCGACGAGCCGTTCGATCTCGAGCTCGCCGAGCTCCTGCTCGCCCGATGACGCTCGCCCGCAAGGCGGCGCGCCTGCCGAGCATCGCCCGCGACGGCTGGCGCTATCCGGCCCTGCGCGTCCGCGCGCGCGGCGAGGACACCGCCATCGGGGCCCTGGCCGCGCTCGGCCTCCCCGAACCCGAGCTCCGTGAGCTCGCGCACGAGTTCGAGCGGGTCGCGCAACGCCTCTACGAGGAGCTCGCCGAGACCGCGCGCGAGGCCGGCGACGAGCTCGCCGCCACTCGCGCGGCCGGACGCTCGGCCTCGTCGGAGGAGGGCAAGAAGCTCCTCTACGTGAGCGTCAGAGCGCTTCGCCCGCGGCTCGTCGTCGAGACCGGGCCGTTCAACGGCGCCAGCTCGACGTTCCTTCTCCACGCACTGGAGGAGAACGGCGGCGACGGCCGGCTCGTCTCGTTCGACGTCCTCGACGCGCGTGACGCTCTCGACGTCCCGATCCCGGAAGGGCGCGAGCCCGCGTGGCTCGTCCCGCACGAGCTGCGCCACCGCTTCGAGCTCGTGCTCGGCGACACGCGGCAGACGTTGCGCCGCCGGCTCGAGGGCGAGACCGTCGACCTCTTCTTCCACGACTCGCTCCACACGACCCGGCACATGCTCTTCGAGTTCCGCGTCGCCTGGCGGCGCCTCCGCCGAGGCGGCGTCCTCGTCAGCGACGACGTCTTCTGGAACCCCGCGTTCTGGCTCTTCACGCGGGTGCACCGCGTACCGTTCCGGCACATCGGGACGATGGGAGTGACGAGGAAGCCGTGAGCATCGACCAGGAGACCGGGCGCGACCGCTATTTCGAGGCCCGCGACGCCGAGCTCGCCGCGCTCATCGACCCGGAGACCGGGCGGCTCGCCGACGACCTGGCGCAGACGATCGACTGCCCGCTCTGCGGCGGCTCGAGCCACCGGCCGCTCTTCGAGAAGCAGGGCTTCACCTTCGTCCGCTGCGCCGACTGCCGGCTCGTCTTCGTGAACCCGCAGGTCAAGGAGAGCGTCGTCCTCGACGAGTACCGGACGGCGGAGACGAACGACCTCTGGTTCGACGTCCTCACCTCGGAGCGGCAGCTCGCCCTCGACCGCGAGAAGTTCGCGGAGGTGCTCGACCTGCTGGAGCCGTACAAGGGCGCGGGCCGCCTCCTCGACGTGGGCTGCTCGATCGGGCTCTTCCTCGACCTCGCGCGCGAGCGCGGCTGGCGGGGGACCGGCATCGAGTTCGCGCCGCGCGCCCTCGCCCACGCCCGCGAGCGCTACGGCCTCGACGTGCTCGACGTGCCGCTCGACGAGGCCGGCTTCGAGGACGGGAGCTTCGACGCCGTCGGTCTGCTCTCCGTCCTCGAGCACACGAACGAGCCCGGCCGGATGCTCGGCGACGTCGCCCGGGTGCTGCGGCCCGGCGGCGCGGTCTACGTGGTCGTCCCGAACGTCGACAGCCTCGCGTGCCGGGTCCTCCACGAGCGCGCCCGCACGTTCGACGGGCGCAACCACCTCGTCTACTTCTCGCCCTCGACGCTCTCCGACCTTCTCGACCGCTGCGGCTTCGACGTGCCCCACGTCGCGACGACGGTGTCGTCCGCCGCCGCGATCGCCGAGCACCTCGCCTACGAGGAGCCGTACTCGGAGGCCGGGCTCGTCGACGATGTCCCCGCGGAGATCATGGCGGCACTCGAGCCGCGGCTCGCGGAGCTCCACCTCGGCTACAAGCTGCACGCGCTCGCCGTCAAACGCGCTTGATCCGGGTCGCCACCGTCCATTGGCGCGACCCGCGCTGGATCGACGTCCAGCTCCGCTACCTCGCCCGCCACGTCCCGCCGCCCTACCGCGTCTACGCCGACCTCGAGGGGATCGACACCGACGAGCACGGGCCGAAGTTCGACCACGTCTCCGACCTCGCCGCCACGCGGAGCTTCGAGAACCCCATCTTCAGCCACACCGAGAAGCTGAACGCCCTCGCGGCGACGATCGCGGCCGAGGCGGCACCCGACGACGTCCTGCTCTTCCTCGACGGCGACGCGTTCCCGATCGCGCCGCTCGGGCCGTTCCTCGCGGCGAAGCTCGCGCGCTACCGGCTCGCCGCCGTCCGCCGCGACGAGAACCTCGACGACGAGCAGCCGCACCCGTCGTTCTGCGCCACCACCGTCGGCTTCTGGCAGGAGCTCGGCGGCGACTGGAACCCCGGCTACACGTGGCCGAACGCCGCCGGCAAGGAGGTCACGGACGCCGGTGGGAACCTGCTCGGGACCCTGCGCGAGCGCGACGTCGAGTGGTACCCGCTGCTGCGCACGAACCGGCGCAACCTCAGGCCGCTCTGGTTCGCGGTGTACGACGACCTCGTCTACCACCACGGCGCCGGCTTCCGCGGCGGGCTCTGCCGCCGCGACCGGGAGGCGATCGGTCGCGTCCCGGAGCCCCCGCCCGACCCGCCGTCCGGCGCCGGCCTGCGCGAGCGGCTCGCCTGGCAGCTCCGCGCCCGCAAGTGGTACTGGGTCGACAAGCGCCCGGTCGTGAAGCGGGAACGGAGGACGCTGCACCGAAACAGGGAGCTCTCCGACAGGATCTACGCGGAGCTCCAGGCCGACGAGTCGTTCTGGCTCCGCGTCTAACGGAATCCGAACGGCACACGGCTACAGTCCAGGCGCATGTCCGCGGCAGCGACCACCGAGAAGCAGCAGACGCTCGTCATCCGCCCGCCGTCGGGCTTCTCCGGGATCGGCCTCGGCGACCTCTGGCGCTTCCGCGAGCTCCTGCTCTTCCTCACGTGGCGCGACATCAAGGTCCGCTACAAGCAGACGCTCCTCGGCGCGGCCTGGGCGGTGCTCCAGCCGTTCCTGACGATGATCGTCTTCACGGTCGTCATCAACCACATCGGCCGCGTGCACACGCCGATTCCCTATCCGCTGTTCGCCCTCTCGACGCTGGCCCTCTGGTACTACTTCTCGAACGGCGTCAACCTCACGTCGGCGAGCCTCGTCGGCAGCGCGCCGCTGATCACGAAGGTCTACTTCCCGCGGGTCTCGGTCGTCCTGTCGCCGATCCTGGCCGGGCTCGTCGACTTCTGCCTCGCCTTTCTCCTCGTCGCCGGCGCGATGGCCTACTACGGCTTCGGGCCGCCGCTCCAGGCGCTCCTCGTGCCGCTCTTCGTCGTGCTCGCCGGCTTCATGGCCCTCGGGCTCGGGCTCGTGCTCTCGGCGCTGAACGTGAGCTACCGCGACATCCGCTACGCCGTCCCCTTCGTGCTCCAGCTCTGGCTGTGGGCGACTCCGGTCGCCTACCCGGGCAGCGCCGTCCCCGCGCGGTTCCAGCTCCTCTACAAGCTGAATCCGATGACCGGCGTCGTCGAGGGCTACCGCTGGGCGCTCCTCGGCAGCGGGCATGTCCACGCGCTGAACTTGGGGGTCTCGATCGGGACGGCGCTCGTCCTCCTCGTGGGCGGCGCCCTCTACTTCGCGCGCGCCGAGCGCGCCTTCGCCGATGTCATCTGACCTCGCCATCGAGGCGCAGGGGCTCGGCAAGCGGTACGTCCTCGGCGAGCGCGGGCGCACGCCGCTCAGGCGCAACCGGGAGGAGATCTGGGCCCTCCGGGACGCGACGTTCCGGGTCGAGCGCGGGCGGGCCGTCGGCGTCGTCGGCCACAACGGCGCGGGCAAGACGACGCTGCTCAAGATCCTGTCGCGCATCACCGTGCCGACCACCGGCGAGGCGCGCATCCGCGGCTCCGTCGGCTCGCTGCTCGAGGTCGGCACCGGTTTCCACCCGGAGCTCTCGGGCCGCGACAACGTCTACCTGAACGGCGCGATGCTCGGGATGCGGCGGCGCGAGATCAAGGCGAAGTTCGACGAGATCGTCGCGTTCGCCGAGGTCGAGCGGTTCATCGACACCCCGGTGAAGCGCTATTCGAGCGGGATGTACGTGCGCCTCGCGTTCGCGGTCGCAGCACACCTGGAGCCGGACATCCTCATCGTCGACGAGGTGCTCGCGGTCGGGGACGCGTCGTTCCAGCGCAAGTGCCTCGGCAAGATGGGCGAGGTCTCGAGCGAGGGCCGCACCGTCCTCTTCGTCAGCCACAACATGGCCGCGATCCGCTCGCTCACCTCGAAGGCGCTGTGGCTCGACCACGGCCGCATCGCCGCCGACGGCACGACCGCCGACGTCGTCTCCGAATACCTGGCCTCCACGATCGACCAGGAGGTGAGCGGCGTCGTCGACCTGAGCGAGAACGCGTCCCGGCAGACCGTCGGGAAGTTCACCGCGCAGCGCGTGCGCTTCACCTCCGTCTCGCTGCTCGACGCCGACGACCGGCCCGTGCTCGCCTTCGGCGAGGAGACTCCGCTCCGGGTCGACATGCGGTTCGACGTCCGCACGCCGGTGCGCTTCCTCGAGCTCTACGTCCGCGTGAAGACGATCGACGGCCAGCGGCTCTTCACGAGCTTCGGCGGCCAGCTCGAGTCGACGGTCGAGCCGGGCCGCTACCGCACGCTCTGCGAGATCCCGGAGAACCCGCTCCGGCCCGGCCGCTACGCGATCGAGCTCGTCGCGCGCGCGGCCGATCCCGAGGACATCGTCCCGACGGCGCTCACGTTCGCCGTCGAGGCGGGGCACCTCGAGGAGGAGAACCTTCGCTACGTGACCAGGGCGGACGGGGTCATCCGCGTCCCCTCGAGCTGGAGCGCCCTGGAGCCGGACGATGCGCCGACCGGGACGCTCGGCGCCGCCGCACGACGCGTTCCGGCACGAGGCTCTTGACGAACAGGAGGAGGTGGAGGCGCGAGAACGCGGGCGGCGCGAGCAGGAGCGCGCGCAGGAACTGCCTCCGCGCCCTCGCGATGCGCGCGGCCTGGTAGTACACGAAGGCCGCGCGGAGGTGGTAGCTCGCCCGCCCGCGGCGCGCGTGCCGTCGTAGCTCGGGCGGGAACTTCGGGCCGGTGAAGAACGTCTCCGCGAGGCGCACCGCATCCTCCGCCTTCGCCACCGACGGCTCGACCGTCTTCGAGGCCGGGTGCAGCCGGAACGTCGCGAGCGGCCGCTGGAGCCGCTTCGCGCGCCCGTGCATCGCGAGACGGACGAGGAACTCGTACTCGAAGAAGAAGAACGAGCGCTCGTCGAACGGGCCCGCGAGCTCCCACGCCTCCCGCCGCCACATCGAGGCCTGCTGGGGAACCGGGTTCGCCCCGGTGCGAGCGAGCTCGTGCGGGTCCCAGTCGCGGGCGCGGAGGGTCCCGATCTCGCGGTCGTCCTGCCGCGTGAGCGCGTCGCCGTAGACGAGGAGCAGGTCGCGGTCGTCGCCGAAGGCCTCCACGAACGCCGACAACGCCCCGGGAAGGAGCGTGTCGTCCGAGTTCACGAACGCGAGCAGCTCGCCCGTCGTGTGCGCGAAGCCGCGGTTCAGCGCCGCGGGCTGTCCTGCGTTCTCCTGCTGCGTCCACCACGCGAGGCGGTCGGCGTAGCGCCCGATCACGTCGACGCTCCCGTCGGTCGACCCGTCGTCGACGACCACGTACTCGATCCGCGGGTAGTCCTGCTCGAGGACGGACAGCATCGTCTCTTCGAGGAAGGCCGCCTGGTTGTACGACGGCGTGACGATGCTGACCAGCGGGCCGCTCATGCCAGCCGCTCGAGCTCCTGGACGATTCGCCCGGCGGCGACGGGCGGGCTGAACGCGGCCTCGTAGAGACGGCGCGCCTCGTCGCCGAGGCGCTCGCGAAGCTGCGGGTCTCGGAGCGCCCGCACCGTCTCGCGGGCGAGGCCGGGGCCGTCCGCGGCGAGCAGGTTGTTCGTCTCGTGCTCGAGCTCGGGGATCCCGACCACGCTGTCGATGTGCGCGACGATGCAGCTCCCGAACGTGAGCCCGCTCAGGATGCGCGCGCTCGCGCCGGTCGTCGTCGGGTTGGGCGCGAGGAGCACGTGCGCGGCGAAGAACTCCTCCTCGGGGCTCTCGATCTGGCCGCGGAGGCGCACCGCCGGGTGGCGGAGGCCCTCGCGGAAGGCGGCCGGCGGCTCCTGGCCACCGACGACGTGCACCTCGAAGCCGTCGGGACCGAGCTCCTCCGTCAGCAGCGGCAGGATCTCGGGCACGAAGAGGTGGAGGCCGGAGATCGTCCCGATGCCCCGCAGGTGGCCGATCATCAGGATCCGCGGCCGCTCCACGCCCTCCTGTGCGGCCGCGCGCCGCTCGCGCCAGGTCGGACCCGCGAGGTCGGGCATCGGATAGTGCGCGTACCAGGCGTTGACGCCGTGCCGCCGCGCCCACTCGGCGTGGTGGCCGCTGAAGACCCCCACGCTGGCGAACCGGCGCAGCAGCGCGGCGGTGCGGCGGTCGGCGTGCAGGAGGAAGGAGCGCTCGGCCGCGCGGCCGAGGAGCGAGCGGGGCGCCGGGTCGTAGCGCAGCCGCAGGCGCCGCGGCACCCCCGGCGGATGGGAGAGGACGGCGAGGAACGGCGCCGCGTCGAGCCCGGCCGTGGCGGCAATCGCCTCGATCCCGAAGGACATGCCGACGTCCACGCCGTCCAGCGCCCGCCGCACCCCGTCGGCAGCGCGCGCCGCCGGCAGCAGGTCGGCGTCCGTCGGCGCCGCGAGCGACCGCACGAACCGTGCGCGCGAGACCGGCCCGGGCTCGGGCACCTCGACGATGCGGACGTCGGCGCCCAGCCGCTCGAGCTCTTCGAGCCGCCCGGGCACGGTCTCGTCGAGGAGGTAGCCGGCGGGACACAGCACCGCAGTCACCTCGTGCCCCGCGCGGAGGAGCGTCTCGACGATCGTCCAGGAGGCGAGCGTGCTCCCGGAGTAGCCGAGCGACGGGATGCCGCCGATGACGAAGCCGACGCGCATCAGAGCGACCGGTACAGCCGGACGTGCGCCTCGACGACGCGGGCCGGCGTGTGGTGGGCCGGCGCGGCGCGGCAGGCCGCGCGGAGACGGTCGGGCTCCGGATGCCGCAGCAGCTCGTGGAGCGCCGCCGCGAGGTCGTCGGGATCGCGGCTTCGCACGACGTAGCCGGTCTCGCCGTCGCGCACGAGATCCACGGCGTAGCCGACGTCGAACGCGACCACCGGCGTGCCGCACAGGAGCGACTCCGGGATCATCAGCGGCCCCGCGTCCGCGATCGTCGGGCACAGGTAGACATCCGCCGCCTGGTAGCCGAGCGCGATCGCCACCGGGTCGGACAGCGCGCCCACCGCTCGGCTCGGGTACGGCAGCTCGAGCTCCTCGCCGCGGGCGCCCACGGCGAGGACGAAGACGTCCCGGTCGGGCGCGAGCTCCGTCAGCCGCGCGAGGGCAGGGACCGCGTACTCGACGACGCCCTTCCGCGGATGGACGAGGTTGCCCGCGCCGAGCAGCACCACGAAGGCCTCCTGCGGCACGTCCAGGAGGTCGCGCGCGGCGCGGCGGTCGAAGGGCCGGAAGACGCGGTCGTCGGTGATCGCGGGGATGCGCTCCACGCGGTGCGAGCCGAAGGCGGCGCTCCGCCGGACCCAGTCCGCGACGCCGCTCGACGCCGCGACGAACACGATCGGCAGCGGGCTCAGCAGCTCGAGGCGGCGCTCGAGCACGGCGCGCGAGCGGTCGTCCTCGCGCTCGCTGCCGAGCTGGGGGCACCAGCCGCAGCGGGCCGTGTAGCCGTCGCAGTCGTACGAGTAGTGGCAGCCGCCCGTGAGCGGGGCCTGGTCTGCGAGCGCCCACACGAGCGGCGCGCGGTAGTGCGCGTGGATCGAGTGGATCTCGCGCACGGTGAGCAGCCGCGTGATCGAGTGCAGGACGACGACGTCGACCTCGCCGGGGCCGTACGAGTAGAAGAGGTCGCGGCGGATGTCGGGCGTCACGTCGAGGTTGAAGGCCGGCGGCGGCGTCTCCTGGCGCCGGTGGACGAGCCGCCGCCACCGCGCCCGCCACGGGTCGAGGTACGGCGGCACCTCGAGGACGTCCGCGCGGCCGGAGCCCTTCTGGCGGACGATCATCCGCGAGTCGTGGCCCGCGTCGACGAACGACGCGTGGAGCCGAAGCGCCGCCTGCGCCGCGCCGCCTGCGCTGTCGCCGGTCGAGAAGTGGAGGATCCGGAGCGGCCGGTCGCTCACCTCGCCGCCTCGCGGGGCCGTACGCCCGCGATCTGCTCGAGCGTCTCGCCGAGGGCGGCTCCGGCGAGCGCCGGCGTGAAGAAGCGCTCGTACGTCTCGCGCGCCCCGCGGCGCAGTCGGCCGGCGAGCTCCGGCTCCCGCACCGCCCGGACGACCTGCGCGGCGAGCTCGGCCGGCGACGAGCCGAGGAGCGCGTTCCGGCCGTGGGCGAGCTCGGGGATGCCGTACGCGTTCGCTTCGTGCGTGACGATGCACGAGCCGTGCGAGAAGCCGGTGAGGACGCGGACCCGGACGCCGAGGCGGATCGAGACCGGGACGACGAGCACGTCCGCCGCGCGGAACTCCGCGTCCACGTCCTCGACGAAGCCGGCGAAGCGGACCGCCGGGTGTCGAAGGAGCGGCTGGAGCTCCGCGGGCGGGTCGTAGCCGCCGACGACCCGCGCCTCGAACCCGTCCGGGCCGAGCGTGCGCTCGAGGTGCGGCAGCATCGCGCGGAACACGCGTAGCCCATCGAGGGTCGCGGTGCCGCGCAGGTGGCCGATGAGGAGAAGACGGGGCCGCTCGTTCGCGGGCGGCGTGACGGGTGGCCCCGGGTCGCCGATCGGCGTGCGATAGTAGCCGCAGGGGACGCCCGCCCGACGCAGCGATTCGGCGTGGTGGCGGCCGAACGCTCCCACGGCCTCGCACTCCCGGAGGAGCTCGGCGGCGAGGCGCGGGTACGCGCGCAGCGCGGCCTGGAGCGAGACCGCTTCGCGCGCGATGCGGAGCGGGTTCGGCCGCTCGCGCCAGCGCCGGAGCGTCCGGCCGCGCAGCGACTCGTGCGGCGGGTCGCTCGTGGCGGCGAAGCGGGGGAGGCCGACGCCGGTGCTCGCGGCGAGCGCCGTGAAGCCGTAGACGAAGACGGCGTCCGGCGACAGCCGCTCGACCGCCGCACGAACCGCCTCCGCGTCGTGGAGCTGCGGATAGAGCTCGTCCGGCTCCGGCCGCCACGCGCGCCGCAGGCGCGCCCCGACGCCGCGGTCGACCGGCCGCTCGCGCCATGCGTCCGAGACCACGGGCTCGACCTCGTAGCCGAGGGAGGACGCGATCTCGACCTGGCGCTCGTGGTCGGCGCCGTCGGGGGTGACGTACTCCGGGTAGACCACCGGGCAGACACCGACCTCGTGGCCGCGGTCGCGAAGCGCGGCGGCGATCAACGCAAGCGTGATCGAGGCGCCGCTCCCCGAGTCCGGGTTGGGCACGGCGGTCGAGAGCAGCGCCGTTTTCAACTACTAGGCGCCGCTTGCGGTGCCGTCGTCAGGACGTGCGGGTTCCCCGCACGTCCGTCTGAAATGACCGGTCGACAGAACCGTTTCACCGATCCCTCTAAACCGACCAGCCGGCGAAGGCGAGGCCGGCGTGGGCCCGGAGGCGCTCGGCGTCGTCCCGCAGCTCGTCCTCGAGCTCCGTTCGCAGCTCGTCCGGGAGCGCCGCGGGTTCCACCTCGTACCGGAAGGGCGACTTGAGCGCCTGCGGGGCGCGCTCCCGGAGCGCCTGCGAGCGAGTCGGCCCGAGCGTGCGCTCGAGCACCGCCGAGACGGCCTGTCCGGCGCGGTTCCGCCTCGTGCGGCCGGTACCCGCGTTGTGGGCGCGCTCGAACCCCGCCGACTCGAAGGACGGGTCGACGCCGACGAACTCGAAGATCGTCGGGAGCGACGCGCGGAGCTCGTCGCTGTCGACGACGAGGATCTGCTCGGCCGGGAAGTGCTCGAGGTACTGCTCCAGCTGGAGCCAGTAACGGCTCGGCGTGACGAGCCACTCCCGGATGTGTGGATCGCCGAGCGCCTCCTCGAGCGTGCCCATCTCGGGCCAGTTCACGGTTCGGTGCGTGTAGTGCGAGACGACCCGCTCGACGGGGTCGCGCACGAGGTAGACGAGCCTCGCGTGAGGAATCGTCCTCGCCATGCGCTCGGCCACGCCGCGGTACAGCGGGTAGGCGCTGTAGCCGGGCGACGACTCCCCACGAACGGGCGCAGACGCGTCGAACTGCGCCTCGTACCACTGGAGGCCGCGGTCCCAGTTCTTCCGGTCGACGAAGAAGTGGAGCTCCTTCTCGTGCGACATCGAGATCTCCGGGTGATCGTCCAGATACTCGTGCAGGCTCGTCGTGCCGCACTTCGCGGCGCCGATCACGATCAGGTTCGGAAGCACCGATCGAGGTTACGCGAGCCGCCGGTAGACTCGCCGCCCATGAGCGTCGGCGCGAAGGTGAGGAGCCAGCTCGCAAAGCACGCCCCGAAGCTCGAGGAGGCGGTCGTCCGCGCGAACTGGCGGCGGCACAACCGCGACCGCGCGTTCTCGCCCGAGCACGTGACGAGCCCGCCGCTGCGCGCGCTGCTCGACGGTCTGAGCCGCGACGGAGTGGCCGTCGGCACCTTCGACGAGCTGATCGGCGACCGCCCCCTCTGGGACGAAGCCGCGGCGCGCGCACACGAGCTGTACGCGGCGTGGCGGCCCGAGGAGGAGGCGGAAGCGGGCAGCAAGGCGAGCTACCTGACGAAGCTCGCGACGGGCAAGTACTCCGCCGACGACCCGTTCGTCCGGATCGCCCTCCACCCGAACGTCCTCGAGGTCGCGAACGGCTACCTGCGGATGCGCAGCCACCTGCGCGCGCTCGAGCTCTGGCTGACGAGGCCGACCTCGGGCGCCGCCGTGCAGACCCAGCTCTGGCACCGCGACGCCGACGACGTGATGAACGTCAAGCTCTTCGTCTACTTCACGAACGTGACGCGGCCGGCCGGGCCGCTGACCTACGCGCCGGGGACGCATCCGCTCGGCGACCGCCGCGAGATGCCCGAGCACGACGAGCACCGGCGCTCGAGCGACGAGCAGATGGCGGGGATCGTCCCCGAGGCCGAGTGGCGCGTGCTCGAGGGCGAGCCCGGGACGATCGTCCTCGCCGACACCTGCGGCTACCACAAGCAGCTGAAGCCGGAGTCGGACGAGCGCGTGAAGCTCGTCTGCCACTACGTCTCGGGCACGCCGTACGTCGCGCCGGCGATCGAGATCTCGGGGATCGACGCCGGCGCGCTGACCGACGACCAGTACTACGCCGTCTTCGACCGCGCGCGGGGCTGAGCGCCGGCGAGCTCGGCGAGCATCTCCTCGAGCGAGACGGTCACGTCCCAGCCGGGGTAGTCGGCGCGGAGGCGGCCGAGGTCGCTGATGTAGCAGACGTGGTCGCCGCGCCGGGCCTCCTCGACGTGCTCGCGCTCGAGCCGGCGGCCGGTGAGCTCCTCGAAGGCGGCGATCGCCTCCAGCACCGAGATGCTGTTCGCGCGTCCGCCGCCGAGGTTGTAGACCGCCGCGGGCCGAGGCTCCTCCGCGAAGGCCATGATCGCCGTGCAGACGTCGTACGAGTGCAGGTTGTCCCGCACCTGCTTGCCCAGGTAGCCGTAGATCCGGTAGGGAATCCCGGCGAGCAGCGCCTTCGCCAGGTAGGCGAGGAAGCCGTGCAGCTCGGCGCCGGAGTGGTTCGGGCCTGTGAGGCAGCCGGCGCGGAAGCAGACGGTCGGCAGCCCGAAGTACCGCCCGTACTCCTGCACGAGGACGTCGGCCGCCACCTTCGACGCGCCGAAGAGGCTGTGCATCGACGTGTCGATGCGGCAGGTCTCGTCGATTCCGTCGCGTCTCGCCGGGTCGGCGTAGTCCCAGCGGGTCTCGAGCTCGACGAGCTCGAGCTCGTTCGGGGCGTCGCCGTAGACCTTGTTCGTCGAGAGGAAGGCGAAGGGCGCGTCGGCCGCGAAGGCGCGGGCCGCCTCGAGCAGGTTCAGCGTCCCGACGGCGTTGACCTCGAAGTCGTCGAAGGGGCGCTGGGCGGCGAGGTCGTGGGAGGGCTGCGCGGCCGCGTGCACGACCAGCTCCGGCCTCGTCTCCTCGACCAGCCGCACGATGCCCTCACGGTCGCGGACGTCGAGGTCGTGGTGCTCGAACCGGCGCGTCCCGCGCCGCAGCCGCTCGAGGTTCCACGTCGTGTCGCCGTGCTCGCCGAAGAAGTCGCGCCGCATGTTGTTGTCGACGCCGTGCACCCGCCAGCCACGCTCGTCGAGGAACGACACCATCTCCGAGCCGATGAGCCCGCTCGAGCCGGTGACGAGCGCCGTCTTCACGCGCCGAGCCTAGCCCGGAGCGCACGCAGCCGGGTCCCGAGCGCCGCGCGGTAGCGGGCGCGGACGTAGAAAGCCTTGAGCGGATTCCGGATCGGCCGCACGCGCACGGTCACCTCGTCCACGAAGATCGGGTCGCCCTGGAGCCGCGCCGTCTCCTCGATGAAGGTGAAGTCGCCGTGGACCGTCCCGCGGTGCTCCCAGACGCCGAGCCTGCCCGGCACGTTGGGGACGAGGAAGTTCTGCGTGCTCACGTTCCGGTTCCGGAGCTCCGGCACCCGCCAGCGCTTCGGCCCGGTCGTGTACGCCATGCGGAAGATCCCGATCCGGCCCGGGTTGTCGTCGGCGAACCGGCGCATGCTCGCGAACGCGCCGGGCACGTAGACGTCGTCGTCGTCCATGAAGAGGAGGTGCGAGCCGGCCGCCCTGTGCATCGTCTGGTTTCGCGGCGTGTCGCCCGCGTCGCCCGAGTCGTCGCGGAGGACGAAGAGCTCGTCACCCGGCTCGAGCTGGCGCGTGATCGAGCGCAGCGTCCGCTGGAGCGTCTTTCGCCCCGCGGTCCCGACGATGATCGAGAACGTCGCCACCGGCGGCTGAGCTTAGCCCCGCCGCAGCGCGCGCAGGTCCGGGGCGACGAGGGCGACCGCGGCCGCGACGGCGGCGAGGACGAGCGCGAACCCCACGAGGCGCGGCGCTCCTGCCCACCACCAGATCGTCGACCAGTCGTAGTTCGGGCCCCACGTCCCGGCCTGGTAGAGCGTCGCGAGGACGGAGACACCGGCAAGCCCGGCGGTCGGGAGCGGCCACCGGCGGTACGCCTCGGGCAGGCCGAGCGCGAGGAACGGTAGCGCGGGCGCGAAGTACCTCGGCCCGGGCGAGAGCCCGCCGTAGGGGTCGAAGTAGCCCGCCGCGAGGACGACGAACGCGACGACGATCGCGCCCGCAGCGGCCGCCTCCGCCCGCAGGCCGCGTCGCCACAGCAGGACGAGCCCCACGACCGCGAGCACGAGGACTGGCGACACGACGAAGAGGCCGCGCTTGCCCAACAGCGTGTGTGCGAGCGAGTGCAGGCTGGGCACGGAGAGCCCGAAGAAGCCCGTGTGCTGCTGCTGGAACGTCGCGCTCTCGTACCGGTACGAGAAGTGGAGCGGCGACCCGAACGCCTCCGCGTTGTAGACGGCGAGGGCCGCGACGAGCGGGGCCGCCCCCGCGGCGTAGAGCGCGGCGGCCCGCGCCGACCGCGTCCGCGTCACGAGGTAGACGAAGACGATCGCGGCGGCGGTCGCCGCCTGGTACTCGAAGACGAACGCCGCGCCGGCGGCCGCGCCCGCGGCGAGCCATGCCCGCGGCCCGCCGCGCCAGCAGAGCAGGAACGCGCCGAAGGCGCAGCTGCCGGCGGCGACGTGGCTGAAGACCGTCGCCGCCATCGGCAGCGCCATCGTCGCCAACGCGACGGTGACCGCTACCACGGGCGCCGTCTCGGGCGCAACGCGCCGCGCCGCCACGGCGACGAGGACGACGGCGGCCGCGAACGCCAGGCCGCCCGTGAGCACGCGGAGCGTCCAGAGGAGCCAGCGGTCGAGCCAGACGCCGAGCTTGCGTCCGATGGGCCCGACGGCGCCGAGCGCGCGCGCGGCCTCGAGCGACGGGAGCGCGAGGAACGAGACACCCGGCGCCTTGTCGGAGTAGCTGTGGCCGCCGAAGTCCGCCCGGTCCTCGGTCTGCCGCGCGAAGCGGTCGATGCGGAGCGACCCGTCGTAGGCGACCGACTGCGTCAGCGCGAGGCGCGAGACGTCGGGCCAGCCCTCGCCGTAGGCGAAAGAGAACGCGGCGAAGAGGATGGTCGTGGCGAGGAGCACACGCCGGGCTCGGGTGCTCATGGCGAAGCCGGTGCGACCGCTCGCCTACCCCCCGGCGGCCCGGGAGAGGGTCGCGCCGGCCGTCGCGGCTCGCTCGTAGCCGAGCTCCGTCGCGAGCGGCTCGCACACGCTCGCGATCACCTCCGCCTCCCGTTCGCCGACCTTCTCGAGCCAGGGATCCAGGAAGAGGGGATACCACTTCCGGTCGTCCGGGAGCGTCGCGAACGGAAGCCGGTGGCCGGCCTGGGGGACCATCGCGGGGTCGAGCTCCAGGTCGAGGACGGCGCAGAGCCTGCGCACCACGGCCTCCGGGTCGGCGACGAAGTCCTCGAACCGGACGACGGTGACGTTCGGGACGTGCCGCGCGTCCTGGAGCGCGATCCGGTACGAGTTCGACCAGTGCTCCGCCGCGAGCCTGAGCTCCTGCTCGGGCGCGAGCGCGACCCGGTGCGACGGACGCTTGCGCCGCACCGCGCGGTAGCACCAGCTGTACGGGTTCCTGACGACGAGGACGAAGAAGGGGTCGCAGCCCTCGAGGTAGGCCGCGAGCAGCGGCAGCTTGACCGTGTTCGTGTGCGTCTTGTCGAAGAAGCGGACGCGACTCGGGTCACGCGCGTATACGAAGAGGTGCTCGCGCAGGAGGCGCCGGAACCGCCGGCCGTCGACCTCGTCGGCGTCGTCGCCGGTGCGCCGGTAGAACGGCAGCAACGCGTCGCAGGCGTAGACGCTGTTGTGGTTCGGGCCGAACAGCGGGTGCTCGACGTCGTCGCGGAACTTGCAGCCCCAGAGCGTGGTCGGCAGCTGCGCCATCCGGTTGCGCACGACGCCGAGCTCGTCGATGCCGGTCCAGTAGCTCGAGCTCCCGGACATGCTCACCACGGCGTCGTTGCGACGCAGGCAGCGGCCGACGATCGTCTCCCCGCCGCCCTGGACGCCGAGGAAGAAGATCGGCCGGTCGAGCGGGACGCGGTCGACCGCGGGGAGGCGGCGCCGCAGCGAGTAGCGCCAGCGGTCGCGCCGGTAGAGACGGATCGCCTTGATCGCGACGTCGCGAGCGCGCGAGCCCGAGGTGCCGCCTGCCGCCGACAGCAGGTACGCGAGTCCCGCGAGACGGCCGGCTTCGAGCGCGGCTGGGGGCTGAGCCACTAAGGGGCAGCCTAACCGGATTCCCCGACGGTGATCCGGCGGGCGAGGCGCGCGACCGCGTCGGCCCAGGCCTCGGGGGTGTGGCCGCGGGCGAGCTCCAGCGTCCTGTGGCGGGCGCGCTCGCGAAAGGCCGGGTCGGTCGCGACGCGGACGAGCGCGTCGCGGAGCGCCTCCACGTCCTCGACGGGCACGCGGAGGCCGTTGACCCCCTCCTCGATGAGGTCGTAGCCCGCCCCGGGCGCCTCGCTCGCCACCAGCGGAAGCCCCGCCGCGGCGGCCTCGGTCATCGCCATCCCCCACGTCTCGGAGCGCGACGGCATGACGAATGCGTCCGCGGCGGCGTACCAGCGGACCAGCTCGTCCTGCGCGATGCGGCCGAGGAGGCGGGTCCCGGGGCCGGCGAGCCCGGCGACCCGTTCGCGGTCGGGCCCGTCCCCGACGAGCGCGAGCTCGCCCGGGACGCCGTCGAAGGCGCGGACGAGGACGTCGACGCCCTTCTCCGGCGAGAGCCGGCTGACGCAGAGGAACGTGCAGCCGTCGAGACCGAGCTCGGCGCGCAGCTCGTCGCGGCGCTCGCGCGCGCCCGCCACGCGCTGGCCGAAAAGCTGGAGATCGACCGCGTTCGGCGCCACCGCGACCTGCTCGGGCCTCGCTCCGAGCGACTCGACGTACTCGGCCGCCGCCCGGCCGGGGACGAGGAACGCGGCGGCCGAGCGGACGAGCGCGCGCTTGGCGGCCTCCGCGAGTCCTCGGCCCCCGCGCTCGTCCCGCGCCGTCGACTCCACCCAGACGACGAGCGGCACGCGAGCGATCCGCGCGTACAGCCAGGCCTGCCAGAACGCCGGCTGGTTCCAGCCGCCGACGATCACGACGTCGGGCCGGATCCGGCGCAGCCGGCCGAGCACGCCGGCGTTGACGACGAGCCAGTTCCGGCCGACGACGGCGTCCTTCCCGCGCAGGACCTCCGACTCGAACCGGCGCTCGTAGCTCTGATACCTCCGCCGCGGGTCGTTCTCCGCGAGGAAGAGGACGCGCAGGTCGACCTCCGGGCGCGCGGCGAGCGCGGCGAAGAGCGGCAGCCGGAACGGCGCCGGGATCTCCGTCAGGAGCGCGATCCTCATCCGCGGACGAGGGCGCCCGCGAGTCGCTTCACGAAGCGAGGCCGAAGCAGGAGCCGGGGCTCTTCGAGGAGCGCCCTGAGCGCGGCGCGCCGCGCGTCGGCGGCGCGGCCGAGCCCCCAGAGGGCGTCCACGCGCCGCTCGAGCAGGAGCCGCCGCGCGCGGCCGCGCGTCCGGGGAAGGTGCTTCTCAGCCACGCGGAGCACGCCGTCGTACAGCCGCGGCGAGGGCGTGTTCGACCCGTGCAGGCGGTACGTCGTCACCGGCTCCCCGTCGACGGGGAGGAGATCGCCGAGGCGCGCGAGACGCAGGTACAGGTCGAGGTCCTCGTAGGCCTCGAAGGCCGAATCGAAGCCGCCGACGGCGAGGAAGGCCTCGCGGCGCACCATCGTCGCCGACGTGTAGATCGGCGCCTGCACGGCGAGGACGTCCTCGTAGCTCGCGGCG